>Ga0114938_1001254_pt1 | contig 17660 bp, 15 predicted proteins | sample AshMeaBigSpring_FD_88675 | JGI IMG/M metagenome (GOLD analysis project Ga0114938, IMG submission 88675) | Groundwater microbial communities from Big Spring, Nevada to study Microbial Dark Matter (Phase II) - Ash Meadows Big Spring | ecosystem: Environmental > Aquatic > Deep subsurface >...
ACGTTCATCGAGAGCCACATCGCCGACCTGCACCAGCGTATCCAGGTCTACGAGCTCAACGAGATCGCAGCGCTCGAAGGCGCGCGGATGAATCCCGAGAGCCGCGTCCGGCTCGACGTGGTGCGCCAGAACCTGATGCGGATGTGGGCGCAGACCTAGGCGGTCTCCGGAAGCTCCAGGATTTCCCGCGGCAGCCAGGGCTCGTAATTCCGCCAGCGGCCCGATGACCGGCCATACAGCGGCTGGCGCACCTGCCAGACGCTCGCGGTCCGCACGCGATTCCCCCGCCGGCTGAAGTCCAGGCTTTCCTCGCGCCAGTCGAGGCCGAGGAAGGCGAGCAGGGGCGCCGCCACGGTCCGCGGCTCCCTCACGAACGCGTCGTAATCAACCTCGAAGATCGCCGCCCCGAACAGCCGGCGCCAGTGATCCATGAGCCGCCGGCAGAGCTGCCAGTGATGCGCGATGTTGCCGAGGTCGCGGGCGTAGGCGACGCGGCCGTCGAGCTGCTGGAACCAGATCGAGAGGCAGACGTCCCGGGGTGCGCGCACGGTGTCCACGAAGCGGGCGTTCGGGAACAGGCCCCGGAGCAGGCCCAGGTAGGCGAAGGCATCCGGGCGCTTGTTGGTGACCATCGCGGTCGCGGGAAAGCTGCGGTCGAGGTACGCGACGTAGCCTTCGCCGAGCGCGCGCAGCCCGTCGCGGCCCATGGCGCCGGCCGCGGCCGGGAACGGCGGCGACGCGCGGGCAAAGGCGTGGTCGAAGTACTCGATCTCGCCGCCCGCCGCGATGGCCGGATGCCCGGCCAGCATCTGCTCGATCAGCGTGGAGCCGGAGCGGAACAGGCCCGAGATGAAGACGAGCGGGCGCGCGGATACCGGCTCAGCGGCGGCGAGCCATTCGGGCGTGAAGGTCGCGATGATCGCCTCGACGCGGGCTTCCTCGGCGCGCCGGTCGTAGGGAGCGAGGCGGCCGGCGCTCGCGCGGTTGCCGAGCGCGTACTGCTCGAACGCCTCCCGGTAGCGTCCGCAGTCGTCGTAAGCTTTGGCGAGCGCGAAGTGCAGGCTCTCGCGTACGAGCGGCGGCAGGTGCGCGCGGCGCAGCGCGCGCCTGAGCTTTCGCACCAGCGGCGATTCCGGGTCCTCGATCCTGACCGCGTGCACGATGCGCACGAGCGCATCGTGGTAGCCGGGATCCACCTCCAGGATGCGCGCGAACAGGCCAAGGGCCCGGTCGCGCTCGCCGAATTCCTCGAACAGCAGCGCGAGGTTGAACAGGGCCGGGACGTAATCGGCATTCAGGCCGAGCGCGCGCTCGAATGACGCGCGCGCTTCCTCGTCGCGGCGCAGCTCGCCCTGGATGACGCCGATGTTGGAGAGCACCTCCCAGGGTTCCTCGATCCCGAGGTCGAGCGCGGCCTGATGCTCCGCGAGCGCCTCCTCGAGCCGGCCGCGGCGCCGGAGGAAGCAGGCGTGATTGAACCGCGCGACGGCGAGCCGCGGCTGCGCCTCCAGGAGACGCCGGTAAACAGCCTCCGACTCCGCGTGCCGGCCCGCCTGCTCAAGCAGCGCCGCCTGCTGCAATGCATGCGAGGAATCGCCCGTCATGCCGCCGCCGACAGGAGCTCCGCCACCGGCGGCTCGGTGCGCCCGAGCTGCTCGATCCAGGCCAGCCCGCGGACGATTTCGTCGCGGTTCAGCCGCCGGGATGCATCGAGGAGCGCGAGGCGCAGGGCGGGCGAGAATGGCTGGTCCGGCGCCTTGGAGTAGCGCTGCAGGACCGGGCTTCCGGCGATGCCGGCGAGGAACGCCGGCGGCGCCTCGAGCCCGAAGTGGACGAGCACGCGGCCGAGAGTGCCCGCGGCGTCCGCGAGCAGCGCATCGAAATCGAGCCCGAGCACGCGCTCCGGATGGCGCCGCAGGGCTTCGCGCTGCGACAGTGATTCCGCGAGCCAGCCGAGCGCTGCGAGTTCGCCGGGCGACATCGCCTCGATCGGCGCCAGCCGGGCCGAGACCCGCGCACCCAGGCGGCGCAGGCGTCCCGGCCCGTGGCCGCGCAGGTCCGTGATCGAGTTCGGCCCGCCGAGGAGCGTCGCGAGATAGGGCTCGGCGCGCAGGTTCAGGTACACGGCGCGCGATTGCGGTCGCGCCTCCAGCAACGGCATGGCCAGCCGTCCGGCGCTGCTGGTCGCCTTGACGACGACCGCGCGCGTCGAGTCGTAACCACGGGACCACAGCCGCAGCATTGCCTCCAGCAGCGCCTCGAATGGCGCGGCGCCGGAACCCGGACGCGGCTGCGACGGCCCGTCGCCGGCGTCCGCGAGCACCCGCAGCGGGAGCGGCTCGCGCAGCCCGAGCACGTCCCCCGTCTCGTCCAGGAGCCGCGAGAGCAGCGTCGAGCCGACGTGGCCGGTATGGAAGATGAAGTGCAGCGGGCGCGGCGCAGGCACGGCGCGCGCCGCGGCCAGGACGTCCTGCAGCGGCAGCCAGCTTCCCCTGGTCGCCGGGCCCAGCACGCGGTCGTCGAGGAAGCTCGCCGCCCGGTAACCGGCGGCGTCGAAGAAGATGACCAGCAGGCGCCCGCGCGCGAGATCGAGGTTCTGCGGGTACGCGTCCGGCGAAACCGGCAGCATGGCGCGCAGTTGCTCCGCAACGGTGCTCATGGGATGGCGGCCATGATGCACCAAATGAAAAAAAAGCGGCGGCCCGAAGGCCGCCGCCGAGTGTCGAAATGATCGATGCCGAAACGGCTGTTAGAAGTTCATCGTCGCCCGCATGAACACATAGCGACCGAGGGCGTCGTAGGTCTGCGGGAAGGTGTTGCCGTTGCCGGTGGTGCCGACCGATCCGCTGATCGACGGGTTGTCGTCCAGGACGTTGTTGATGCCGAGCGTGACATTCGCCTTCTCGGTCACGGCCCAGTTTGCCGTCAGGTCGAAGTAGTCCTCCGCACCGAGCTTGTAATCCAGATCGGTTGACGGTGCTTCCACATTCGCCTGATTGAGCTTGGTCACGGAGCCGTAATGGCGCCAGGTGAACGACAGGTCGAGGTCCCACGGGGTCTGCCAGCTTGCACGGAACCGGTGACGCCACTCCGGATTCGGAGTGCCGCAGACGGTCGAGTAGAAGCCCTTGCAGTCGTAGGTGTCGCTGACGGCCGGACCCGGGTCGATGTCGAGGCCAGGCACCGGCTGCGTGATCAGCTCGTCCAGGTAGGTCCCGGTGAGGCTGAAGTTCATGCTGCCGAAGCGGCCCATTTCGAGGCCCGTGTACTGCACGTTCAGGTCGTAGCCCTTGGTACCCAGCGAGCCGATGTTGGTGTTGAGGTCCCGCACATTGCCCGTGCCGATCCACAGCTGGCCCGTTCCCGGGTTGCGGTTGATCAGCGTGCATGCATCGGCGTTGTTGGCCCCGTAGCACGCGGTCCAGATGTTGTTCGCGCCAAGGATCGTGATCGTGTCTTCGATTTCGATGTCGAAGTAGTCGATCGTGATCGCGAGTCCCGGAGCGAACCGCGGCTGCAGCACGATGCCGTAGGAGTAGGTGTCCGACGACTCCGGCACCAGGTCCGGGTTGCCACCCTGCAGGAAGCTGTACTGTCCCGCCGGGCTGTCGAGCGCGCCGCGCTCGGCAACGTCGTTCACGCCGTCGTAGAACGACGCCGGCACGCCGGTCGCGATGCACTCCGCCTGGGTCGCGTTGGGATCCGGGGCGTCGATGCCGCACGGATCGCCGGGCGCATCGAACAGGTTGAAGCCCTGCGCAGTGAACAACTCGACGATGTTGGCCGCACGGACCGCACGCTGGTAGCTGCCGCGGAAGCGGATGTCCGCCACCGGCGCCCACTCGAGGCCGACCTTGTACGTATCCGTCTCGATGCCCTTGCCGTAGTCGGACCAGCGGTAGGCGGTGTCGATCGTCAGGCTCTCTGCCATCGACTGGTCCTGTGCCAGGGGCACGCGACCTTCGAAGAAGAGTTCCTGCACCTTGGTCGAGCCGTCGATGCCAATGGTCGGGCCGCCCGAGCCACCGAGGCCACCAACCTCCTGGATCGCGTCCACGTCGTTGCCGAGCGTGTCGCGCCGGTACTCGGTACCGAACACGACCTGCACGCCGTCGGACGACCAGGGCGTCTTCCAGCCGTACTCGCTCAGGTCGCCGCTGACGATGCCGTTGTAGATCTCCTGGCTGATACGCCCGATCTGCAGGCCGGTCGCCTGGAGGTAATCCAGCTGATCCTGGGTGATGCCACCCGGGACGAACGGATTCCAGGGCACGCAGGCCGTGTCGGTGCCGTCCAGCACCGAGCGGCAGGTCGGCACGCCGCCGACATCCACCACGTCGAGTGCACGGGCGACACGCGCGGTCACGTAGTAGTTGGCAGTCGCGGTGTTCGCCGACACGCCCGAGTACTGCGCCGACACGTCGTAATCCCACGCGTCGTTGATCGCGCCACGGAGCCCGGCGAGTGCGCGGAACGAGTTGTTCGCGAATTGCTGCTGGCGCCCGCCGCCTTCCACATTGCGACGGCCGATGTACATCGTCCGCAGCTGGGTTCCGCTGTCAATGATCTGCTGCGGCGTGCAACCGATGTCGTCGATCCAGCCTGACGGGATCAGCGGGTTGTCGCAACTGATCGTGTTGGTTTCGAAGAAGTTGCCCGACGGGGCGATCTGCGCGATCGACTGGTAGTCGTTGAACATCAGCTGCGAGTAAACGTCAGCATGTTCATTGAACTCGTAGTGACCCATCGCGCCGATGCTGTAACGGCGCTCCGGACGCTGGTAGTGGTTCAGCGGGCCGAAGTTGTACAGGTCAGTCGCCGAAACGAACGGCCTCGGGTCGGTTGCCGTGTTGACCGTCAGGTTGTATGCAGGACCCGCAGTCAGCGGGCCTGCTCCATCCGGATCCGGATACGACGGGCCGCCGAAGGTCGTGAATCGTCCGCCCGCGCTCGTGGAGGAGCCGCCGCAGGTCGGCGAAGCGCCGGTCAGCGGGTTCAGCGAGCAGGCCGAGTAGTCGCGGTCGCGCTGCAGGATCTTGGCGCTGTCGAACACGGTGGCGTAGGCGGTGATGTTGCCGCGCCCGTCGCCGCTGTTGACGCCCATCATCACCGAGAACTCCTTGCCCTCGCCATCCGTGACGGCGTCCTTGGGCAGGGCGAACTCGGCCGGGTTGGTCGCCGCGCGGGCCGCGATCACGTCACGCAGCTTGGTGGCGCCCGGGCCGTTGAAGTCGTTCTCGTGCCAGTAGAAGTTGTACTGGCTGGTGACCTGCACGCCCTCGAAGTCCCTCTTCATGATGAAGTTGACCACGCCGGCCACCGCGTCCGAACCGTAGACGGCCGAGGCGCCACCGGTGAGGATGTCCACGCGCTCGATCATCTGCGTCGGGATCTGGTTGATGTCCGCCGCCGAGTTCGTCACGCCGCCGTACGGCATGCGCCGGCCGTCGATGAGCACGAGCGTGCGGGGCGAGCCGAGGCCGCGCAGGTTGAGCGTCGCCGTGCCGGAGGCGCCGTTCGCGACCGTCACGTTCTGCGCCGCGAAGGCCTGCGGCAGCTGGTTGACGAGGTCTTCGATGCGGGTGACGCCCTGCGTCACCACGTCGGCCGCAGTCACCTGCGTCACCGGCGTCGTCGCCTCGAGGTTCGCGGACCTGATGCGCGAACCCGTCACGACGATTTCACCCAGGTCATCCTGCGCGAGTGCAGGTGCCGCAGCACCGGTCGCCGCCACCGCGCTCATGATGAGCGAGCGACGGACCGCTGCCGCGACCCGGTTATTTCGTTCCATTGTCTACGTCCTCCCGAGAACGGAAATCCCGTTCAGCTTTCGATTGAGTGGCCACGTCAAATCAATTCGCGAAAAACAAGAAACCAAAGTGGCGAAATCCCGACGGATGTCCCGCGACTTTGGATGCGGCATGATAGCAACAATGTTGTGACGCGCAACACATGTGGCTCAAATACAACACCAGGTCGTTTTTGATCTTGTGAGAGCGGGGATCGCTGTTGTTTGCTCACACGACCGATGCGGTCGTCGCCGGGTGCCATTTGCCGCTTGGCGAGTCTCACGTTGCATTCCAGCAACAGGCGAGGTACGGCCAGGGCTGGCGAGGAGGCCGGATGCCGCAGCCGGAGCTATTTCCCCGCAGGCGAGACTGGCGGGGTTGCCGCTAGCCATTCCTGTGCGGCAGAGGTTTCCACTCGCCTTTCCTATCCCCACTAACAGCCAATTGGTGTGCCATGGCTACACACAATCCCCCACAAGAGTCGTCCGCCCCGCATCGCCCCAGCCAACTACTGGCCACGCAGGCCGTGGCTGGCTTCTCGATAACCGACCGGCAGCACGACCTGATCACCGGGTGACAGGCCGATCTTCGCGGCGGTGCCCCCGAGCAGCTCGAGGACCGCGATCACCGGTGCCGAGGAAGGGATCGGTTCCAACGAGCCGGGCGTCGCATTGCGCGCGATGTTCGAGACCGTCCCGTCGTGCCGGATGAAGATGAGATCGAGCGCCAGCCAGGTGTCCTTCATCCAGAAGGACGTGAACTGCGGCTGGTCGAACAGGAACAGCATGCCGTGATCGGCCGGCATCCTGCGCACGAACATCAGGCCGTGCTCGCGGCTGGCCGGATCGGCCGCGATCCAGACGTGGAACCGGTGCGAACCGGAGTCGGTGTGCACGACCACCGCGGATCTGGGCAGGCCGGCGAGCGGCGAGCCGGAATGGCGGCCCAGCGCCTCCGATGCGGGCGCGGCGAGCAGGGCGGCCGCAGCGAGCGCGAACAACCCTTTCATGGCGCCGGCCCGGTCGCGGCCGGGGTCTCGTCCTCGCGGTAGGTGACGAGCCCGGCGAAGTCGAAGCGCGTCAGGAGCACGGCACCGTCGCCGTCCAGGGCGCGCGCCGGCGCGGTGCAGAAGCCACGGGCGCTCACGCGGTAGGTCTGCGGGGGCAGTCCCGCGTCCCGCAGCGCCACCTGCTCCACCTCGTCGAGCACACACAAGCGGTCGCCCTGCGTGCCGTAGATGCGCTGGCCGGTTTCATCGAGCAGGGTGACATTGACGGGCACGCCGCGCGCGGACGCCCCCATCGCGAGTTCCGGCGCCGCGAACACGACCGCGAGCTCGCCGCCTTCGCGCCGGCCTGCGAACCGCAGCCGCAGGCCGCGGCCGTCGGGGCGCGACATGCCGGTGCAGTCCAGGTCCGGCTCCTGCCAGCGGATCTCCGCCTCGATGCTGCCGCGCAGGCGCATGGCGAGGAAACCGGCGTCGCCGGGAAGGCAACGGTCGGCGGCCGGCGCCGGCAACGCGGCGGCGGGCGGTGCGAGGACGAGCGCGAGGATCGCGGCCGGCGTCACGCGCAGTGCCCGCTCAGGCCGTGCCCGCCCGCGCGACCAGCAGATGCTTCGCGAGCGTACCGTGCGCGCGGCCGATGCCGCGCACCAGGTGCATGACCGCGGTGAGCAGCAGCACGCCGAGCACGATGACGACCGGGGCCAGCGCCGGCGTCGGCGCGAAGTAGATCTGGTCGTCGAGGCTGATGCCGCCGGAACCGACGCCGGCCTCGAGCAGCAGGCCCGCGATGGAACCGCCGACGAGCCCGAGGCTCACGCTGATGCCGCTGACCGCGATCATGAAGTAGAAGATGCCAAGCGGCAGCATGATCAGGAAATAGAACATGGTCGTCCAGGTGCGGCGGTCCACCAGCATTTCCTTGATGCGCTGGAGGATCGGGATGCCCTTGCTCGGGTAGACCGGGCGGCGCGGCATGCGCTGGCCCAGCAGTCCCTCGACCAGGCGACCCTCGGCGAGCGCGAGCACGCGCGTGAAGCCGACGAACAGCAGGAAGAACGGGATGCCGATGATCAGGAAGAGAAAGCCGGCGGACATCGAGAGGCCGGCCACGACCGTCGTGAAGTAGAAGATGCCGGTCACGAGCGACAGCAGCATGAAGAACAGCGCGGTCCAGGTGCGCGAGTCGCCGTAGACGCCGAAGAAGCGGCCGAGGACGGTGGTGGGAATCTTGCGCGGCGGCGGGGCAAGCGCGGTGCGCACCTGTTGCTCGGTCGTGCGATAGGCAGCCGCGACCTCGTCGGGTGCGCCGTAGGTGCTCGAGATCAGCTCGAGCGTGTCGGTCTCGTTGCGGCCCGGGTTCGCCGCGACCTCGGCGCGCAGGTATTCCTCCGCATCGTAGAGCGCGTCCTGGATCAGCGCGGGGTCCTCGCCGGCGAGCGCTTCGCGCAGGGCCGCGAGGTACTGCTCGATCGAGCGTGGGGCGGTGCGTTCGTTCATGGCGTTGCTTCCTCGGTCTCGGTGAATCCATCGACGAAATCGCGCGTGCCGCGCCAGATGCCACGCCATTCCGCGAGCACAACGCGCCCGGCATCGGTGATCCGGTAATAGCGCCGCGGCGGGCCAGCGTAAGACGGCACGATGCGGCTCGCCAGCAGGCCGTTGGCCGACAGCTGCCGCAACACGGGATAGAGTGCGCCCTGCTTGACCGGGGCGTTGCCCGCAGCCGCGCCCTGCAGGCGCTTGGCGATCTGGTAGCCGTAGAGGTCCTCCTGGGCCTGTTCGAGGACGGCGAGCAATACAAGGCCCACGAGGCCGGCATTGAGTTCACGCTGGAACTTCTGCGACAGTCGCTCCTGGTCGAGAGGAGCGTCTGCGGCCTGTGGCACCCCGGTATCTGTCTTCACAGATGACTACCTGATTAGTAGCACTACGAGCTGAATACTACTATGCACTTAATAATAGTCAAGAGATTCATGGGCTCAGGCGGCGAAATGCCTCCAACCAATCGGTTCCCGCCGGGTCAGGGGGACGCATGAGGCGTGTGGCGCTCGCCATCGTTGCGAACTCGCTGGTCGCGGCAGGCTGCGCGGGCCTTGGGGCGAAACTCGATTCGCCACGGGTGTCCGTGGTCGGCATCCGCGCACTGGAAGCGAGCCTGTTCGAGCAGACGCTCGAAGTGCGGATGCGCGTGCAGAACCCCAATACGCTCGACATTCCGGTGCGCGGCCTGGACGTCGATGTGGAGCTGGCAGGGGAGCCGTTCGCGCAGGGCATCTCGGCGCGCCAGTTCACCGTGCCGGCGCGGGGCGAGGCGGAGTTCGACATGATCGTGACCGCCCACGCCGCCACCGCGCTGCTGCGCATCGCGACGGCGAGCCGGCAGGAGCGCGAGCAGGTCGGCTACCGGCTCAAGGGCAAGCTGTCCACGAAGCTCGGCATGCTGCGCTCGATCCCGTTCGAGGAGACCGGCACGCTGCCACTCGGCGACCTCACCGGTAAGAAGCGCCCGGCGGACTGACAGCAAGAACCGGGTTGCCGCACCGGCCATCCGCCTCCAACCTTGGCCGCAACGAGCCAACCGCGGATGCCAGTACCATGATGCAGAACATGCCCGGCGAACCCGACAACTTCCACCGCATCGGCAAGGTCATCGCCTACATCGACCGCCACCACGCGAACCAGCCGGACCTCGAGGAGCTCGCGCGCGTGGCGGGTCTGAGCCCCTTCCACTTCTCGCGCGAATTCCGCCGCTGGGCGGGACTCTCGCCGACGCGCTACCTGCGCTCGGTCGCGCTGTCCGTGGCGAAGCGCGAGCTGGACGACCGCGGCTCGGTGCTGGCCGCGGCCTGGGCGGCCGGGCTCTCGGGTGGCGGGCGCCTGCACGACTTGTTCGTGAATTTCGACGCGGTCACGCCGGGCGAATACAAGGACGCAGGCTCAGGTCTCACGCTGCGCCACGGATTCTCGCATTCGCCTTTCGGCCGCGTGCATGCCGCGTTCTCCCCGCGCGGGCTCGCACACCTCGCGTTCGTCGATGGCAGCGACGGCGCGGCGCTCGCGCGCCTCGCGGCGCGCTGGCCGAAGGCGATGCTCGAGCGCGACGAGGCGGCCGCGGGCGCCCTCGTGCGGCAGGTGTTCGTCGAGCGTCGCGGCAGCATCCGGCTGGCGCCGGCCGGCACCAATTTCCAGGTCAAGGTGTGGGAGGCGCTGCTCGATCTCGGCGAGCGCGGACCAACGACGTACTCGGAGATCGCGGCCGCGATCGGCAGCCCCGGCGCGAGCCGCGCGGTCGGCCAGGCGGTCGGCGCGAACCCGGTCGCCTGGCTCATTCCCTGCCATCGCGTGCTGCGCCGCGACGGCGAGCTCGGCGGCTACCGCTGGGGCGTCGAACGCAAGCGCGCGATGCTCGCGTGGGAACACGCGATCGCAGTGCGCGCCAGTGCCTGAATCAGTCTCTTGCGGAAGTCGCGGATGCCTATGGCCATCCGCTGTGGGGCGGCAAAATAGGGGACGCACCCCTATTTCGTGCGGCATGAAATAGGGGTGCGTCCCCTATTTCAGGCGGCGGGCTGGTCCTTGGATTCGCCCGGCTCGTCGGGCTCGGCGGGGGCGGCCGGCTTCTTCGCCGGCACCAGCATGGACAGCATGCCTTCCTGCAGTCGGTTCCACATCTCCATGTTCTGGCGCGTCAGCTCCGCCATCGCGTTCATCGGCGGCGGCGCGTTGTGCAGCATCTGCGAGATCTGCTGCTGCACTGTCTCCTGCTGGCGCATGAATGCGGCGACGCTCTGTTCCAGGTAGCGCGCCATGAAGTCCTGCATCGGCCCGCCGTAGTAGCGGATGATGGATTCGAGCAGCTGCGTGGTCAGGATCGGCTTGCCGAACTGCTCCTGCTCGGCGATGACCTGCAGCAGGATCAGGCGCGTGATGTCCTCGCCCGTCTTGTCTTCGACCACCTTGATCTTCTCGCCGCGCACGATCAGGTCGCGGATGTCCTCGAGCGTCACGTGCTTGCTGATCGAGGCGTCGTAGAGGCGCCGGTTCGCGTACTTCTTGATCAGCCGTTCCTTGGTCATGGCCGGAGTGTAACGGATCATGCCGCAGTGCGTTAACGCACTGCGGTAGGACGTCTTTTCACATCATTATGACGAAAAAAAGGACGGCGACCCGAAGGTGCGCCGTCCCGAGGGGGGAGGGTCGGAGCCCGTTCAGGCGGCCTTGCGGGCGGCCTTCGTGGACTCTGAGACGGTCTGGTCGAACCACTTCGTCAGCTGGGCCTGCTGCTCGGAAGAGAGCTTGATCAGGTCCTGCGAGCGCTGCGTCGCCTTCTCGGCGAACTGCGTCGACAGCTCGATCTGGCGCGAGGTCAGCTCGTTGAAGTCCTTGGCACTCGTCGCAAGCTGGAGCTGCTGCAGCGAGAAATCGAGCACTTCGCCGGCAAACGCAAGCTGCTGGCGCGCGATGCGCTCGAAGCCCGCAAGCGACAGCTCGTTGAACTTCACGGCCGGCGCGAACGCCTTCTTGCTGGCGTCGAGGAAGGCATTGAAATCGAAGGTCTGGCTGGTCATTTCTGGCATCCTTGAAGAAGACATGGATTACCTGGCGATGGATGCATCTTACGTGAAGTCATTGTGCAGTGCAACAGGATCATTCAGATACCGGAGCGAGTGGCCTGATGAATTGAGTAATGCTAATAAAAACATAATCTTAGGTTATAATTCATTTCCAAGAGAGCATCATCAATGGGTCTTGGATTTTGCATCGCAAGCGGCCGGCGCTGGTTAGCCTGTCCATGACGGACGCGGTCCGGCAGCTGCTCGAATTCAGCCAGCAGTACGCCGGCTTCGCGATGGATTGCTGGCGCCTTGCGGCGGGGGCCGTCGCCGCACCGGTGGCCGCGGCGCCGAAGCCCGGGCTCGAGGCGCTGCAACCGATGTTCGCGGAGCATTACCGGCAACTGCTCGCGCCCGCGATGCCACCGGAGATCCCGGGCGCGGCGGCGGCGCCTGTCATGGCGGCCGCGCTCGCCCGCTGCCAGCGCGCGGCCCAGGCGCTCGCCGCGCAGACCACTGCCGCGGCCGCCGACGCGGCGCGCCGCCTCGTCGAGGAGCTGTCGCGCAACGACGCCGGGGCCGCGCCCATCACGACACTGCGCGGATTGCACGACCTCTGGATCGAATGCGGCGAAGCGGCGTGGGCGGCCACCGTGCATGGGGATGCCTACGCGGCGGCGCAGGCGGAATGGCTGGCGGCGCTCATCGAACTGCAGTTCGAGCAGCGGCGACTGCAGCACCCTGCCAGCGGAATGGCGCCGTGACGCGCCTGGCGATCGATCCCGCCCGGGCCGCGCTGGAAATGGCCGAGTTCAGCCAGCGGATGTCGCGCGCTACCGGGCTTCTCGCCACCCTCGACCTGCGCGGCGAGGATGGCGCCGCGCGCGAGGAGACACTGCGCCTCGACGGGACCGTGCTCTGGCGATACCGGCCGCTCGCACCGAAGGCGGACGCAGCGCCGCTCGTCATCTGCTATGCGCTCGTGAACCGCCCGACCATGATGGACCTGCAACCCGACCGCTCGCTGATCCGCGGCCTGCTCGTGCGCGGGCTCGACGTCTGGCTCGTGGACTGGGGGTATGCGGGGCCGGACGACCGTGGGCTCACGCTCGACGACTACGTCAATGTGCGGCTCGGCAAGTGCATCGACGTCGTGCGGCGGGAATGCGGCGTGCCAGCGGTCAGCCTGCTGGGTGTCTGCCAGGGCGGCACGATGTCGCTGTGCCATGCGGCGCTCCATCCGGATCGCGTGCGGAACCTCGTGACGATGGTGACGCCGGTCGATTTCCACACGCCCGACAACCTGCTCGCGAAGTGGGTGCGGCGCATGGACGTCGAGCGCATGGTCGAGGTGCTCGGCAACATGCCGGGGGCGCTCCTGAACGCGACTTTCCTGGCGCTGATGCCTTACCGGCTCACCGTGCAGAAGTACGCCGGGCTCGCCGACATCGCCGACGACCGCGCCGCGCTCGAGAACTTCCTGCGCATGGAGCGCTGGATCCAGGACAGCCCGGACCAGGCCGGGCGCGCCTTCGCCGAGTTCGTGCGCTGGTTCTTCCGGGAGAACCGCCTCGTGCGCGGCGGCCTGGTGATCGGCGGCAGCGACGTGGACATGCGCCGCATCCGCTGCCCGCTGCTCAACGTGTACGCCACCCGCGATCACCTGGTGCCGCCGTCCGCCACGCGGCCGCTCGCGGGCCTCACCGGCAGCAGCGACTACTCCGAATTCGCCTTCGACGGCGGCCACATCGGCATCTACGTCAGCCGCCGGTCGCAGGAACTCCTGCCGCGGGCCATCGCCCAATGGATCCTGGCGCGCCCGGCCACCCCGGCCGCGGGTATCGGGTAGCATCGAACGGACGAGGATGGAAGGTTCATGACCGAGCGCCTCCGAAGGTCCCTGCGCCGTCCGTGGGTGATGGCCCTGCTGGCGACGGCCTGCTCCCTGTCCGCCTGCGGCGGGCGCGCCCCGGATGCCGGTGCGGGCCGAAGCGGTAGTGCGGGCCCGGAGTCGGTCGCGGTCGTGACCGCACCGGTCGTCGAGAAGCCGGTCGCAGTCGAGGTGGAAGCACTCGGCACCGCGCGCGCCAACGAAGCAGTCGAGATCACGTCGAAGGCCGCCAACACCGTGGTCGCGGCGCGCTTCGAGGAAGGACAGCTGGTGCGCCGCGGCCAGCTCCTGGTCGAGCTCGACGGGGCGCAGGCGCGGGCAGACCTCGCAGCGGCGCAGGCGGCGCTCGCCGAGAGCAGGAGCGCTTACGCCCGCAGCAAGGACCTGTTTACGCAGCAGGCGCTCTCGCAGGCGCAGCTCGAGACGATCGAGGCCACGCTGCTTGCGAACGAGGCGCGGGTCGCCGCGTCGTCGGCGCGCCTGGCGGACACCCAGGTCCGCGCGCCCTTCGACGGGCGCGTGGGACTGCGCCGGGTCAGCGTCGGCGCGCTCGTGAACCCGGGCACCATCATCACGACGCTCGATGACACGGCCACCATGAAGGTGGACTTCGACGTGCCCGAGGTGTTCCTCGCGGTGCTGAATCCCGGCCTCTCCGTAACGGCGCGGAGCGCCGCCTATACGGGCGAGCAGTTCGACGGCGAGGTCGAGTCGGTGGACTCGCGCGTGGACCCGGTCACGCGCTCGATCAAGGTGCGGGCGCGGCTGCCGAACCCGGACGGCCGGCTGCGTCCCGGCATGTTCCTGACCGTGCGCGTCACGCGCGATCCGCTGCCAGGCCTCGTGGTGCCGGAACAGGCGCTGGTGCCGGAGCGCGGCAAGACCTACCTGTTCGTGCTGGCGGGCGGCAGGATCGCGCGCCGCGAGGTGAGCGTCGGCCGGCGCACGCCGGGCGAGGTCGAGATCACGGTCGGGGTCGCCGCGGGCGAGCGCGTCGTGATCGAGGGCACTCAGAAGGTGCGCGACGGCAGCAGCGCGCATGAGCTCGAGACCGCCCCGCCCGCGGAACCGCCGGTGGCGCAGCCGTGACGATCTCCGACTTCTCGATCCGCCGCCCCGTCTTCGCGACCGTCATCAGCCTGATGCTGGTGATCCTCGGCCTGGTGTCGCTGACGCGCATCGCCGTGCGCGAGTACCCGGACGTGGACCCGGTGTTCGTGTCGGTGACGACCGACTACCGCGGCGCCGGCGCCGCGATCGTCGAGAACAAGATCACGCAGGTGATCGAGGACCGCATCGCCGGGCTCGAGGGGATCGAGGCGCTGCGTTCCAGTTCCAGGGACGGCCGCTCCGCGATCAACATCGAGTTCGCCTCCGACCGCGACGTGGACGCGGCCGCCAACGACGTGCGTGACCGCGTCGGGCGCGTGCTCGACGACCTGCCGGAGGAGGCGAGCCCGCCCGAGATCCAGAAGGCCGAGTCCGGGCCCGAGGCGATCATCTTCCTGAACCTGGCCAGCGACCGCCTGTCGGTGCTCGAGCTGACCGACTACGCCGACCGCGTTCTGATCGACCAGCTGTCCGCGATCCCGGGCGTCGCGCGCATCAACATCGGCGGCGAGCGCCGCCAGGCGGTGCGCATCTGGATCGACCGCCAGGCGCTCGCCGCGCGCGCGCTCACGGTCGCCGACATCGAGGGCGCGCTGCGCCGCGAGAATGTCGAGCTGCCGGCGGGGCGGCTGGAATCCAGCGAGCGGGAATTCTCGCTGCGCACCGACACGGGCCTCGCGCGGGTCGAGGACTTCCGGCGCCTCCCGCTCGGGCGCGGCCCCGACGGCTACGTCGTGCGGCTCGGCGACGTGGCGCGCGTCGAGCTCGGCGCGGAGAACGACCGCACCGTCGCGCGCACCATGGGTCTGCCCGCGATCAGCCTCGGCATCGAGCAGGTTTCCAAGGCCAACACGGTCGAGGTGGCGCGGCAGGTGCGCGAGACCGTCGCGCGCCTGCAGACCGGGCTGCCCGAGGGCATGACGCTCGCGGTCAACTTCGACCGCGCGGTGTTCATCGACTCGTCGCTGCGCGAGGTCGAGACCGCGCTCGCCATCTCGCTGTCCATGGTGCTGCTCGTCATCTACTGCTTCCTCGGCAACGTGCGCGCGACCCTGGTGCCCGCGGTGACGATCCCGATCTCGATCGTCGCCACCTTCCTGTTCATGGACGTCATGGGCTACTCGGTCAATGTGCTGACGCTGCTCGGCATGGTGCTCGCGATCGGCCTCGTCGTGGACGACGCGATCGTCGTGCTCGAGAACATCTTCCGGCGTATCGAGGCCGGGCAGAAGCCGCTGCTCGCCGCGCTCGATGGCAGCCGCGAGATCGGTTTCGCCGTGATCGCGACGACGCTTGTGCTGATCTCGGTGTTCGTGCCGATCTCGTTCCTGCCCGGCACGATCGGCCGGCTGTTCCGCGAGTTCGGCTTCACGCTGGCGGCGGCGGTCGCCTTCTCCTGCCTGATCGCGCTCACGCTGACGCCGGCCATGGCCTCGCGCATGTTCCGCGAGCGCGAGAAGCGGAGCGCCTTCGCCCTGCGCGTCGACCGGTTCTTCCACGCGCTCGCGGCGGCGTACGACCGCAGGCTGCGCAGCCTGATCCGCCGGCCATGGCTCGTGGTCGGCGGCACGCTGGGCCTGGCCGGGCTCGCGGCGCTCGCGATCATGGCGCTGCCGCGCGAATTCGCGCCGGCGGAGGACCGCGGGGCGCTGCGCATCGAGCTGATCGCGCCCGAGGGCTCGAGCCTCGAGTACACCGAGCGGCAGATGGCCGCCGCCGAGCAGATCCTGTTCCGCGAGCAGCAGAAGTACGGCGACATCCGCCGCTTCTCACTGCGCATCGGCTCGGGCTTCGGCGGCGCGACCGAGGTCAACGAGGCGAACGGCTTCATGATCCTCGAGGACTGGGGCGACCGCGGGCGCAGCGCCACCGAGATCGTGGCCTCGCTGGTGGCGCAGCTCTCGGTGCTGCCGGGCGTGCGCGCGAACGTGTCCGCGCCCCAGGGCCTCGGCTCGCGCGGCGGCCGGCCGGTGCAGGTCGTGATCGGCGGTCCCGACTACGACACGCTCGCCCAGTGGAGCGACATCGTGCTCGAGGCCGCGCGCGCCAATCCGGGCCTGGCCGGCGTCGACACCAACTACCGCGAGCGCAAGCCGCAGCTGCGCATCGCGGTGGACCGCGACCGGGCGGCAGAACTCGGTGTGTCGCTCGAGACGATCGGGCGCACGCTCGAGACGGTGCTCGGCTCGCGCGTCGTGACGACCTACATCGACCGCGGCCGCGAATACCGCGTGATCCTGCAGGGCCAGGCGGGCGACCGCGCCTCGCCGTCGGACCTGCAGAACCTCTACGTGCGCTCGACGCGCGGCAACGAGCTCGTGCCGCTCGCCAACCTCATCACGATCGAGGAAACGGTCGGGCCGGTGCAGCTCAACCGTTTCGACCGGCTGCGCGCCATCACGATCAGCTCGAACCTCGCGCCCGAGTACACGATGGGGGAGGCGGTCGCCTTCTTCCAGGACCTGGTTCGCGAGAAGCTGCCGCCGGCCGCGCGCCTCTCCTTCGACGGCGAGTCGCGCGAATACCTGCGCACGCAGGGCCAGCTGTGGTCCACGTTCCTGTTCGCGATCGCGATCGTGTTCCTCGTGCTCGCTGCGCAGTTCGAGAGCTTCAGGCACCCGGCCGTCATCATGACGACCGTCCCGCTCGCGGTGATCGGCGCTTTCGTCGGCCTCTGGATCTACAACGCCTTCGGCCAGCGCATGTCGCTCAACATCTTCAGCCAGATCGCGATGATCATGCTGATCGGCATCGCGGCGAAGAACGGCGTGCTGATCGTCGAATTCGCAAACCAGCTGCGCGACCGCGGCCTCGAGCGCGTGGAGGCCGTCGTGCAGGCGGCGGCCGTGCGGCTGCGGCCGGTCCTCATGACGAGCCTGTGCACGGCCTTCGGGGCGCTGCCGCTCCTGCTCGCCACGGGCGCGGGCGCCGAGCAGCGCGAGCCGATCGGCGTGGTGGTGTTCTTCGGCACCACGATCTCGGTGTTCCTGACGCTGTTCGTGGTGCCGGCCGTCTACGCGCTGGTCGCCCGCGGTCACCGCTCCCCGCACTACCTGGCCGGCCTCATCGAACGCCTGCGCCGGCTCGAGCCCGCCGCGGTGTCAAGCCAAGAGGGTCAGTCGCAACCCGTTGAAAAATAAAGACTGCGCCACTCGATCAGGGCTTGCCGGGACCCCGGGCTGGTAGAATTGCCCCCCGTTCCCACCCCGTGTTCGACAGCGACACGAGCCGCGGCGAGCGCCGGGCCCGGCGGCCGGAGACTGCCGCCCGCAGGGGACGCAGGAGAAACTCGTGGCGACCGGCACCCCCTA
>Ga0114938_1001256_pt1 | contig 17615 bp, 13 predicted proteins | sample AshMeaBigSpring_FD_88675 | JGI IMG/M metagenome (GOLD analysis project Ga0114938, IMG submission 88675) | Groundwater microbial communities from Big Spring, Nevada to study Microbial Dark Matter (Phase II) - Ash Meadows Big Spring | ecosystem: Environmental > Aquatic > Deep subsurface >...
ACTCTTTGACGCGAAATTTTTGACCGTTTTTGGTCTCTTCTTTGACCTTCAACGTAATCTCTTTGTAAAGCGTGTCCGTCGTGATTTTACCGCCGAAAAGGGCTGTTTTAAGCGGAATATCGACGGTTTTGACCAAATCATCACCTTCTCTGACGTATTCGGGGCTCGTCGCGACTTCAACGGTTAAAAGAAGATCGCCTTTGTAGCCTTGATAACTTTTACCCTTATCTTTGACGCGCATTTTCTCGCCGCTTTGAATGCCTGCGGGAATTTTAACGTCAAAGCTTTCACCGTTATAAGAAAGCGAATGTTTTCCGCCTAAAATCGCCACGTTGAACGGTACGACGATTTTCGCATTGACGTCTAAATCCGGCTCGTTAAATCCGCTAAATCCTCCGCCGCCGAAGCCGCCGAAACCACCGCTAAAACCGCGTGCCGAACCTCCAAAACTTCCAAATCCTCCGCCGCCGAAAATACTGCGTAAAATATCGTCGAGATTAGCTCCGCCTTGCGCATTGGCAAAATCATGGAAATTTTGTCCGCCGAACATACTGTCGCCGTATTGGTCGTATTGGCGGCGTTTTTGTTCGTCGCTTAAGATTTCGTATGCGGCATTGATCTCTTTAAATTTATCTTCCGCACCCGGGTCTTTATTGACGTCGGGATGGTATTTGCGTGCCAAGCGACGATACGCTTTTTTGATCTCGTCAGCACTCGCATTTTGCGCTACGTCTAAGGTTTCGTATAAACTTTTACTCATAGTATGACCCTTCAAAAGCGATGTATCGACGCATCTTTGCAGATGAAAGCGTCTTTTTCGCCTGAAAATATTTATAGTGATTATAACATAAAAGTTTAGTCTAGGTCAATCAAGTTTTATTCCGATGTTTGCTTAATATTTACTTTATATTTACTTCGCTCTTTTATAATTTCACGACAAGCACATTTTTTAAAGGATTAACGATGAAAAAACCGATTTTACTCTCTCTTATCGCTTCCCTTTCTCTTTTTGCAGGAACGATTCAAATCGCTCAGATGCCCAAAGATTCTCCAAGACAAGACGCAACGTCGTCCAACGTGATTCTCTCTTACAACAATGCGGTCAAAAACGTCAAACAAAGCGTCGTTAACATTGCTACGACTAAAAAGACTAAACAGAGCGACCAGCTGAACGAACTGATGATGCTCAATCCGTTTTTTAAAGAGTTCTTCGGAAACCGACTCCCCGAATTAAAACAGCAGGAGCGTAAATCACACTCTTTAGGTTCCGGCGTCATTATCTCCACGGACGGGTACATCGTCACCAACAATCACGTCGTCGAGGGAGCCGATGAAATCGTCGTCACGCTTCCGAACGATGAAAAAGAGTATAAAGCCAAAGTCATCGGAGAAGATTCGAAAACCGATCTTGCGGTCGTTAAAATCGATGCCAAAAACTTACATGTAGCCTCTTTCGGCGACTCTTCCAATCTGCTAGAAGGCGACGTCGTCTTTGCTATCGGAAATCCTTTCGGCGTAGGTGAAACGATTACGCAAGGTATCGTCTCCGCGCTCAATAAAAACAATGTCGGACTCAACCAATACGAAAACTTTATCCAAACCGACGCCTCGATCAATCCCGGTAATTCCGGCGGTGCTTTGGTCGACAGCCGCGGTGCGCTCATCGGTATTAACAGTGCCATTCTCTCCAAAGGAGGCGGTAACAACGGCGTAGGTTTTGCCATTCCTTCCAATATGGTTCAAAAAATCGCCACCTCGTTGGTTGAAAACGGTAAAATCGAACGCGGTTTTATGGGCGTTTCCATTTCCGATTTAACCTCCGATCTGAAAGAACTGTACGACAATAAACAAGGTGCGCTTATCGTGATGGTTGAAAAAGATTCTCCGGCGGAAAAAGGCGGTTTACAAGTCTCCGACTTGATTCTCGAAGTCGACGGTACGAAAATCAAAAACTCTAATGACCTTAAAAATACGATCGCCGCTATTGCGCCCGAGAGTAGCGTCACGATTACGTACGAACGCGATAAAAAAATTAAAACGGCAAAACTGAAACTCGCCAAAATGGATACTCAAAGCAGTAAAGCCGAGAGCAAAGGAGCGTCTAGCCCTATCGAAGGTCTCGATCTGACCGAAATCAACAACCAAACGCGTATGCAATACCAAATTCCCAAAGAGACCGAAGGTGTTTTGGTGACCGACGTCCAAGAAGATTCCAAAGCGGAACTGATGGGCTTTAGAGAAGGCGATATTATCGTTCAAATCGAGCAAAAACGTATCGTGACGATGAAAGATTTGAACAATGCCTTGAAAGAGTATAAAAACCATAAAAAACGCGTGATTATCAATCGTCAAAATTACCGAGCCATTTTGGTTATGCCTTAAAGTTTTAGGAGGGAAAACCTCCTAAAATTGGCTATAATACCGTTACATGTAAGGAGCATTATGACGAAAATATTGATGATCGAAGATGATTTGGAATTAGCCGAAATTTTAACGGAATATTTAGAACCTTTCGATATGTCCGTCACGGTCGCCGAAGATCCCTACATAGGACTTTCTACGTTAGATACGCATCCTTTCGATCTTTTGATTTTAGACCTTACGCTTCCGGGTATCGACGGGCTTGACGTGTGTAAAGAGATTCGCAAGCGTCACACCATTCCCATCATCATCTCCTCCGCACGTACCGACATTACCGATAAAGTGACCGCTTTGGAGAACGGCGCGGACGATTATTTACCCAAACCGTACAATCCAAGAGAACTGCAAGCACGCATCATGAGCCTACTGCGACGCAATAAAGGCTTAACCCCTATCGATCAAAGCGTACAAAAATCAAAAGATTTAGTCTTAAACGAAGAGCAACGTACCATTTTTTTTCACGGCAAAGCCCTTCCCCTAACCGCAGCCGAATACGGAATCTTAGGTTATCTCATCAAAAAAGAAGGCGGTGTCGTCTCACGCGAAGAGCTGATTTACAATATCGAAGCCATTAGCGAAGAGACGACCAACAAAAGTATCGACGTCATTATCGGACGCATTCGACAAAAACTCGGAGAAAACCCAAAAGAACCGACGTATATTCATGCCATTCGCGGTATAGGATACAAATTTTTACAATGACCAAATCCTCTATTTTTTACAGCATTACTTTTATTTTTGCGATCAGCATCGTCAGTATTTTTCTCGCACTTCTTTTTTTATTGGAGTACGATAAGCAAACCTATACCGAAAAGCTCAACATTAAGTACTCTATTATCGCGCGTGCAACGCTTTTCCACCTCAATAATTTTATTACCAACGAAGAACTCAAAAAGCAAGTGCAAGGCTACCAAATGCGTGAAATTACGGATAAGGCCCAACAAGAGCACATTATCCAAAACGCGCAAGTCATTCAAAAAATCTCCGATCGCATCGGATCGAGTGCCATTTTACGCTACGAAAACGACCATTACTTGCAGATTGAGACCAAATACTCATCGTTACTGCTTAAAGACGAAGATTTTCAACCTTATCGTTACGACTTGATTAAAACGATTTTTGGCGTTGTCTTTACGATTATTATCATCGCGTATATTTTGACCATTCGCAAAATCAAACCTTTGCGAAAACTCAAACGCCAAATGGACGCGTTTGCCAAAGGCAATCTCAGTATCAACTGTAAAACCGACGGCGAAGATGAAATCTCGCAAGTTGCCAATGCCTTTCACAATGCGGTCGAACAGATTAACAAACTCAACCAATCCCGCCAGCTTTTTTTACGCAATATTATGCACGAACTCAAAACACCCATTACCAAAGGGCGTATTAGTGCCGAAATGCTCGAAGAAGGCAAGCAACGCACACGCTTGATCGGCACGTTTGAAAAACTGGAACTTCTGATTAACGAATTTGCTTCGATTGAACAAATTACTTCCGGAGAAGGCCTCAAAAACGTCAAACCGTACCGTTTGGTCGATATGCTGGATGAAGCCATCGACCTTGCGATGATTTCTCCTACGCAAATTGAAATCGACGGTGAGGAAAAAATTATCTTAAACGTCGACTTTCGACTCTTCACGACGGCGATGAAAAACGTCATCGATAACGGCATCAAATACTCTATCGATCAAAAAGTACGCATTGTTGCGCGTAAAACGAAAATGGCATTTATTAGCCAAGGCAAGCCGCTCAAATACGAACTGGCACATTATCTCGAGCCCTTTGTGCAAGAAAACAATTCGCACCACAGTTTCGGACTCGGTCTTTACATCGTGCATCATATTCTCAAAGCACACCGTTTGACGTTTACCTACGAACACAAAGACGGGTATAATTATTTCAATTTTGAAAAACTCGATACGCTCGAACCAAATTAATGTTACAATAGATTTTTTTCATTACCCGATATCAAAACGGGTGTTCGCGATCAAAGAAATCCTTCTTTTCGAGAATGAAAGAAATCTACAAAAACTTATTGACAAGGAGACGTTTTATGTCCGGAATCGCTTTTTCCAAGATCAATCTTGCTAATCTTATCGACCATCATATCGCCTTATTGGAGCGTTTCGGAATCAAAGACGAAGTTCCGTTTTCGCTGATTTTTTTCTCCCTCGAAGATCGTAAAGAGATGGATAGCTTAGAGATGTTTCAACGCATTCTTCGACGTACCGATGCCATTTTTAGCCACAACAACCACTATGTCGTTATCTTAACGGGAACCGATTGGAACGGTGCTACCGAAGTTCTTTCGGGTATTCAGGAATTTTTGGATCAAGCACCCCATGATAACGTCGTCACGTATCCGGAAGACGGAACCGATTCTAAAACGCTTTTAACCAAGCTCAAAGAGTTGGTAGAAGACAACTGCGCTATCACAACCGAACTCTTACATGTAGAATAATCGGCGGGCAAAAAGCTCTGCCCGCCTTACGATATTATTCGTTACGAAGGGTATCTAACACATTAACCTGTGTTGCTTTATACGCGGGATAATAGGATGAAAGAGCTACGATCGCACTCGTTCCTAAGACAATCAGACAAAAATCAAGCAACGATAAATCAAGCGGTAACCGTGCCGTACCGTAAACGTCGGCAGGAAGGGAAATAATATCAAACGAACCGAGAACCCATAAAACGATACCGCCTAAGAGCATGCCAAAAAGCATTCCGCCGCCGCCGATAACCAATCCTAGATAAAAAAACGTATTTTTGATCTCTTTTTTATACGCTCCCAGCGAAAGTAAAAGAGCGATTTCTTTACGGCGGTTCATCACCGTCATCAACAAAGAGCTAATAATATTTAAAGAAGCGATGAGGATAATCAGCATTAAGACAATGAACAAAGCACGTTTCTCCAATGCTAAGGCGGCAAAAAAATTGCCGTTCATCTGCCACCAGCCGACAATTCCCAAATCTGCCGGTAAGGTTTTTCGAATTTTTTCAATATCGTTCATCGGATCTTCGGAATAGATGTGAATACCGTCAAACGTCCCTTCTTGGTATTGTAAAACTTGAACGAGAGAATCCAACGTCGTATACATGTAAGCTTTATCGTACGCGATTAATCCCGAATGAAACGAACCTTGATAATTAAAACGCTTCATCTTCGGAATCAAGCTCATACCGCCCGGATCGTTTTTCGTAAAAATCAATGTCGCCTTTTCATCGGCACTCAGCAAATGGTGTTTTGCCAATTCGCTTCCGGTAATCAAATCGTACTTTTCAAGCGTTTTTCCGCGCACCGCATCGGCAACGATACTGTTAATTTGCGCCTCTTGATCGAAGTGAACGCCAAAAAGCAGTCCGCCTTCCAAGCGATCTCCTTTTTTCACGATCACTTGGGTTGAGATATACGGGCTAAATTTTAGTGAAGGAAAATTTGCTTTCAACGTCTCTAAATCATTTTGCGTCACCGGAGAAAAGGTGCGTGAATAGATCGAAAGCGGATAATTCATCGTAAAAAGTTTTTTTTCAAACTCTTTATCAAAACCGTTCATGATCGCCATAGCAACCATTAAAACCGTCAATCCGATCGCCACGCCGAAAAAGGCTAAAAGCGAAATGACGGTAATAAAAGGCTGCGATTTATCGAATCGCAAATATTTTTTAACGAGATAAAGACTCAGATTTGCTTGCACTACCGACCTTTATGCTAAAAGCCCTTTTTTAGGACCGCTTTTACCGCAACATTGTTTGTATTTTTTACCGCTTCCGCACGGGCAAGGCTCGTTTCGGGGAATTTTTTTCTCTTTTTCGTCTTCTTCCTCTTCCGCATAAGGATTTTGATGTTCTAGAGTCGTAGCCGTATTGCTCTCTTCCATACGACGAATCATCTCTTCCATCGCTTGACGACGCTCATCCTCTTCTTTTTGATCGCGGAGTTTAACGATATGAAGCGTTTTAAAACTCTCAAATTTAATTTGCTCAACCAATTCGATAAAGAGGTTATAGCTCTCTTTTTTATATTCGGTCAACGGATCTTTTTGGTTGTAACCGCGAAGTCCGATACCGGTTTTTAAAATATCCATTTGGTATAAATGTGCTCGCCATGCATTGTCGAGAACTTGGAGGTATAAAATACGTTCAATCTCTTTGCGTTGCGTTGCATCGACCACGGACATCTTCGCGTCGTAACTTGTTTCTAAAAGTTCCGTCAGCTTCGTGCGCAATGCGTCAAAATCCAATCCTTGAAACAACGTTACGTCGTAGGCTTCTCCAAGTTCGTCGCGAACGACGGCGTAAAGACGTTCAAGGTCATATTCCGTTTCGGAAATTCCTTCATATATTTCAGCTCTAAACAGCAGATTGGTAACAAATTCTGCACGAATTTCTTTAATTTTTTCTTCGATACCGAATCCCGGATTTAAAAGATCGTTTCTAAAATTGTAAATGGTTTTACGTTGTTTATTGGCAACATCGTCGTATTCCAACAAGTGTTTACGCGCTTCAAAATGAAGGGCTTCGACTTTTTTCTGTGCGTTCTCAACCGCGCGGGTGACCATTTTCGACTCGATATGTTCACCCTCTTCGATGCCGAGTCGCTCCATAATCGCCTTAATACGATCGCTTCCGAAAATACGTAAAAGATTGTCTTCCAAGCTTAGGTAAAAACGGCTTTTACCCACGTCGCCCTGACGTCCCGAACGGCCGCGAAGCTGATTGTCGATACGACGACTTTCATGGCGTTCCGTTCCGATGATATAAAGACCGCCTAAGGCTTTCACTTCGTCGGTCAGTTTGATGTCAACGCCTCGTCCCGCCATATTCGTTGCGATCGTAACGGCACCTTTTAAACCCGCATCTTTGATGATTTGCGCCTCTTTTTCATGGTTTTTCGCGTTCAAAACCGAATGCGGTACTTTCTCTTTTTTAAGCAAGGTATGTAACAATTCGCTTTTTTCGATGGACGCCGTACCTACCAAAACGGGTTGACCTTTTTCGTGGCACACCTTAATGTCTTTAATGACGGCTTCAAACTTCTCACGCTCGGTTTTATAGATCAAATCGTTCATATCGTCACGACGCATCGGTAAATTCGTCGGAATGGAGATAACCTCTAAGTTGTAAATTTGTGAAAATTCCGTCGCTTCGGTTTGCGCGGTTCCCGTCATACCCGCTAGTTTTTTATACAATCGAAAATAATTTTGGAAGGTAATATCCGCCAACGTTTGCGACTCTTCTTTGATTATCACGCCTTCTTTGGCCTCTAAAGCTTGATGTAAACCTTCGGAAAAGCGTCGACCTTCACTCAAACGACCCGTAAATTCATCGACGATAACGATTTCGCCTTCTCTGACGACATAATGAACGTCCGCTTCAAAAAGGTAATGGGCTTTAAGGGCTTGATCGAGATGGTGCGATAAAACGGCATTTTCCAAACTGTAAAGGTTGTCGACCTCGAATAATTTTTCGGCATTGCTGATACCCTCTTCGCTCAAAAGAATGGTTCGATTTTTTTCATCGACGCTAAAATCGCGCTCTTTAACCAATTGTCGAGCGACGCCGTCGGCAAGTTTGTACCCTTCCAACGTTCGATTGGCCGGTCCTGAGATGATGAGCGGCGTTCTAGCCTCATCAATTAAGATCGAATCGACTTCGTCGACAATCACGAAATTATGCATACGTTGAACTTTTTCGCCCGAAGAGTAACGCATATTGTCGCGCAAATAGTCAAAACCGAATTCGTTATTCGTTCCGTAGGTAATGTCGGCGTCGTATTGCGCTTTACGCTCGGTATCGTTGGCTAGATCGTTGGTAACGACGCCTACGCTAAGCCCTAAAAAATTATAAATGCGTGCCATATCCGCCGCGTCGCGTTTTGCCAAATAATCGTTCACGGTAACGACATGTACGCCATCCCCGCTCATGGCGTTTAATACGACCGGAAGCGTTGCAACCAACGTTTTACCTTCACCCGTTTTCATCTCGGCGATATTGCCGCCGTGCAACACTAAACCGCCGACCATTTGGACGTCGAAATGACGCATCGTCGTCGTACGTTTGCTGACTTCTCGCGTCATCGCAAAAACTTCGTTCAAAACCTCGTCCAACGATTTTAAACCGGCTTGGACATCCGCTTTCAATGCATTAAATGTCGCCTTAAGATCTTCATCGCTTAGCCTTTCATACGTCGGTTCTAAGGCATTAATTTTTTTGACGCGTCCCATTAATTCTTTCACGACGCGATCATTTTTCGTGCCGAAAATTTTACGAACGATACTGCTGAGTGACATACGATTTTCCTCTAATTTTCTTTCTTTTTTCTGATCTGTTTTCATTAGAATTTAGGATTTTATCATACTTTTACTATCTCTTTGATAAAACTCCATAACGATATTGCACGACCAAGGGGTTTTTATGCGTTTGATTGGAATTTTACTCTGCTTCACGACGCTTTTATGCGCAAAAATCGGTGATTTTAAAACGATTCAAAGCGATTTTATTCAAAAAGTGACCAATGATCAAAATAAGACGATTGCGTACGAAGGGACGTTTTATGCGACGAAAGAACAAAAAGCGTTATGGGTCTATCAAAAACCCGTCGTCAAAAAAATCTATTTTAATCAAAACAAAGTTTTGATCGTCGAGCCGGAATTGGAACAAGTCGTCATTACGACGTTACAAAATACGCCCAACATTGCTCAATTGCTTCATGAAGCCAAAGAGATCGCTCCAAACCGTTACGTCACCCGTTTTATGGACACGACGTATACGATTGTCGGTTCTAACGATACGATCGAGAAGATAAGCTACAAAGATAAATTGGAAAATAACGTCGAAATTCTCTTTGCCAACGCGTCAACCGATCTTTTTATCGACGATGAACTCTTTCGCCCCGATATACCGAAAGGATACGACATCGTTCGCGAATAAGCACGTTTAAAGAAGCTCGGGTGCCGTCGGTTTGGCAAAGAGATAGCCCTGAAAATAGCGGCATCCGAGTCTTTTTAAAGCTTCAAACTGTTCTTGCGTTTCGACACCTTCGGCGATGACTTCTAAATGAAAATTTTGCCCCATAGAAAGAATGGTTTCAACGATCATCGCATCGCTTCGATTGTGAATAAAATCGCGAATAAACGATTGGTCGATTTTTAATTCGTCGACGTGAAAATTTTTGAGATACTGTAAACTGGAATATCCCGTTCCAAAATCATCGATCGATAACGAAACGCCGAGCGTTTTAAGCGCATTGATTTTTTTCAATGCTTTTTCGCTATCGCCTATCAACAGACTTTCCGTTAATTCCAAGCGAAGCCGTGAGGGATCGATCCCGTTTTCTTTCAACATCGCTTCCAAAATAGCGATAAAATCTTCACGTTCAAACTGCTTGATACTTACGTTAATCGAAATGCGCCATGACGATTTTTCGGCATCTTCTTTCCATCTTGCCGCTTGAGAAATTGCTTCTTTCATAACCCAATAACCTAAGGGGATAATCAATCCGGACTCTTCACAAATAGGAATAAAATGAGCCGGTGAAATAATCTCTCCGTCTTTAGTTTTAAGCCTCACCAACGCCTCAACACCGACGATGCGACGGTCATGATCTAACTGAGGCTGATAGAGTAAGAAAAACTGTTCAGAATCCAAGGCGTCACGTAAGCGTTGTAGCATCAAGGATTTTTCTTCCATAACATGTTGAATAAACGCATCAAAAAAACGAATCGTATCGCGCCCGTCTCTTTTAGCCGCATACATAGCACTATCGGCATGGCTGAGTAGCGACTCCACGCTCTCTTTTTCGCCGAAAAGTCCGATACCGATACTCACCGTCACGAAAAACGGATGCTGATCGATCATAAAGGGCTCTTTTGCCGCAATTAAAATCTTCATAGCCGTCTCTTCGGCACTGCGTGCGGTTGCTTCCACATTGTCGGCAATATTCGGGAGCAAGACGGTAAACTCATCGCCGCCGAAACGCGCTAGTACATCATTGTCTCGCGTGAAGCTTTTCAAACGCTCCGCCATCAATACCAAAAGCTTATCGCCCGTAGCATGACCTTTAAGATCGTTAATCGACTTAAAATTATCGATATCTAAAAATAACAACGCACCGTACATGTGAGAATTTTGATGTGCTTGAATCGCAAGGCGAATGTGCTCGCTCAGCATTGTTTTGTTAGCCAAATCGGTTAGCGGATCGTAATACGAGAGTTTGATAATGCTCTCTTTTTGACGAAACGAGTTAATAGCAAAGCCGACGTCTCCCGCCAATTCTTCGATCATCGCGCGTTCTTCTGGACTAAATCCTTGCGGTATCGTCGTACAAATCGTCAAAACGCCTAAAACGTTACGCGCAAATTTATCGCTTCTAAGAGCGGTAATATACGCTTCGCTCACGCCGTAACGATGCATCATCGTTTGGCATGAAGAGCCCACGGCTTTGTCGCGATGCGTTAAAATACGGTAACCGCCTTTACGGAATACCTCTTCTTCAATCTCGGTAATGTTAAAATCTCCGTCAAGCCCCAACGACTCTTTAACCGAGAGTTTATCTTCATCCCATAAAATAATTTTGACATGTGCAAACGAATCGTTTTCAAAAAGACATTGTGCGGTTTGCTCTAACAGTTCACTTAGCGTTTGCGTCGTAATCAAGATTTGATTGCTGTCGGCCACCGTACGCAAAACCGAGTAAAGGTGCTTTTGATGATCGTACGCTTTTTCCAGTTCATCGCTTTTTTGCAACAATTTTTGCGTTCGCTCTTTCACCAATGCTTCCAACTCTTTTTTCTGTTCCACTTCTCGTTTCGTCAACTCTTTAATCGCCAAAAACGTTACGACCAATAAAAACAGTGTTGCCGTTACGCTAAAGAAGACTTCTTTCCAAAAAAGTGCAATCACATCGTCAAAAACAAGATTCTTCGGCATTTTAATGCTAGTCAATCCTCGTACTTCACCCAAAGAGTAGCCGTAGGCATTGTCGTAACGCTGAGCGATATAGGGCAAAACTTCCTCTTTTTTACCGTGACAAGCTAAACAATATGCCTGAATTCGTAACGGAGACGAGAAAAAATAGAACGATTGACCGTTCGTGTCTTCGATTAATTCTAGCTTTTCGTCCTCTTTGGGATGAGCGTCGAAATAGCGGATCATTTTCTCTTCCAGATCGTTGGCTTTGTTGTCGGGATTGCGCGGTCTATCCGAAACATTACGAATCGTAATGCCTTGTTTAGAACGTTGACTAAAAAATTCGCTGATATGCGTTGAAGCATGTGCAGGTAAAAAGCCGACCGTAGAGTCGTTTAAATCGATACCGCTTGAGAGAAACTGTTGATGATAGACGTAGCGCATCGAAATAAAATAGTCGTGGAGCGTTTTAGCTTTCGAATAAGCGCGAATCGCGGTCAATTCATGCGCTTGTCGGTATAAATAACCGACAACGACGGTATTAGCAAGAAAAATAAAAAACGTTATTATCCAAAAAAGACGTTTGGTCAGGGTCAATTGTTTCACTGCCGACTCCTTTGACGAGGCACAAAACGTATTACAGTATAGCTTTCCTTAGCTTATGTCATAGTTATAAAGTTTTTTTAAGAAATAAATAACCCACGATACCCGAGCAAAAAGAGCCGATGAGAATCGCCAGTTTATCGGCATGAAAAAAAACATCACTATCGTTGTACGCCAACGTCGTGACAAATAAGCTCATCGTAAAGCCGATTCCCGTCAAGACGGCAACGCCGTATAATTGCCTAAAATTACTTCCTTCGGGTAATTTTGCCCATTTTAATTTCACGGCAATATAACTCAAGAAAAAAACGCCGATTTGCTTTCCGAGGAACAGCCCGAGTGCAATTCCAAGGGAAACATTCGAGGCTAACGTTTGAACGGAAGCACCTTTAAGATCGACACCGGCATTGACGAAAGCAAATAAAGGTAAAATCAAAAAGGCAACCCAATAGTGTAGGTCGTGTTCCAACTCTTTGAGCATTGAAAAACGTTCTCCTTGAGCAGTATCAGAGTAAAGCGGAATCGTCAAAGCCAATACCACGCCGGCAATCGTTGCATGAACGCCCGATTTTAAAACGGCAACCCACAAAACGATACCGACTAAAATATAAGCCGCCTTTTTCACGACGCCCAAACGGTTCATCATCACTAAAAGCAGAATAGCCCCTAAAGCGATCATCATCGACATAAACGAGAGTTTTGTGGTATAAAAAACCGCAATAATTATAACGGCTCCCAAATCGTCAATAATCGCGAGAGCCATTAAAAAGATTTTTAACGAAGGGGGAACGCGAGATCCAAGCAACGATAAAATACCCAAAGCAAACGCAATATCCGTTGCGGTAGGAATTGCCCATCCGTTCATCGCAAAGCTATCGTCGTAATTGAAAAACGTAAATACCAACGCAGGCGTTATCATACCGCCTATCGCGGCAATTAAGGGTAAAATAATTTGGCTTCGCGAAGAGAGTTCCCCTTCTAAAATTTCACGTTTAATTTCCAAGCCGACTAAAAAAAAGAAAACGGCCATCAGTCCGTCGTTAACCCAAAGTAGAAGCGGTTTAGCAATGCCGAACGAACCGAAACTAATCTGTAAAGGCGTTTCTAAAAAACGAGAGTAAAAATCGGTTAAAACGCTATTTTGAAGTAAAAGTGCCGTTAAGGTCACCAGAATTAAAAGGATGCCCGAAGACGACTCTTTTTTAATAAACTCTTCTATCGAAGTTAACATAAAAACCCCTTTCATGCGAGTTTTTATAGTAACAAAAAGAAGTAAATAGTTTGTAAATCGCTATTTTCCTAAGCAAAAGCGGCTGAACATCTTATCGAGAATTTCATCGCGTTCAAAAGCGGACGTAATCGAAGAAATCGCTTCCACGGCGGTGTTAATGTGAAAAGCGAACAATTCAAGCTGTCCCTCATTGAGCAAATCAAACGAAGTAACCACCTCTTGATACGCCGTCTTAACCGCTTCGACTTGACGCGACGAAGTCAACATAATGCTATCTTCGCGTGCACATCGATCTAAAAGTGTTTGAAGCGTTTGAATCAAAAGATCGGTATCGCGATGAGCGGAGAGCGTCAAACACCCCTCATCCAAGCACGAGCGATCAAATAAAGCGGGCAAATCGCTTTTATTCAAGACGTGAATCACGGATTTCGTTGCTTCGTAAGTTTTGAGTAACGCTAACATGTGAAGATCTTCGGCATCGCATGTACGGCTATTATCGAACATTGCAATGACGATTTCAGACTCTTCAATCGCCGAAATAGAACGTTCGATTCCGATCTTTTCAATCATGTCGTGCGCTTCGCGAATCCCAGCCGTATCGACGATACGCACCAAGTGTGAACCGATACGAAGCTCCTCTTCGATCGTGTCGCGCGTCGTACCCGCAATCGTGCTGATAATCGCTCTATCGTAACTCAAAAGTGCGTTCAAAAGCGAACTTTTGCCGACGTTCGGTTTACCGACGATGGCTATTTTAAAGCCGCTGAGCAACCCTTTTCGACGTTCGCTACTTTCATACGTACGGCGTAATTTTTCACTCAAAGCCTCCAAACGTAGGCGAATTTTTTGCATCATATCCAACGGTAAATCTTCTTCGGCATAGTCGATATTCACTTCGATAAAAGCTAGCATTTCAACGAGTTGGTCTCTGACATGTTCAACAAAGTCTTTGAGCTCGCCTTTGAGTTGGCGCGTTAATATTTTTGCGGCATCCGCACTTTTGGTTTCGATTAGAGCAGCGATTGCTTCGGCTTCGGACAAATCGATACGACCGTTTAAAAAAGCTCTTTTGGAAAACTCTCCCGGCTGTGCAAGGCGTACGCCTAAGCTTAAAAGTGCGTCAAGAACCATACTTGCGACGATCGAACCGCCGTGACACTGGAACTCGACGACGTCTTCGCCCGTAAAACTATGCGGTGCTTTAAAATATAAAACAATCGCTTGGTCAATCGGTGCGCACGCGCTATCGTATAAAAACGATAAAGTCGCATGTCTTGGTCTCAGCGTGGTTTGGTGAGAAAGTCGTAGGGCTACGCTTAGGGCATCCGCTCCGCTCACGCGAACAATCGCGATGGAACCGATACCCGAACTCGTAGCTATGGCAGCAATCGTGTCTATGCGTTTTTCCTGTTAAAATCATTGACGACGATAAACTTACCGCCGTCTTTTCCCGATTTGATACCGACGTATTTTTCGGGAAATTCGGTTCGCAATGCTTCAAGGGCAATTTTGATCAAAACACCGTCTAAAATCTTCGTTTGACCTTTTCCCGTATTGCGAATACGCTCAATAACCGGTACTAAGTACTTTTCAATCATCTCTTCTTGATTTTTCAAAAATTCCGCAATCTCTAAGCGAATATTTAATCCGTATTTCAGGTTAATCCAATTGTAAAGCAGATACGAAAGTGCTTTATAACGATAGCCCTCTTTTCCGATCAAAAGTGCCGCGTCTTCACCGCTAAATTCGATCAAAATCGTCTCGTCGTCGTATTTTGAGACTAAAGGCGTATCCAGCGTAAAACAGCCGTATTTAAAAAGATTTTTGATGTTTTGTCGAACTTCGTCTAAGATATCGTTAACCTCACGTTTTTCCTGATGGAAATTTTGATCGATAACGCTAGGTGCTATCGTATGACGTACCTCTTTCAACGGTTTAGATTGCTCAAATTTTGGCTCGTGCACTACGGACGTCTCTTTAGGAGGTATCGGCTTTCGCTCGGGTCGTTCTTGCATTCCCTCTTTGAGTGGTTCTTTATTTTTTGGACGATGACGTCTATTTTTAGAGCGTTTTTGAAACTCCTTGCGCTCATCAAGAGTCGTATCGCTCAGTGTTTCAGCTCGCTGATATTCCGTATGTTCTTTAACCTCACACCCTTCTCTTTCTTTAAAATGAGGCTTATGCGATCCTTTGCGTTGAACTTCGATAATGGCTTTTTTCTTAAAAAGCCCCAAAAATCCGCCTGATCCGTTTTGGATAATGTTAATTTCTAAATCCACTACCGAACACGACAACTCGCCCGCGGCTTTTGAATAAGCCTCTTGAAGTGTTTCAGCTTCGACTCGTATCATTTTTCGACCTTTGGCTCTTCATGTTTTTTAGCAAAAATTCTATTGACGTAAAACTGCTGAACAATCGACGCTAGATTATTGGTGAACCAATAAAGCGTTAAACCCGCAGGGAACGTGACAAAGAAAAACGTAAAGATAAGCGGTAAAAATTTCATAATTTTTTCTTGCATCGGATCGGTAAAACTTGTCGGCGTAATGCGCTGATGAACGAACATCGTAATACCCATCAAGATCGGTAGAATGAAATAAGGATCCATCACGGCAAGATCGTTAATCCATAAAATCCACTCGGCACCTTTGAGTTCGATCGCATTTTGTAAAACACGATATACGGCAAAGAAGACCGGAATTTGGAGAAGAATCGGCAAACATCCGCCCATCGGGTTGGCACCGTGTTTTTTGTACAATTCCATCATATGCATATTGAGTTTTTGTTTATCGTCGCCGTATTTTTTTTGGAGCTCTTTAATTTTCGGTGCAAGCTCTTTGAGCTTATTCATCGAAACCATGCCTTTATAGGTCAACGGATACAATACCAAACGTACGGTAATCGTCATCGCAACGATAGCCCAACCCCAGTTACCGAAAATCCCGTGTAAGTAAGAGAGCCACATGAAAAGCGGTTTTGCGATAAACGTAAAAAAGCCGTATTCAACGACGTCGGTCAATCCGGGATGAATCGATTGAAGCAATTTATGGTCTTTAGGACCGATATATCCGCCCAATTTAAAATCGGCTTCACCTTGAACGAATAAAAGAGGATCTTTGTCTTTACCGATCGTTACGACGCTGTTAAGTCCTTTATCGAGGCTGTAAAAAAACGTCGTATAATATTTATCGGCCGCCGCTACGATTTTAGCCGCACTAAACTGTACGTCGCTCTTAGCAGAACCGTCGTCAATCGTTTGAATCGTATCGTCGGACTTTTTAATCAATGCACCGTGAAAGGTGTAACTGTCGATTGCCACATGCGGGCGAAATCCCGGAGAGATAAAATACTCTTTCGGACTGGAAAGCATCACGTGAATATCGTAATTGCCGTTAGGGTAAAACGTCAATGTCTTCGTAACGCTTAAACCGCTAAGAAGCTGCGTCAAAACGACCGTAGCACCTTTTTCATCGACCTCTACCGCACTTTTATCCGCGCTGTAAGACATAGCAAACGCATCGTCGTTGAGCGATTTATCTTTGAAGCGAATTTCTAAAGGCAAGAGGTTTTGAGAAGCGTCGATAAGCTGAAAGCGTTCACCTTTATCGTCTTTGTATTTTCCTTCTTGAAGGTACATTTTTGCGATTCGACCTAAACGATCGATTTGGATTTCATACGAAGGTGCTTTAACCGTTGCGATGACTTCCGTTGTAGAGCTTGCATTGGTCGGTGCTGCCGTCACGTCTTGAGTATTGGTCGTTACGCTCGGTGCGGACGTAGTAGCTTTTTGCTCAGAAGCGACAGAAGTATTGGCATCGGCCATCGGAGGATTTTTGGGGATAAAAAAGTGATCGTAGAGTGCAAAAAATAAAAAAGATAAAACGGTGGCGATAATAATACGCACCTGAGGAGTCAGTTTATCTGTCATTGAGATTCCCTTTATTTCAATGTTTTAAAAGCTTTTACGATGTAAAAACTTTGTGTGCCTTTTGGCACGAACCAATAAACAACACGTTGTGAGGAAATCCGTTTTACATGTACAAAAGAAGGAGCGGCAAACACTTTTCGAACGATAGGATAATCGATTCCGCCTACAAAAAGTTGATTGCATTTTAAAATGCGTATAACACTGTACCAAAGTGCTTTGAAAAAATTATTGTACAAAAGTTGTTCTTTCGCATACTGTGAGCATGTCGGATAGTACCTACAACTTCCGTAACTAAAAAGCGTCAAAAACTTTTGGTACAGTTTTATAAGCCACAATGTTAAGGATTTCATTCTTTAACACAGTTCAACTTTTTCATAGACCATATTATCCCTTTTTTGAGTGCCTCGTAGGATAATTGGTGTATCTTCTCTTTTGCAACAAAAACATAAACACCGTCGTTCAACGTAGGTTGAATATCTAAAAAAATTGCCCGAAGCCTTCGTTTGGCTAAATTGCGTTTAA
>Ga0114938_1001258_pt1 | contig 17598 bp, 14 predicted proteins | sample AshMeaBigSpring_FD_88675 | JGI IMG/M metagenome (GOLD analysis project Ga0114938, IMG submission 88675) | Groundwater microbial communities from Big Spring, Nevada to study Microbial Dark Matter (Phase II) - Ash Meadows Big Spring | ecosystem: Environmental > Aquatic > Deep subsurface >...
ACGAACGATGTCGAATAAAGATTTACTGCTGCGTTTTCAGTAGCAATAAAGTTGAACAGCGAACAAGGACAAATGTTGCTGAATATACATTTGTCTTGATTTTCTGCTCCACTTTTCCATCAAGGAAAAAGTGGAAAAAGCTTCTTAATAATTGATTGTCCTTTTTTGCTTGTCCAAAAAAGAACGAAAAAAGGACCCAGAAAAACGATGTTCGACCGTTTTTCTGATATGCCTTGATGTGGCTTCAGTGGTACTGAGAATTGGGCTTTTGGAATTTGATTGTACACGTTGTGTTTGCCTAATTCCACTACAAATTTGTATTCGCTTTTAAAATTACGAACGATGTCGAATAAAGATTTACTGCTGCGTTTTCAGTAGCAATAAAGTTGAACAGCGAACAAGGACAAATGTTGCTGAATATACATTTGTCTTGATTTTTTGCTCCACTTTTCCATCAAGGAAAAAGTGGAAAAAGCTTCTTAATAATTGCTTGTCCTATTTGCTTGTCCAAAAAAGAACGAAAAAAGGACCCAGAAAAACGATGTTCGGCCGTTTTTCTGATAAGCCTTGATGTGGCATTTGTGGTACTGAGAATTGGGCTTTTGGAATTTGATTGTATACGTTGTGTTTGCTTAATTCCACTACAAATTTGTATTTGCTTTTAGAATTACGAACGATGTTGAATAAAGATTTACTGCTGCGTTTTCAGTAGCAATACAGTTTAACAGCGAACAATGACAAATGTTGCTGAATATACATTTGTCTTGATTTTTTGCTCCACTTTTCCATCAAGGAAAAAGTGGAAAAAGCTTCTTAATAATTGCTTGTTCTTTTTTGCTTGTCCAAAAAAGAACGAAAAAAGGACCCAGAAAAACGATGTTCGGCCGTTTTTCTGATAAGCCTTGATGTGGCATTTGTGGTACTGAGGATTGGGCTTTTGGAATTTGATTGTACACGTTGTGTTTGCTTAATTCCACTACAAATTTGTATTTGCTTTTAAAATTACGAACGAAGTTGAATAAAGATTTACTGCTGCGTTTTCAGTAGCAATACAGTTGAACAGCGAACAAGGACAAATGTTGCTGAATATACATTTGTCTTGATTTTTTGCTCCACTTTTCCATCAAGGAAAAAGTGGAATATAAAGTTTTGAAATGTAGCTATTAGTACTGAGAATTGGGTTTTGGGAATACTATAGAGAGATGCTTCGTTCCTCAGCATGACAGTGGGGTTGATTGGTTAACAGCGTAGGCATAGCCTGACGCTGAGGGGGATTGTTTTGTGGAGACACAAACCAAGGCGGAGTATGATAAAGAGATGCTTCCTTCGTCAGCAGGACAATAAAAAATTAATTGTGTTATCTGTTTGCATCCATTATTTTCGCTGCCGATTTCTAGTTTTTCTTCTTTTGTTGATAAGGGTTATAACGTACAAGTGTGCGACGCCTCTGCAGATCAACAGCGAACCTAAAGCTGACTTCCACAAAAAATAACTTTCAAAAAAATTGAACATGCAACAAGTACAAAAAGGTGATACCATTAAGGTACATTATCATGGAACTTTGGTAGATGGTACTACTTTCGACTCGTCTGAAGGACGTGAACCCTTAGAGTTTGAAGTAGGTGGAGGAATGGTGATTGAGGGGTTTGATAATGGCGTTTTGGGTATGGCTGTGGGTGATAAAAAAACAGTGACTATTCCTGCTGCTCAGGCTTATGGAGAAGCACAACAAGACATGATTTTGGAGTTTCCGAAAGAGCAGTTTCCTGCGGATATGGTTCCTGAAATTGGTTTGCAATTGACGTTGAGTAATAATCAAGGTCAGCAATTTCCTGTGGTGATTACGGCTATTAAGGAAGATTCGGTTGTTTTAGATGCCAATCATCCTTTGGCTGGAAAAGATTTGATTTTTGCGTTGGAATTGGTAGATATTGCTGCTCCTAAATCGAAAATTATTACTTTATAATAATCTTGTTTGATGGTATTAAGTCTGGCTTCGGTCAGACTTTTTTTGTTTTTACCATCACGTTATTTACAGTTGTTGATACATGTACTTATGAAATAATTGTTGAGTGGCTTTTGATAAATGTGCAATTTTACACTCCAATTGAAAAGGTATGAATATTAGCATTGGTTTTTCTCCTTGTCCAAACGATACATTTATTTTTGATGCATTGGTAAATGGCAAAATTGATACCGAAGGTTTACACTTTGATGTGGTGTTAGAAGATGTACAAACACTAAATACTTTGGCTAAAAAGGAGGCTTTACAATTTTCGAAAATTAGTTATGGTGTGTTGCCATTGGTGCTACCCAACTATCGTGTTTTAAATAGTGGTGGAGCTTTGGGAAAAGGTGTGGGGCCACTTTTGATTGCTAAAAAAGAAATTGATTTTGCTGCTATTGATGGTTTAACAATTGCTATTCCGGGTGAAAATACAACGGCTCATTTATTGTTTTCGATGGCTTTTCCAAATGCATTGAATAAACAGTTTATGGTATTTAGTGATATTGAAAATGCTGTATTAGAAGGTATGGTAGACGCTGGCGTAATTATTCATGAAAATAGATTTACGTATCACAGTAAAGGTTTGGTGAAATTGTTGGATTTAGGTGCTTTTTGGGAAGAAAAATTACAAGTTCCTATTCCTTTAGGTGGAATTGTTGCCCACAGACATTTGGATGTTTCTCTGATGATGCAGGTAGATAAACTGATTAAAAAAAGTGTTGAATATGCATTTCGCAATTATCCAAATTTAGCTAGTTATGTAGAGCAACATGCTCAAGAAATGAGTGTTGAGGTGATGCGTAAACATATTGATTTATATGTGAATGATTATTCTGTTGAATTAGGACATAATGGACAAGCAGCTGTAATGCAATTGCTGAAAACCTATCAACAATTGTATGCAACTCGTTTTGAAAATGATGCCTCTTATGTGTTTGTACCTGAACAGTATTAAGCGTTTTGGCTGGTTGTGTTGTCTTCGATTGTTGTTGGGGTAATTTCTTCTTCTTTTTTAAAGAATTTATTTTGAAAAATTAAAAGCAACATTACACCTACAGAAATAGAAGCATCTGCCACATTAAACACAGGATCGAAGAAGCTAAACGGTTTTCCACCTACAAATGGAAACCAAGTAGGGTAGGTGGTATCAATTAGAGGAAAATAGAGCATATCTACTACTTTACCGTGTAAAAAGCCTGCATAGCCGCCCTTTTCGGGTAAAAATGTAGCCACTTGTGTTGTAAAAGGTATACTGCTATCGAAAATGAGTCCATAAAACATGCTATCAATTAAATTACCTAAAGCACCGGCATAAATTAATCCGGCACAAATAATAAAGCCTTTGTGGTATTTTTTTACGATAAAATCTTTTAATAAAAAACTTCCCCAAATAACTGCTACTAATCTAAAAAGCGTAAGTGCAATTTTCCCAAATTCGCCACCAAATTTCCAGCCCCAAGCCATTCCTTCATTTTCAATAAAGTGTAAACGAAACCAACTTCCTACAATATTGTGTTCTTCTCCTGCATAAAAATGTAGCTTAATATAAAATTTAGATGCCTGATCTATGATTAAGATGCTGATGATTAATATAATTAAATTTCTTGCTTTCATTCTTTTTTGTTGTTAAAACTCGGCAAATATAGGTGTTACAATTATTGAAGAAATAGATTGAAGGAAGCAAATGAAAGGCAGATTGTTAAAATACGGTTTCATTATTCTTGAATATATACCCTTTTAACTCGCTGGCTTACACTCGTCATTACTTCGTAGGCAATGGTTTGTATTTGTTGGGCAACTGTTTCTATAGCAATATTTTTTCCAAATATTTCAACCATATCACCTTCTTGTACTTGAGGAATATCGGTAACATCAATCATCGTCATATCCATGCAAATATTGCCAATAATAGGGGCAAGCTGTCCATGTACATATACATTACCTACTCCGTTACTCAATTTTCTATTCAATCCATCTGCATAGCCAATACGAATGGTTGCAATTTTGCTTTTCCTGTTTACTAATCCTTTTCTGTTGTAACCAATGGTTTGTCCAGCTTCCACCATTCTAATTTGTGCAATCGTAGTTTTTAAAGAAGCAACTGTTTCTAACTGAATGGTTTTGCCATTTGCACTATCAACACCATATAAACCAATACCTAAACGAACCATATTGTATTGTAAATGTGGATGTCTAAATATACCTGATGAATTGGCAAGATGTTGTAAAAACGGATATTGTAGTGTTTTTGTAGCTATTTCAATGGCTTGGTTAAACCAGGCAGCTTGTTGCTGCGTAAATGCATCGTGTTCAGGATTTTCACTTGCGACTAAATGGCTAAATAGAGATTTTACCATCATAGTGTCATGGGTAGCTATATGATTGATTACAGATTGTATTTCATGTAATTCAAAGCCCAGCCTATTCATTCCTGTATTTAGTTTTAAATGAATAGGAAACTGTGTGATGCCTTGTTGTAAAAGGTATTGATGAAAGGCATTGAATATATTGAACGAATACATTTCTGGCTCTAAACTATACTCAATCATCGAAGCAAATCCAGCTTCATCAATATTCATTACCATTATGGGTAAATGAATGCCTGCTTTTCTAAGTTCAATTCCTTCATCGGCATAAGCAACAGCCAAATAATCTATTTTATGAAATTGCAATAAACGAGCTACTTCTACACTACCACTTCCATAGCTAAATGCTTTTACCATTGCCATTAGTTTTGTGGTTGGTAATAAGTATTGTTGGTACTGTTTTAAATTATGTGCCATGGCACTTAAATTTACCTCTAGTATGGTTTGATGCACTTTTTGTTCGAGTGCTTGTGCAATTTGTTCGAACGCAAATTTTCTAGCTCCTTTTAATAAAATATATTGATTGCTGAACTGTTGAATATGATGGGCAAGATATTGTTGTAAAAATGCTTCTGTGGTAGGATAGCATTTTGCTGTTTTAAATACTCTTTGAAAAGCTTGTAACTGTTTGCTTATAGCTTCACCAATACCAATGAAATGTTGAATTTTTCTTTGTTGTAAAGCCTGTATTACCTGTTGATACAATTCGTTTTCTGGCAAACCAGATTGTAAAATATCAGAGAGAATAACGGTGCTTTTTTCGCCGCCAGATTGTTGTTGTAAATAATCTAAAGCGATGTTTAAAGAAGAAATATCGTTACTGTAACTATCATTAATAATATGGCTATTGTGTACCCCTTTTTTAAGTTGCAAACGCATTTCTACAGGTTGTAAAATACGTAGCTGATTACTGATTTGTACGAATGGAATTTGTAGAATAAATAAAGTAGCAATACAAGTGATGGCATTGTTTACTGATGCTGCATCTGTAAATGGAATAATGCATTGATGCGTTTTTGATTGATAGGTAAATGTAATGCTTGTGCCTTGTTGTTGCAGGCGTTCATTGGAAATATAAAAGCTAGCGTTTTTGTTTTTTCTACTCCAACCAATCAAGGTAATAGGCTGTTGAAAAAGCTCCCTTTTTTTGGCTTCAATGTCTAAAATTTCTATCGTATGGTCTATACTGTAGATTAAAGTAGAACTGGTTTTAAAGAGTTGTAGTTTTTCTCTTAGTTTTTGTTCATCATTCAAAAAACCATCTTTATGTGCTTCACCTATATTGGTTAAAATACCCATTGTTGGCTGTATTATTTGTGCCAACGCTGACATTTCGTTTACAGTAGAAATGCCTGCTTCGAAAATGCCTAGTGTATGCTGCTCTTGTAATTGCCATACACTTAATGGAACACCTATTTGCGAATTGTAACTACGTGGACTTCTTACTATTTGATAATCTGTTTGTAACAATTGATACAACCATTCTTTTACAATGGTTTTGCCATTGCTGCCTGTAATGCCAATAACAGGAATTGAAAATTGGGTTCTATGATAAGTTGCTAGTTGTTGTAAGGCTTGTAATACATTGGTTACGATTAAAAAAGTGGCATCGCTAAAAGTAGATGTATTGAAATGTGGTAATACTACAAACGTACGTACACCTTGGTGATAAGCTTCTTCTATAAATAGATGTCCATCTCTTCTTTGACCTGCTAAAGCAAAGAAAAGTGATGTTTGGGGAAATGAAATTTTACGACTATCGGTTAATAAATATTCAATTTTGTTATTGCTATTAGGAATAACAGCAGACTGAATAATTTGGGCAATATGTTGAATGGAATAAATCAATGATTATGCGTTTACAGAATCATCTATTACATCTTTAGGCGTTCCTTTTTTCTGCATAAAAATGGAGTAAAAAATTGAGCCGGCTATACATACTACAATTACACTTAACGAAATAAATACTTGGGTGCTTTTATCAATCCAATCGCTGATATAATGTTCGCCCAACATTTTAATACCGATAAATATCAAAACAATTGCAATACCTTGTTGTAGGTAATCGAATTTTGAAACAGCTCCTCTCAATAAGAAAAATAGAGAACGTAAGCCCAAAACTGCAAACGTATTCGAAGTGTAAATAACCAATTTGTTTCTAGAAATACCCATTACTGCAGGTATAGAATCTAGGGCAAAAACCAAATCGATAGCTGCTAATAAAACCACCACAACAAATAAAGTTGTGTAAACAGGCTTTCCATTTTCTTTAATTTTAAATTTACCATCACCATCGTGGTTGGTGAGTGGCAAATATTTTTTCATGAATTTGTAGATTTTACTTTCATGCGGATCGAACTGTTCATCTTCATTTGCAGTAAACATTTTATAACCTGTATACAATAAAAATGCTCCAAAAATGTATAGTAGCCACTCAAATTTTTCTACCAATGTTACTCCTACAGTAATAAATAAAATTCTAAAAATAATGGCCATTAAAATACCAATTAATAAAACACGACCATAGTGTTTTTCTTTTACTTTAAAGGCTGTAAAAATTAAGATAAATACAAAAATGTTATCAATGCTTAAACTCCATTCCATTAAATAAGCACTGATGTATTCTAAAGCAGTTTTTTGATCTTCTTCCCACCAAACAAACACAAAAAAAGCCAATGCTAATGTTACCCAAAAAATAGTTTGTTGTAAAGCTGTTTTAATGGTAACAGTTGTATTTTTTTTACTCAATAATCCTAAATCAGCCACAAGTGCCAATACTACTACAATGCCAAAAACGGTGTAAACAATTTGATCTGGAGTCATCTTTTAACTATAGTTTTAAAGTGTCTTAACGTTGAGTTGTAAGCCACAAGTTTAAATTTGGTTGTAAAGCTAGTATTTGTTAATTGCTAGCATATTTATTTTTTCGTTTCCATTGAAGTAATAAACCAATTATTACAATAAGTATTATAGGCAGAAGTATATTAACACATTGCCATACAATACGTTGGTCTTCTACCTTTTTTTTATCTAATAAACGCAATACAAAATCTTTATTTCTACTTTCAAACAAGCCAACGTTGCTTACCAAATAATCCACACTGTTTAATAAAAATTCTCTGTTGGCAAATCTATAATTTTCGAAAGGCAAAGTGCCCATGGCTAATGGACCTTGTGTAGATGAAACGCTGTTTGTTACAATATCTGCATCAGAAATAACGATTTGTTTGGCAGGTTTTGTACCCATTTTGGCAAAGGGCTTACCTGTTGTTTTTTGTACAGAATCCATAACAGAAGCGGTAAGTCTATTGGCAAACAATGAATTAAAATTACCCTCTAATAATACAGCAACTGGTATGTAGCTTTTTGTAAATGAACGAAAATCGTTTTCGCTTTGAACACTGTTTACAGAAACAATGGCAGGTGAAGAAAGGGTTCTGCTATTGCTATCGCTTGCTAATAAAATAGTTTTTGTAATACCTACAGCTTGTACGGTATCTATGCTAGAAGGAAATAGCGGCAATACTTTATCTAAATTTTTACTTATAGGATTGTTATTGTGTGCAGCCAATAATGGATAATAAGGGAAAGGAATTCGTTGCATTAGTGGGCTGCCATCGGGATTTTTTCCAATTACCAAAGGAATTTTAGAACAGTTTAAATCTTGTAGTAAATCGTTATTGATACGAACGCCATATTTAAATAATAAATCATCAATATTTAAGTTTCTGCTAAATGCAGTGTATGAACCTTGTGTACGCATTAAACTATCTAATTCTGCATGTAATTGATCCATACACCAAATGATTTTTCCACCTTGCATTACGTACTGATCAAGTTTTAGTTTGTCTTCATCAGTAAAAGGAAGTGTAGGCTTTACAATGAGTAAGGCATTTATTTTATCGGCATCAGGATAGGCTTGTTTTAAATTAAAGATACCTAGATTATACTCGTTTCTCAAACTTTCGCCCAAATCGTTTACCGTTCTATCAATCGGTTGTCCATTTCCAATTACATAAGCAACTACAGGTATCGTTTTTCTAGTAAGTTTATCAATGGCATTTGCAAATTTGTATTCAAGTAAAGCTTCAGCTGCATTTCTAGTAGCTTCAACATCTTCTTGCGGCAACTCATTAATTACATTATAGGTTTTTAATACTTTTCTGCTACTTCTCAAATCAATAGCAATAGGCATTTTATTGCCGTATGTAACCAAAGCAGATGGAACAATTAATTGGTTGGTTTGTTTTTCGTTTCCATTGTCTACCACTTCACTTCGTTCAAAAACAACACCTAGTTTTGCTAAACTATCTGCTAATATTGCTTTAAGGGTATCATTTTCTAATTCTTCCCAAGGTTTTTCAAAGCTTATTTCAATTCGGTTGTTCGATTGTGCTTTTAATTCGTCTAAAAAGTCTTTTGTAGCAATACTCAATTTTTTATAATCAGCTGGTAAATCACCTGTTAAAAAAACTTGTACTTTAATTACGTCATCTATTTGGCCAATAAGTTGCTTTGTAGCATTGCTAAGGCTAAATCTTTTTTCAGCAGTTACATCTATTCTGTAATTGATAAAACTAGATGCGTATATCACCGCTATTGAAGCTATTACAACGAATAGCCAACCAAACCGATATGCCATTATTTTTTTCATGCGTAAATTTCAATATCCTATTCTAATTCTAAGTGCTTTAGCGTTTACTGATATTGTATTTTGTTAATTGTAAAAATAAAATGCTCAATGTGGTGAAATAAATAATGTCTTTTATATCTATAACTCCTCTACTGATACTTTTATAATGAAAATTGATACCAAGCATTTCGATATAATAATCAGCACCTGCTTTAAAAATGGGTAATTTGCTAATGGCCTCAAAGCCATACAGCAATAAAAAGCACACAAACGCACCTGCAATAAAGGCTACAACCGTATTGTTTGTATAACTACTGCTACAAATTCCAACAGCAGTGTAAACAGCTGCTAAACAAATTAATCCAATGTAACTGCCAATAGTTGCCCCCATGTCTATACCACCTACAATACTTAATTGTTGTATAGATATTGCGTAAACGATTGTAGGTAATAATGCTGCAACTACAATGCATAAAGCACCTAAAAATTTACCCATCACAATATCTGTAATTTGCAAAGGCAAAGTTTTTAATAATTCGAAAGTACCTACTTTATATTCATCTGCAAGGCTACGCATGGTGATGGTAGGAATTAAAAAAAGCAGTACAAATGGGGCAAAACTAAAAAATCCGCCTAAAGATGCATATCCAAAATTGAGTAAGCTGGTTTCTGGAAAAACAAATAACCACAAACCATTGATTAATAAAAAAACGATAATAGCCAAGTAACCTGTAAGACTATTAAAAAACTGTTGCCATTCTTTTTTGCAAATCATCCACATAGTTGTCAAAAATACTGTAGTTGTGGTTTTTTGGGTAGAATAATTTTTTAGTGTTGGGAATTTGTACGTCAGAATTTAATCGACGACGAACTTCTTAGTAAATTAAGATTGAATATTTATGGTTTCGCCTTTATTCTCCATTACTCCTTTTCAATACATTTTTTTCACAAGATTGGGTGAAGCCTCATTTTAACTGCAACATGTTGTTTCATTCCTTAATTTCGCCACACTTTTAAAATACAACATCATGCAAGAGGAATTAGATTTAATATTAGAAGATGCTGCAGATACCATGAAAAAAGCAATTCTTCATTTAGAATCAGAATTGGTAAAAATACGTGCAGGAAAAGTAAGTCCAACCATGTTAGATGGCATTACGATAGAATATTACGGTGCTCCAACTCCCATTAACCAAGTTGCAAATATTACGGTACAAGATGCTAGAACATTAACCATTCAACCTTGGGAAAGAAACATGTTGGCTCCAATTGATAGAGCTATTATGGGTGCAAATATTGGCGTAACACCTCAAAATGATGGTGTGCAAATTCGTTTATTTATGCCACCATTAACGGAAGAAAGAAGACGTGAATTGTTTAAAAAAGCAAGTGGAGAAGGTGAGCAGGCAAAGGTTGCCATTAGAAATATTCGAAGAGAAGCGATTGAGCAAATTAAGAAATTACAAAAAGATGGCTTGAGTGAAGATGCTGCAAAAGATGCAGAAAAAGAAACACAAGAATTGACCGATAAGCATATTGCTCTGGTGGATAAACATTTGGCCGCCAAAGAAAAAGAAATGATGTCGATATAATTACACTTACATTATTTGCAAAAAAATCCCGACATGCCAATTGTAGTGTCGGGATTTTTTTATATAACATTTTAGATGTTTAAGCAGCGTTTGTTCTAAATTTTCCTTTTCTAAACAAAAGCATTTCTGTAACAGCAATTAATAATAAGCTTACGGCTGTTGTGCCCATTACTTTTCCTAAGAAGAATAAAATATCTCCAAACTGCATCCATTCTATCAATACCAAATATCCATGATGGATAAAGGTGAATAGTGAAATGTATAAAGCATAAGGAGCAAAGCCCATGCTTTTTAAACTTGGTTCGGTATAACCTATTTCTGCAGTTTCTTTTGGAATTAAAATGTTCAATACAAACGGACGAACATAGGCAATTAAAGTACAAGGTGCTGCATGTAGACCTGGTGTTCCTGTAAAAAAATCTAATGACAATCCAAACACAAAACCAATACCTAATAGAAATAAACGAGGTGTGCTAAATGGTAACCAAAGTAGAAACAAAAAATATAAGTATGGAACAATAAACTGATGCAGTGGTGGTACTTTATTTAACACAAATACTTGCACTAGTATAAATAGTAAAAAGCGAATAATATTTTTTAAATGGTTACTCATTTATTTTCATCACTTTGGCTTCAATTGCAGTTTGCTCTGCAAAACGAACATTCTTAATTAAATATACTTGTTGTACGCTTGCAAAATTGGTAGCTGTTTTTACTTTTAATGTATAAAAATTGCTAGCCGGATCTGCCGTTTTACCTGCAATTGTACCCACGGGAATATACGCAGGAAAATTGGCTGAATAATTACTAGTAACCACTGTATCACCAATAGTTATTTTAGCACTTTTGGGTATGTTTTTTAGGGTTAAGTATTCAGGATTTTCACCGTCCCATTCAATACTACCTGCATTGTTGTCTTTTTTAAGCATGGCACTTACCTTACTACTTCTGTGCAAAACGCTCATTACTCTACACATATTATCGCTTACATCTATTACAGAACCAACAATTCCTTGAGGACTAATTACACTCATGCCTTTTTTTACGCCTTGTAAACTTCCTCTTTCTAAGGTTAAAAAATTGTTTTGAAGGGTAATATTATTGCCAATTACAGTAGCTGGTAAAAACGTAAACTTTCTATATCTGCCAATTGTATCAGTAACCGTAGAATCTACAACTAAACGTTGTGTGCTGTCTGGAGCAATAATGTAGTTATTGAGTTTGTTTTTTAATGCGGCATTTTCTGCAACCAATTGTCTATTTACTTCTTTTAACGAGAAATATTCGTAAAAACCATTGTATTGCTTATTAATTTTTCCAGTTACCTCATTAATGGCATTACTAAAAAAAGCATCGTGTGCATCGCTGCTTTTACTCAACATTACCATACTAGTAATTTGAAGCACCACAAAACAGAGTAGCGTGAAATAATTACGAATAAAAAGAAAAATATTCTTCACACCTAAATTGGTTTTTTACAAAAATGTACAGGCTAAGAATCTGTTTGAGTTAATAATCAGATATTCCTTACGTCATTTCTTGGCTGCAACTTCGTCAATTTTTTGCCTTAGGCATTTACAGTATTGCTACAAAATTCACTTTGTTTTGCTCAAGAAAATATCAAATATTAATTCTAAACAATCAACTCAAACAACTTCTAAAAAGCGGAACAAAAACTTGTTTTGTTCCGCTTTTATATTATTTCATTATAAAAGGAAAGCGTTGGTAATTTTTTAAACCTAAACCTGTTCCTCTTACAACACTTTTTAAAGGATCTTCTGCTACGTGTACAGGAAGTTTAATTTTGGCACTTAAACGCTTATCAAGACCTCTCAGTAAAGCTCCTCCACCTGTTAAATACAGTCCACGTTTATAAATATCAGATGCTAACTCTGGTGGCGTTGTTTCCAATGCTTTTAAAATAGCTTCTTCTATTTTAAATATACTTTTATCTAATGCTTCTGCAATTTCTTGATAGCTTACCATGATTTGTTTAGGAATACCTGTTACCAAGTCTCTACCATTTACAGGTAAATCATCTGGTGGATTGTCTAAATCTTTCATGGCTGCACCAATTAAGATTTTAATTTGTTCTGCCGTACGTTCTCCAATTAGTAAGCTATGGTATCTTCTTAAAGCTTCCATAATATCGGCGGTAAATTCGTCACCTGCAATTCTAATACTTTGGTCGCACACAATACCTGCAAGGGCAATTACGGTAATGCCTGTAGTTCCACCACCAATATCAATAATCATGTTGCCAACAGGCTCTTCCACATCAATACCAATACCTAAGGCAGCTGCCATAGGTTCATGAATCATGTATACTTCTTTTGCACCTGCTTGTTCTGCACTATCTCTTACGGCACGTTTTTCTACCTCAGTAATAGAAGATGGTATACAAATAAGCATACGCCAACTTGGTGGAAACAAAGGTTTTTTAGGATAAACCAACTTAATTAACTCACGTATCATTAATTCGGCAGCGTTAAAATCTGCAATTACACCGTCTTTTAATGGACGAACAGTTCTAATACTTTCATGTGTTTTTTCATGCATCAATAATGCTTTTTTTCCAACAGCCAACACTTCTTTAGGATTGTTTCTGTTTAGGGCAATAATTGATGGTTCGTTTACTACAATTTCATCATTATGAATAATGAGTGTGTTGGCTGTGCCAAGGTCTATGGCTATTTCTTGGGTAAAAAAATTAAAAAGTGACATTATGTATATAAAATCTTTAAAATCGACGGGGGTGAATGAATAGCTGCAAAAGTGGATTAAATTAATGGAATTAACAACCCAAAAAAGAACTTAATTTTTTACTTTTCATACAATATTAACATGTTTTCGGAAAAAAGTGTATAAACTGGGTTGATTCAACAATGATAATATAAAGTAGTTTGTATGTTAATTGATTACGTGTTATTAAAATCAATAACTTAAAATCGTTTCTTAATGTAGAAACAGTGAATAAATGTTTCCTTTTTTAGACAAGTATAGTGAGTAAGCGAAATTCTATATGAAAATGCTAACAAATACAGAATAATAATTGAGATTGCAGGTTGATAAACTTTGAATTATTGAATAAATTTTTGTACCGTACTTAAAAGTTCTTTTACCTGAAAAGGTTTGGTTAAATAAGCGTTTGCTCCACCATTTATACCCATTTGCTTATCGTTTATATCTGCACGAGCAGACAAGAAAACAAAAGGAATATTTGCAAGTTTGGGTTGTTGTTTTATTTTTTCTAAAAGCTCAAAACCGTTCATGCCGTCCATCATTACATCACAAATAATTAATTCAGGAAGATGGGTGTTTGCTGTTTCGAAGCCTTCGTTTCCATTGGTTGCTTTTAGTACAAAATATCCCATCATTTCTAAAATAGAACTAATGTTTTGAAGCAACATAGGTTCATCTTCAACTACTAATATAGAATGATGTGTTGCTGCCATTTAATAGGGAATTTTAACAGAAAAAATACTGCCTTTACCTAATTTGCTTTTCACTAAAATTTTGCCTTTGTGTTGTTCTGTAAAATATTTTACCACAACCAATCCCATACCTGTTCCTGCAATATCGCTTACATTTCTACCCCTAGAAAACGAAGCAAATAGTTTTTGCAAATCTTCTTCATGTATACCAATTCCTTCGTCAATAACAGAAATAGTTACATACGAATGGCTGTAGCGTATTCGTACATATGGAGCAGGTTGCTGCACAGAATATTTAAAAGCGTTGTCAATGAGATTTTGTAAAATATGACGAATCATTTTTTCGTCGAGTGAAACATTTTTAGCGGCTCCTTTTGCTTGAATGGCTAAACTTCTACCATCTTTCCAAGGTAAATATGATTGATTCGCTAACTGTTGAATAAAGCTAAACACATCGGTGCTTGATGGGTTAAAATCTATTTTTCCAGCCTCTATTTTACTAATCATTAAAAGGTCGTTCATGAATGTTGTCATTCGTTCTACCTCTGTAATTATTTGTTGGGTATATGGTTCTATATCGTTGGTAGATTTGCCCATTTGTAACATCATTTGAATAATTTCTGCTCCAGAAGAAATTACTGCTAATGGTGTTCTTAATTCATGCGACACCATATTTACAAAGGCCGACTTTAACTCATTCAATTCTTTTTCTCTTTTTACTACTTCTAGTAAATTTTCTTCTAATTGCACTTTGTCGGTAATATCATTTAATACAGCCACGATTCCTAGGGGGTTTTGGGGATTTTTTAAGCCTTTTGCAACATGGTATTTTAACCATTTTTTGGTGCCTGTTTGCTGTATTAATTCTATAATGCCTTCAGCTGATTCTTCTGCACCTGATAAAACGGTAAATACTTGTTTGTAAAATTCGTAATTGGTTAAAGATATGAGTTTAAACAATTCGTTATCAACCTTTTGTGATGAGGTGTTTGTAAAGGTTTTGAACAATGATGCATTGGTAAATAAAACTTTTAACTCTGGATTGGTGAGCAAAACAGCATCGTTTACTTGTTGAAGTGCATACACATATTGTTCAATGGTTTCTTGCAGTATCTGTTCTTGATGTTTGGTTTCAGTAATATCGATGCAATATTTTAAAACAGCATCCACCTCATTGTTATTGCCAATTAATGGTTGTACAATTGTTTTATACCAAATCGTTTTTTGTTGTTTTATAGTAATGATTTCTTCAAATAACTGCGTTTGTTTGCTAGCAATCGCTTTTGTTACATATTGCTCATGCAATACTGCTCTATTGGTTGGTAAATTGTAATAAGCTGCAAATTGAGCGTCGGTTTTTCCTAATAAATAAGCTCTTTTGTCGGTATTTGAAACGAAACTTTTATTGATAAAAACATAACAATTGTGAATGTCAACAATAGCAATAGGTATATTTATTGATTCAATCGCTTGATGTAGTACTTGTAATTGTTGTTGAATTGGATTGCTTTCAGCATGTTCTTTTTCAGCTACTTTGTACATCCATAAATGCCCTTGAATTTTATTCTGAATAAAAATGGGAATATAATCTCTAATTAAAATTGTACCATCTCTAAATGCTATTTCTTCTTGCTGAACAACTTTACCATTTTCAATAATTTCTTCAATTCTATTTAAAAATTTAGAAGGATTTTTAAATAGAAAACTAGAAACAATGGAGCCTTGTTTGCAATCTGTTCCTATTAATTCTTCTGGGGTAAATTTTATTTTGAATAGCGTACAAAAGCTAGTGTTTGCGTAATCGACCAACCTGTTGGCAGTTTCAATTAAAATAGCATCTTTAAAACGATTAAAGATGAACTGATTTTTTATTTGAAAAATGTCTTCTACCATCATTTTAGGTGGATCTATTTTTTAGCACTTTAGCTATTAATTCAGATTTTGTTCGTACGCCCATTTTAACGTATACGTTTTTAAGATGGTCGTTTACTGTGGTGGCAGAAATATGTAACGCAAAAGCAATTTCTTTATAAGTAAGGCCTTTTAATAATTCATTTACCACGTCTTTTTCTCTAGTTGTTAAGGCTGCAGTATAATCGTCGTATGTATCTTGTGGTTTGTGAATTTTTCTAAACAAACGCATTGCCACATCTGGTGTTATTAACGCTCCGCCACTTCTAATAATATCTATATTTTTACGTAATTCATCAATTTTAAATGGCTTTAATAAATAGCCATTTGCACCTCTTTGTATACTGTCAAAAATTACGGTATCGTCATCATTTCCTGTAATTACCACAATATGCACATCGGCCCAAATTTGACGAATAAACGTAATGCCTTCAACGCCTGAAATACCCGGTAAACCCAAATCGATAAAAACAATATAAGGTTCGCTCAATGCATTTCTTTGTTCTAAAAAAGCCTCTACACTGTTGAAAGAAAAGTGTATGTGTAAATCTTTTTCTACTTCAATAAAAGTTTCTAGGTTACGCCGTAACGAACGGTCATCTTCAATAATACCTACAGTAATCATAACACAATAGTTAAATAATGTAGGTTTTAAACAGAATATTGGAATTTTGAAACGAGGCTTGGATGATTTTGTATCAATAATACAAAGTATTTTCAGATTTGGTTGTGTTTTTTGTATGTACCAATACAGTCATCGTTACAAGTTTCACCTAGAAACAGTTATCTATTTTTCATAAGGATTACATTAAATAGGCTTTTATTTTAGAATACAAATGTGTTCTTTTTGTATACAACAAAAAACCCCTCAAATGAGGGGTTGTATTTTAAACAAGTTATTGTTGATTGTTATTTAAATATTCTCCAAACATCTAAGCCCAATGCATATACCATTAAGCTTAGTAATAACACCATACCTACAATTTGAGCATATTCCATAAACTTATCGCTTGGTTTTCTACCAGTAATCATTTCTACCAATGTAAACAATGCATGTCCTCCATCTAAAGCAGGAATAGGTAAAATATTCATAAATGCAAGTATAATAGAGAATACACCAGTTAAAGTCCAAAAACGTTGCCAATCCCATACACTTGGAAATGTATTGCCAATACTAATAACACTGCCTAAACTATCATTTGCATTTACTTTACCCGTAAATATTTGTTTTAAGCCAGTAATATATCTATCAAGCGTTTCTTTACACCTTTTAAAACCAACAGGAATGGCTTCTGCAAATGAATATTTTTTGATTACCGTTTCAAACATTTCATCGGGATAATACTGTTTAAAACCAATCATGCCATCTTTTATTAAACATCTTGCAGTAATGGTATCTAATCCTCTTTTTGCAGTAAGTGTTACAATAGAATCTCTAAATTTCTTTTTAATATCATTAAACTCGTGAAAATAGTTGAATGAAATATCGTTGAGTTTAATCAACACATCACCTCTTTGTAAATATCCTTTGGAGAAGGTTTGTTTAGTAATTGGTAGCATAGAATCAACTACAACAGGATATCTTGGAGCAATAAAATTTTCTAAATTTTTATTCTTAACAAGTGTTTTTATAAATGATGCAGGTACATTAATA
>Ga0114938_1001259_pt1 | contig 17598 bp, 12 predicted proteins | sample AshMeaBigSpring_FD_88675 | JGI IMG/M metagenome (GOLD analysis project Ga0114938, IMG submission 88675) | Groundwater microbial communities from Big Spring, Nevada to study Microbial Dark Matter (Phase II) - Ash Meadows Big Spring | ecosystem: Environmental > Aquatic > Deep subsurface >...
AGCGATCCGGTGATGGTCTGCTGACCGAAATCTTCGGGGATCTTTCCTAATATAGCTTCGCGTATCTGTTCGATTCCGGTCTGGTTGATGGCACTTACGGCAATAGGGGCTTGCTTACAAACGGTGCGTATCTCTTCGCTCAGATCTTTGATATTGCTTCGTACATCTGCTTTATTGATAAGCAGAACTGTCGGGATGTTCAATGCTTTGAGGCGCTTCCACCAATTGAACTCTTCCTGCAAATCCGGCTTTTCTTCTGTTCCGTCGCCTCCAAACAATAAGAGGGCAACGTCTGTTCGTTCTAATGATCTTTGAGTCCGCTCCACTCGCTTTTCACCTAATTCACTTTCGTCATCAAAGCCAGGAGTATCGATGAAAACACAAGGTCCAATGCCTTGAATCTCCATTGCTTTACTCACCGGATCGGTCGTTGTGCCCGGTGTGTCGGAAACAAGAGAGGTGTCTTGTCCCGTCAGTGCGTTGATAAGCGATGATTTGCCGCTGTTACTTCTGCCATACAAAGCAATATGCAGGCGGTTGGCCGATGGGGTATTTGTCAGACTCATAGTTCTACTTGCGTATTACGTACTTCATTAAATCCGAAAATCTCTTTTTCCTTTCACGATCTCTTCGATGTTGCGGAGGGTGATCTCTCTGATTTTGGCATTGGGTATGCAGGCAGCTCCCCGATTGATCAGTTCGCTACCTTTCTTTTTGGTGTCTTCCGAAGCATAATCTTCCAGATACTCTTTCAAGGTCATCAATGCATTCGGACCGCAGCAGTTGGCTATTTGTCCCGATTTCACTAACGACATGAACCGATCGCCGGTACGACCTTCGCGGTAACATGCTGTGCAGAAACTGGGAATATAGCCCAAGTCGAGCAGCCAATTGACAATCTCATCCAGCGTACGGGTGTCGCTGATATCGAACTGTGCGGAGTTATTCTCAGCCTTTTCGTGTTCCGAATAACCGCCTACGCTGGTACACGAGCCACCACTGATTTGCGAGACACCGAGTTCCAGCACTTTAGCACGTGACTCTGCCGATTCTCTTGTAGAAATGATCATCCCGGTATAAGGAACCGATATTCGGATGATCGCCACGATGCGTGCGAAGATATCGTCGGGGATGACATTGGGGAAATCTTCCGTACTGATATCCTCAGCCGGACAGATTCGTGGTACACTGATGGTATGAGGACCGACTCCAAAACGTGCTTCCAGATGTTCGGCATGCATGAGGAGTCCGGCAAAATCGTATTTATACGTGTTGAGGCCAAACAGTACTCCGATTCCTACATCGTCGATACCTGCTTCCATAGCGCGGTCCATCGCTTCTGTGTGATATTCGTAATTGCTTTTCGGTCCCGTGGGATGAAGCTGTTGATAATTCTCCTTATGGTAGGTTTCTTGAAATAAGATATACGTTCCTATTCCCGCATCTTTGAGTCGTTTATAGTTTTCTACGGAAGTAGCGGCGATGTTCACGTTTACCCGTCGGATGGCTCCATTCTTATGTTTGATGCTATAAATAGTTTGGATCGACTCCAAGATATACTCGATGGGGTTACGCAACGGATCTTCTCCTGCTTCCAGAGCAAGTCGTTTGTGTCCCATATCTTGTAAAGCAATCACTTCCTTCCGAATCTCTTCCTGAGTCAGCTTCTTGCGTGTGATCGTTTTATTCTTCAGATGATACGGACAATATACGCAACCATTCACGCAGTAGTTGGATAGGTATAAGGGGGCAAACATGACAATTCGGTTGCCATAAAACTTTTGTTTAATCTCTTTGGCCAGATGAAAGATGCGCTCAACCAGATCGTCTTGATCACATTCTAATAACACAGCAGCCTCTCTATGGGTCAGTCCTTTGCAAGATTTAGCTTTTTCAATCAACTGTTCAATCAGTTCGCGATTGCTCTTGTTTGCTTTTGCATAATCTAATGTGGCGAGAATTTCTTCATGATGAATGAATTCTTCTGCTTGGGGTGAATTAGCTTGATAAGTCATAATCTGTTATTTAGAGTAGTCGCCTCTTTCTTTCGAGATCTCGTATCCGATGGTCTGAAGTTGTTTTTGTAAAGACAGCAGACCTTCGGCCGACTCGGCTCCTAGAGAGGCTTTATTGTTATACAATTCGTACTTTTTGCGCTCTTCGCACGGGGAAAGATTGGGCATCACCACATTAGCTCCTGCCAATATACCCCGTTCCCTACCATTGGGGGCAAGCGTAGCTAAAGCTGTTGTCGACGGTATTAAGGCCGAGGGGTGCATCAATCGGAAGATCGATAATAAGAGTAAGGTTTGTTCCATGGTGCCACTGGGTTCCTTTGCAAAAGGGGTCTCTTTATGAGGAAGGAACGGGCCGATACCGATCATTTCGGGTTTAAATTCCTGAATGAAAAGTATATCTTGAAGTAGATGTTCGATGGTTTGTCCGGGACTTCCTACCATGATTCCTGTTCCTGTCTGAAAGCCGATCTCTTTTAAATCGCGTAAGCATTGCATCCGCCTTTCGTGCGACATCTCCGAAGGGTGTAATTGGTAATAATGGGAACGGTCGAACGTTTCGTGACGGAGCAGATAGCGGTTGGCTCCAGCTGAATAGAAACGTTGGTATGCCTCTTTCGTCTTTTCTCCTAGTGAGAGGGTGATGGCACAGTCGGGGAAACGTTGTCGGATAGAGGCGACGATCTCTTCTATTCGTTCGTCAGTCATCACTGGGTCTTCACCTCCTTGCAGAACGAAGGTGCGGAAGCCTAATCGATAGCCGTTCTCACAACTGCTTAAGATACTTTCTAATGTCAGGCGATAACGCTCAATATGAACATTTCCTTTACGAATGCCACAATAGTAACAATTGTTTCGGCAGCAGTTGCTGACCTCTACCAGTCCACGAATGTAAATTTTGTTACCGAATTGCTGCAAACTGACTTCCCGAGCCTGAGCATTGATGTAGTTCAAGGTCTCTTCATCGTAATGCATGAGTAGCGCCCGGTATTCATCCGGGCGCAAGAAATGTTCTTTTCTGAGTTTATCAACCCATATTTTCATACGTTTCCTTTACTTTAATTAAAGCTTGTGCCAATTGGCGACGACCGGATACAATATCATTATAGGTACATGGACCGGTAATACATCCTCCTTCGCAAGCCATCACTTCTATAAACTCTCCGGATGCCTTTTTTGTTTTAGCACATGCACGAAGTAAAGCGATATTCTTTTTGTTTATATCGGAGATCTGAATTGCATTGATCTTATCGGCTTCTTCTTTTAAGTAAGCTTTTACAGCTCCCATCACTCCACCTGCTTGAGCAAAACCATGGGCTTCGCGGACAGAGGTGTGTAGAACCGAGAATGAATCGGTTTGTTCCAGTTGGATGTCTAGTCCATCGAGAATAGATCCTACTTCTTCGAATGTTAGGATGAAATCTACCGCTTCGTCTTTTCTGGCTTCTTTACGTTTAGCTACGCAAGGACCGACGAACACGATCTTAGCATCGGGATGCTTTTCTTTTGCCAGACGAGCGGTATAATACATGGGTGAACCTGTAGAAGATACATACGGCTTCATATCGGGAATATGTTTTTCTACCAGTTCGATATACGACGGACAACAAGAAGTGGTCATAAAAGGCTGACCTTCTTCTAGTTTCTCTAATAGTTCGTGCGCTTCATTGCTGGTTGTCATCATGGCACCTTCGGCAACTTCAATCACATCGGTAAATCCGATTGCTTTGAAAGCACCGTAAACATGATCGATTGTTGTCTTGAACTGTCCCAGGATAGCAGGGGCGATGATCGCTACCACTTTTTCTCCTTTACGGATCGTTTGCAATACATCGAAAGTCTGCGATATCTCAAAGATTGCACCGAAAGGACATGAATTGATGCATTTACCACAGTAGATACATTTGCTTTCGTCGATGTGCTCGATACCATTCTCATTCTTGGTGATTGCTTTTACAGGACATGCTTCTTCGCAAGGTACCGGTATATAAACAATGGCATGATACGGACAACTTTTATGACAAATACCACAACTGATACAAGTGTCGTGATCGATCATAGCCTGACCGTTCTTCTTGAATCTTACGGCTCCTTTAGGGCAGTTCATGTAGCAACTACGAGCTACACAACCTCTACATAGGTTGCTGACTTCATAATTGATTTGCACGCAAGAGGAGCATGCTTCATCGATAACGCATAATAAATTTTCCTTATTTCTTTCTTCACGTTCTAAAGCTTTACGTGCGTAGTCGGACAAAGGAGTGAGCTCGTCTTGCTCGTCGGTCATATCAAATCCCAATAAGGGGAATGATTTATATTTCCATACAGCACGTTCTTTGTGGACGCAACAGCGACCCGGATGTTTGGACTTACGAGGGCTTAGTTCGATAGGTAGCCGGTCGATCTTTTCTGTTAATGCTTCTTCTTTCCAAAGTCTCACAAGGTCAGCCAGCAACTTATGCCGGACAATCATAATATTATTCGTAAATGCCATATTGTATATAAAGAGTTATTAGGGGCTGCAAAGATAATGATATGTTTGTTGAAAAACGAATATTTAAACATGCCGCATGAAAAAAAGTAAAAAAATCAAAGTATTATGTAAAATGTGAAGGATTGTATTTCATTTAGTTACAAACATGTTTTTTTTATTTCGTTCAGACGAAAGATTGTGAGTCATACGTGGCTGGTTAAAGAAACTTAATAATTATTTGAATTGTCATATTCGCATAACTTTCATGCAATATTTCCTCTTTATTTTTGTTATATTAATGAGTTAAAGAGAGGAGATTTGGATATGAAAAATGAAATGTTACAAGAGAGAAATCGTTATGCACTTATTGGTGCGCTTATGATCATTATTGGTTTATTATTTTTGCTGTATATTGGAAGTTCGTTAGTTTGTTCTACCAAAAAATACGCCAATAGGGTGGAGAATGTTATGTTTCGCACGAAATAATATTCGTTTATTTATCCATCCATCCATCCATTCGTTCGTTCATCCATGCCCATTCGTTCGACCATGAGTGTGGAAACTACAAGGTGGCTTCAGCTTTGCTTTGATTGGTTAGAAATGAACTTTGTGCCAGATAATCTTTATTGTTGGCATAAATAAACAAAACACTTCCATCCTTGATCGTATTAATAATAGGTTTAGTGAGTGAGGGTGGCAATGCAGGGCATCCGAAACTTCTACCTAAACGTCCTGAAGAAGTCGCAACAGACGGATTGGCATAGGGCGCACCGTGTACCACAATTGCTCTCTCCTTAGCCCGATCGTTTATTCCTTTTTCTAAACCGTTTAAAATCAGCGAATAACCGTTTTTACCCTGATAAGTATTTTCTGTGAGATAAAAACCTAGAGAGCTTTTATACGATCCGTATTCGTTCGAAAAATGGATCGCATAGTTTTCACCACTGTTTCTGCCATGCGACACAACAGAAGAGTAAAGTAGCTTTTTGGCTTTCATATCAAAGATGAAAAGTCTTTTTTCTGTCGATGGTTTCGAGAAGTCAATCAAGGTCATGATCGACTTTTTCTTTTGAAGGATCTTGTTATAACCGGCTACGGCTTGACGAAAAGCTATAAAGTTAACAACGCCTGCTAACTTCATCTCTTCAAAAAGCTGTTCTCCTATGGCAAGTTCAGAAGCTGGCAGATTGTCAGAACTATTTTTTGTTGCTGTGACGGTGAAGCTATTATTTAAAGGAATTAGTAAAAATAATAGTGATAAAGTAGTTTTGAACATATGCTTAATCAATATATAAAAATAATGGTGCAAATATAATTACTAGTTGCCTATTTTTTTATATAACTCTCTTATTTTTAAAGGAATATATGGATATATTAACAGAGGTTTAGTTAATGATAAAAGTTTATTTATTCGAGCACAAAAATGATTGTGGCATGAATTGGTGCCCATTCAAAGATGAATTTTGCGTGAGAACTAGCATTTCGTACGCACATATGTGAACGTGGAGTTGTTCCTAATGAACGACTATATTCTATAATTTCTGTTCTTGGGACATTGACAGGTACTCCATGAATGTAAGCACCATCAGTAAATCTGCTTGCATAAGGAGCATAGCCTCCGGTCTCTTGTGAGCCATCTTTAAGAAAAACCATTTTTATCTTTTTATCTTGGAGAACAAATATTCCAAGAGGAGTTTCTTGTGCATAGGGAGGAGCGTGACGACCTGTTGTTGCAGGATTCATACTTCTAATAAGCCATTGACCTTCGGCTATTCTTTCGAGGGTTGCTATATTTTGATTAGTACGATCAACAAATATTGCCTTTTTGAAAACGACTGTGTCACTGATTTGCTTTATATACCTTTTGGGTACCCACCATTTCTTTCTTGTGTATACAGGTTTAACCTTCATAAATTTTTCTGATTCTTCCACGTATTCGGCTAATTCTCCATCGTGAGCATATAGCTCAGGGGTTAATGTATCGTTGAGAGCATATAGAGGTATTGATTGATAACGCTCGATACCTAAAGTATCAGTAATTCTTTGATAGTTATTCCTTTTATATACTTTTACTAATGGTGCCTCACCATTTCTGTTTTTATAGTTTTGTAAAACTAACCATTTCTTAGTGTATTTTTGTAAATTCTCGAGAAGTGCTAATCTTTTTTTTATTTTATCCCATTGAAAAATGCGAAAAGTATCTTTATAAGGGAATGTGTCATTGAGAGTGTACTGATCGTATATCAGATTTTTTAGAACTGATATCTGTTGTTCACTTAATCTTTTCACTATAGGTGTTTTGCTCGGATCAGTAAGTAGTCCCTTTACAAAAAGTGAATCAGTATGTGGCTGATTTATTACTTTTCTATTTGCTGTGCTTTCTGTACATGAATAAATAATGAATAGAATAAACAGCATATATATGATTCTTATTGTACTCATACGTATCCTCGTTTGCATTTTTAATCTTGTTTGCTTCATGGAATGGTGCATATAATAAGGATATACTAACTGATTTTGTTTATCTTAAGGTCGCTAAAATTGAAATTTGGTGTATAATTAACATTCGTTCGGTCATTTTGTCAGTTTGAGCATGCCAAACAATCATCGTTTAAATTTTGGCACGCTTTTCGTATTTTATTTGCTGCCCCGTAAAGGGGAACAATTATAAATAAAAAATGTATAACATATAAAAATTAGAAACAATTATGAACGTTAAACCATTAGCAGACAGAGTGCTCATACTCCCTGCACCTGCAGAAGAAAAAACGATTGGTGGTATCATTATTCCTGATACGGCAAAAGAGAAGCCTTTGAAAGGTGAAGTTGTGGCGGTTGGTCACGGAACAAAAGATGAAGAGATGGTATTGAAAGTTGGTGATACCGTTCTTTATGGCAAATATGCCGGAACAGAACTTGAAGTGGAAGGTGCTAAGTACCTTATCATGCGTCAAAGTGATGTTCTCGCTATTTTGGGTTAATTAATAGTATTGTAAAATTTAAAAGTAAACAGAATTATGGCAAAAGAAATATTGTTCAATATCGACGCTCGTGATCAATTGAAAAAAGGTGTTGATGCTTTGGCTAACGCAGTAAAAGTGACTCTAGGCCCTAAAGGACGTAACGTTATCATTGAAAAGAAATTTGGTGCACCTCATATCACAAAAGATGGTGTGACAGTTGCTAAAGAGATTGAGTTGTCGGATGCTTATCAAAATACAGGTGCTCAACTTGTAAAAGAGGTAGCTTCTAAAACAGGTGATGATGCCGGTGATGGTACTACTACTGCAACTGTTCTAGCTCAGGCTATCGTTGCTGAAGGTTTGAAAAACGTGACTGCTGGTGCTAGCCCAATGGATATCAAACGTGGTATGGACAAAGCGGTTGCTAAGGTTGTAGAATCAATCAAACATCAAGCTGAGAAAGTGGGTGACAACTACGATAAGATTGAACAAGTTGCTACTGTTTCTGCCAACAATGATCCGGTGATCGGTAAGTTGATTGCTGATGCAATGCGTAAAGTTTCTAAAGATGGTGTGATCACTATCGAGGAAGCAAAAGGTACTGATACTACTATCGGTGTAGTAGAAGGTATGCAGTTCGACCGTGGATACTTGTCGGCTTACTTCGTTACAAATACAGAAAAGATGGAATGTGAGATGGAGAAACCTTACATCCTGATTTATGATAAGAAGATCTCTAACTTGAAAGATTTCTTGCCTATCCTTGAACCAGCTGTACAAAGCGGACGTCCATTGTTGGTGATCGCTGAAGATGTTGATAGCGAAGCTTTGACTACTTTGGTTGTCAATCGTCTACGCTCTCAATTGAAGATCTGTGCAGTAAAAGCTCCTGGATTTGGTGACCGTCGTAAAGAAATGCTTGAAGATATCGCTATCTTAACCGGTGGTGTTGTTATCAGCGAAGAAAAAGGTCTGAAACTGGAACAAGCAACGATCGAAATGTTGGGTACTGCTGATAAGATCACTGTTTCTAAAGATAATACAACTATCGTAAACGGTGCCGGTGTAAAAGAAAACATCAAAGAACGTTGCGACCAGATCAAAGCACAGATTGCTTCTACTAAATCTGACTATGATCGTGAGAAATTGCAAGAACGTTTGGCTAAATTGTCTGGTGGTGTTGCTGTTCTATATGTAGGTGCTGCTTCTGAAGTAGAGATGAAAGAAAAGAAAGACCGCGTAGATGATGCTTTGCGTGCAACTCGTGCTGCTATTGAAGAAGGTATCGTTCCTGGTGGTGGTGTGACTTACATCCGTGCAATTGATACATTGGAAGGTATGAAAGGCGAAAATGCTGACGAAACTACCGGTGTTGAAATCATCAAACGTGCGATCGAAGAACCTCTTCGTCAGATCGTAGCAAATGCCGGAAAAGAAGGTGCAGTTGTTGTTCAGAAAGTACGTGAGGGTAAAGGTGACTTCGGTTACAATGCTCGTCTGGATATTTACGAAAACTTGCATGCTGCCGGTGTAGTTGATCCTGCTAAAGTTACTCGTGTAGCTTTGGAAAACGCAGCTTCTATTGCTGGAATGTTCCTTACTACTGAATGTGTAATCGTAGAAAAGAAAGAAGATAAACCTGAAATGCCAATGGGCGCTCCCGGAATGGGAGGAATGGGTGGAATGATGTAATCAATCCCCATGATTTAAACAAAAAGCCGTTCTCAGCGAGAGCGGCTTTTTTTATTACTATGCTATATATTATACGGGATTACGGTTCTAGTTGTATGTTGGTCAACGGTCAGGAAACTATCAAAGGATCAGATGGCAAACAACGACCGGTGGTTACGGCTGTTGGTTTCAAATAAATCGTTATATTTGCGCTATAAACAAGAATGTTTGCCATAAAAATCAAGAATATTTGCCATAAGCCAACGATATTGCTCCATAAAACAAGAACCTGTGTCATAGATTGTCATAGGCCAACAATATTGCTCCATAAAACGAGAATCTTAGTGATAGGCTGACAATCTTAGTGATAAACTGGCAATATTGTTTTCAATGAATTGACAATCTTTGCCATAAAACAAGAACCTTTGTCATAGATTGTAATAGATCAACAATATTTGCCATAAAAACAAAAATGATGAAACAATCTCAAATCTTGCTTGTGCTTTTTGCTTTCATCCTTTTAGGAGGAAATTATGCAAAAGCACAAATATGTTATCACAATGCAGATAACTTTCCACTTCTCGGTCGGGGAGTGGAAGCAACAGCAACACGTTACGACCGCTTGCCAGATTCTCTGAAGTCAGTTGTCCGTGCACCGCTTTGGCAACTTAGTCTGAACACTGCAGGAATGGCTATTCGCTTTTCTTCTAACTCCACTACGATTGCAGCAAGATGGACTGCACGGTTTGATAATGTCATGAATCACATGACTCCAACAGGTATCAAAGGGCTCGACCTTTATTGCTGGGAGAATGGCAAATGGCGCTTTGTCAATAGCGGTCGTCCGTCCGGTAAAGTCAATCAATTTACTATTGTGTCAAACATGATTCCCCATGAACGGGAGTACTTATTATATCTGCCTTTGTACGATGGTATAACTTCACTAGCTATTGGAGTGGATTCTTTATCGCAGATCTCTTCTCCTAAGAAAGAGTTGATTCAACGGGAAAAGCCGGTTGTGCTTTACGGGACAAGTATCCTTCAAGGTGGATGTGCTTCACGACCAGGTATGGCTTCAGCGAATATCATATCTCGTCGTTTGAATAGACAGACCATCAATTATGGTTTTAGCGGAAATGGTTTGCTCGATCTGGAAGTGGCACATTGCATGGCTGCTATTGATGCCGGAGCTTATGTACTCGACTTTCTGCCCAATGCATCTGTCGACCAGATGAATGAGCGAGCGGTGACTTTCTATCGCATTCTTCGTGAGAGAAGACCTTATGCTCCGATCATTTTTATTGAAGATCCGATCTTTACTCATACTTATTATGACCAGCGCATTGCTCGGGAAGTTGAACGGAAGAATGAAACCATACGTAGCATTTTCAAGCAACTCAAGCAGGAAGGGGAGAAGCATATTTATCTGATTTCTTCCAAAAAGATGTTGGGGGATGATGCTGAGGCTACGGTCGATGGAATACATTTTACTGATTTAGGTTTTGTGAGGTATGTCGATCTAGTCTGCCCTGTTGTCAAAAAAGCTTTGAAGTGATCCTGTTCTGAATTGATCCCAATGCTGAAGTGATATTGATCAGTTGTACTAAATTGATGCTGAACAGTTGTACTGCATTTTTTAAAAAGAATGATACTTTGATCGTTATTGCTTGATACTTGATAAGGATAATTGCTTGATGCTTAATAAAAACAATTGCTTGATGCTACTTAGAGAATCATTTGTTGTACTTTTATGATTTTTTTAATAAATATAGATCAATTATTGAATCTAAATAAAGTAAACTGAATTGATTTACAATGACAATGAATTAGTTTTCAACTCTGCGTTATTAGTTGCTATATGTTGACTAATTTTCCTTCCTTCAAACAAAGTTTTGATTTTGAGATATGGTATTTGAATGACTTAAATTGAAAGTAACTTCAATTATAAAAAATGCAACAATTACTATTAAGTTCCATATATTAGATTTTAGAAGATAAAAGAGAGAGTAACATAGGTGCGCGCTTTGGGTTAAAGCAAAGGTGTCGTCCTATGTTACTCAATAAAAAGTTTTAATAGTTGGGGTTTTGCTTGATGGAAGGAGTTGCATCAATGTATTTTTGAGGGATTGGCCAAACATAATGTTTGTTCGCTTCAAAGATACGTGTTTCAACTTCTATACGTTCGTTCGTTAAATTCAAATTACCGTTTGTTGCGTTCACAGTTCCCAATAGTGCACCGTAAACCTTACCGTTCATCATTTCTTCTCCGATCTTCCAGCGACAAATATCGAACCAACGTATGCCTTCCATGGCTAGCTCAGAGCGTCGTTCACGACGGATCAATTCACGCATTTTAGTCTGGCTGTTGTATATTGTTTTATCAACTATTGGCAATCCTGCTCTCACTCTTACTAAGTTTATTGCATCATAAACAGACTGATCAATCTGATTCAGTTCTATTTTAGCTTCTGCATAAGTTAATAAAACTTCAGCATAGCGGATTACAATACCATTCATTCCATTTTTCCAAATATCTGCATATATTTTGGGATTGTCTACGTATTTGCGAGGATAATAGCCTGTCTTTGATCGTCCGTAAGGTGCATAATAATCACCTGTTGGGTCACTTTTCTCAATTGAATTCAAGTACGCTCCGTTATACATTGCACCAGGATAAACGATTGTAGCAGCTAAACGGGCGTCTCTGTTTTTATAGGGATCTTTAGCATTGTATAAACTTGATTCATTGATTGGTTTACCATCAACGCACTCATAGTTATCAACTAGCGATTGTGTAGGGTTGATGGAAGACCAACCTCCGCTTGAAGCAGGTGGCATCACTCCTAATATATCGTCACTGTAGCTGGTCTCTTCATATTCAACATTTAAAATGACTTCTTTGCTATTTTCGTTTTCAGGGAAGAAGATGCTTTTATAGTCAGGCAATAAGGCATATCCTAGCTTCATCACTTCTTGACAAGAAGCGGCGGCTTCGGCATATTTCCCTGCGAATATTTCCATGCGTGCTTTCAGGGCATAAGCTGCACCTGTAGAAGCGTGTCCTTTGCCAGTGCCAGCCAATAGAGGAGCAATCTCTTTGGTTTCAGAAATAACAAAATCAATAATCTTTTCTTTGCTATCGCGTGGCTGGTCGGCATTCATCGCTGCTGGTTCAGTAACCAATGGCACACCACCGTATAATGTTACTTTCATAAAGTAGTTGAACGCTCTCAAGAAACGGGCTTCTGCTTTCATTTGATTGCGTTTGACCTCACTTAAAGTTGTTACACGGTCAATGTTTGCAATAAACGTATTGCAACGGGTGATTGTGGTATAGCTAAAAAAGTCTCTTCCTGATTCACTAGGAGTTGCTGCACCGGTAGCCGCAATCTGCCATCCTTCCCAAGAAAATGGATTATATGCATTATCGGATGTACAATCGAAATAAATAATATTTTCCATACTGTACCAATCGTTGTAACATCCAACTAATGCTGCATTCGCTTGAGATTCTGTTTTCCAGTATGTATCATTCGACTCGGTGCCCAAAGGAAATCGATCCAAAAAATCAGAGCATGATGTCATTAATAAAAGGACTAAACCTAATATAGTATATTTTTTCATATTTGTCAGTTTTTAGAAAGTTACACTTAAACCTAAAGTATTTACCTTTACTTGTGGATAGTATGCTCTTGCACCTGCTGGAGCTTCAGGATCGAATCCTTTCGAGAATCCACTTAATGTCAACAGATTTTGTCCGCTGTAATATACACGTACTTTAGATACAGTAAGGAATTTGCATACTTTTTGAGGGAACGTATAGCCCACCTGGAAGTTCTTCATGCGAAGATAAGAGGCATTGATGATCCAGAAGGATGAAGGGGTTGATTCGGAATCATTTTGATACCATGAAGATAAAGGGCGAGGGAATTTTCCATTTGGATTGGTTGTAGCATCCCAGCAGTCTTCGAACATCGTGGTTGGTTTGGAGGTATTTCCATTTAAACGCCCAACCATTTCATTCTTTACATATCCCTTTACACCTGCTGCACCATTAAACTGCATGCTAAGATCAAACTCTCTCCAAGTGAAGTCTAGTGACAGCCCAAATACGAATTTAGGTGCATAGCTACCTAAATAAACTCGGTCGTCTCCATCTATTTTATCGTCATTGTTTTGATTCTTATATTTTAAATCACCCAGACCTGCTCTGCTACGATTAATCACTGCACTATTTTTTAAATCGTTTGGATCTTTGAAGAGGCCTATAGATTCGTAACCGCCATATGCGTTAATTGGATAACCTTCTTGTAGGAAAGAATAACCGTTTTCGTTCCATATCTTTGCACCGTTATTTCCTAAATCCAAAATTTCATTGTGGTTATAAGACATGTTTGCTATAGAATTGAATCCAAAATCACCTTTGTTATATTTATAACCGATTTGGAACTCAAATCCTCTGTTTAATACTTTTCCTATATTTTGTGCCGGTGCATTCAAGCCATATAGGGCACTTACCGGTGTAATTAAAAGAATATCTTTCGTCGTTCTCCAATAAGCATCAGCAGAGATTGTTAGTTGATTGTTTAGTAACCCTAGATCGAGTCCGATATTGGTCGATTCTGAAGTCTCCCATTTTAGGTTTGGGTTAAAGCCATCAACAGGAGTTACTCCCAATACTACTTTACCGTCGAATGAGTAATTCTTCTGAGCTAATAGTGATTGATAGGGATAGTAGTTAGGGTCTCCATTACTTTTAATGACATTCTGATTTCCTAATAATCCCCAACCTGCACGGAGTTTGAGATCTGATAATATCGATTTTGTATTAGCCATAAACGATTCATTGATAATACGCCATGCTCCCGAGAATGAAGGGAAAGTTCCCCAACGTCCGTCCTCGGTAATTCTAGAAGTACCATCACGGCGAACATTCGCTTCAAACAAATAGCGATTGTCATAATCATATGTTAGACGTCCGAAATAAGATTGTAATGCAAATTCTTCTGCATCACCGTTGGCTTGTTGTCCATCGGCCGATCCAGCATTCAATTCATGCAAATCATTACTTAGGAAATTCTTACGATATCCTTTAGTCCAGTCTCTACGATAATAGTCTTGTGAATATCCGGCAATAGCACCTACTGTGTGTTTCCCAAATGTGCGATTGTAAGTCATCAAGGTTTGTAAGTTCAATGTCATAGCGGAATAACGGATATCTGTCTGACTGTTAGGTCCTTGATACAGCGTTTTTTCGCCAGTCTTCCAATTGTAGAACTGACTGTCTTTGATGAATTTCTCATCAGAAGATCCTTTATATTCATACGATATAGTCTGTTGTATTTTAAATCCTTCAAATAGGTCTAATGCTACATTACCTACACCGCGGAATGTGTTATTTTTCTCATTTCTGATGCTGCCATTATCCAACCATTGTTTAGGGTTACCGTCAGGTATATATCCGTAATAACCATTGGAGTATTGATTAGTAACGAACGGTGCAATACGGTTGGCTTGCCTTAATATTTGATACATATCACCGGTATATGGGTTCGAAGGTTCCTGGGTATCACCATATATATATGATAGATTCATACCGAATGTCCATTTTTTGAACTGGGTGCTTACATTAGCTCTTGCATTGTAACGTTTAAAGTCTGAAAGAGCAATCAAACCGTTTTGGTCGAGATAGCCCAAAGAAATCATGAAAGCGGATTTGTCACTTCCGCCGCTCACTTCTAAACGGTGACTCTGTTGAAAAGCATTGTCTTTAAATATGAGTCCTATCCAATCTGTATTAGGATAATTGTCTGGATCACTTCCGTCACGGAACTTTTGAATTTGGTCATCGGTATAAACAGCTTTCTTTCCTTCATTTATTAAAGCTTTATTATATAGTACTGCATAATCGGCCGACGATAAATATTCCTGTTGAGCTGTAGGCGTTTGCAAACCAAAATAACCGTCATACTTCACAGTTGTCTGCTTATTACCTCCTTTTTTTGTTGTGATTAAAATTACACCATTCGCCGCACGCGAACCATAGATTGCACACGATGCGGCATCTTTTAAAACAGAAATGTTAGCTATATCATTTGGATCTAAATCGTTAATAGTTGACACCACCATACCGTCAACAACATACATGGGATTAGAGTCGTTGAGTGTTCCGATACCGCGTACTCGAATGCTTGAATTATCTTTACCAGGTTGACCGCTATTCTGTATAACTGTGACACCAGGCAACAAGCCTTGTAGTGCGGTTGAAGTACTAGTTACGGGACGTGCTTCTAGCTTTTCATTCGAGATTGCAGCAACCGATCCGGTAAGATTTACTTTTTTCTGTACAGAATACCCTACTACAACGACTTCGTCTAATGATTTAGTATCTTCTACCAAATTGATAACAATCGATGTTTTATTTCCAATATTGATTTCTTGTGTAATATATCCAATACTAGAAATTTTGATAGTTGTGTTTGCCGACACATTTAGTTTGAAATTACCATCTATATCGGAAATGGTTCCATTAGATGTTCCTTTTACTACTACATTGGCGCCAACAATTGGCTCTCCATCAGTTCCTTTTATAACTCCCCTCAAATTAATCGTTTGTTGAGTTACTAGTGGATTACTTTTTACAAAAGGTGTTTTCTCTTCTGTCGCATTTGCAAATTGTGTTGTCCCAATGGTTATTGAAAGAAATGAGACAAATACAAGAGATGCTTTCTTTTTCAAAAATGCTTTTCTCTGAATACTGAATTTCTTCATAGCTTTTATTTTAAAATTAACATCAACAAATATATTATATTAATTCATTTGATGATTCGAAATGAGTTGTTTTTTAAAATTAAAGTGAAATAAAATAACGATTTTATTGTTTTCTGCGGTTATTTTTTATTGTTTTCAGTGTTACAGTTATACAATTGTAACATTTTTATGATTGTATTTCGCTATTATTTTTTTTGTGAATTAACGAATTACGATAGATAATAATCATTCTTCTATATATTCGAATAATCGAAGAAAGTCTTATCATGGAATATGTAGCTAACTTATTATCTTTGCAACTTAACCAAAATAAAATAGTGAAAATATGAAGATTGTTGCATTTAACGGCAGTCCTCGAAAAGGAGGAAACACGGAGATGTTGATTAAAGAAGTCTTTAAACCCATAGAAGAAGCCGGTATAGAAACTGAGATCGTTCAATTAGGGGGGCGCTTATTGCGTGGATGTGCTTCTTGCTATACTTGTTTTAAGACAAAAGACGGACAATGTGCTATCAAGACAGACGGGATGAATGAGTTTATTCGCAAAGCTCAAGAGGCGGATGGAATCATTTTAGCTTCTCCTACTTACTATGGTAGTGTGAGTGCGGAGATGAAAGCTTTTATGGATCGATTGGGGCTAACTACTATTGGACAAGGTCGTACATTAACCCGCAAAGTAGGTGCAGCAGTGATCAGTGTTCGTCGTGGAGGAGCCGTAACTGTGTACGATGAGTTGAATCGATTCATGCTTGGTAGTGGTATGGTTGTTCCCGGATCCACTTATTGGAATTTTGGTATAGGCGAAATGCCCGGAGAAGTTTATGATGATGCCGAAGGTTTGCGAAATATGAAAGATTTAGGGGAACAACTGGCTTGGTTGCTCAAAATTGTCCACACTACAAAAGGATAGTCGCGTTTTTAACATATGTGAATAGTGTCTTTCAGCGCTTTCTGAAGTGTTTGTTGTGTTAAATATTAATTATGTAACATATTCTTGCCATTTTTGAAATAACAATCGGACTCTTTATTTGTTATTTTTACAGAGAGGAGTTTAAATATCTTGTTATTAACCTAATAATGTAGCATTTGAATGGATAAAATTACTATTGGACATGATGCCGGAAAGATTTGGTTATTATTAAGTAACCATAAAAAATGGAGCTGTTCTGATCTTAAAGAAAAGTCAGGATTAAAAGAAAGAGAACTTTTTGCTGCTATTGGTTGGTTGGCTAGAGAAAATAAAATAGAAATTGTTCAGGAAGCAGACGAACTATACGTTGATCTCTATGTGAATGTTTATATTGGATAGCCAATCCTCATAAATAACTAATCCCGAATTAGGTCAAGTTCTTGTCTATTTCGGGATTAGCTATATTTATCGAGATACGGTGCTATTTATTTCGGGATACGGTGCTATTTTCTCCGAGATACGGTGCTATTTATTTCGGGATACGGTGCTATTTTCTCCGAGATACGGTCTCATTTTGCTCGAGATACGGTGCTATTTGTTTCGAGCTACATTAGTTTGTGATCTACGATGCACTTGCAGGTTGAGGCTGAAATTTACACTCTGCCGGAAATGTAATCTTTTTGCCAGATAAAGGAGTATTCAAAGATCTTTTGTCCAATTACTCAAACTTTGGTGATGCGTTTCTTTTTAAATTCTATAGCTTCATAGCATTGATTGTCTTGCTGCTACTTTGGC
>Ga0114938_1001260_pt1 | contig 17594 bp, 17 predicted proteins | sample AshMeaBigSpring_FD_88675 | JGI IMG/M metagenome (GOLD analysis project Ga0114938, IMG submission 88675) | Groundwater microbial communities from Big Spring, Nevada to study Microbial Dark Matter (Phase II) - Ash Meadows Big Spring | ecosystem: Environmental > Aquatic > Deep subsurface >...
AGCCATTTCTATTTCTTTGGCAAACATTAAACATTGGTAATCGAACGTAAATGCTTTTTCTTTTATAACAGTTGCATTTTCATCGTATTTTCTAAAAATGTAATGCTGTTTTCCCTCTGTATTTACACCGGTTGTATTGAATAAAATATGTCCACCATTAGGTATTGGATGATTAAACATAGGAATCCAACGTTGACCCTTAGCCTCTTTTGCGTCTATATTGTCTATTTTAAAATATGCGGCATTTTCAAAACAATTATCGGGTCCAAATTTTCCTGAATTTCCTCCAACTTTAATTCCGATTTTAGAAACACCAATCTTAAAGCCACCCATACCTCCAAATCCAGCTACAATTTTTTTACCTAAATAGCTATTGTCAATTTGCCCACTTGGTGCAGCTATGCCTCCTAACATTGTACCCAATCCATCGCCTGAAATAGTATTAAATTTTTTACCATAGACATATTCATTGTTGGCTACAGCATCAAATGTGTTTGAATATTTTTTTTCTTCGGTTTTAAGGTTGTTAAAATTTTGATCAAACAACAGTTTATCTACATTCCATTTTAGCCCATTAAACGTAGTAGTAACGGTTGTAGCTCCAATAGACTTATCAATATCACAAGAAGGAGAAGCAAATTTTACATATACTTTTTGGGTAGCTTTATCTACACCTGCATCAATAATTTTCCAGTTTTTGTGTTTGTTTACACTTTCTAAATCAAATCCCTTAGCGGTAACTTGTAGTTGTGCTTGCAACAAATAGCAAGCATTGATAAGTAATGTAGTAGCAATTAATTTTTTCATGGTTAATTTCAGTTTTATACACAAAACAACCATTTAAACATTCGAATAACAATAACGCATTTGTAGTATTTTATGCTTCTAGATTTGCTACATCCTCATTTATTGTATTGAAAAAGTAAAACCATTTTACACTGCTAATGTTATGTATAATGCAATTAATTATGATTTTAAAATGCCGAAAAGAACTTCTGTTAACGACGTAAAAGCCATTGATGATTTAAACGATTTAGACCGTATTGTAAAAGATAAACGCAACAACAAAAGGGCGGATGCTAAAAAAGGAAGACGTAATAGACACTACATTAAAGTGTTGATAAAACACCAATTAAAAACAGGAAATATGGATGAAATGGAATAAAGAAAAAGTCCCGTTTCTATGAATAGAAACAGGACTTTTCTTATGTTGCTTTTATTGGTAAAAGCTATTTTAGTATCTATACATTTCGCTTTTAAAAGGTCCACCTTGTGGAATACCCAAATAAGCAGCTTGTGTATCGGTAAGTTCATCTAACACCGCTCCTACTTTTGCAAGGTGTAAACGAGCTACTTTTTCATCCAAATGCTTAGGCAATACATATACTTTGTTTTCTTATTTGCTTGCATTGTTCCACAATTCTATTTGAGCAAGTGTTTGGTTGCTGAATGATGCACTCATTACAAAGCTTGGGTGACCAGTAGCACAACCTAAATTTACCAAACGACCTTCAGCTAAAATAATAACATCTTTACCATCAATATTGTATAAATCTACTTGTGGTTTAATGGTATCTTTTGTATCGCCATAATTTGCATTTAACCAAGCCATATCAATTTCAATATCGAAGTGACCAATGTTACAAACTATCGCTTTATCTTTCATTAAACGGAAATGCTTTTCTGTAATTAAATCTCTACAGCCACTAGCAGTTACAATAATATCAGCTTCTTTAACTGCTTCAATCATTGGTTTTACTTCAAAACCTTCCATCGCTGCTTGTAAAGCACAAATAGGATCAATTTCTGTAACAATTACTCTACAACCTGCACCTTTTAAGCTTAATGCACTTCCTTTACCCACATCACCATAACCACCAACAACAGCTACTTTACCAGCCATCATTACGTCGGTAGCTCTACGAATAGCATCTACCAAACTTTCTTGACAACCATATTTGTTATCGAATTTAGATTTAGTAACACTATCGTTTACATTAATTGCTGGAATTGGTAACGTACCTTTTGCCATACGCTCATATAAACGGTGAACACCTGTTGTAGTTTCTTCGCTTAAACCTTTAATGTTGGCAATTAATTCTGGATAAACATCAAAAACCATATTGGTTAAATCGCCACCATCGTCTAAAATCATATTCAAAGGACGGTCTGCACCACCGAAAAACAACGTTTGTTCAATACACCAATCAGCCTCTTCTTGTGTTTGACCTTTCCAAGCAAAAACACCCACACCAGCAGCAGCAATTGCAGCAGCAGCTTGATCTTGTGTAGAAAAAATGTTACAAGAACTCCATTTTACCTCAGCACCTAAAGCCACCAATGTTTCAATTAAAACAGCAGTTTGGATAGTCATGTGTAAACAACCCGCAATTCTTGCACCTTTTAAAGGTTGAGAAGCACCGTATTCTGCACGGATAGCCATTAAACCTGGCATTTCAGCTTCTGCCAAACGAATTTCTTTGCGGCCCCAATCTGCTAGGCTCATATCAGCTACCTTGTAAGGTAAGCTAAAATCGATAGATTTTGACAATGTAGACATGTTTTAAATTTAGAATGCAAATATAGTTTTGTAGGATATTATTCTTTCAATAATAAAATATTTAGAAAATATGGAATAAAAAATAGAATTTTATAGAATAAACATAATATTTAGGATGAAAAAAACAAGTCTAAAAGAAGAATCTTCTGAAAACAATCTTTTACTTGATGATAAAGATTTATCAATCTTACAAGTGCTGCAACAAAATGCCAAAGCCACCGTAAAAGAAATTGCAGACATTGTTCATTTAAGCACCACTCCTATTCATGAACGTATTAAACGCATGGAAAGAAATGGGGTAATAAAACAATATGCTACTTTGGTAGACCATACAAAAGTGAAAAAAGGATTGATGGTAATTTGCTATGTATCGTTAAAACAACATGATAAATTAGCTGGCAGTGAATTTATTGCCTTGATAAATGAAATGCCTGAAATTATTGAATGCTATAATATTTCTGGAGAATTTGATTTTATGCTAAAAGTAGTAGCAGAAAACATGGATGCTTATTACAATTTTCATGTAAACAAATTAAGTCAAGCTCCTAATATTGGTCATGTTCAAAGTGTGTTTGTAATGGGTGTAATTAAACAAACGCATGTATTGGTATAAAGCTATTTTATTAAAATGCCTGTTTTAATTCCAAAACTCAATGAAACACCCGGACTTTTGCCTAAACGGGAGTTTAAATAATTATAAGCAGAGGTTTCATTATCGTTGTAATAATCTCCGTTTATATGTTTATTATCAATGCCATAGCCTAAACCCCAATAGGCATCAAACAAAAACTTTTCGCCAAAAACCCACTGCTTACCAAATTCAATTTGAAGTGCAGCAAAAGTGGTGTTTTTTCGTTCAGCTATAGATGTGGTATTTTTATAGACAACTATATTTTCGCTATAATTTCCAACATATAAAATGGGTTTTGCATAGCTACCTTGCATTAAATGGCTATACCTAGATTTTCCAAATAAAAAGTTGGGAAGCTTATTAAACTTATAGCCAAAAGACAATGCCACTCCAAATGGAGCTCTTCTTTTACTTACCCAACTATTGTTAGCATCATAATATTCAATTGAATTTCCTTTACCTAAACCAATAATGGCCAATGTGGCTTCGTAGCTTGTTCCTATACCTGTACTTTTTTCAAATCCAAATTGACTATAACCGATTAATGGCCCCATAAAATCGATTTTAATTGCCTTTGTAAGTTGACCAATATATTGTTCTGAATTTTTATAATCACTCACAAAAGTTTCTTCTCTACCATCGGCAAACACAATTTTAATAAGTGTTTCTTTGTCTAAAACATATACAACTGCAATTCCGATACTATCTTTTGGCAACATGTATTTTACTTCAGATACACCTACTTCGGTAACTCTACAAGTAATAACATTTCCATTTTTTTTATAAATTTTATCTTGAGCTTTTATGGCTATGTTGAAGAAAAAACACAAGCAAATTGCAGATAAAAAATACTTCATGAATATTGTTTTGGTATTTGACATGCCTACATTACAAAACGTTGCATGCAACCATTTAAAGTATATTTACCTCTCTCTCTAATACTACCCCAAACTTTTCTTGAACAGATTGAATAATATTGGTAGATAAATCAAAAATTTCTTCACCTGTTGCGTTTCCATAATTTACCAAAACCAATGCTTGCAAAGGATTACAGCCTGCATCACCTTTTCTAAAGCCTTTCCATCCACATTGTTCTATTAACCAACCTGCTGCTAATTTATAATGCATATCATCTACTTGATAAGCTGGCATTTCAGGATACTGTTCCCACAAAACATGGTGTCGAAATTTTGATACTTGAGGATTCTTAAAAAAACTTCCTGCATTGCCAATTTTTTTAGGGTCGGGCAATTTACTTGTACGAATATTGATGACTACTTGTGCAATTGCTTTTGCAGATAATTCTGTAACACGCATTTTTTTCAATTCTTGTTCAATAGCACCATAACTGGTGTTGAAAACTGGCTTTTTGGGCAACTTAAACGTTACATTTAGTATTACAAACTGATTTTTGAACTTTTGTTTAAATACACTTTCTCTATATCCAAATGCACAGTCTTCAAGGTTAAAAGTAACTACCGTTTTATCGTAAATATGATAAGCTTCTAATTGATGAAATACGTGTTTAATTTCTACACCATAAGCACCAATATTTTGCATAGGGCTTGCACCAACATTGCCTGGAATAAGGCTTAAATTTTCCAGTCCATTGTATCCATTTTCCAAACAAAAACAAACCAAATCATGCCATAATTCTCCTGCACTAGCTTTGATGTAATAATTATCTGTATCTTCATGTATACACTCAATTCCCATCATTTCATTTTTCAACACACATTGTTCTACATTTTTAGTAAATAATATATTACTTCCTCCTCCTAAAATAAATGGATGATTATTTTGTGTAACTATTGGATTTTGCAGTAATTCTTGCAGATTTTCTAGCGATGAAAACCGAGCAAAATATTGAGCAGAAACATCGATACCAAAAGTATTGTATGGTTTTAATGAAATATTTTCTTGAATTTGCATGTAGCAAAATACGTTTATTATGACGAAAAAAACAGTAGTTGTATTAGGTGCAAGTGGTTTAATTGGTAATTTATTAACGCTTGAATTATTGAAAGATGGAAGTGTTGAAAAAGTAAGAGTTGTGGTTAGAAAACCGATACAACTGCAACATGAAAAATTAGAAGTGGCAATATGTAACTTTAACAGCTTAGAAAATTTAACTGCCTGTATAGGACAAGGCGATGCATTATTTTGTTGTATAGGAACCACTCAAAAACAAGTAAATGGCAATAAGGAAGCTTATAGAAAAATAGATTTTGATATACCTGTACAAGCTGCAAATATTGCTAAACAACGTGAATTTAGTAGTTACCTATTGGTATCTGCAATTGGTGCAAATACACAAGCAAGTGGATTTTACTTACGCCTAAAAGGTGAAGTGGAACAAGCTATTGAACAATTAAACTTCCCTAGCTTTCATATTTTTAGACCTTCGTTTTTATTGGGAGAAAGAAAAGAATTTAGAATGGGAGAAATAATTGCTAAATATATATTTAAAGCAATTTCATTTTTTCTTGTAGGTTCTCTTCAAAAATATAAAGCTATAGAAGCAGTTGATGTTGCAAAGGCTATGGTGGCTGCTAGTAAATTAGCTACGAATAGAACTAAAATTTATACTTATATCGATATGGTTTCTTTATCGAACAAAGGTTAATTTCAACTTTATCGAGGTAAATTATACATCATTTGTTTTTATACTAAAATCGATAAATGTTCAATAATGAAAGAAAAATTATCTAACCTTCAACATAGGTCTAACAGATTGGTTGGTAAGATTTTGTAATCGAACATAATAAATACCGTGTGGCAAATCGCTTCCATTGAAATTAATAGAATAATTTCCTGGTTGCATGTTACTGTTATCTAACAATGTACGAACCAATCTTCCTCTGGTGTCTAATACTTGTATTAAAGTATGACCTCCTTCTGTTTTATAATTTATTGTTGTAGAATTAGTAAATGGATTGGGATAATTTGTTACTAGTTCTAATCCATTAGAATTAGTGGGTTGCCTTACACATCCTTTTGCATTTACCAAAGGTAATTGTTGAAAATTCTTTAACATGATTTGTTGCAAAGCCACTTCATCAACACAGAGCCAATTTGTTAATAGGCTTGCATAAATACTTCTAAAATCATATTGAAAAGGAATATTATCATTAACCGTTGCATTTGCAGGGATGTTTGGATTATTACCTAAAATACCACCAATTACATTTTTACCAAACACAAAACAAGGAGCAGCAGCACCATGGTCTGTTCCTATACTTCCATTACTTTTTATTCTTCTACCAAATTCGCTAAATGTAAAGCCAACAACACGGTCGTCGATTTTTAGAAACTCTAAATCGTCTTGAAACGCTTTTATAGCATCGCTAACATTTTTAAGTAAATTGGCATGTGTACCTGTTGTTTTATCTGTTGTATTTACTTGGTTGGCATGGTTATCAAATCCACCATAACTAACCATATACACTTTAGTTTTTAACCCTCCTTTTATAAGTCTAGAAACTATTTTTAACTGATCGGCTAATGAATTATTGGAAGGATAAGTAATTTGATTTGTAACAGTATTTGCAGCATCTTTTACAGAAGTGGCATAAGCTTGTGTTTGCTTAGCCATATCTCTTACAAAAGTTAATTCTTTACCTGCTGGTGTTGCAGGTGCAGCATCTTGAATATTATTTATTAAACTATAAAAGCTAGATGGATTACTAATACTCATACCCATATTTACCGAAGCACCTTGTGAAGTTAACGTAGCAATGGAGCCAATTTGTATTGCTAAAGGATCTGGGTTTGCTGTATTAGGATATCCATTTGGGTAGTTAGGATATTCATTCATTAAAAATCTTCCAGCCCAACCTGTGTTTACATAAGCATTACTATCGCTTGCACTCATCCAAATATCTGTAGCTCTAAAATGACTAAAATTTGGTGTAGGATAACCTACAGCTTGAATCACTTTTAATTGTCCTTTTTTATACAAAGTTTCTAACCCTACAAGACTAGGGTGTAAACCAACTTTCTTACTTGCATCTAATGCTAAAACTTTATCCTCTGGTATAAATATATTTTGCCTTGCATTTACATAGTTACTAAAGTATTCTAATGGAATTACAGTATTTAATCCATCATTTCCTCCATTTAGTTGAATGATAACCAACACATTATCATTTAACAGAGTTGGTGCATTAAAAGCTGCTGACAAAGCAAATTCAGCTCCTAAAGCTTTTACAGAAAATCCATTAAGAAAAGATGGAATTAATGTACTACCTATTAAGGATTTTTTTAGGAATTCACTCCTTTTCATACCTTTAAATTTACAAGATTACTATGTCTTTAGCTTAATTGATATTCTGCCAAATTCATTAAATATTTATATAAATCTCTCAACTTGTTTTTTACATTATTTGCATTTGTAGTATTGTTCGGATTTGAAATGAAAGTATTCCAAGCATCAGTCCAATAATAATCTTGTGCTTGCCCACTAAGCAAAATATCTTTTTTAATTTGAGCTTTTGAAGATGCAGATAAAGGCATTCTATATAAGTATAAAATACTATCATCTATTAATGCATTTGGATTTGATGGATTGCTTAGTTTTTTTGCAAATTCTACGCCATCAACTTGAATTTTAAAACTATTTAAAGTGTAACCATTTACCGTTAAAGTATCTGTAAACTGGTTTCTTTTGGGCAACGTGTCTGCACTTATCCAAATTTGATAATATTGTGGTTCTTGATAATAAGCTTTCCACCCACTTACATCTGGTGGATCACCAAAACTTTGCTGCATATTATTTGTCCATGTAACTAAATAGTTACAATGTCCATAGAACTTAATAAAATCTGATTCCAAAGGAAATACAACATTAAATTCTCTTAGCATTCCAATAACTAAATCAATCGGACTTTTAATTTGACACCCCTTAACTTTTGCATCAAAAAAATGTTCGCTTCTAAACAATGCTAACAATACAGGACGAATTTCATAATTATTATTTCTTAATAATTGAGCCAAAGGAGAAATAACATTGGCTTCTACCGTGGCATCTATTTCATAATAAACAAACCACCGGTATAATCTTCTACAGATATATTTTGAAACTTCCTCTACATTAAAAATCATGTTTATGAGGTCGTTAATTTCATCTTGCCCAGCAGTTGCTGTATTTCGTCCTGTAATTATTGTATTATTAAAAAAGCTAGAGAATTGCTTGTTTGTAGTATCATGCAAACTCAGCGTAAAATAACTACTTAAAGTTGTTGCATTGTTACGCCAACCAGTTAAAACCCTTGCAGTTGCTTTTACATCTGCCTCAGTATATAAACTATTTACACCTTTACCACATGTAAATAATTCTAAAAGCTCTCTGCCTAAATTTTCGTCTGGTGAGTTTTTGTTGTTTAACTGTCCATTTAAATAAACCAACATTGCAGGATCGGTAAGTAAGCTTTTAATTAAATTTTTATAATTGCCCAAACAATTTGTTCTAAGCATATTGTGATGCTTATATATGTAGTTTGCGTTACTTACATCTGAAGACTCAGTTGCTAATAAATTGTGCCAAAATAAAGTTAGTTTCTCCTGAATGGTGGGAGCTTGATTAAGCATTAAACCTATACTCCATTTTTTAAAACTTGCTCTACGAAGACTATTTATAGAGCCATCATTATTTACATCGTTTACCCAAGTGCTACCTAAAGCGATATTATTATCAGGATTTAAAACGGTAGACGCAGGTGTATATTCTTTTACTGGAGGGTTAGGAATGGTAGCAGTGGCAGGAATTAATTGTGCAAGAATCTGAGACAATGGTAAATTCTTGTATACATCAATGTTTGCCTTGGTTGCTCCAAAAAGTGTTCTTTTGAGCAAATGGACAACATCATCAAAATCTAAACTTTCTTTATAGGGCGTTAATCCGCTACTTGGAGGTGGCATAGCAAAATAAATTAGGAGTCTAAAGTATTCGTTTGCTATAAAAGTAAGAATAAAGTAGATTAAAATCTAAAAAGAATGAAAATATTGAATCGTATAGATATACATATATAATCCAAAAAAGCCATTATTTAACCTGTAAAATAAAATAACAATCAATTATTCGAACACAAAAGTAGAATGTATGACTGTATTTTCAGGATATTTAATGGCTTTAATTTTTCAGATTAACTTTTAAAAATTTACAAATTTTATTATTTATTTTCCATCAAATTTATTTACCCAAAAACTTCTCTAATTCTATTCCTAAAGTTTCTCCACGTAAATTTTTGGCTACAATTTTACCTTGAGGATCTAATAATAAGTTTTGAGGAATAGATTGAATGCCATATTGTTTAGCAACCTCGTTATTCCAAAATTGTAAATCAGAAACATGCGTCCAAGTAAGTTTATCGTCATGTATAGCTTTCATCCATCTGTCTTTTGCACCCGGCTGATCTAATGAAACACCGATAATATGAAAACCTTTGTCTTTATATTGATTAAATACTTTTACCACATTTGGGTTCTCTCTTCTGCAAGGACCACACCAACTAGCCCAAAAATCGACCAATACGTACTTTCCTTTAAATGAAGAAAGTGATATTGGATTTCCTAAAGTATCATTTTGTGTAAAATCCATTGCCATTTTTCCAATACCAGTTTTCTTCGCTATTTCTATCTTTCTTTTTAACTCTGTACCTGAAAATGTATTTTGATTTTCGGTAGATAAAGTATTAAAAATAGGTTCAATTTTATCGCCATCGATAGAATAACCTGCATATTGACTAAGTGCATAAATAGCTAAAGGAGAATTTGGATTTGCTTTTAAATAAGTTCCATAAACTTCTTCTTTTTGCTGTGCTTCTAAAGCATCGATAGCAGCCTCTGTTTTTGCAGCTGCTTCTTTATCTTGAGCTTTCATGTGGTTAGAATACTCTTTGTATAAGACTTCCATTTGTGTATTAAAAGATTTATCAAGCGTATTCAACTTGGTAAATTCTTCATGTGCTTTTGATCCTTTTACATTGATGTTGGCAAAAGAATCTACATTGTTAATGGTAACTTTTCCTGGTTCTACAAACACCATGGCAACATTTTTAGGAACTAACCTTGCTTTTTTATTAGCCATATTTCTACCCATTAACTGCACTCTAATGGGCTCTGTAATAAATAAATTAAATTGATATTTACCATTTTCTGTTACTACAGCACTATCCATTACTCTTGTACCATTATTCATATAACTTGCGTATACCATGTTTATAGTATCAGGAATATTCTTTAGTGTGCCATTAATGGTAAGATTGGTAGCATTTTTTTGAGCAAATGCTAAAAAAGGAAAGATGAAAACAAGAGCCAATGTACATTTCTTCATGTGCGTTTTTTTATAAATATATAGAAAATATAGATTTCGTAAAAGTGATATTGATTAATGGTAAAATAGCTAGATTAATGTTTTTAAAAAGAACCTATCCATTATTCTTTTGTGCAGCCTGTATATCTCTTGTATTTTTTTGAACAGCAATAGCAGCAAATAAGCTTAAAGCATAAGACATACCATAAAATCCTTTTTCACTTAAAGTAATGGTTGCATTAAACAAGCCTACCACCAATAATAAAATAGAAATAGCAAGTGAAAACCAACATAACCCAAAATACAAACTACTTACAGGAATATTTTCTAATTGATCTCTAACTGATTTCTGAAGAGAAACGGCTGAAAACAATCCATACAGCAAAAGGGCAAAATAATATCCTTTTTCATTGAGTTGCATTTCGGCTTTCCATAAACCAATATTAAAAGCAAGCATTCCAATTAATAATGCTGCCCAAGATGCACCAATAAAAGCCGCTGACGGTTTGTTATTCATATTTTTGAAATTATCAATTTAAAGTAAAGTATACAATTCTGTTACAAATTAAATTCTATTCCTTGAGCCAATGTTAATTCAGTTCCCCAATTAATGGTATTCGTTTGTCTACGCATATATGCTTTCCAAGCATCACTACCACTTTCTCTTCCTCCACCTGTTTCTTTTTCGCCACCAAAAGCTCCCCCAATTTCGGCACCACTCGTTCCAATATTAACGTTAGCAATACCACAATCGCTACCAACTGCTGATAAAAATTGTTCCGCTTCTCTCATGTTTAAAGTCATAATACTAGATGATAATCCTTGAGGAACATCATTTTGCATAGCAATTGCTTCTTCCAAAGTACTGTATTTCATCAAGTACAAAATAGGAGCAAATGTTTCATGCTGAACAATAGGCATATCGTTGGTTACTTCTGCTACACATGGCTGCACATAACAACCACTTTCGTAGCCTTTTCCTTCTAACACTTCTCCTTTAACCAAAAAATCTCCACCTTGTTTTTTGCATTGTTTAATAGCCTCTAAATAAGATTCAACAGCAGCTTTATCGATTAATGGACCAACATGATTTGAACTATCTAAAGGATTACCAATTCGAAGTTGCAAATACAATTTCGCCAATTTTATTTTAAACTTGAAATACACACTTTCATGAATAATGATTCTACGAGTGGTGGTACAACGTTGACCAGCAGTGCCTACAGCACCAAAAACACATGCAATTAATGCAGCATCTAAATCGGCATTTGGCGTAACAATAATGGCATTATTACCACCTAATTCTAAAATAGTTTTACCCAATCTTGCAGCAACAGTTGCATTTAACTCTTTACCCATTCTGGTGCTTCCAGTTGCAGAAATCAATGGAATACGAGTATCATTACTCATTAATTCACCCACTTCTCTACCTCCATTAATTAAGCAACTTACACCTTCTGGAACATTATTTTTTTCAAATACTTCTTGTACAATTTTTTGAACAGCAATACCACAAAGTGGTGTTTTTTCGCTAGGCTTCCAAATACAAACATTGCCACAAACCCAAGCCAATGCAGCATTCCAACTCCATACAGCTACTGGAAAATTAAATGCAGAAATAATTCCAACAATACCTAATGGATGCCATTGTTCGTACATTCTATGGTTAGGTCGTTCACTATGCATGGTTAAGCCGTACAATTGTCTAGATAAGCCTACAGCAAAATCGCAGATATCTATCATTTCTTGTACTTCTCCATATCCTTCTTGCAAACTTTTGCCCATTTCGTAGCTAACTAATTTGCCTAAATCTTCTTTTTTTGCCCGTAAAGCTTCGCCCAATTGTCTTACAACTTCTCCACGTTTTGGTGCAGGCCAAGTTTTCCAAACATCAAATGCATTTTTTGCAGTTGAAACAATCTGGTTATAAGTTTCACCATTTGTTGTTCTTACTTTACCAATGAGTTTTCCATCCACCGGAGATAAGCTTCTGATATCAGCTTCTAAACAATTAATCCATTCTGTACCTGTTGAAGCACCAATATTCTGTTCTTGTAACTGAAGATGATGTAGAAAATCCATGTTTATTTAGTTTAATAGAATACGATTATTAATATTCAGAAAAAACAATTTATTTTAATATGCAGCAAAATACACATTTAACAAACGCACATCAAAAAATATTTACCAAATAAAAAGAGCAGACTTTCGCCTGCTCTTTTCTATTCTATATTATGTAGGTTAAATTAAATCCATTCCTTTACAGAAATAGGTAACTACACCTGGTAATGCTAACCAAAAAAATTCTCTGTAAACAAACATCAATGTTACTAAAAGTGCTAACCAAATAAAGAATAACAACCAATATTTTGCTGTAGATTTTTGAGCTTCCATGTGTAAAATTTTTACAAATATAGGTGGGCAAATGATTATTGCCAACCTTGGTTAAAATTTTTGTTTTGCATTTGTTTGAATTGTAGTATGTGTATCTTTTGAAGGGGTTGATTTTCCATCAAAAAACAACATTTTAAGGGCTGTAATAATTAGTACAATTGCAAATACCTTTTTTAACATTGCATCTGAAATATTCACAGCAACCCTACCTCCAATTAATCCACCTAATAAAAATCCAAACGAAACAATGGCTACAACTTTAAAATCGATATAGCCTTGTTTATAGTATTGACTAACTGCAAGTACACCAACTGGTAACAATAAAATACCTAATGAAGTACCTTGAGCTGCTTTTTGCGAAAAAGCCAATAAAAAAACAAGTGCTGGAACAATAATAATACCACCACCTACACCTACCAAACCACTTAAAATGCCGGCCAAAAGACCGATTAATAAGAGCATTAAAATGGTTGTAGCAGACATGTGTGTAAATTATTTGTTACCGAAATTTTCTTTGTAGAACTCAATTGCTTCTTTTACAATAGCGATGGCTTTGGTTTTATCGCCAAACTCTTCAACCACTACCGTTTTCTTTTCTAACTTTTTATATTCTTCAAAGAAATGTCTTAACTCTTGGAAGAAATGTGCTTGTAATTCTTCAATATTATTGTAATGGTTTACTGTAGGATCATTGGCTGCTACGGCAATAATTTTATCATCTGCTTCACCACCATCAATCATTTGCATAACACCAATTACTTTAGCATCCATAATCGTAAGTGGAACGACGGGTAAAGATGTAATTACTAAAATATCTAAAGGATCATGATCGCCACCATATGTTTGTGGAATAAATCCATAGTTTACAGGATAATGGAAAGAAGAATAAATAATTCTATCTAACTTTAAAAGACCGGTAGGTTTATCAATTTCATATTTACAACGACTACCTTGAGGAATTTCAATGACAGAAGTAACAATTCTTGGAGCATTTTCTCCGTAATGAACGCCATGCCATGGGTGTAAAACATTTGTTGTCATCTTTGCTTGCTTATTGATTATTTTAAAAAGGATGCTTTGCTATTTTGCAAGAATAACAATGTTCGTTGACTCTTGCAAGAATTCATAAAAATATCATTATAAGTTAGGATTGAAGGTATAACTAAAATCTACCAACCATTGGTTATCTACCTTCACTACTTTTACTTTTTTTCCTATTTTATCGAAAGAGTTACTATAATTAATAATGGTTTCATTTTCAGTAATATCGGATACTTCTGCAATATTAATAGATGCTTCTCTATATTGCTCTCTTCTATCTCTATCATTTGTACGATAATCAGCTTCTATTTTTTTCAGAAACGCTTCGTTTTCACTGTTTTTAAGCATAAAAAAACGAGCTTTTTCAAAATCGCCTTTTAAACATGCATCTATAAATTCTCTTCCAGCATCTAAGCTATTATTTGCTTGCTGATACTGAACGGAAGACGAAGAACAAGAAAAATAAAAAAAACTTAAAAAAATAAATAAATATTTCATGTTTTAATATATCGTAATCAGGTTACGAAGATAGGCTTAGAAATGTAAACTTTACCGAATACAAACAGAAATACACTTGAACTAAAAATTAAATACGTTAAATAAAGTTTTAATTTTTCATCGATTTAACGAATACATGTATCATCAAAATGACGCTTGTTGACAAAATATGTTGTGTACCCAAAATACTTTGTCTATCTTTTTTATCAGCAAACAAATAAAGAAGCAATGAGCAAAAAAATAAATGCAAACTATTGTTTTACAATTTATTACAAAGAGAACTGAATAGTTATACAATACCGCTTTTTCGATTGTATTAACATTTAATTATGATAAATAGATGAGCTTTAAAAAACCTTTTTTGCCATTAAACCGTAATTGAAAGCATAAAAATAAAATAAAAATTATGAAAAAAATTGCTTTTCTATTGATGAGTGCTTTTGTTATGAATGCGGCTATTGCACAAACAGAAAAAACAGTAACTGTAGGTGGTGCACCTATGTATCCATCAAAAGATATTGTTTCAAACGCTGTTAACAGTAAAGACCATACTACTTTAGTTGCTGCTGTAAAAGCTGCTGGATTGGTAGAAACTTTACAAAGTGCTGGACCATTTACTGTATTTGCACCTACGAATGCTGCATTTGCAAAATTACCTGCAGGAACAGTTGAAACACTTGTAAAACCTGAAAACAAAGCAACACTAACAAGTATTTTAACTTACCATGTAGTCGCAGGAAAGTTTAATGCAAAAGATGTGGTAAAATTAATTAAAGAAGGAAATGGTGTAGCTGAAATAAAAACAGTACAGGGTGGTGTTTTAAAAGCTTCTTTAGAAGGGAAAAAAGTAGTTTTAACCGATACAAAAGGTGGTAAAAGTTATGTAACAATTGCAGATGTTAACCAAAGCAATGGTGTAATTCATGTTATTGATACAGTAGTAATGCCTTAATATTTTAATTAAACAGAAAAAAGGTGATGCAATCTCATTTGCATCACCTTTTTTGTATTTAGAATTTAACCCCAAAAGTCAACATTATGTTTCCAACATTGCCAGTTTGTGTAGCAAAAGTATTGGGTTTATCGCTTAATCTGTAGGCAAATTGAGCATCATTTACAAAGCTATGAGCGTAACTTAAATCGATAAAAATGCCATGATTTCTATATCCAAATCCACCTGTTGCTAATATTCTATTGGCTTGTATTTCTTTATCGGCATAAGGACTTCCAAAAAATGCCCCACCTAAACGTATCATAAACACATTCAGCTTTAACTCACCGCCAATTCTTGCATTAATATTGCCTTTATAAACACTTTTTACAGTTTGATTTAAGGTGCGTAAATAGGTTTTTATCCCTTCTTCTACAAACTCATCACTAGCAGAAAAACGTACTCCTCTATAATTTACAAATTCAAGGTCGGCACTAATAAATGCTCTTTGTTTTCTAGTATCACTTACTTCTCTAAATACATAACTAGCACTTGCAATTAATCTATACGGTGTTACAATTAAATATTCTCTTTTGCCTGCATTTCCACTGTTTAAGCTATTACTAGATTCTGAAACGATACCTGCATACGATTCTGTATTGGTAACCATCGATGCACTTATTTCATCTCTCATTCCAATTAACTGTGGTGTATGTAAAGCAAAGCCGACACGCCAAAACTCTTGTGGTTTATAAATGAATCCTAATTTAGCTCCTACACCAAATCCTGTTGAACGAAATGTTTCAGAAAATGTAAAAGAAGCAAACTGATTATTTGGATTATTTGTTGCATCGGTTTCAGTGTAAGTAGTTGTTCTTCTATAACCAATTATCGGGAAAGTAAGACTTCCTCCAACATACAATTTGTCTTCCATATTTCCTGCTGCTGAAACGGCTATTTCATGGTAACCACCACTTGTAATGGCATCAAAATATTGATTTACACCAGTTGACAAAGGCACTAAACTTTGGTAACCTTCAAAACTTCCATTTGCACCACGTAAAGTATCTATTAAGTAAGTTCTAAATGCCAACGACGAACCAAAAATATAATTGCTTAATGCAGCATTGGTATCTGCTCTATCTTTTGTTAATTCTTCTAAATATTGTTCAGAGAAAGAACTTGTATTGTTAAATCCACTAAACTGAACTCTATTTCTGTAACTAGCTAATTGATTTACCGATATGGCAAATGCACTGCTTACCCATCCATTATTGTTCTTATAACGATTGGGTTTTCCAAAAATAAAACCACTAGCTCCATACGAAAAACTATTGCGTTCGTTGGCTGTATCTTTTCCTCGATAATTAAATTTATTTTGATTCAACAAAAAACCTGGACTTAATACAAACTCACTTGTTTTAAATAAACCCAAACCTGCAGGGTTTACGTTTGCTGCGGTAATATCTCCACCTAAAGATCCCATTACTCCACCTGTAGCAATATTTCTTGCCGTTCCATTTCCTGTAAACCAAGCTGTTCTAAGTCCGTCCTCAGGTAATTGAGCAAATGATAAAATGGTATTGAACAACGCTATACTTGTAAAAATATATTTTTTCATAAAAAATAAAATAGATGTAAAAAATAGAATGCTACCTCATTTTAAAACGAAGAAAAAAGCATTCTTGAATACAAAATCTCAACCACCTTAACCTCTTGGTTTTCGACCAGAAGAACTACTACTACCTGTACTTTTGGTTCCACCACTTGTTCCTCCTGCATTAGACTGTGGCGTTGTATTTGGGGTAAATGTTCTAACAGGTTTATCAACCGTTGTAGAACCATTATTACTACTTGAAGATGACGAACTAGGAATAACTACTTTACGAAATAAATTACCGAAACTATTGTTATTTGCTACCGGAGTTTTAACCCCTGTTTTGGGATCGGTTACATAAGTAGTATTGTTATTATATTTCGTGTTTTTGTAAGCAGCCAAATTGTTATTGGCAGAATAACCACTTGCAACAACCGGATTTTTGTATCCTACAATTGTATAAACAGGATTGTACCATCCACCCCATCCAAATCTGCTAGGATGATAACTATAAAAACCCCAATAATTATTCCAAGATGGCATATAAGAATATCCCCAATTATAATTGTTATTGTAATTCCACCTGTTGCAATAATCGAAACGAGTATCGTTCCAATAATTAAAATCATC
>Ga0114938_1001261_pt1 | contig 17591 bp, 17 predicted proteins | sample AshMeaBigSpring_FD_88675 | JGI IMG/M metagenome (GOLD analysis project Ga0114938, IMG submission 88675) | Groundwater microbial communities from Big Spring, Nevada to study Microbial Dark Matter (Phase II) - Ash Meadows Big Spring | ecosystem: Environmental > Aquatic > Deep subsurface >...
CACCCCTGCGAGCTGAACTGCCGCCGCGGGGTCGCCGACGAGCCGGTCTCGATCAACCAGCTCAAGCGCTTCGCCGCCGACTACGAGATGACCTCCGGCAAGCGCCTGCCCATCCGGGTGGCGCCCGACACCGGCAAGCGCGTAGCGGTGATCGGCGGAGGCCCGGCCGGGCTCACCTGCGCCTACTTCCTGCGACGGCTGGGCCACGGAGTCACCATCTTCGAGGCCATGCCCAAGCTGGGCGGCATGCTGCGTTACGGCATCCCGGAGTATCGCCTTCCGAAACAGGTGCTCGACTGGGAGATCGAGAGTATTCTCAACCTCGGGGTCGAGGTGCGCACCGGGGTGCGCTTCGGTGCGGACCTGCAGCTGGATACGCTCAAGGACGAAGGATTCGATGCCGTCTTCATGGGCGTCGGCGCCTGGAAGGACAGCAAGATGGCGGTGCCCGGCGAAGAGCTGAAAGGCTGTTACACCGGCATCGACTTTCTGGCACGGCTGGCCTCCGGCGAAAAGCTGGACATCAAACCCGTGGCCGCCGTCATCGGCGGCGGCAACACGGCCATCGACTGCACGCGCAACCTGCTGCGGCTGGGGACCCGCAAGGTCTATCTGGTCTACCGCCGGACGCGCAAGGAGATGCCCGCCAACGAGGTCGAGGTCGAGGCGGCGGAGCACGAAGGCGTGGAGCTGATGTTCCTGAGCGCGCCGGTGCGCGTCATCGGGGACGAGCAGGGCAACGCGACGCATCTGGAGTACCTGCGCATGGAGCTCGGCGAACCGGATGCCAGCGGCCGGCGCCGGCCGGTGCCGGTCAAGGGCTCCGAGACGCTTCTTCCGACCGACATGGTCATCTCGGCCATCGGCCAGGCGCCGGATGTGGCCTTCGCGGCCGGCGCCGAACTAAAGACCACGCGCTGGAGCACCATCGAGTCCGACCCCGCCACCCTGCAGACCAACATCCCCTATCTGTTTGTGGCCGGGGATGTCGCCACGGGGCCTTCCCTGGTCGTGGAGGCCATCGGCGGCGGCCGGCGGGCGGCGCGCTCCATCCACCAGTTCATCACCGGCCGACCGGTAGAAGCCGAACCCAACGAGTTGCGCAAGAACCTGCTGACCGAAACCATTTTCGACCGCGTCCCCGGCATCGTCACTCAGCCGCGTGCCAAGATGGTGGAACTGCCGGCGACCGAACGGATTCGCTCGTTTGACGAAGTCGACCAGGTGCTGACCGAGGAGGCTGCCCGGCATGAGAGCGAACGATGTCTTTACTGCTGCCTGACCTGTTACAACCCGGATACGGCCGCATCGGGCGGCGCTGAGGATGCTACGACGGCGGCGGCCGATCGGCAGCGGCATGCTGCCTGATCCGACGGCATGAAGAAAAGCGTGTGCATGTTGGAATCCAGCTGAATCGATCCGCTGTCGGCATCCGTCAGGCCGACCTCATCGCTCGAGCACGGAGGTAAAACGACATATGATGTTTTCGCGGAAAGAGCTGAACCTGGTCTACGTGGGAACCGTCATCCTGCTCCTCCTGGCTGTGGTGAGCTATGCGGCCTTTCCCAACCAGACCCCGAAACCACCCTTGCGGATCGCATTTAAAAGCGTGGCCGGAAAAGTCATGTTCGACCATGGCGGCCATCATTCGGCATCGGGCTATGCTCTCGCCTGTGGGGAATGTCACCACACGCTGGCTCCGGATGAATACGACCAGGCCGGCTCCTGCACCGAATGCCATGCGCTGGAAGAAGGCGACGAACAGATGCCCAATCGCGCGGATGCCTTCCACCAGCAGTGCATCGGCTGCCACCGGGAGTACGGTGCCGGACCGATGGACTGCGCTGAGTGTCACGTGATGCAATGATCATGCACCGCCTGGGAGGGGGTTGATTGATGACGATGATGAGATCGAAGACGTTTTTTGGAATGGGGCAACCGCGATTGGAGTACACCCCGGTACCGGCAAGGATCGATCGACCCGAGTCCATTCGGCCGGCAGGACGGGTAACCCTGCTGCACCCTCGTCCGCCCGAAGCCAATGCCATTCCAAGCGTAAAGGTCGGAGAAACCGTCAAATCCGGCCAAAAGCTGTCCCTCTACGGGAAGGGAGATTACGTCACCTCTTCGGTATCCGGCGCGGTCTCGGCGCTCGAGCCCTTCCCCGGGAGCTTTGTCCGCAACTTCACCGCCATCTCCATTACGCCGGCTCCGGAGGAGGTGCCGGACGATGGGCTGCGGGCAGTGCATCAGGACCCGTCCCTGGCGTCCGCCTTGGATTTTCTGGACGCTGCCCCCGGCATGCCCGGCCTCCAGCGCCTGAACGACGCGGACCGGCCGCTCAAGACGCTGGTCGTATGCGGTGTCGATCAGGATCTGTTGGTGTTCACGCAGCAATACGTCCTCGGCGCCCGCGGCCATGACATCCAGAACGGAATCCGGGCGCTGCAGAAGATCAGCGGCATCGGAGAGGTGGTCATCCTCACCCGCCGGGAAGCCGTCCAGGGCTACGGTGGCCATAGTGTCGGCCGTGTGATGGGCGTCGACCACCGCTACCCATCAGCGAAGCCGCAGCTGGTCATGGCCAATCTCTTCGGCCGGGAGGTTCCGGCCGGACGGACCTGTGAGGACCTGGGGTACTGCTTCATGAGCGCCGAGGCCGTGGCCTCCATCGGCGCGGCCTTCAGCACCGGTCGCGTTCCCGTCAACAAGCTGATAACGGTCATCCCCAAGGACGGGGTTCCGCACCTGGTGGAGACGCCCGTCGGCACACCCGTCGGCGACATCCTGAACCGCTTCGGGGCTGCCGTCGGTGCAGGCGACCGCATCGTGGCCGGTGGACCCATGCAGGGAACCGCCCTGTTCTCGCTCGATTACCCGGTGCAGCCGGATACCGATGCTCTTCTGGTCTTGGATGCAGCGGCGGCAGCCAACATCTCCGACTACCCCTGCATCAACTGCGGCGAATGCATTCGCGTATGCCCGGCCCGCATACAGATCAACCTGCTGGTACGCTACCTGGAGGCCGGCAAGTACGCTGACGCGGAAGAGTCCTACGACCTCAATTCCTGCGTCGAATGCGGACTTTGCAGCTATGTCTGTGTATCGAAAATTCCGATTCTACAGTACATCGTGCTCGCCAAGCATGAGCTGGCGCGCATGCGATCGACGGAGCCTCTAAATGCCTGAAAAACGGAAACTCGTCGTCTCTTTTGCGCCCTTCTGGCACAACGGCAACCGCGTCACCGACCGCAGCCTGCAAATCCTCTTGGCTGCGACCCCGGCGGCCCTTTTCGGGGTTTACCGCTTCGGCTTCAGTGCGCTGGCCGTGTTGGCCTTGTCGGTATCCTCGGCCGTGCTGTGGGAACTCGCATTCACCCGAGTGGCCAAACGCCCGGTGTCGGTCGGGGACGGGACCGCCGCCGTGATCGGTCTCATGTTCGGGATGATGCTGCCGGCGTCCCTGCCCTGGTGGGCAGTCATCACCGGCACGTTCATCGCCATCGTGGTGGCGCGCCAGATTTACGGCGGGATCGGTTCCAACCCCTTCAACCCGGCAGCGGTCGCGGTCGCCATCCTGATGCTGGCCTGGAAGCAACGCATGGACTTCGATGCGGCGCTCGTCAACTACGCGTTTGACTTTTCGGCAGCCTTCCCGCTGAGCGCCGTCAAGGCTTTCGGGACCGGCGCGATAAAGGAACTGTCGTACGTAGATCTTTTCATCGGCCGGCAGGTCGGGGGGATTGGCTCCGTCTGCGGCGTCGCGCTGCTGGCGGGCGGAATTTACCTCATCCTGAGAGGAGTGATCCGCTGGGAAATCCCGGTGTCCTTCCTGGCCGGGGTCGCCATTACGGCGGCTGTCTTTCACGCCGCGGATCCGCTGAAGTTCGCTTCCCCGGCGTTTCACCTTCTGACCGGATTGACTCTTTTCGGGGCCTTTTTCCTATCGACGGAAGACGCCTCGTCTCCGGTGAATTTCGTTCCCATGCTCATTTTTGGAGCCGTAGCAGGTGCTATTGCGGTTTTTATACGCAATATTGGCGTCTTTGCCGAAGGACTGGTGTTCGCCATCCTGGTGGGCAACCTCATTCAGCCGTTGCTAGATAAAATCAGACCCAACGCTCTCGGAAAGGTCAAGTAAGCCATGCTCGAATTGATCAAAATGATCGTCGTATTGACCATCATCAGCCTGGCCTCGGGAGGATTGTTGGCAGCTCTCCGAGACGGCACTCAGGAACGAATCGACAATCAGGTGCTCGAATTTGTAAAGGGCCCTGCCGTCCGCCAGGTCTTCGAAGGGGCTGCGAATGATCCCATCGCCGCGCGCTTCCAGCTCAAGGATGGAAATGTTGTACGCAATTTTTTTGTCGGCGTTTTCGACGGGGAAGCCAAAGGCTTGGCGATGGAGTCGTCTTCCAGCAAGGGGTACAAGGGCGACATCGGCCTGATCGTCGCCGTCGACGTGAAAAGCGACAAGCTGATGGGTATCGGGGTGACGACCCACAACGAAACCCCCGGATTGGGAGCCAGAGCCAAGACCGACCCGAAATTCTCGGGGCAGTTCAAAGGCGCCGCCGCGAGTGGGCAAGTCAAAGTTACTCAGGATGGGGGTGGGGTCAACGCCATTAGCGGGGCCACGATCACCTCGCGTGCCGTCTGTGATGCGGTGACCGACGCGCTATCGGTGTATGAACGGCTAAAGCCCCAAATCACAGAAAAAATGAAGAACGTCAAGAAATAAGGAAGGCCTGTATGGCGAAAACCATCACCCAGGAGTTCACCAAGGGATTGTGGGCCGAGATCCCGCCCTTCCGGCTTGTATTAGGGCTTTGTCCGATCCTTGCCATCACCAATGCATTTGAAAACGCCGTTGGGATGGGGCTCGCAGTGACCTTCGTGCTAACCGGTTCCAATGTTCTAATCTCCGCTATCCGAAAAATCATCCCCCCCAAAGTGCGCATTGTGGCCTTCATCGTGGTCATTGCGACCTTCGTCACGGTGGTCGAATTAGTTATGCAAGCCTATACATACGCACTTTTTCTAAAGCTGGGCATCTACATACCCCTCATCGTGGTGAACTGTATCCCCATGGGCCGTGCCGAGGCTTTCGCGAGCAAAAACAATATGGTACGTTCAGCCCTGGACGGTCTTGGGATGGGGATCGGTTACACGCTCTCCCTGATGGCGTTGGCAGCCTTCCGGGAAATCATCGCCACCGGCGGCATCACCCTGTATGAAAAACCGGTCGCCCTTTTTGGAGCCGCCTTCGAGCCTTTCAGATTCCTTGTCGAAGCGCCCGGGGCTTTTGTATGTCTGGGCCTCATGTTAGGGGTCATGAACATCCTGGGCAAGAAATAAGAAATCAGGAGCAAGACATGTTTGGGGATCTCGCCGTTCTAGCCTTCAGCGCCGTTCTTATTAACAACATCCTGCTGATCCAGTATCTGGGAAACTGCCCGTTTCTGGGCACCTCAAAGAAAATGGAGACCGCCACCGGCATGGCCATGGCGGTGGTGTTCGTATTAGTGCTGGCGGGCATCATCACGTGGCTGGCGGAAAGGTACGTGCTGGTGCCCTTCGACCTGAAGTACCTGCGCACCATCGCCTTCATCCTGGTCATTGCGGCTCTAGTGCAGTTCGTGGAAATGTTCTTGAAGAAAAGCATTCCCGGTCTCTACACCGGCCTTGGCATTTACCTGCCGCTCATCACCACCAATTGCGCCGTGCTGGGAGTCTGCCTCATCAATGTCGGCAAGGATTACAATTTCTTCCAGATGCTCATCTCTTCGTTCGCGTATCCGGTCGGATTCGGTCTGGCCCTGATTCTCTTCGCCGGGGTTCGCGAGCGCATCCTGCTGGCACGCACCCCCAAGCCCTTCCAGGACACGGCCATCGGGCTGGTGACGGCGGGGATGCTGTCGCTGACCTTCTTCGCCTTCAAGGGATGGGTGTAAAAAGGGCGCCTTCGCGCCCTTTCTTGTATTTTTTTCATTAAAAAACGCAAACACCGCAGACGGCGGCGCTTGCGTTTAGACCGCTTCCAAAATGTCCGTTTCGCATTCTTCTATTCTCTGTCTTCCGACTTCCGCCTTCCCCCTTCCGCCTTCGAGCTCCAGGCTTCCAACTTCGCAATCAACTCCTTCATATCTTCCGGCAGAGGGGATTCGAAACGCATCGGCTCCCCGGTGTGCGGATGAACGATCTCCAGGCGCCAGGCATGCAGCATCTGACGTCGAACTGAGCCGAGCATGGCCTGAACCTCCGCGGAACCGCTGCACGCCGTGCGCGGGCCGTAGACGCGGTCGCCGGCGATCGGCCGGCCGATCGCCGCGCAATGGACCCGGATCTGGTGGGTGCGCCCGGTTTTCAGGTTCAGCTCGATCAAGGAACAGCCTTTCCAGTGCCGAACGACCCGCCAGCCGGTCTCGGCCTCGCGGCTTCGACGGCTGTGCGTGGACATGCGCTTGCGGTCCACGGGGTGGCGGCCGATGGGCAGCCGGATCGTGCCGATAGCGGCGGTCATGGCGCCGTGGACCAGCGCCAGATAATCCTTCCTCACCGTACGGTTCTTGAACTGGCCTGCCAGGCTATCAAGTGCAGCGGAATTCTTGGCCACCACCAGAGTGCCGGAGGTGTCTTTGTCCAGCCGGTGGACGATCCCCGGACGCAGCTCGGCGCCGATGCCGCCCAGGTCAGGGCAGTGGTAAAGCAGCCCGTTGACCAGCGTGCCGGAATAATGGCCCGGAGCCGGGTGCACGACCAGTCCCGGCGGCTTGTTGATCACCAGGATATGGGCATCCTCGTGCAGGATATGCAGCGGAATGGGTTCGGGCTGAAACCCGCACGGCTGCGGGGCCGGCATATGGCCGGCGACGATGTCGCCGGTCTTCAAGCGATAGGCGGGCTTGCCGTCTTTTCCATTGATTTTGAACTGTCCGCTGGCCACGAGCTGGCTGGCCAAGGAGCGTGAACAATTTCGCAGGTGGGCTGCCAAAAAAACATCCACGCGGATGCCGCTGCTCGCGGCATCCGCGTGGAATGAGAAAACGTCGCGACGGGTCATGACGGCACCGTCGACGGGTCAGGCGGCTTCGTGGGTAAACAGGGATTCGATCTCCGTGATGATGGTCTTTTCGTCGGTTTTCTTGGCCTTCGACAGTTCCTTGACCAGCAGGACCTGAGCGGTGTCGTAGAGCTTGCGCTCGCCGAAGGAAAGGTCCTTGGTCAGCTTGAGGCGGAACAGGTCGCGGAAGACTTCGGCCACGTCGAAGAGGGAGCCGGTCTTGATTTTTTCCATGTATTCGCGATAGCGCCGGTTCCAGGTCTGGTTGTCGGCCAGGATTTCGCGTTTGGTCCGCATGACGGCATACACCTTGGGGATTTCCTTGACGTCGATGAGGCAGCGCAGCCCGACCGATTCGACATTGCCGGTGGGGATCATGATGACCATGCCGTTTTCCAGGACTCTGAGGATATAAAAATCGTGCTTCTCGCCGTTGACCACCCGACTCTCAACGGCCTGGATCTGACCGACCCCGTGAGCCGGATACACCGCAAGGTCTCCTACCCGGAACCCGCGCCGTTTCGGTTTGACCGGCCGCGCGCTTGTCTTGATTGTCTTCCCTGCCATATTGAACCACCTGTCTCGCTGAGGTTGAAATGCCGACAGGGCGTTTCTGGCCCCATGATGCGGAGGCGTTTCTGGCCCCATTGTTCGGGATTTCTTTAGCATATTCAGCAATCCGAAGCAATAAAAAAGGACTGGCGCCTAACGGCGCCAGTCCCTCTGGCAGGTTTCAACCCGAAGAGCGCTGATGATTACAGCAGGAATGGAACAAGCAACAGCGCGACAACATTGAGAATTTTGATCATCGGGTTGACGGCGGGGCCGGCGGTGTCCTTGTACGGGTCGCCGACGGTGTCGCCGGTGACGGCCGCCTTGTGGGCATCGCTGCCCTTGCCGCCCAGGTGTCCGTCTTCAATGTACTTCTTGGCGTTGTCCCAGGCCGCGCCGCCGGTGGTCATGGAGATGGCTACGAACACGCCGGTAACAATGCTGCCTATCAGCAGCCCGCCCAAGGCAATCTTGCCGAGGAAGAGCCCGACGAGGATCGGGGCGATGACCGGCAGCAGGGCCGGGATCATCATCTCCTTCAACGCGAACTTGGTCACGATGTCCACGCAGGCCGCATAATCCGGCTTGCCGGTGCCTTCCATGATCCCGGGGATCTCCCGGAACTGCCGGCGCACTTCCTCGACGACCGCGCCGCCGGCCTTGCCGACCGCCATCATGGCGATGGAGGCGAACAGGTAGGGCAGCAGACCGCCGATGAAGAGCCCGATGATGACGTTGACGTCGCTCAGGTCAAACCTCAATTCAGCTCCGCTGCCGAGCAGAGCAAATTCCTGAGTGTAAGCGGCAAACAGAACAAGAGCGGCCAAACCGGCGGAGCCGATGGCGTAGCCCTTGGTGACGGCCTTGGTGGTGTTGCCGACCGCATCCAGCGGATCGGTGACGGCTCGCACGCTGTCTTCCATCTCAGCCATCTCGGCGATCCCGCCGGCGTTGTCCGTGATCGGGCCGTAGGCGTCGATCGCGATGACCATGCCGGTCATGGAAAGCATGGACATGGCCGCCATGGCGATGCCGTAAAGGCCGGCGAAGTAGTAGGCCAGCCCGATGGCCAGGCAGATGACGAGCACCGGCGCGGCGGTGGACTGCATGCTGACCGCCAGGCCGGCAATAACGTTGGTGCCGTGGCCGGTGGTGGAGGCGTTGGCCACGCCCTTCACGGGGCCGTATTTGCCGGTGTAGTACTCCGTGATGACGACGATCACGACCGTCAGGATCAGCCCGACCAGGGTGGACAAGTAGATGTTCATGCTGGCGATCTGCTTTCCACCGGCAAGAGTGAGGGTGGGCATCAGATTCTGGACGGCGAAGAAGAATACGATCGCCGCAATGATGGCGCTGCCGAACATGCCCTTGTAAAGGGCGCCCATGATGTACTCGTTCCTGCCCAGGCGGACGAAGAACACGGCGATGATGGAAGCCACGATGGAGATGGCGCCTAAGACCAGCGGGAACTCGGTGGCGATGAGGGATTTGGGGAACAGAAGGTTGCCGAGCAGCATTGCGGCCACCGCAGTGACGGCATAAGTCTCGAACAGGTCGGCCGCCATGCCGGCGCAGTCGCCCACGTTGTCGCCCACGTTGTCGGCGATGACCGCCGGGTTGCGCGGGTCGTCCTCGGGAATCCCGGCCTCAACCTTGCCGACCAGGTCGGCGCCGACGTCCGCACCCTTGGTGAAGATGCCGCCGCCCAGCCGTGCGAAGATCGAGATCAGGCTGCCGCCGAAGCCTAGGGCCACCAGGGCCACGACCGCATCGCGGCTGGAAATCCCCATATGGATCAGGATCGTGTAGTAACCGGCCACGGCCGTCAGCGCCAGGCCGGCCACGATCATTCCGGTGACCGAACCGCCCCGGAAGGCCAGTTGCAGCGCAGCGTTCAAGCCCCTGCGGGCGGCTTCGGAGACGCGCACGTTGGCGATAACCGACACGCGCATCCCGATGTAGCCGGCTAAGTAGGAGGCGATGGCGCCGACCAGGAAGCCGACCGCCGTCGTCACCTTCATGGTCACGGCGATGATGATGAAAATGATGATCCCGGCCACACCCACGCTCTTCAACTGGCGGTTCAGATAAGCGATCGCGCCCTCTGCAATGGCGCCGGAGATCTGCTTCATGCGGTCGTTTCCGGCCGGAGCGCTTTTGACCATGCCGGCCACGATGATGGCGTAGAGCACGCCGGCCACACCCACGAGTGTACACACCAACGGTAGATAGTTCATCCTCTTCCTCCCTGCAATTCTTTGGTTAATCGGTCTGCGAAACTGGTTTCATGTTGAACTGGTTCATCCCGACCTTCGTTCCCTTGCTTAGGATCGTGACCACGGCATCGCGCGCCCGGTCGATGAGATGCGGCAGTTGGGCGGCCTCTTCCCGCGTGAACTGATCCAACACGTAATCCGCCACCTGCGCGCCCGCGTCGGAACGTCCGATGCCCACCCTCAGACGCGTGAAATCACCCCCACCGAAGGCGTTGATCACCGATCGAATGCCATTGTGTCCGCCATGCCCTCCTTTCGCTTTTATTTTTATGCGCCCGTAATCCAGGTCGATGTCGTCGTGAACGACCACCACCGTCTGGAGTGGAATCCGAAAGTAATCGGCCACCGCACGCACCGGAGGCCCGCTGAGGTTCATGTACGCCAGGGGCTTGGCCAATACGACATCCAGGCCGATCATCCGACCGCGGCCGAACTGGGCATTGAACTTCTCGCGGCCGATGTCGATGCCGAACTCCGCGGCCAGTCGGTCCACCACTCTGAAACCGATGTTGTGGCGCGTTGCGGCGTATTTCGCACCCGGATTGCCGAGACCGACGACCAGGCGCACCTGCTCGTCGGGTTCCCCATGCGAATCTTCCGTGCCCATGACCATTCCCGGCCCAAGGCGCCCGCCGCCCCGCGGCAACCCGCCCCGGCTGGGTCCCGGTTTTTCCGTGCGGCGGCAAAGCGGAGCGCTTATTCAGCCGCCTTTTCTGACGCTGCGCCTTTTTCCTCGCCCTCGGCCGCTTCGGCCACCTCAGCCTCGGCGGCGGCTGGCGCCGCTTCGGCCTTTTGGCTGACCACGGTCACTACGGTATAGTTGACCCCCGGCGGCAGCTCCACCCCCGCTGGCAGCGCGATGTCATTTACATGCAGCGTGTCGCCGATCCCCAGCTCCGTCACGTCAAGTTCCAAGGCATCGGGCATCTCCTGCGGCAGGCAGAGCACTTCGATCTCACGTTCGATGATCTGCAGCATGCCGCCGAATTCTTCGCCCCTGGCCTTGCCCTTCGTCACCACCGGCACCATCACCCGCAGTTTGCGGTTCATGTCGATCTCGTAAAAGTCGGCGTGCAGGAACCGGCCGGAGACCGGGTGCGTCTGAAGCTCCTTGATGACCGCCGGCCTGGTAAGCGTTGCGCCGTTCTGGATGCTGAGTGAGAATATCGTCCGCCGGATATTGCCTTTTTGAACCGCACGCTCGAACTCACGAACATTCACCGAGAGCAGGATCGGCTCGGTGCGGGGACCGTAGAGCACGGCCGGAAACCGACCTTCCCGGCGCAGGCTCCGGGCCGGCCCGTTGCCCGTGGTGTTGCGGATGGTGGCGCTTAATTCATGTTGTTTCAACGGGTGTTCCTCCTTAACACAAAAGTGCAGACTTTTCCAAAAGCCGTTTCAAACGAAAAGGGAGGTGACGGAATCCCCCCGGTAGCTGCGAATGATCGCCTCTCCAACCAGTTCGGCGATGGACAGCACATGGATCCTGCCGCAGGCTTGCGCGTTCGGCTTGAGCGGAATGGTATCCGTGACCACCACGCTTTTAAGCGCCGAATCCTTGATGCGATCCACGGCAGGTCCGGAGAGCACGGGATGGGCGCAGCAGGCGTGGATCTCGCGGGCACCCTGGCGCGCAAGCGCCTCGGCCGCTTCCACCAACGTTCCGGCGGTGTCCACCATGTCGTCAAGGATCACGACCACCTTGTCCCGCACGTTGCCGATGACCGCCATGGCCTTGGCTTGGTTGGGGGCCGAGCGCCGCTTGTCGATGATGGCAAGATCCGCATCCAGCCGTTTGGCGAAGGCCCGCGCCCGTTCCACTCCCCCGGCGTCCGGTGAGACGATCGCCAGGTTGTGATCGAAATGATGGCGGATGTAGCTGATCAGCACCGGTGCCGAAAACAGATTGTCCACGGGGATGTTGAAAAACCCCTGGATTTGGCCCGCATGCAGGTCCATCGTGATGACCCGGTGCGCCCCGGCCACCGTGAGCATGTCGGCTACGAGCTTGGCGCTGATCGGGACGCGCGGGACCACTTTCTTGTCCTGGCGCGAATAGCCGTAGTACGGCACCACCGCGGTGATCCGGCGGGCCGAAGAGCGCTTGAAGGCATCGACCATCAGCAGCAGCTCGACCAGATTGTCGTTCACCGGCGCACAGGTCGATTGGATCACAAAAACATCCTTCGAGCGAACGTTTTCGTGGATTTCGATCTGGATCTCGCCGTCGCTGAAGGTCGTCACCTTGGCCCCCCCCAAGGGAAGCTTGAGGTAGCCGCAGATCTTTTCCGCCAGCGCCGGGTTCGAATTGCCTGAAAAAATGAACAGCCCGTTGCTTTCCATGGATTTCGTCACGGGGCGTTGAAGCCTCCCGAATTGCGTTGATCCGCACGGCAGCGGCGAACGGATTTGCTTCCGCCCGCGGGACAATCAGACGCCGCGACCGGGGTCCACGGTGCATGGCGCGCCTCGAAACGAACGCCATCCAGGCGTCTGGCTGGGGCGGGAGGATTCGAACCTCCGAGTGCAGGAACCAAAATCCTGTGTCTTACCACTTGACGACGCCCCATGACTGTCATGCCTGCTTACCGGCGGTTTTCACGGTCCGCTGCCGGTCCCACCCCTCGGAACAGGCTCACCGGCCCGGCCAGCAGATCGACGGCGAATACTTTCAGCTCCCTTTCCCGCGCCAGTTCTGCGCCTGCACGGCGTAGGGCGTCCTCATCCGGGAACAATCCAAAAATGCTGGGCCCGCTGCCGGACATGAGCACACCTGTGGCCCCCTGAGTTTTCAGCAAGCCCTTGATACGGACGAGTTCAGGGTGTAACGCTAGCGTAACCGTTTCGAGGTCGTTGTGTAAGTGATGCGATGGGTCAAACGCCGTTTTTATAAAATGGGTTCTTGTAGGTCGTTTTTCGTGGTTTGTCAATTGCAAATTAAGATTTTGGTAAACCATTCGAGTGGATACGTGAAACGGTGGGCAGACGATCAGCGCCTTGCCGGGAATCATTCCCGGAAAGGCAACGAGTTCATCTCCGATGCCGGAGGCCAGTGCGGGGGACTCAAAAATAAAGAAGGGCACATCGGCGCCGAGGCTGCGGCCGATGCGCATGAGCCGCTCCCGAGACATGGGTTCGCCGTGAAGGCGATTCAGGCCCATCAGCACGCTGGCGGCGTTGCTGCTGCCGCCGCCGAGTCCAGCCGCAATCGGTATGCGCTTGACCAGGCGGATGTCGCAGCCCTCTCTCCGGCCCACCGCCTCGCAAAAGCATCGCGCTGCCCGAAACGCCAAATTGGTTTCGTCTGCGGGCAGGGACGGATCGGAGCACCATAAGGTGATCGGCCCCGGGGAAAGGCTCAGGGCAATCTCGTCGTAGAGACCTACCCGGCACATGAGAGAGAACAGGTCGTGGTAGCCGTCCGGCCGTCTGCCCGTGACCCGCAGGAACAAATTGATTTTAGCGGGGGAACGTATGAGCAGATTCATCGCTCTCGCTTGGCCGCCGTATTCATCCTTTTTCCTTCACGAACAGGATCCGCAGATCGTAGAGAATGCTTTTCATCATGCTGTCCTCGTCGCCGGTCAGGTTGCCGGCGGTTTTCTGCTGGAGCATGCTCAGGATGTCGATCGTTTGCTTGGCCATGGGCAGGTTCTTCTCGGCTTTGCCCGAAACCGGGTCTTCGATGACCCCAAGATGCACGAGCGCCGACGCATTCAGGGACGCGATAAAGGTCGGAAAATTGATCTGAGGCAGAGGCGCCTCGGTGCGCTCAGCGCCGGCGGCGGCCGCCTCCGGCTTCGTCGGCGGGGGCTCGGGTGCGGCGGACGGCTCTTCTGCCGGTGCCGGTTCGTCGGTGGAAAACATGCGGCGGTCCTTAACGGTAAAGCCTTTTTTATCCTGATCGGACATAACGCCTCCTGCAGCAAAGGGGTGATCGCATCAGCGGCCATAGCTTATGGGAAATGCGTTGCTTGTCACGTCATTGATCCTTGTCCAGTTTGCCAAAGGCATACTTCCGGATGAGCGACTCGATGTTCAGCGCCGGTTCGGTTTCGATGATCCGGTCGCCGGGCTTGAGCATCTGATCGGAACCGCCGGGAGACAGCTGGATGAAGCGGTCGCCCAGCAGCCCTGAGGTCTGAACCGAGGCGATCGAGTCCTCGCTGATCCTCACGCCTTCCTTGATTTTCAGGCGCACCATCGCCACCAGCTCTTGGGGGTCCAACGAAACCTTATCCACCTGCCCGACTTGGACTCCGGCAATTTCCACCTGAGCGCCCACCTTGAGACCGGCGACGGAGGTGAAGCGTGCGTCCAGATAATAATACGCGTCGCGGAGCACTTCGACCTCTCCGAGGCGGATGGTGAGATAACCGATACAGAGGATGCCGAGCAGAACGAAGACCCCCACCCCGAGTTCGACCGACGATTGTCTCATATTACCTCCTGGCAGGCTCCACCCGGAACGCTGCCTGAAATGTCATCACGGGCTGCTTTGGTAGAAAACGGCCTGATCGCTTTCGGCCGCCGCGATCAATTGCTCCAGGCCGCTGTCCGGCCGCGCCTGAACCACCCCGGCGCTCAGCGTGTATCCGATGCGGCGGGTGTGATCGCGGGCGTCGAACAGGTCACCCTGCTGCAAAGTTCGGGATATTTTCCGGCAGAAGCTCCGGCCCTGCGTTTCATCGGTTTCCGGCAGCACGACCATGATCGTGTTGATGGAATATCGGAAGCACATATCGGTCACGTAGCTGTTCTGGATGACATGGTCGGCGAAGCGCTTGAGCAGCGCCTGAATGGCCATGTGGCCGGCGATGCGCTCGACTTTTTCCGGGTGGTCCATGGACATCAGCACGATCGAGAAGGGGATTTGATGCCTCTGGAGCCGGCCCATCTCCCGCCGCAGATGCTGCTGCCCAACGGCCTGGGAGGCGATGCCGGTCATGGGGTCGCGCGGGCTTTCGAGCCCTTCGATGAAGTTGCGCACTTCGTTGTCGGGAGCCCGCTGGATGTCTTCGGGCGTCCCTTCGAACCGGATCCGGCCGCTGTCGATCATCGCCACCCGTTGGGCGATGAAAAAGATGTCGGGGATTTCGTGGCTGACCACCACCCCGGTGAAGCCGAAGCGGCGCTGGTAGTCGGAAATCATGCTGTGAACGGCGTTCTTGCGGATCGGGTCGAGACCGGTGGTCGGCTCGTCGAAGAGCACGATATCCGGTTCGGTCACCAGCGCCCGCGCCAGGGCGACGCGCTTTTTCATGCCCCCGGAGAGCTGGGAGGGGTATTTATGGTCCACGTCATGAAGATCAAGCTGGTTGAGCTTGTCCCGCACCCGTCGCTGAATCTCCTCCGGTGCGGCGCCCTTGCGCTCGGCCAGCGGCAGGGCGACGTTCTCCACCACCGTGAGGAAGTCAAACAGGGCCGTTTCCTGAAAAACGTAGCTGAACCTCCGCCGCAGCGCCTTTTTTTCCGGAGGGCTCATGGCGGAGCGGCTGCGACCCTCGAAGAGAATCGACCCCTCGTCGGGCTCCAGCAGCCCGATGATGTGCTTGAGCAGCACGCTCTTTCCGGAGCCGCTCTTGCCGATGATCGCGGTGATCTCGCCCCGATGGATGCTCAGGTTGACGCCGTCGAGCACCCGATTGACGCCCAGCGTCTTGGCCACATTCTGCAGCTCAATCAGCGGAGAGGCGGTCATGGCAGCAACGTGGTAAAGCGCAGCGCCGGGATTGGCCATTTTTTGAAGCCATCAAACTCGAGACACACCTTGGCCTGCCCTATAGCAAGAAAGTGGTCAACACATAGTCGGTCAAGAGAACCAGCACGCAGGAAATCACCACCGCCGACGTGGTGGAGATGCTCACGCCCTTGGCGCCGAACTCAGCCCGCGTGTGCGTGTAATACCCCTGGAAGCAGCAGATGGTCACCGTCACCACGGCAAACACGAGCGCCTTGATGAAGCCGCCGACAATGTCGCTGGTCTCGACGCTCGATTGCGCCCGAGAGAAGTAAAAGGCCGGGTTGACCCCCAGCAGGGCCGACCCCGAAAGGTAGCCGCCGAAAAGGCCCACGACATCGAAAATCGCCGTCAGCAGCGGGAAACACACCAGTGCCGCCGCGACGCGCGGGCTGATCAGATACCGCAGCGGGTTGATGTCCATGGTCTTGAGGGCATCGATCTGCTCGGAGATGCGCATGATGCCGATCTCCGCCGCCATCGCGGACCCGGCCCGGGCGATGACCATGATGGCGGTGAGCACCGGGCCCATCTCGCGCACCAGCGAGAGCGCCACCGCCGAGCCCAGCGCGGCCGTGGACCCATACTTCACTAAAGCGTAATAGCCCTGCAGGCCGAGGACCATGCCGGTGAAGGCGGCAGTCAGACAGATGACGAAGACGGACTTCATGCCGATGAAAAAGATCTGCTGGCGGATCTTGTCGAATTGGATGGGCGGCTGGAAAATCAGCAGAAACCCACGAGCGAAAAAGAGGAACAGCCGCCCCAGGTAGCGGGTTAATGAAAGGACCTCCCGGCCGAGGGCGGCGACCGGAGTTTTCAATGTGACAAGGCTAATCATACGTGTTAAATTGGCTTCGTTTTAAAAGATAATTTCCTATTCGACTCCACACGTAATGTCAAGCGCGTGAATGGGCACCGGGCGGGACTGCCGCCGCGGAATCCGATGACCGCTGCGCGGCGCAGCGGTCTTTCTTTTAAGGAGCACTGAGGCGGAATATATGGTCCGTGCGGAAAATCTCAGCAAGAGCTATGGCGGCCGGGTCCTTTTCGACCGGGTCGACTTCGGCCTGAATGCCCGCGAACGGCTGGGGCTCGTCGGTCGCAACGGTCATGGCAAGACCACCCTCTTTCGCATCATTGCCGGCGAGGAGCAACCGGACGACGGCTCCCTGATCGTCCCCAAACACTATCGTATTGGCTATGTCCGGCAGACCCTGGACTTCACGCGTCCGACCATCCTTCAGGAGGCCATGACGGCGCTGCCGCCCCAGGAAAGCGACCACCACTGGAAGGCGGAGAAGATCCTGGCCGGCCTCGGGTTTTCCAAGACCGACATGGATCGCCCGCCGGCCGAGTTCTCGGGAGGCTACCAGGTGCGGCTCAACCTTGCCAAGGCCCTGGCATCCGAGCCCGACCTGCTGCTGCTGGACGAGCCGACCAACTTTCTGGACATCACCTCCATCCGCTGGGTCGAGCGTTTCCTGGTGGCCTGGCCCCGGGAGCTGATGGTGATCACCCACGACCGCAGCTTCATGGACAAGGTGGTCACCCACGTCATGGGCATTCACCGCCAGAAGGTCCGCAAGATCGCCGGCACCACCGACGCCTACTACAGTCAGATCGCTCAGGACGAGGAGGTGTATGAAAAAACCCGCATGAACGACGAGCGCCGCCGCAAGGAGGTGGAGCTCTTTATCACCCGTTTTCGCGCCAAGGCCCGCCTGGCCGGCCTCGTGCAGTCGCGCATCAAGACCCTGCAGAAGATGGAGAAACGCGACAAACTCGAGCAGTTGAGGGACCTTGAGTTTTCCTTCCGCGAAAAGCCGCTGCCCGGCAAGGCCGCCCTGCAAGCCCAAAATATCGGTTTCGCCTACCAGCCGGGCCCGCCCTTGTTCGCGGATCTATCCATCACCCTTGCGGCCGGCGAACGCATTGGCATCGTGGGCCCCAACGG
>Ga0114938_1001262_pt1 | contig 17585 bp, 10 predicted proteins | sample AshMeaBigSpring_FD_88675 | JGI IMG/M metagenome (GOLD analysis project Ga0114938, IMG submission 88675) | Groundwater microbial communities from Big Spring, Nevada to study Microbial Dark Matter (Phase II) - Ash Meadows Big Spring | ecosystem: Environmental > Aquatic > Deep subsurface >...
AATTACCTACCGGTTTTGTGGATCAGCCGCGGGGCGCTAGCCCGCGGTCTTTCGTGGATGAACCGCGGGCTAGCGCCCGGCGGCTGATGAGTGATTTCGGTAACTTATTGTTGAACAGCGCCTAACCGCGGAAATGGGTGCCCGACTTCCTCCAGTCCGCGTGCGGCGGGTGCTCCGCTGCGGACCGACGCGCCCCGGACGACGGCACACGGCCGACTCGGCACTGGGGCCCACGCGCGCCGGCTCGGCAGGAGCCTCGCCCTCCCGAGAGCGTGCGGTTCACGGTCAGCCGCAAGACGCTGGCGGCGAGCCCGGATTATTCATCAACCTGACGAGTAAAGTTGCAAGCTGAAGCAGAGAAACAGGTTGTGGCTATCTTCCCAAAAGCACCGCGCACATCAGCCGGCACGCGCTAGCGTCCGGTTCTCCCCAATTCCACCAAAACCGGACGCTAGCGCGATTGCGGCTCATGAATCATCCGGGCGAGGGCCGTTCCGCTCAAAGTGATTGGCATGGGGCCCACGCCCGGAGCAAACCGGCGGCCTACGACTTGACGGCGTGCCGGTCGGGATGGCCGTTGGTGTGAAAGAAGGTCCGTTCGGGACCCAGCTGGAATTTGCCGCGCGGAACCAGGATCGCCGCCAGCTGTCCGGCGGGGTCCACGGCGGCAATCTCCGGTGCGGATTGACGGCGCGACGAGCGAATGGTCAAGCCGCTGGCGACCCGCGCGACTTCGTCGGAGTTCAATTTCAGCGTGGGCAGGTGCTTGACGGCCAACAATGGCGACAGGACGTGGGCCGCCACGTTTTCGGCGTCCAGGGCGTGTGGCTGGCAGGCATCCTCCAGCCGGAACCGGCCGATCGCCGTACGTTCCAGGGCCGACATCACGGCGGCCGTGCCGAGCGATACGGCCAGGTCCCGCCCCAGGGACCGCACGTAGGTGCCGCCGCCGCATTGGATGTCCAGCACCAGCTTGGGGTACTCGTACGCAACGATCTGGATCGCGTGCACGACGACCCGCCGCGGCTCCAGCTCGACCGCCTGTCCCCGCCGCGCCAGGTGGTAGGCCCGCTGACCGTGGACCTTGATCGCCGAGTACGCCGGCGGCCGCTGGAGAATCTCGCCCACCAACGCCGGCAACGCCGCCTGAATCTGCTCCCGCGTCGGGCGGGGCGGTTCGGTCAACTCCGTCACCGAGCCTTCGATATCCTCCGTGTCGCTGGTCCGCCCCAGTAGGAACGTGCCCTCGTACCGCTTCGGCATCTGCTGGATGTAGCCGATCAATCGGGTGGCCTGCCCGACGCAGACCACCAGCACTCCCGAGGCCAAGGGGTCGAGCGTGCCGGCATGGCCCACCTTCAGCGGCCGCAGGATCTCCTGCAGGTGGTCGACCACGTCCCGCGAAGTCACCCCCGTAGGCTTGTCAATGTTCAGTAGTCCAAACATGGCGTTCCATCATGCCAGCAAGGACGGGAATTGATTCCGCACCGGCGAACCGCGCCAGGTGCGACCAGAAAGCATCAAACTGGCCAGGGGCCGGCCGTCGGGAAAAGGTCGCCAGATACGATCGGCCGGTCCGTGTAGCGGGTCGACGGGATGCCGCTCACTATAACCTGCGGCGACAAGAGAATCCACCATCTTGCCGGACGGGCGCGCGTCAGTCTGTTAGGGGGGTACCCGTGCCGCGGGTGGCATGAACACGACCAGTCTGTTCCGACTCGGGACCGTTTGGGTTATAAGAGCAAAGATGCCCGACTCGCTACGCTTTCCCACGGTGCGGATGCGCCGCCTGCGCTACCATCCGCGACTCCGCCAACTGGTACAGGCCACACGCCTGGACCCGGCTCAACTCGTCCTGCCGCTGTTCGTCCGCCCGGGCCGCGACGAGCGACGAGCGATCGCCGCGCTGCCGGGCCATGACCAGCTGTCGGTCGACCGTCTGGGGGACGAGATCCGTACCGCTGCGCGGCTGGGACTGGGCGGCGTGATCCTGTTCGGCATTCCCGCCCACAAGGACGCCGTCGGCAGCGATGCGATGAAGGACGACGGCATCGTGCAGCAGGCCTTGCGAGCGGCCAAGGACGCGGCCCCGGAATTGCTTGTGGTCAGTGACGTCTGCTGCTGCGAGTACACCAGCCATGGCCACTGCGGGGTCGTCGACGACGCGACGGGTCGGGTCGATGTGAACAATGACGCCACGTTGGAGCTGCTGGGCCAGCAGGCGGTCAGCCACGCGCGCGCCGGCGCGGACGTGGTGGCCCCCAGCGGCATGATGGACGGGATGGTGGGGGCGATCCGTGCGGCCCTGGACGACGCTGGGTTCGCCCACGTGCCGATCATGAGCTATGCCGCCAAGTACGCCAGCGCCTTCTACGGTCCGTTTCGCGAGGCGGCCGAGAGCACCCCCCAGTTCGGCGATCGGCGCGCCTACCAGATGGACCCCGCCGCCGAAGCAGGCCAGGCGCTGCGCGAAGTGGAACTGGATCTGGCCGAGGGCGCCGACCTGGTGATGGTCAAGCCGGCCCTGGCCTACCTGGATGTGATCCGCCTGGTTCGCGACCGCTTTCCCGGCGTACCCCTGGCGGCGTACAACGTCTCGGGCGAATACAGCATGGTCAAGGCGGCCGCGGCCAACGGCTGGATCGACGAGCGGGCCGTGGCCCTGGAGTCGCTCACGGCGATCCACCGCGCGGGAGCGGGCATCATCCTCACCTATTGGGCCAGAGACGTCGCGCGGTGGTTGGGTTGAGACGAAGACGGTGTCTGACAACCGATGGGTCGATGGGGGCCTTTGGCTGTGATGGGAGCGAGCGAGCACGCACTTGGCCAGGCCCGCCCTGGACAGCATGTCCGGCCCGACCGACCGTACCCTTCACCAGGCCCCGTCGCGCCAGCCGAAAATTTCGACCGGCCCCTTTGCCTCGCACGGGCAACCGCTCACACCCCCGCTGAGCGTTGTGCCGGATGCGAAGGGGTCGGGGACATGTCTTCGGCCTGCGCGTCTTCGCTTGGTCGGGCGGAATGGCCGAAAAGTGTACTCGTGCTCTGTTCATTTCAAAAGTTCGGGTTCGGCAAATTAGCCGGAGGGCGCCAGCCCCCGGTTTTTCCCGGATCCGCCGCGGGCGAGCGCCCTGCGGCTGATCCGAAAATTGAACTTGGACACGGCACCAGGCCCCGGCCCGTGAACGGCGACGTCACGGCAAACGTTCACCCGGGGTGCGCACGAGTCCGAGCAGCCATGCGAGCGCGGGCTGGGGCACGAGCGCGGCAATGCGCATGACTCATGCGGGATGGGGCGAAGGATGCAGCACACCAAGAGCCACGAGCTGTTCGCTCGTGCCAGGCAGCTGATGCCTGGCGGCGTCAACAGCCCCGCGCGGGCCTTTGGCGCAGTAGGGGGCGAGCCGATCGTGATCCGCAGCGCCCACGGCCCACACCTGGTCGACGTCGACGGCAACCAGTACCTCGATTACATCGGGTCGTGGGGGCCGATGATCCTGGGCCATGCCCATCCGACCGTCTGCGCCGCGATCCACGCAGCGGTCGAGCGGGGCACCAGCTACGGGGCGCCGACGGAGGCCGAAAACGATCTGGCCCAGCTGATCGTGGACGCCGTGCCCTCGGTCGACAAGGTGCGGCTGGTCAACTCGGGGACCGAGGCGACGATGAGCGCCATCCGCCTGGCCCGCGGGTTCACCGGCCGCGACCTGATCGTCAAGTTCGCCGGCAACTACCACGGGCATGTCGACAGCCTGCTGGTCGCCGCCGGCAGCTCGGCCGCCACGCTCGCCGTGCCCGACTCGCCGGGCGTGACCGCCGGCACGTCGCGCGACACGCTGGTGCTGGAATACAACGACGTGCCAGGTCTCGTGCAGGCCTTCGCCGCCCATGGACCGCGGCTTGCGGGCGTGATCGTCGAACCCGTGGCGGGGAACATGGGCTGCGTGATCCCGCAGCCGGAGTTCCTCCAGGCCCTCCGCGACCTGACCCGGCAGTACGGCGGGCTGCTGATCTACGACGAGGTGATGACCGGGTTCCGCGTGGCCTACGGCGGCGCGCAGGCCCTGCAGCAGGTGCGGCCCGACCTGACGACGCTGGGCAAGATTGTCGGCGGCGGCCTGCCGATCGGGGCCTACGGCGGACGGTCGGAGATCATGGACCACGTCCTGCCCGAGGGCAAGGTGTTCCAGGCCGGGACGCTCAGCGGCAACCCGATCGCCACGGCGGCGGGGCGGGCCACGCTCGAGCTCCTGCGCGACCACCCGCCCTACGCCCACCTGGAACAGCTGGGGGCACGCCTGGCCGATGGATTGCACCAGGTGGCCGAGCGGGCCGGCATCCCCCACACCGTCAACCGCGTCGGCAGCATGTTGACCCTGTTCTTTCACCCCGGGCCGGTGACCCGCTGGGAGGAGGCACGCCAGGCCGATACCCGCCGCTACGGTCAATTCTTCTGGGCGATGCTGGAGCGGGGAATCTACCTGCCCTGTAGCCAGTTCGAGGCCCTGTTCCTCTCCGCGGCACACCGCGAGGAGGATATCGACGCCACGGTCGCCGCCGCGCGGGACGCCCTGGCCACCCTGGCATAACCGTTCACGCCGCCGGGCGCGCAGCAACCGTATTCGCCAGGCCCCACGGTGGAGGAAGGGCGATCTCGCGGCTGGGGAATCAGACCATGCCGGGACGCTTCGCGCTCGTTCGTGGTTTGCTGGCTCAGCGGACGAAACCAGGATCGCACGGCCGGAATCGCGTACTCCTTCGCGTAGGAGTACGAGCACGGGCGCGAGCACGGCCACGAGTACGAGCAGGAACTGGCACTATCGCTCGCCGGCCAGGCGGCGCCGCAACGGGCCGCCGCTATTGGCCCGCGTCGAACTTGCCTCGTTTCTCGTAACCGCTGCACCCCAAGGGGTCAGGCACATTTTTCGGCGGCAGCGTCGTCCGACGATGACCGGTCTTCCCGCCGAAAAATGAGCCAGCCCCCGGCCTGTGAACGGTTACCGTTTCTCTTCGGCGGCGCTGGGGCGGAAGTAACGGGGTGCCAGCTGCCACAGGTCGTCACGCTGTCCCCGCTGGTAATGCGCGTGGGCCAGTTGGCCCAGCGTCAGGGCGCGGGGCGCCCAATGCCTCGGATCGACCACCGCGACCTCCGTCGGCAAACGGTCACACACCTTGCGCAGTCCTTCGCCGGTGACCGCCACATGGCGCGGCAAGCCGCCAAGCCACGCCTCCAGCTCCTCGATCCGCGTCACACCGACCGGCTCGCAGACTCCCTCGTCCTGCCGGCTCCAGAGGGACGTGAACAGCTGGCGCCGCTGGGCGTCGAGCACGGCGGCGATCCGCCGAGCGGGCGGCGGAACCTGGGCGGCGATCACCTCCAGCGTGTTCACGCCCAACACCTCCGCACCCACGGCATAGGCGAAGACCTTCGCAGCCATCACACCGACGCGCAATCCCGTGAACGATCCTGGGCCCTGGGCGACCGCCACCAGCTGCACGTCACGGGGCTGCCAACCCGCGCGGTCGAGGGCCTCGACCAGCCGCACGGCAAACGATTGCGCCGTGCGCTGCGGGCCGTCCAGCGGCAGCTCGCACACCCCTTGGTCGTCGACCAGCAGGGCCAGGCTGCCGGCATCGGCGGATGTTTCCAGGGCCAGGATTCTCAAGCGGAGCAATTCCCCGCACGCTGTTCCTCTCGCGCTGGCACCCCGCACACCAGTTCGGGAGGACTTGACTTGTTGCCCGGCCATCGTATCCCTGACTGCCGGCGGGGGCTAGGGTTTGCTGGACAAGTCGTCTTCTTGCCGGCCGGGCGAGATTCCTGTTTTCGGGATTCGCCGGTCGCGCGGCGTTCCGGCGGCGTTCGGGGAACACCGCCGGCACTGTCCGCCGTAACCGTTCACAGTCCGGGGTCTGGCTCATTTTTCGGCGGGAAGACGCCCGCGCTCGGCACGAACGTGTCCGCCGAAAAATGTGCCTGACCCCCCAAGGTGCAGCCGATCAGGCGTCCACCCCGTGGACGGTTACCAGTCCGCCAGCTGGAAACCCGGTCGCCGACGCCCGCGACTTGACCCTGCCCCACGACGGCGCTAGACTGCCGGATTGTTCGAGCCCGGCAGCCTTTCGCAGGACTCCCGCTCCCGCCGGGGAGCGGGGCGGGGTGGGGCGGCGTGAAGCGAGCGGTCATCAGCGACGTGCACAGCAACCTCGAGGCCTTGCGCGCGGTACTGGAGGACATTCACAGCCAGGAGATCCAGGACATCTACTGCCTGGGAGACATCATCGGCTACGGTCCCAACCCCGCCGAGTGCCTGGATGCCGCCCTCCAATTCAAGGTCTCGATCCTGGGCAACCATGATCAGGCGGCCCTCTTCGACCCGGATGGTTTCAACCCCGTCGCCCTGCAGGCGGTCTACTGGACGCGGGAGCAGCTGGAACACAGCAGCGGCGGCCCGGCAGCTGTCAACCGCCGCTGGGACTTTCTCGGCGAACTGCCCCGCATGAAGGACGAAGGGACCTTGATGTTCGTGCACGGTTCGCCCCGGGAACCGACGAACGAGTATGTCTTTCCGGAGGACGTCCACAACGAGCGGAAGATGCAGGCCCTGTTCGGCCGCTTCCGCCGGTACTGCTTTCAAGGGCACACGCACATCCCCGGGGTGTTCACCGCGGAAGGGGTGTTTTTCAGCCCCGAGGAATGCGACTACCGTTTCGAGTTGACCGGTCAGAAGTGCATGTTCAACGTCGGCTCGGTGGGCCAGCCGCGCGACAGCGACCCGCGCGCTTGCTACGTGGTGCTGACCGATGACTTTGTTCAGTTCCGCCGCGTGGCCTATCCCGTCCAGCAGACGATCGCCAAGATCTACGCCATCGGGGCCCTGGACAACATGCTCGGCGACCGCCTGCGTGAGGGGCGGTGAACGGCTGCCACGAGCGCGTTTCCAGCGGGTCGACGGTGTCGGTACACGCGTGTGGGCCCCTTGGCGATCGGCAGCCGAAAAAGGGACCAGACCCCAGGTCGATCCGCTTCCACTTGACCCTGCCTCAGCTGCCGTTCTAGACTGCCTTCCGCCCCATCCTGCCGCCCCGGTGCGGATGGGATCGCGCGCGGGCTGAGCGCGGGCATCGAGCCTGCGGGCATCGAGCCTGCGGGCATGGGCCACGCTCGTGTTCCGCTGAATCCCCGGACCGAACCTGCCCGCTCCGCCGTCGGCCGCCGGTACCGCCCGGCGATCCCCTTCGCCCGAGCGCCAGGGGCGGGTGGACGTCGGGGCGCGCGGCCGTGGGCGGCATCGTCCCGTCGGCGCTGGAATCGGCCAGCCGGGGGCGGGGAGGCGTGACGTGAAGCGTGCCGTCCTCAGTGATGTCCACGGAAACCTCGAGGCGCTCGAGGCCGTACTGGCCGATATCGAGCAGCAAGACATTTCCGAGATCTACTGCCTCGGGGATATCGTGGGGTATGGCCCCAACCCCTGTGAGTGTCTCGATCTGCTGCTGGACGTCCGCGTCTGCGTGCTGGGAAATCACGACCAGGGTGCACTTTTCGACCCGGAGGGGTTCAGCAGCGGCGCCGAACGGGCGATCTTCTGGACGCGCGATCAACTGCAACGGGCGGGCAACGACGCGCGGAACCAGGCCCGCTGGAACTTCCTCTGCGAGCTGCCCCGCCAGCACGCGGAGAACGGATACCTCTATGTCCACGGTTCCGCCCGCAATCCCTTGAATGAGTACGTATTTCCCGAGGACGTTTACAATCCACACAAACTCGAGAAGATCTTCAGCCTGATCGCGCGCTACTCCTTCCAGGGCCATACGCATGTGCCGGGCGTTTTCCGCGAGCAGGGACGATTTCAGCGGCCGGACGAGTTGGGTGGCTCGGTCCGACTGGGACCGGGCAAGGCGATGATCAACGTCGGCAGCGTGGGGCAGCCACGGGACGGTGACCCGCGGGCCTGCTATGTTGTCCAGGAAGACGATTTCGTCACGTTCCACCGCGTCGCGTATCCGCTGGATACGACCGTGGCCAAGATCTACGCCATCGCGGAACTGGACAATTTCCTGGGCGACCGGCTGCGGGAAGGCTGCTAGTCAATCGTCCGGCATGATCCTGGGAGGTTCAGGGGGCTCGCGCCTTAGGCGCTGCACGACAATTACCTACCGGTTGTGTGGATCAGCCGCGGGGCGCTAGCCCGCGGTCTTTCGCGGATGAACCGCGCGGGTTCGACTGTTAGTGTCACCTGAAGGCCGCGGGGCGCTAGCCCGCGGTCTTTCGCGGATGAACCGCGGGCTAGCGCCCGGCGGCTGATGAGTGATTTCGGTAACTTATTGTTGAACAGCGCCTCACCCTCCCCGGTTTGCCCACGTCCGGGGACGACGGGCCGAGTTGGCCGCGGCGCCGGACCGTTGAATCCAGGTTGGACAGAGTCTTACTCGCCCGCCGGGCAAAGGAACCGCTGCCGTGGAGAAACGTCTGGTACCGTTCCTCATCCTGTCGATGCTGGTGACGACGGGCTACCTTTACCTTGCCCAGCGGTTCGCCCCGCCGCGTAAGCCGGGCCCGGCGGGAGCGGACGCAGGCCGGAATCAGCCGCCGGCTGCCGCCGGCCCCGACCGGGAAGCTGATCCGCCGCTGCGGGAGGACGAGCCACTCGAGGCCGACCCCGCCGCGGAGGAGGGCGATGCCCGCCCGGCCGAGCCGCCGCCGGCCGAACCGCCGCGGGAGTGGGTAACGCTCGGATCGGTCGACCCGGCCAGCCCCTACCGGATGCTGGTGACGCTGACCAACCGCGGCGCCGCGGTCGAGCGCATCGAGCTGAGCAGTTCCCGGTACCGCGACTTGGAGGACCTGAGCGGATACCTCGGCCACCTGGCCCTGGTCGACGACCCGGTCTCGGGATGCCGGGTCAACGTCGTCGGCCCGGGAACCCCGGCGGCGCTGGCCCAGCCTGACAGGACCGGCACGCCGGTCGGCCTGCGTCCCGGCGACGTGATCACCGAGGTCGGCGGTGCCCGGACGCCCACGGTGCGCGACTTCCAGCGACGGATGGCTGCGACGCGCCCCCGCCAGGAACTCCCGGTGGCGGTCCGCCGCACCGACCTGAAAACGGGACAGACCACGGCGCTCACGTTCTCGGTGCGCCTGATCCGCCGGCCGCTGGAGGTCGTACGGCCGGAACCCGTACCGTCGGATGCCGAACATCCTCTGCATCCCGCGTCGCTGCTCTGGACGCTGCAGCAACTGGGTCAGCGCTCGGTCCGCTTCGGGGAGAGCGAGCTTCCCGGGCTCCCGTCACTGCTCGAGGGCCACTGGCAAACCGAAGTGGCGGACACGCCTGACGGGCCGTCGGTCGTGTTCCGGCGACGGCTGTTCCCTGCGCAGCTCGAGCCGCTGGAGATCGAGGGCGAACTGGAGATCGTCAAGCGCTATCGACTGGCCAGGGTGCCCGCGGCCCAGCAGGACAATCCCCTGGCCCGGGCCTACCACCTGAGCCTCGAGATCGAGGTGCATAACCGCGGCCGCACGGCGCTCGACGTCGCCTACCGCCTGGACGGCCCCACCGGCCTGCCCGCGGAAGGGTGGTGGTATGCCTACAAGACCCAGCCGCGGGCCTGGAGCGGCGCGGGGATTCGGGACATCGTCTGGCAGTCCCAGGGCGGCCGGCACGAAATGTTCGCCAACCCCAAGATCGTGAAGAACGCCCAGCAGGACCCCAAGAATCCCAACACGCCGCTGTTCGTGGCGGGCGAAAATCCGCGGCTGCACTATGCCGGCTCCGACGCCCAGTATTTCGCCGCCGTGGTGATGGCTGATCCGGGCACCGGGGATGCGCGCGCGGGCGACGACGTCGACTACTCACTCGCCCAGGCCCTCGCCTTTCCCGTAGGTGAGATCAACACCGTGAAGACGTCGCGCACCGACGTCTCGTTCCGGTTGATCAGCCCGCCCCGGCGGCTCGCGGCCGGCCAGTCGTTCCGCTTGCCGCTCACAATCTTCGCCGGGCCCAAGCACCCGTTGCTCCTGGACGAGTATGGCCTGCAGCCGCTGATCGTTTACGGCTGGTTCGGCGCCGTCTCGCGGCCGATGCTCGCCATCCTGCACTTCTTCTACGCGATCTGCCGCAACTACGGCATCTCGATCGTCCTGCTGACGGTGTTGGTCCGCGGGCTGATGTTCCCCCTGGGGCGCAAGCAGGCCCTCAACGCGCAGAAGATGCAGGAACTGGCCCCGGAGATGAAGAAGATCGCGGAAAAGTACAAGAACGACCTGGAAAAGCGGTCCGAGGCCCAGCGTGAACTGTTCCGCAAGCACAACTACAATCCGCTCAGCGGCTGCTTGCTGATGTTCCTGCAGCTGCCGATCTTCGTCGGCCTGTACCGCGGGTTGAGCGTCGATATCGAGCTGCGCCAGGCCCCGCTGATTCCCGGCATCTCCTGGTGTTCGAATCTGGCGGGGCCCGACCAGCTGTTCCGCTGGGACGGGCTGCTGCCGGGGTTCCTGGCCGGCTACAACGGCTGGCTGGGCCCGTACTTCAACCTGTTGCCGATCATCTCGGTGGGCCTGTTCCTGGTGCACCAGAAACTGTTCATGCCGCCGGCCGCCGACGAGCAGCAGAAGCTGCAGCAGCAGGTCATGTCGTTCATGACCCTGTTCATCGGCGTGATGTTCTTCCGCGTCCCGGCCGGCCTGTGCATCTACTTCATCGCCTCCAGCCTGTGGGGACTGGCCGAGCGGAAGCTGCTGCCCAAGGCCTCGCCCGGCGCTTCGGCCGAACCGGCGGCGTCGGAGGCGCCCGCCGCGGTCGAGGGCAACGGTGCGGGTCGCAAGGCGGCCGCCGCGCGGCGCAAGCAGCGGCGCAGGTAATCCGGCGCACCGCCCGGGGTCTGGTACATGTTTCGGCCGGCGTGGTCGGGGTCTGGTACATTTTTCGGCCCCTCGATCCGCCATCGGCAGACGCGCAGGCCGAAAAGATGTAGCTGACCCCCTTGAAGTGGTCTCCCCTTGGCGTGGTCCTGATCGGCGACGCGTCCCTTCCATGCTGCCGTCGGTTGAAGACACGATCGCCGCCATCGCCTCGCCGCCAGGCGGCGGGCTGCGGGGCATCATCCGCGTCAGCGGTCCCCGGACCGTGCCGTGCCTGGCCGGCTGTTTCCAGTCCGCCGACCATTTGCCGCTGGCCCGCATCCGCGCGGCACGCGTCGTCCCGGGGCAACTCGGCACACCGCCCCCTGTCGGTCCCTTGCCCGTCGACCTCTATCTCTGGCCCGGCGCGCGGAGCTACACGCGGCAGCCGACGGCCGAGCTGCACACGATCGGCTCACCGCCCCTGCTCGAAGCCGCCTTGGAGACCCTCTGCGCCGCCGGGGCCCGGCCGGCGCGGCCCGGCGAATTCACGCTGCGGGCCTTCCTTGCCGGACGGCTCGACCTGCCGCAGGCCGAGGCGGTGCTGGGGGTGATCGATGCCCGCGACGAGCGACAGCTGCAGACCGCCCTGGCGCAACTGGCCGGCGGACTCTCCCGCCCCCTGGCCCAGCTCCGCGACCACCTGCTCGACCTGCTGGCCGACCTGGAGGCCAACCTCGATTTCGCCGACGAAGACCTGCCGCCGCTCGACACCGAGCAGCTCGTGGGGCGGCTGGCCGCGGCACGCTCGACCGTCCGCCAGCTGCTTGCGCGGATGACCCGCCGCGGGGTGGCGGCCGGAATGCCGCGCGTCGTGCTGCGCGGATGGCCCAACACCGGCAAGAGCAGCCTGCTCAACGCCCTGGCCGGCACCGACGCCGCGATCGTCTCCGACACGCCCGGAACCACGCGGGATTACGTGACCCAACGCGTCGACCTCGGCGGGGTCGAATGCCTTTTGATCGATACGGCCGGCGTGCATCCGGCCTTGCTGCCGGGAACGATCGAGACCGCCATGCAGGAGGCCACTCGCCAGCAGCACCAACAGGCGAGCCTGGAGCTACTTTGCCTGGACAGCACCCGCCCGCTGAATGCCTGGGAGCGGGCCGAGTTGGCGGCCGCTCAGCACGTCGACCGGTTGCTCGTCCTGACCCGCTGCGACCGGCCGCGGGCCAGCGACCTGGACCAGCCCGCGGTGGCGACCAGCAGCCGCACCGGTGAGGGGCTGGACGCGTTGCGCCAAGCGGTCGCGCGGCAGCTGGCGCGCGACGCCAGCCAGGAACCGGACGTGGTGGCGGAGACGGCCACGCGGTGCCGGGACAGCCTCCGGCACGCCTCGGCCGCGCTGCGCCGCGCCCAACGGCTGGCCGCCACAAGCGGCGGCGGCGAACTGCTGGCCGCCGAGACCCGCCACGCCCTCGAGCAGCTGGGCAGGGTCGCAGGCCACATCTACACCGACGACCTGCTCGACCGCGTCTTCAGCCGCTTCTGCATCGGCAAGTAGACCAACGTCGCAGATGGCCGACGCAGTGCGGGGGCCTGGCGAACCGAGCCCTCCCGGGGGCGTGAGGCCCGTTGACGGGCCTACTCGCGGCCGGGGCTCGAGCCATCCACAATCCGCCCGGTCTGCGCCTTCCGATGCGCCCCACGCACGTCTCGCGGCGACGCCGTTTCGGTCGACGACAGGCCGGAGAACGTACACCTGAAGAGGACGTAACCGTTCACAGGCCGGGGTCTGGCTCATTTTTCGGCGGGAAGACGCCCGCGCTCGGCACGAACGTGTCCGCCGAAAAATGTGCCTGACCCCCTAAGGTGCACGGTTACGAAGAGGACTTGCACCTCTCCTTCCAGACACACTCGCAAACGCACTCGACCTCACGCTCCGCGCGAGGCCGATCACTGCGGACCTTTCACGGCGGGAGTTCGAGCGGGCAATCCTCGCCCAGGTGAGCAGGTTTCGGAGAAACCCGCCTACCAGCCCGTTGAACAAAATCGACTACCAGCACGAAGCGCGAGCGAGTGTGCCGGAATCACCGGGACCTTTTTTTGTCGGTCTAACCACTCGCTTGCGCGTCGTGCTCGTATTTCAACGGGGCAACCGTTCACGGGTCGGGGTCTGGTCCATTTTTCGGCCGATCAACTCGACCTCGCGGCTACGCGCTGGCCGAAAACATGGACCTGACCCCCTGGAATCACCACCCACGGTCTCCCAGGGTGTGAACGGTTACCCGGTTGCCGCAACAACCGGGGGCTAGTACTACTGCGCTGGGTCGCCGAAATGGATTTGGCATAACCAGCTACGGCCGATAACCTTACGGCAGATCTCACGGACGGCGTTGTTTGCAGGCTCGGTACGCCCCGCCAAATGTGCTAGTCCGACGCGATCACAACGCGGTGCAAGCGGCAATCGCCGCCGCTATCCGTGCCAGCAAAATGGAACCCAGCGCAGTAGAACTAAACGAACCGCCAGGCCTCGCACCAGCCCGCTGGACGCCGCCGGGCGTCGCACCAAAGCGCTGGACGCCGCCGGGCCTCAGCGAACGGCCGGCGAGCACGGGCAAGCCCGTGGCACCCGGCGCTAGCGTCCGGTTCTCCCCAATTCCACCAAGACCGGACGCTGGCGCGCTTGCGGCTCATGAATCATCCGGGCTAGCCGGTCCGCAGAAAGATGTGGCAAACAACGCCCAGCCGGCCTACGTCTCGAACTCGACGATCTCCAGATCGGGCCGGGCCTGCTTCAGCTGGTCAATCACCTCCAGTCCGATGCCGGTGTTGGCGACGTTCAGCCACTTCAGGTTCGGCAGCTGGATCAACTGGCCGAACGTCTCGTCCGACAACTGCGTGCCGGCCAGGTTCAGCCGCACCAGCTGCTTCAGCCGGAGCAGCACCGGCGCCGACTGGTCGCTGATCTGCGTCGCCTTCAGGTCGAGCTCTTCCAGCTGGTCCAGTTCTCCCATCGCGGCAAAGGCCTCGTCGTCCAGCCGCGTTTCCCACAAGCCCAGGTACCTGAGGCCCGTGGCCCGTCCCAGGCCCTTCAGGCCCGCCGGCGTCACCAGCCGGCATTCGCTGAGATCCAGGTAGCTCAACTTCGGCAGAGCCGCGATCACCGCCAATCCATCATCGTCCACCGACGTGCCGCGGAGGTCCAGGCGCTCCAGCCCGTTCAGCCCGGCCAGGTGAGCCAGGCCAGCACCGGTGATGTCGGTGTCGCGGATCCGCAGCTGCCGCAGCCGGCTCAGGGCCCGCACCGCGGGCATCGCCGCATCCGAGATGCGGGTCGCATCCAGCTGGACCGACTCGAGGGTGGGCATGCCGCCCAGCACGGTCAGCGACGCATCGCCGATGGACGTGCAGTAGTTCAGGTTGATCGACTTGAGCGGCAGGCGTGCCAGCCGGGCTACACCGGCGTCCGTGACCTTGGACTTTTCCAGCTGCAGGTCGACCAGCGTGCCCAGCTCGACCAGGTGCGCGACTCCCGCGTCGGTGATATTGCTGTTGCGCAGATCGAGCGCCCGCAATCTGGGCAACCCGACCAGCTGTTTCAGACCCTCGTCCGTCACCGCGGTCCGCCGCAGCGCCAGGGCCTCCAGTTGCGGCAGATCACGGATCGACTCGAGCGTCTTGTCGCTGATCGCGCTGTCGGTCAAGTCCAGTCGCTTCAGTTTGCGGAGACGGGCCAGCACTTCCAGCCCCTGGTCCGACAGGCCGGGACCGGTGAGGCGTACGACCTGGACCTGGGGTGCGCCGGCCAGGTGGGCGAGCGTCGCGGAAATGTCGCCGTCGGCGGACGCGGACAGCTCGACCACCTCGCCGGCCGGACCGCGGACCAGCTGGAAGCCGGCGGCGGACAGGGCCTCCACTGCCTGCGCGTCATCCGCGACCGGCGGTTCCGCCGGCCTGTCGTCAGTCGGCGCGCTGGCCGCCGTTGCCCCCGGCGACGGCGGCTGCGGACCCTGGGGCGGAGGTGTCTCCGTCCGGCACCCGGTCAGCAGTACGCCGATCAGCATTCCGACCGTCAAGGCATGATGGGTTCTTCCGCCCGACATCGCAGCGAGTCCTCACTCAGTCAACGGCAGGGGGCCAGTAAGGTATGGTCGGCCGCCGGGCAGTATATCGAAAATGGACCGCGCGCCGGGGTAGCCGGTTTCCCCCGGATCGTGTGTGCGTCGCCCGTTCTGGATTTTTTACTAAATCCGGGTATTCGGACTCTTGAGTGGGTTCGCCCGGATGATTCATCAACCTATGCCTCGCGCGGCCAGGCGCAAGACGTTTTTGGGGAGGGCGAGGCTCCTGCCGAGCCGGTGCGTTGACCGCGGTTTCGGCTCGGCAGGAGCCTCGCCCTCCCAGAATTGCGCGGCCCTTTTGAGGCGCGCGGAGGGTGCCGTCGCCGGGCATGCGGCACACCTGGTGTGCCGGCTGCGATGCCTCGCGCGGTCAGGAGCGAAACGCCTGGCCGCAGCGGCGACCGCGCGATCGCCCATGCCGAGGGTGTTGTCGCGGCGCGGGCAGACGTATCCTACCTGCCCGCACGGGGTATAGCTGTCAACTGACGGCATCACCCACACAAGTCTCCGAAGAGCCCTAAATCCGGTGCCCGCAAGCGTCGATTCGCAACGTCTTCACCGTCCCTCCGGGAGGGTCGAGGGCGAGGCTTCGAGCCATCGCCGCCACCCCTCCCCGGCCGTTCGTTCCTCACGGCCGACCCTCCCAGAGGGAGGGTGAACTATCCCGACGAAATCGCCGCTGCGGGGCAGTTGGCGTATCCACAAGGCAGTTGGCGTATCCACAAGGCAGTTGGCGTATCCACAAGGCTGTTGGCGTATCCACAAGGCAGTTGGCGTATCCACAAGGCAGTTGGCGTATCCACAAAATGTTGTCGCTCCGAGGCCCGGCAGGGTGGCACACACCTCCCGTTCCCAAGATCGCCAGTGCCACCACGCCGCGCGGCAGGCTGGCTGATTGTTGACCGGTCTGGGGCGGGTTAGAATCGGAGAGCGCCCGCCCGATAGCTGCCCCGCCCGCCCCTGTCCTGCGTGCCGCGGGCGGCCATCGACGATCCGTCCGGCGATGCAGCGCCCGGCCCCGACTGGCAATCCATTCCAGCAACTACCTCCGAGGGAAATTCCATGACCACCAAGACGACACGCCGCCGTTTCATGGCCCAGTCCGCCGCCGTCGCCGGCGGGGTGTGGATCGGTTCGCAGGCTTCGGTCAGGGCCCAGGACTCGCCGCTCCAGTCGCTGGCCGCCGCCTGTATCGGCGTGGGTGGCAAGGGCAGCAGCGATACGAGCCACATCGCGGAGCAGGGGGTCGCGATCGTGGGGCTCTGCGACGTCGACGGGAACACCTTGACGAAGAAGGGCCGCGAATTTCCCGACGCCGCGAAGTTCTCCGACTTCCGCGAGATGCTGGACAAGCTGGGCGACAAGGTCGACATCGTCACCGTCAGCACGCCCGATCACACGCACGCCGCGGCCGCGATCCGGGCGATGCGGATGAAGAAGCATGTCTACTGCCAGAAGCCGCTGACCTGGTCGATCCGCGAGGCCCGGATGATGCGGGAGGTGGCGGCCGAGAGCGGCGTGGTGACCCAGATGGGGAACCAGGGGACGGCCGAAAACGGCTTGCGGGAGGCGGTCGAGGTGGTTCGCAGCGGGGCGCTCGGCAGCGTGACCCAGGTGCACGTCTGGACGAACCGGCCGATCTGGCCGCAGGGCGTGGGGCGGCCGGCGGGAGAGGACCCGATTCCGGAGAACCTGAACTGGGATGCCTGGATCGGGCCGGCGCCGATGCGGCCGTTCAAGCAGGGCGTCTACCATGCCTTCAACTGGCGGGGCTGGGTCGATTTCGGCACGGGCGCGCTGGGCGATATGGCCTGCCACACGACCAATCTGCCCGTCATGGCCCTGGAGCTGTGGGATCCCGTGGCCGTGACCGCGATCCGGAATCCGGGCATCTACGAGAACGAGACCTATCCGTCCAACTCGACGATCAAGTTCGAGTTCCCGCAGCGCGGCGATCTCGCGGCCTGCGATTTCTACTGGTACGACGGCGGCAACCTGCCGGCCGACGAGGTGCTGAGCCAGCTGCCGGAATCGTTCCGCCAGCAGATCCAGAAGCAGCGGCAGGGTGGCCGGAAGACGAGCGGGTGCCTGATCGTGGGTACCGAGGGCGCGCTCTTCTCGCCCGACGACTACGGTGCCAGCTATAAGTTGCTGCCCGCGGACAAGTTCCAGGGCTTTACCCGGCCCGAGCCGTCGCTGCCGCGCATCCCCCACCGGGCGGGCGGCGATCAGCGGCACAAATGGGAGTTTGTCAGCACGATCAAGGGCACTTACGAGCCGGGAACGATGTCTAATTTCGGGTACGCCGGCCACCTGACCGAGACGATCCTGGTCGGCAACCTGGCGATCCGGGCCGGCCAAGGGCAGCGTATCGAGTGGGATGCGAAGACCCTGACCAGCCCGAATGTCGCGGACTTGAACCAGTACGTGCATCGCGCGTACCGCGAGGGCTGGACACTCTGACAAGGCTGAAGGCTGAATCAATCCCTCAATCACTTAATCTCTCAATCTCTCAATCTCTCAATCTCTCAATCTCTCAATCTCTCAATCTCTCAATCTCTCAATCTCTCAATCTCTCAATCTCTCAATCTCTCAATCTCTCAATCTCTCAATCTCTCAAT
>Ga0114938_1001264_pt1 | contig 17565 bp, 17 predicted proteins | sample AshMeaBigSpring_FD_88675 | JGI IMG/M metagenome (GOLD analysis project Ga0114938, IMG submission 88675) | Groundwater microbial communities from Big Spring, Nevada to study Microbial Dark Matter (Phase II) - Ash Meadows Big Spring | ecosystem: Environmental > Aquatic > Deep subsurface >...
CTGGGGGAAAACGGAAAGGGTTAGAAAAATCCAAGTCGAGAGTGATCAAAACTCGGTCAGTGGTCTTGCAGACCTCAAATAGGCCTTCATCCGATGTGCCGGATAGATGAGATCGGCAAAGCCAGCGACAATCCGCAACCTATCCGCAACCAAAAAGAACAAGGGGCCGCGACCTAAGCCGCAACCCCTTGATTTCACTGGTGCCGAGGGACAGAATCGAACTGCCGACACGGGGATTTTCAGTCCCCTGCTCTACCGACTGAGCTACCTCGGCACGCGCTGAGCGCTGGTTGTGAGACTTGTTTTTCTATTCGGTAGGCTATTCTTTGTCAAGATTTTTTTACCCCCTTCCCCAGGTCCCCGAAGAGGTATTGCACGACGGCACAGGCCGCGACGGCGGCGGTTTCAGCCCGCAGGATCCGCGGGCCGAGCCTCGCGAGCCAGAAGCCGGCCGCTTCCGCCGCTGCGGCCTCCTGCTCTGAAAAACCACCCTCCGGACCGAGCACCACCAGGACCGACCGCACATCAAGCGCCGCTTGGGCCACCCGTTGCGGGGTCAAGCCTTGCAAGGCCCCTTCCCAGAACATGATCCGAAGATCGTAACCGTGTCCCCCTTCGATCAGATGGCCGAACTCAGTGAAATCCTCGATGCCCATCAGATCGCCGCGGCGGCATTGCTTGAGGGACTCGATACAGATCCTGCGCCAGCGCTCCCGGCGATAGGTCGCTCGGCCCGAGGCGGGCCGGACGACCGTCCGCTCGCTGACGAAAGGCAGGAACCGAGCCACACCCAGCTCGGAGAGCTGGCGGACGACGCGGTCCATTTTCTTTTCTTTCAGATAGCCTTGGGCCGCATGGATTCGAATGGGAGCAACCCCCGGGGACGGTGTCCGGCCGGTCACCGAAAGCTCGACTCGGCCGGGCAGCAACCGATCGATCAGCGCCGGGTACTCAACGCCGCAGCCGTCGACCAGGCAGACCTTCTCGCCGGGGGTTAAACGCAGCACGTTTTTCAGGTGCGATGCCTCGGCGCCCTCGAGAACGGCTTGCGATGCCGAGATTCGGGAAGGATCAATGTAAAAATATCGCATGTCGTACTCCTTCCGCAAACGTCATGGGAAACCGCGATTGGATCGCGCGCCGGCCGCTCGGCGGGACGCCAGGCGGGTTTTGACGGGCGCTGCTTCACGGCGGCATGCGCGCGGTTGGTCTAATATAACTTGATATTCACTTGTTATCATGATAATTTTTAAAAATAAGCTTATTGTGCCGAACAGCGTTTGAAAAGGGCTCCATGAACGATTCCGACAAAGAGACACCCCAGGACCCGGCGAACAAGCTCGCGGACGCGGAATATGAATCCATTATCGATCTAGTGGAGGAAATCGAAGAAGAAAGCCCTGCCGAGCTTTTGCCCGAGCTCGAACGCCAGCTGCTTGGCATCCATGAGGCGCCTGATGGGCTCGACCCGGGCAGTCCTTCCGCCACCGCGCTCCCTGATCTTTCAAAGCTGGATTTCGAAGAAGACGAGGACCAACCAACGCAGGCCGGCCCGTCCGGCGAGCCGGCGCTCGGGGTGACCGGTGCTCCCGGCGTGACCGAAAGCATGGACTGGCTGTTCGACCCCGCCGCAGGGGTCTCTTCGGAAAACCGGGAAGAACTCCCGGCAGAATCGGACGCTGCGCTGGTGGAGACGATCGGGGACGAACAGCCCGTGCCGGAGCCCCCACCGGGGGTTGAAACCGCGGGCCGGTCGCCAAGCCAAGCTGCCCCCGGCGACGTGGACGATGAAATCGAGCTCATTGATATCGAAGAGGCCGATAACGAACTCGACTGGCTTGACGACCTGAACCTGGACGCATTGCCGTCCAGCATAAAGACGCCTGCTGACACGACCGTTTCCGAATCCCTCTTTACCCCATCAGACGGCGATCTGTTTTCGGAAACCACCGCCGCCGATGTCTTTGCGGCCAATGTCGCCTTTGCCGGGATCTCTGCGGAGAGCGCGCCCCTTGCGCCTGGACCTCCGGAGGCAGCCATCCCCGCCCTCGCCCCGCCGGCGCCGCCGCCGTCCGCCGCAGAACCCTCCCCGCCGTCTTCCGTTCCGCCGCCCCCCGAAGACGGCCCAAAGCTGTCGAACGAGCAGATCGAGGCTGCTGTTGAGCGCCTCATCGAACGCCGGCTCGGTGGCAGCCTCGAATCGATCGTCCGCCGGGCGGTCGAGGCCGCGGTCACGAAAGAGATCAAACGGCTGCAACAGCTGCTGCTGGAATACGACCCCGACAACCCGACCCCTTAAGTTTCACCTCCCGAAGCGAGCTGAGACCCCATCGGCCGGGGTCGCCCCGCTGCGCCCAAGCACGCCATTCAAGAAAGCGGTTGAAAAAATCGACGATTGCTGCATAATTCCGCCTTCACTTCGCACCGTGATACAGGAGGATCAACGCATGAGTTCCGACCATCTGGACAAGGGCTATGAACCTCGCGACGTCGAACGCCGCTGGTACCGCTACTGGGAGGAAAACCGGCTGTTCGCCGCGGAGGAGCATAGCTCGCGTCCCAGCTACTCGATAGTGATTCCTCCGCCCAACGTCACCGGCGTGCTGCACATGGGGCACGCCCTCAACAACACCCTGCAGGACATTCTCTGCCGCTATCGGCGGCTGCGGGGCGACAACGTCCTGTGGATGCCGGGCACCGACCACGCCGGCATCGCCACCCAGAACGTCGTCGAACGCAAGCTCGCCCAGGACGGCAGCGACCGCCACGCGCTCGGCCGCGAACGGTTCATCGGCGAGGTATGGGCCTGGCGCGAGAAATACGGCAGCGCCATCATCAACCAGCTCAAAAGGCTGGGCGCCTCCTGCGACTGGGAGCGCGAGCGGTTCACGATGGACGAAGGCCTCTCGCGCGCCGTGCGCAAGGTGTTCGTGGAGCTCTATTATCAGGGGCTGATCTACCGGGGGGATTACATCATCAACTGGTGCCCGCGCTGCCATACGGCCCTCGCCGACCTGGAAGTCGAGCACGAGGAGGTCGACGGCAGCCTCTACCACATCCGCTACCCGTTTGCGGACGGCAGCGGCGGCATCGTTGTGGTGACGACCCGGCCCGAGACCATGCTGGGGGACACCGCCGTGGCCGTGCACCCTGAGGACGAGCGCTACCGCGACCTTCGCCAGGCTTCCGTGATCCTGCCGCTCATGGACCGCGTGATTCCGATCATCCGGGATGCCTATGTCGACCGGGCGTTCGGCACCGGCGGGCTCAAGGTCACTCCGGCCCATGACCCCAACGATTTCGAGATCGGCCGGCGCCACGCGCTGGCGAGCATCAAGGTCATCGGCGACGACGGGGGCATGACCGCGGAAGCCGGACGCTACCAGGGTCTCGACCGTACGGCCTGCCGCAAAGCGGTGGTGGCCGACCTCCAGGCCGCCGGCCTGCTGGTGAAAGTCGAGCCCCACCGGCACGGCGTGGGCCATTGCTACCGCTGCCGCAGCGTCATCGAGCCCAACCTCTCCCGGCAGTGGTTCGTGCGCACCCGCCCGCTGGCCGATGCCGCCATCGCCGCCGTCCGCGAGGGGAAGACCCGCATCCTCCCCGAAACCTGGGCCAACACCTACTTCGACTGGATGGAGAACATCCGCGACTGGTGCATCTCGCGGCAAATCTGGTGGGGCCATCAGATTCCAGCCTGGACCTGCGCTGCCTGCGGCGAGATCGTCGTGGCCATGGACGCGCCGCAGGTCTGCCCGAGCTGCGGCGGCGGGCGCCTCGTCCAGGAGGAGGACGTGCTGGACACCTGGTTCAGCTCGGCCCTTTGGCCGTTCTCGACCATGGGCTGGCCCGATCAGACCCCGCTCCTCAAGGCCTTCTATCCCACCTCGGTGCTGGTGACGGCCTTCGACATCCTTTTCTTCTGGGTGGCGCGCATGATGATGATGGGCCTGCATTTCATGCAGGCGGTGCCCTTCCGCGACGTCTACATCCATGCGATCGTGCGCGACGAAGACGGGCAGAAGATGAGCAAGTCCAAAGGCAACGTCATCGACCCCCTGGAGATCATCGAGCGCTACGGCACCGATGCGTTCCGCTTCACCCTGGCGGCCTTCGCCGCGCAGGGGCGCGACATCAAGATGTCCGACAAGCGCGTGGAGGGGTATCGGCACTTCATCAACAAGCTCTGGAACGCTGCCCGCTTCACCTTGATGAACCTGGACCGCCGGTATCCGCTGCCGGCCCCGGGCCGATTGTCGGTGGTCGACCGCTGGATTCTCTCGCGCCTGAGCCGAACGATTACCGACGTGGTCCAGTCCCTGGACGCCTACCGTTTCAACGACGCCGCCGGCGCTCTTTACCGCTTCGTGTGGCACGAATTCTGCGACTGGTACCTCGAAGCGATCAAGCCGACCCTGCAGGGCAGGCACGGGGCCGAGGCCCGCGAGGCGTCGTTGGCCGTTTTAGGGCGGGTGTTCCAGGACGCCCTCGTTCTGCTGCACCCATTCATACCGTTCGTGACCGAAGAGATCTGGCACAAGCTGCCGGAGAGCCGGGAATCGATCATGCGCGCTGCCTTCCCCTCCGGGCGGACGGAGATCGATGCACCGTTCCCGGATGCCGAGGCCGAGGCCGATATGGACCTTCTGATCGATGTCATTTCCGGCATACGCAACGTTCGGGGGGAGATGGGGATCGCCCCCGGAATGAGCCTGGAAGCGGCGATCTATGCCGCTGACGGCGGCCTGCGCGCAACGCTCGCCTCGCACCGGGACCTGATCGAGAACCTGGCGCGGCTGAAATCGCTCGCGGTGACCGACAACCCCGAGCGGCCGCCCGCCTCGGCCACCGCCGTGGCCCGCGGCGGAGTCACCCTCTATGTGCGGCTGGAGGGGATCATCGACTTCGCCCGCGAAACCGGGAGGCTCGAAAAAGACCTCGGGAAGGCCGCCAAGGAACTGGCTTCGCTGGCCCGCAAGCTACAGAATCAGGATTTCCTGTCCAAAGCCCCGGCCGATGTGGTGGCCAAGGTGCGCGACCAGCAGCAGGCCCTGCTGGAGCGACAGCATAAGCTCCAGACCACTCTGGAAAAAATCAGGGCCTATGATTCCGCTTCGTGACACCATTCCGGCGGCCGCACGGCCCGTCGTCACCTATGCGATCATCTGCGTCAACGTTCTCGTCTACCTGGTGCAGATGTCGCAGGGGCCGCTCCTGGAGCGGTTCGTCTATTTCTACGGTCTGGTGCCCGCCCGCTATTTCGTCCCCCAGATCGCCGACTATTTTTCCACCAGCGAGCAGGCCCTCGCGCTGATCTCGTTCATGTTCCTGCACGGCGGATTCTGGCACCTGCTGGGCAACATGTGGTCGCTGTTCATTTTCGGAGACAATGTCGAAGACCGCCTCGGGCCGTTGCGCTATGCCGCCTTCTACATTTTCTGCGGCCTGGCTTCCGGGCTTTCCCACTTGCTGATCCACCGCTATTCCAACATTCCCACGATCGGCGCCAGCGGCGCCATCGCCGGCGTTATGGGCGCCTATTTCATTCTTTTCCCCCGCGCACGCGTCCTGACGCTGATTCCGATTCTGTTTATCCCCTATTTCATTGAAATTCCATCCTATTTCTTTCTGGGCATCTGGTTCGTGATGCAGTTTTTAAACGTAGCGGGCAGCGGCGGAACGGCCGGGGGAGTGGCATGGTGGGCGCACATCGGCGGCTTTGTGTTCGGCATGCTGGCACTCAAGGTATTCGAACTGCTGCCCGGGACCGGTGCATCCGCGCCCCTGCGGCGTTTCGCCGCGCGCACTGGCACGGACCGCCTGCAGTTGATCCGGCCCGCCGCCGGGGACGACTCCTTCGACCTTTACGGCACGGTGCGCCTTTCCGCGACCGAGGCGCGCTTCGGAGCGCGCAAGCTGGTCAGCATTTCGTCGGGCGCTCCCCGGCGGCTGCTGAGGGTCCTGGTGCCGCCCGGCGTATCACACGGGTCGTTGATTCGGCTCCGGGGGCTCGGTCGTACGACGCCCGGGGGGCAGCGTGGAGACCTCCTCTTGCGCGTGGCGATCCTCGATCCTCGCGCGTAAACGGCGGCCCGGAGGGTGAGATGTTTCAGATGGTGGAGTTGGAGACCCGCGCGGCCGGTGGCAGGACGACTGAAACGCGGTTGCGGCCGTTTTGTTTGGAGATGTACATGGCTTCGTCGGCGCGCCGGATGAAAGTCGGCATGTCTTCGATGGGGCAATACTCGGTGACGCCGATGCTGATGGTGTTGGTCACGCGCCGGCCGGCCACTGGCGTGAACCGTTCGGCTTCAAGCGCCAGGCGGATGCGTTGTGCCACCGTCCGGGCCTCTTCGGCGCTGGTCTCCGGCAGGATGACGGTGAATTCCTCACCGCCGTAACGGTAGGCGGAGTCGTTGGCCCGCAGGCAGGATTTCAGGATCTGGCTGAACCGCACCAGCACCTTGTCCCCCTCCAGGTGACCGAAGGCATCGTTGAAATCCTTGAAGCGATCGATATCGATCAGGAGCAGTGAAAGGGGGTGCTTGTACCGGCTCGACCGGTCCGCTTCCAGTTCCAGCTGGCTGTGAAAATGCCGGGAATTGAAAAGCGCGGTGAGCCCGTCGGTGATGGCCAGCATCTGAAGCTTCTCCAGCATGCGGTTGCGCTCCTCGGTCAACTCCCGTTCGCGTATCACGCGCCGCACCCGCAGCAGCAGCTCTTCGCAGCGCACCGGTTTGATCACGAAATCGCTTGCGCCGATGTTGATGGCATCTTCGTAGGAATAATTCTGGCTGTAGCCGGTCATCACGATGACATCCGTGCTGGTGTCCTTTTTCACCAGCCGGGTCAGATCGAGCCCTCCCAGCCCCGGCATTTCAATGTCCGCAATCATGAGATCGAACGGCGCCTGTCGGATTCGGTCGAGAGCGCTCTCGGCGTTGTCGGCCGTTTCGGCCCGAAACCCAGCCAGCCGCATGTACTCGCAGATGGAATCGCGGATATCGAGTTTGTCGTCAACAATCAGGATGCGTTGCCCCACGATGGATACCTGCTCGCGCCAGCACGCGACCGAATTCTTTCCTCCCGCATTCTACTGATTTTGCGGAGGGCCGCCTTGACAGCATCAAAGGTTCGCTGCTAATTAATCAAAATTCGAAATATATCCAATATATCTGGAAAGGTATTCGGAGTCAACTTGCCCGCGTCCCGCGGCGAGCGCGCGGCCGATTCAGCCGCATGCACGACCGTGCGACCGGCCCTCTCCGATCCCCATCAACATGCGCAGCCTTCGCAATTTCAGCATCATCGCCCATATCGATCATGGGAAGTCCACCCTGTCCGACCGGCTGATCCAGGCCACCCACATCGTGTCGGAAAGGGAGTTCCAGGATCAAATCTTGGACAGCATGGACATCGAGCGTGAACGGGGCATCACCATCAAAAGCCAGACGGTCTGTTTGCCCTACACGGCGCAGAACGGCCAGGCGTACATGCTGAACCTGATCGACACCCCGGGCCATGTCGACTTCACCTACGAAGTCTCACGGGCGCTGGCGGCCTGCGAAGGTGCGCTGCTGTTGATCGACGCCAGCCAGGGCGTCGAGGCCCAGACCCTGGCCAACATGTATCTGGCGCTCGAGCACAACCTGGAGATCATTCCGGTCATCAACAAGATCGATCTGCCCTCGGCGGACCCGGAGCGGGTGGAGGGCCAGATCGCGTCCGACCTGGGCCTGAGCCCGGAGGGGGCCGTACGCGTTTCCGCCAAGGAGGGCATCGGCATCGACCGGCTGCTCGATGCGATCGTTCAGCGCCTGCCCGCGCCGGCCGGCGACCCGGAAGCCCCGCTGCGGGCGTTGATCTTCGACTCGCACTACGATCCCTACCGCGGCACGGTGGTGTATTTCCGGGTCTTTGACGGCCGGGTGCGTGCCGGTGACATGATCCGTTTCATGTCCAACAACGCCTCTTACAAGGTGGAGGAGGTCGGCATCTTCCAGCTGCGCCAGATCCCGGTTCCCGAACTGTCCGCCGGCCAGGTGGGTTATCTCACGGCCGCCATCAAAACGATCAGCGACACCCGCTGCGGGGATACCATTACCCTGAGGGACCGGCCCTGCGCCGCGCCGCTGCCGGGATTCAAGGAGGCCAAGCCCGTCGTATTTTCCTCCATCTACCCGGTGGCGGCCGACGACTACGAGGAACTGGCCACGGCGCTGGAAAAGCTGAAGCTCAACGACGCCGCCATCATTTATGAAAAAGACACCTCCGTGGCGCTGGGCTTCGGGTTTCGCTGCGGGTTCCTGGGGCTGCTGCACCTGGAGGTGGTCCAGGAGCGGCTCGAGCGCGAATACGGACTGTCGCTGATTCTGACCGCGCCTTCGGTCCGGTACCGGATCCGCCTGCGCGACGGCGCCGAGCTGACGATCGACAACCCGGCGCTCTATCCGGACCCCGCCAAGATCGACTCGACCATGGAGCCGTTCATCCGCGCCACCATCATCGTTCCCGACCGCTACATGGGGGCGGTCATGAAGCTATGCCTCGAACGCCGCGGCGCCAACACGAACTACCAGTACCTCTCCAGCGACCGGCTGGAGATGGTCTTCGAACTGCCGCTGGCCGAGGTGATCTACGACTTCTACGACAAGCTCAAGTCGATCACCCAGGGGTACGGCTCCTTCGACTACGACCTGCTGGACTACCGCGAGACGGACCTGGTGAAGCTCGATATCCTCATCAACGGCGAGCGGGTCGATGCCCTCTCCCAGCTGGTGCACCGCGACGGCGCCGTCGCCCGGGCGCGCACGGCCTGCGAGAAGATCAAGGAGGAAATGCCACGGCAGATGTTCAAAATTGCCATCCAGGGCGCGATCGGCGGCACCGTCATTTCCCGGGAGACCGTCTCGCCCCTGCGCAAGGACGTGCTGGCCAAGTGCTACGGCGGGGATGTGACCCGCAAGCGCAAGCTGCTGGAAAAGCAGAAGCGCGGCAAGAAGCGCATGAAGATGGTCGGCAAGGTCATGATCCCGCAGTCGGCCTTTCTGGCGGTGCTGAAGACGGATACGGATTAAGGAGAGGAATGAACTATCATGGGAAAAACCGTAGCCGAGAAGATTTTCGATGCCCACGTCGTGGACCGGCCGGCGGCGGATGTCTGGGTGCTCCGGCTGGACGCCGTGTTCTGTCACGAGATCACCACTCCCACCGCGATTATGGATCTTGTGCGTCGGGGCAGGGACCGCGTCTTCGACCCCGACCGGATCAAGGCGGTCATCGACCACGTGACCCCCGCCAAGGATTCCAAGACGGCCCTGCAGGGCAAGATTCTGCGGGACTGGGCGCGCCGCCACCGCATCCGTGACTTTTTCGACGTCGGCCGCAACGGCGTCTGCCACGTGCTTTTCCCGGAAAAAGGCTTTGTCCGGCCCGGGGCCGCCGTGATCATGGGGGATTCGCACACCTGCACGGACGGAGCCTTCGGAGCCTTTTCTCCGGGAGTGGGCACTACCGACCTGGCCGTGGGCATCCTGAAAGGCGTCTGCGCCTTCCGCACGCCGCGCACCATGAAGGTCACCCTCGCCGGCGCCCTGAGGCCGGGGGTGTTCGCCAAGGACGTCATCCTGTCCCTCATCGGCCGCATCGGCGCGGACGGCGCCAACGACCGCATCGTCGAGTTCGACGGCCCCGTCGTGACGGCCATGAGCATGGACGCCCGCATGACGCTCTGCAACATGACCGTCGAGGCCGGCGGCACCTGCGGGATCTGCTATCCGGATGAAACCACCGCCGACTATCTCTGGGAATTCATCCGCGACCGCTATCCCGACCGGCTGGCCGCGGCCGCGGAGTTTCGACGGTGGTGGCCCGATCCGGACGCCGCCTACGAGGAAGTGCTCGTGCACGACGTCTCCGCGCTGGAGCCCGTCGCCACCTTCGGCCTCAAGCCGGACAACGTCAAGCCGGTGCGCGAGATGCAGGGCACCCCCATCGATCAGGTGTTCATCGGCTCCTGCACCAACGGCCGGCTGGAAGACCTGCGCGCCGCGGCCCGCGTGCTCGCCGGCAAGAAAATTCATCCGCACGTGCGGGGCATCCTCTGCCCGACCACCCCCACGATCTACTCCCGGGCGCTGGCCGAGGGCCTCATCCGGATTTTTCTGGATGCCGGCTTCTGCGTCACCAACCCGACCTGCGGGCCCTGCCTGGGGATGAGCAGCGGGGTGCTGGCCGAGGGCGAGGTCTGCGCGTCGACCTCCAACCGCAACTTCAACGGCCGCATGGGCCGCGGGGGCGTGGTGCATCTCATGAGCCCGGCCACTGCCGCCGCCTCGGCCGTTGCCGGGCACATCCGCAACTCCGAACTGTTTCAAGGATAGGGCCATCGACATGAAAGCGTTTGGCGGCAAGGTAGTGTTCCTCGACCGGTCGGATATCAACACCGACGAGATCATCCCGGCCAAATACCTCACGGAAATCGAACGGGAGGCCCTGAAACCCTACCTGTTTGAAGACCTGAAGCTGGACGGCTTCGACCCCCGGCGCGACCTCCCCGGGCGGCAGGTCGTCATCAGCCGGGCCAACTTCGGCTGCGGCTCCTCCCGCGAGCACGCGCCCTGGGCGCTGGAAGCCAACGGCATCCGCCTGGTGATCGCCGAGAGCTTCGCGCGCATCTTCCGCCAGAACATGTTCAACTGCGGGCTGCTGGCCGTGGAGCTGCCGTCCGAGACCATCGGCCGCCTTTTCAAGGAGTTCGCCCACCGCCCGACCTTGGCGGCGGCGGACATCGCGCACGCCGTCATCGAAATCCGCGCCGACCGCCGGGTCGAAGAGGTGCCGTTCACGCTCGCCGAGTTCGACCGCGCCCTGGTCGCGGCCGGAGGCTGGCTGGAGTACGCGGATGCCCGTTATTGATAGGCCCGATGGGTTCGAGAAAAAAGTAAAAAAGAAGATCGCGGTATTGCCCGGTGACGGGATCGGTCCGGAGGTCATGGCCGAGGCCGTCAAGGTCCTCGACCGAGTCGAGCGGCGTTTCGGCCTGCAGCTGATGTTCACTGAGGCGGCCGTCGGCGGCAGCGCCATCGATCGATACGGGGAGGCGCTCCCCGCCGACACGCTGAAAATCTGCGCGGCAAGCGACGCCATCCTGTTCGGCTCGGTGGGCGGGCCGAAATGGGAGACCCTGCCGCCCGACCGGCAGCCGGAGCGGGCGTCGCTGCTGCCGCTGCGCCGGCACTTTAACCTGTTCTGCAACCTGAGGCCCGCGCGCGTCTTCGAGAGCCTCGCGGCCGCCAGCCCGCTGCGGCCGGAAATCGTCAGGGACGGCTTCGACATTTTGTGCGTGCGGGAGCTGACGGGCGACATTTACTTCGGTCGGCCGAGGGGCCGCGAGGGCCTGGGGGCCGACGAGCGCGCATTCGATACCATGGCCTACCGGCGCTTCGAGATCGAGCGCATCGCGCGCTCGGCCTTTCGCCTGGCCCGCGGCCGCCGCCGCCGCGTCGTATCGGTGGACAAGGCCAACGTGCTCGCCACGAGCGTGTTCTGGCGCGAAGTCGTCGCCGCCGTCGCCGCCGAGTTCGACGACGTCCAGCTCGCCCACATGTACGTCGACAACGCTGCCATGCAGCTCGTCCGCGATCCGCATCAATTCGATGTGCTCTTATGCGGCAACCTGTTCGGCGACATCCTCTCGGACGAGTGCGCCATGCTGACCGGCTCCCTCGGCCTGCTGCCCTCGGCCAGCATCAACGAAACCCGGTTCGGCCTCTACGAGCCCGCCGGGGGCTCCGCCCCGGACATCGCCGGCCAAGGCATGGCCAACCCCATCGCCCAAATCCTGTCCGCCGCGATGATGCTGCGCATCAGCCTGGGCTGCGAGGAGGCCGCCGCCGCCGTCGAGGCCGCGGTGGCCGACGTGTTGGAGGCCGGCCTGCGCACGGCCGATATCGCCGCTCGGGGGCAAAAGGCCGTCGGCACCTCTGCCATGGGGGATGCCATCCGGCAGCGGTTATGACTCATCCGCCGCTGTCTCCGGATTTCCGTCCCTGCTCGAAGCAGTGCTTCCCGTACCAGTCGATCTGGCGGCAGATGCCCCGGATGATCTGCACCTCCTTGGCGCGCAGCTGCATGCGGGTGCCGAAATGGCGCAGGTTGTTCATGAAGTAGTCCGGATTGGACGGGTTGATGAAACAGATGCGCAGGAGCACATCCTGGAGCTGCGCGTACATCGCATCGAGCTCAAAACGGTTGGCCAGGCGCGGGGCGAACTCCCGGGGTGCTTCGAGGCGGCAGCGCAAAAGCTCGTAGCAGAAAATCATGACGGCCTGTGCCAGGTTCAGAGAGGAAAAATCCGCGGTGGGGATGGTCGCCACGGCGTGACAGAAGCGCAGGTCCTCGTTGGTCAGCCCGCGGTCCTCGGGACCGAAGAGGAGCGCCACCGGGTTTTCGGCGGCGATGGGAACCAGCATTTCCGCCAGGCGGGCGGGGGTGCTGATCACCTGCCGCTGGCCGCCCAGGCGGGCCGTGGTGCCCACGACATAGGCGAACTCCCGCAGGGCCTCGGGCAGATCGGCATAGATCTCCATCTCCTCGACCACGTCGAGGGCGGCCTGGGTGGCCATCTTGCAGACGCGCGTGAGATCGCAGCGCGGCGGGTCCACCACGATCAGGCGCTGAAGGCCCATGTTGCGCATGGCGCGGGCGGCCGCGCCGATGTTTTCGGAGATGTTCGGCTGAACCAGGACGATGGCGACGTTCGCCAGATTAACCGTGGCCGGCATCAGGCGACGAATTCGAAGCGGTTGAAGAAGTACCCCGTCTCGAACGCGGCGGTCTCGGGTGCATCGGAGCCGTGCACCACGTTTTTTTCGATGTCGGTCGCAAATTCGCGGCGCAGGCTGCCTTCGGCCGCCTTGCGGTAATCGGTGGCGCCCATCAGCTCGCGCCAGCGGGCGATGGCGTTCTCGCCCTCCAGCACCATGACCACGGCCGGGCCCGAACTCATGAAGGCGGTGAGATCCTGGAAAAAGGGGCGGTCGCGATGCACGGCGTAGAACCCCTGGGCCTGGAGCCGGCTCATGTGGACCATTTTCATCGCCGCAATCTTCAAGCCCAGCCCCTCGATGCGCTGGATGACTTTGCCGATCAGGCCGCGCGCGACCCCGTCGGGTTTGATGATGGCAAGGGTGCGTTCCATATAGGGTTGATCCTTCCTGTGGAATGGGTGTCGCCCGGTGCCATAGCAGATGACCGCGGGGCAAGTCAACTTTCTGTGCGGGGGCGAATCGGACCGACGGTTGACAACCCGCCGCATTGCTTTTTATAATTTTGCATCACGATCGCTCCATCGGAGCGCGCAGGGGAGATGCCGGATGCCGATCTACGAGTTTTACTGCAGCGACTGCAACACCATTTTCAATTTCTTTTCCCGGTCCGTCAATACCTCGAAAAAGCCCAAGTGCCCGAGGTGCCGGACCAAACCCCTTTCCCGCAGGATGTCCGCCTTCGCCTTCACCGGCCGCGCCAAGGAAGAGGGCGATGCGGACGACTTGCCGTTTGACGAAGCCCGGATGGAGAAAGCCATGCAGACCCTGGCGAGCGAGGCCGAATCGATCGACGAAGACAACCCCCGCCAGGCGGCCAACCTGATGCGCAAGCTCACGGACATGACCGGAATGGAGCTCGGCCCGGGCATGACCGAGGCCCTGCGCCGCATGGAAAAAGGTGAGGACCCGGACCAGATTGAAGCCGAAATGGGGGATCTTCTCGAAGGCGAGGACCCTTTTCTTCTGCCGGGCAAGAAGGGCGCCAAGAAGGCCGGAAAACGGCCGGCGCCGCAACGGGATCATACGCTGTACGATCTGTGACGACACCGTTGAAAAAGGAAATTCTCGACAAGATCGAAGTCCGGCAGGATGACATCACCCGGCTGGCGGTCGATGCCATCGTCAACGCCGCCAACACCTCCCTTCTCGGCGGCGGCGGTGTGGACGGCGCCATCCATCGGTCCGCCGGCCCTCAACTGCTCGCGGAATGCCGCGGCATCGGCGGTTGCCCCACCGGAGAAGCCCGCATCACAAAAGGCTATCGGTTGGCGGCGCGCCACGTTATTCACACGGTCGGGCCGGTGTATCGGGGCGTTCCGCGCGACCGTGAGCTCCTGAGCGCCTGCTACCGCAGCAGCCTCGAGCTGGCCGTGCAACACCGCCTGACTTCGATCGCTTTCCCGGCCATCAGCTGCGGCGTCTACGGCTACCCGGTGGAGGAAGCCTGCCGGGTGGCCATCGACACAACGGCCAAGTTCCTTGAAACCCATCCCTCCATTGAAAAGGTCATTTTCGTCCTTTTTTCGGATGCGGACCTCAAGGTGTACCAGGACTGCCTCGCCAATTTCGTCTGAAAAGGGGCCGGCCGCCGCGCGCCCTTTTTTGATTGACAAGCCGCATGGCCACCCCTATTATCTTGATCGACATAACTGTGCCTGCCGAAAAACACCCAGGCAGACGTGAGGAGGAACAAAATGGTAGAGGTCACCCCGGCGGCTCATCAACAGATAGCTGAATATTTCAAAAACAAGGAAGTGTCTCCCATCCGCATCTTCCTGAATGAAGGCGGATGAGGCGGGCCGTCACTGGCCATGGCTCTGGACGAGCCGCGCGACACCGACAATGTATTCAACGTGAACGGGTTCCAATTCATCATCGACAAGGATTTCTACGAGAAGGCTAAGCCCGTGTCCGTGGACTTCATGGGATACGGATTCAGGATCAATTCGAGCATCAATCTGAGCGCTGGCGCAGGGTGCGGAGGCTGCCACGGTTCGTGCAGCACTGAAAAGTAAGGCGGAACACTCTATCGAAGGCGACGTCGCAAGGCGTCGCCTTTTTTTTAGCTCTCGCCGGGCCGGACCCGGCGGCGAGGGAGCAAACGATCGGCTGGAGGCTTGTTTTTCCATATGGGTTCATGGAGTTGGGCTGTCATCGCTCTCCTTGTTCTCATCGCTGGCATATGGCTCTGGCGAGCCCGACCGCCGCGACCGCCACAGCGGACCGGATCCGAAACATACGTCTGCGATGACTGCAACGATCGCGATTGCAGCTGCCAGCTCCAGCCGGAGGCCGAGGGAAAACCAGATCGCCGGAAAGGGGGGGGGAGTTGATGCCCGAATTCCTTGACATCGTAAAAACCCGCCGAAGCATCCGCAAGTATGAAGAACGAGACGTGCCCGCGGAGGCGCTGGCCGCCATCCTGGAGGCCGTGCGCTGGGCGCCCTCCTGGGCGAACACCCAGTGCTGGGAAATCGTGGTCGTGCGGGACCCGGCCGTTAAGGAACAGCTCCAGGCCACCCTGCCCCCCAAGGGCAACCCGGCCGCGGGGGCCATGGTGCAGGCGCCGGTGGTGCTGGCCCTATGCGGCAAGCTCAAAAGCTCCGGGTTTTACAGGGACCAGGCGAGCACCAAGTTCGGGGACTGGTTCATGTTCGATCTGGGCATCGCCTGCCAGACCATCTGCCTGGCGGCCCACGCGCTCAAGCTCGGCACGGTGGTTGTGGGGCTCTTCGACCACGCCAAGGCCGCATCCGTGCTGAAGGTGCCCGAAGGCTGCGAACTGGTGGCCATGATCCCTCTGGGGTATCCGGCCAAGATTTCATCGGCGCCCAACCGGCGGGAGGTCGCCGAGTTCACCCATCAGGACTGCTTCTGACATCATCGCCAAGGCCGAACGAATTCATTTCGCGAACCGAATGCGCGTGTAGAGGGCAACCATGGCCGACCCCGCCGGCGCTGCGATCCTGGACTACCACGAACGGACCAAGCACCGCCTGGACGGTTACGCCCGGTCGCTGGGCTACATGGACTGGCAGAACCAACCGGACCCCTTTCGCAGCTACAAGGACGCTCCGCAGCTCCCGTTGCCCCTGATTTCCGAAGACCCGCCGGTTGGATATCATGCTCTGTTCGAAGCCTCCCGGCCTCCGGCCCCTCTTGGTCTTGCGACCATCGCCGGGATCCTGGAGCTTTCCATGGGCCTTTCCGCCTGGAAAGAGGCGGCCGGCTCGCGCTGGGCCCTGCGCATGAATCCCTCCAGCGGCAACCTGCACCCGACCGAGGCCCATCTGGTCGTGCCCGACATGGAGGGATGCCCCGGCGGCGTCTATCACTACGCGCCGTTGCATCACAGCCTGGAGCGCCGGGCCGAGGTTTCTGCCGGCCTCTGGGGCCGTATCCGCCTCCATCTCGGAACGGACGGCTTCCTGATCGGCCTGACCAGCATCTTCTGGAGGGAGTCCTGGAAATACGGCGAGCGCGCCTTCCGCTACTGCAATCATGACGTCGGCCATGCGCTTGCCGCCCTGCGCTTCGCGGCCAGCCTCTTCGGCTGGGGATTGACCTGCCTGACCGACCTTTCCGATGATGAGGTTGAAATCGTGCTGGGATTGAACCGGACCCGTTTTCCTCCCCTGGACGCGGAGCACCCCGACCTCCTGGTCTGCCTTCATCCCCGCTCGGCCGACGAGTTGCCCCGGAGGTTGCCCGAAGAGGTGCTGGCCGCCTTCGGCGCCCTTCCCTTCCACGGCGCCCCCAATGCGCTCAGCCGCGAGCATGTCGACTGGGAGATCATCGGCCAAGCGGCGGAAAAGGGCCGCAAGCCGGCCACGCGCAGCGCCGTCGGCCGCTTGGAGCGCCGGCCATGGCTGGCGGCCGAGGAAACCGGCCTTTCGGCCGCGCAAATCATCCGGCGCCGCCGCAGCGCCACCGCCTTTGATCCCCGAGGCTCCCTGGCGCGCGGCCATTTTCTGGCGATGCTCGACCGGACGCTTCCGCGCGGCGGCGCGGCTCCGTTCGATGTCGGCCTGGGTTTGCCGGCCCTGCACCTGCTGCTCTTTGTCCACCGCGTCGACGACCTCGACGCGGGCCTGTACTTTTTCTGCCGCGAGGATGGGGACCTGCCCGACGCACGCGCCAGTGCCCGCCCGGATTTCCTCTGGGAGCCGGTGGAACCCGGATTTCCCCTCTATCGCCTGGCGCGCGGCGACTTCCGCCAGACCGCCGTCATGGTGAGCTGCCACCAGGACATCGCCGGCGACGGCGTTTTTTCGCTGGGCATGATCGCCCGCTTCGGCGACATCGTCCGCCGCGAGGCCTTCCGCTACCGGCACCTGTTCTGGGAAAGCGGCATGATCGGCCAGATGCTCTACCTGGAGGCCGAGGCGCGCGGGGTGCGGGGAACGGGCATCGGCTGCTACTTCGACGATGCCGTGCACGCGATCATGGGCCTTGCGTCCGATCGCTTCCAAAGCCTTTACCACTTCACGGTTGGCCATCCCCGCGAGGATTCACGGATCACCACCCGCCCGCCCTATTTTCATCTTTCCGGCCGATGATTCCCCGGCGTTGCCAGCGCCGGTATTCGTTCCTATGTTTTCCCGCAGCCCAAGCGGAAAGCGATCGGTCTCGCGTTGCATGGCGCCGCTGACCTGGCGGCGCCCGAGGGCGCGGAGGTGAACGCGGACATGAAACCCAATCGGCTCATCCACGAAAAAAGCCCTTACCTGCTTCA
>Ga0114938_1001265_pt1 | contig 17564 bp, 14 predicted proteins | sample AshMeaBigSpring_FD_88675 | JGI IMG/M metagenome (GOLD analysis project Ga0114938, IMG submission 88675) | Groundwater microbial communities from Big Spring, Nevada to study Microbial Dark Matter (Phase II) - Ash Meadows Big Spring | ecosystem: Environmental > Aquatic > Deep subsurface >...
TGGATACATGGGCTGCTCACTTCCGTTATGTCGGAAGGATTAGCTGTATTTATCGAATGCGTGCTGGTAGGTGTCTGCATCATCTTGCTGTATGCCTTGCTCGCGATCGTTTTAATTTATATGGAACGTAAGATCTGTGCATTCTTCCAATGCAGACTCGGACCGAACCGTGTAGGTAAATGGGGTTCTATTCAGGTGATGTGCGACGTGCTTAAAATGCTTACCAAGGAGATCTTTACTCCGAAAGACGCCGATCGCTTTTTATACAACCTGGCTCCATTTATGGTATTGATTGCCTCATTCCTGACATTCTCTTGCATTCCTTTCAATAAAGGTGCAGGTATTCTAGATTTCAATGTCGGAGTATTCTTCCTGTTAGCAGCCTCTAGTGTAGGTGTGGTAGGTATCTTATTAGCCGGTTGGGGTAGTAACAATAAGTTCTCCCTTATCGGTGCTATGAGAAGTGGTGCACAGATTATCAGTTACGAACTTTCTGTAGGAATGAGTCTGATGACCATGGTTGTACTAACCGGTACCATGCAATTCTCGGAGATTGTAGAGAGCCAAGCTGATGGCTGGTTCATCTTCAAAGGTCATATCCCCGCTTTGATCGCATTTATCATTTACCTCATAGCAGGAAATGCTGAATGTAACCGTGGTCCGTTCGACCTTCCCGAAGCTGAGAGTGAGTTGACAGCCGGCTATCATACCGAATATTCGGGAATGCACTTCGGATTCTTCTATCTGGCAGAGTTCTTGAATATGTTCATTGTAGCTAGTATAGCAGCAACGATCTTCTTAGGCGGATGGATGCCACTTCACATTGTGGGCTTAGACAGTTTCAATACAATGATGGATTATATTCCGGGCTTTATCTGGTTCTTCGCCAAAGCCTTCTTTGTAGTCTTCTTGCTGATGTGGATCAAATGGACGTTCCCACGTCTTCGTATCGACCAAATTCTAAGTCTCGAATGGAAATACTTAGTACCAATCTCAATGATAAACCTTCTGTTGATGGCACTTTGCGTCGCATTCGGTTTCCATTTTTAAAACGAGATCAACAACCAAGTATCCATTGGATTATTTAATAACTGAGAATAATGGAATATAAAGACAAAAAACATACGTATATAGGCGGACTGATACTCGGTATCGGTACCCTGCTTACGGGAATGAAAACCAGTATTAAAGTTTTCTTCCGTAAAAAAACAACGGAGCAATATCCTGAGAATAGGGCAGAACTGAAAATGTTCGACCGTTTCCGTGGAACTTTAACCATGCCCCACAATGAGAATAATGAGCATCGCTGTGTAGCCTGTGGACTGTGTCAGTCGGCTTGCCCCAACGACACAATCAAGGTAGTCAGCGAAACAATAGAGACAGAAGACGGTAAAAAGAAAAAGATCCTTTCGAAGTATGAATACGATCTTGGCTCATGTATTTTCTGTCAACTTTGTGTAAATGCTTGTCCACACGATGCAATTACGTTCGATCAAGACTTCGAACATGCCGTGTTCGACCGCAGTAAGCTTGTCCTCAAGCTCAATCACGAAGGTAGTAAAGTAATGGAAAAGAAAAAAGAATAAAAGATATGGGTTCAACACTTGAAACAATAGTATTCTACGTTCTAGCAATATTCATTGCTACAATGTCAGTCATGACGGTGACCACCCAACGGATCGTTCGCTCTGCAACGTACCTGCTTTTTGTACTCTTTGGTACAGCGGGTATCTATTTCTTGTTGGGATATACATTTTTGGGAGCTGTTCAGATTATGGTTTATGCCGGCGGTATCGTCGTCCTTTATGTCTTCTCCATTCTACTTACGAGTGGTGAAGGTGATCGTGCTGAAAAGATCAAACGTAGTCGACTCCTTGCCGGTTTATTCACAACCATTGCCGGTATTGCAATCGTCTTGTTTATTACACTTAAGCATAAGTTCCTACAAACAACCGATCTTGTTCCTCAGGAAGTGAGCATTCATTCAATAGGAATGGATTTATTGAGCAGTGATAAATATGGGTATGTGTTACCTTTCGAAGCAGTCAGTGTTTTGATATTGGCTTGCATCATCGGAGGAGTTATGATCGCCCGCAAACGCTAATTATTAACCACTAAAACGATCTCAACATGATACAGATGGAATATTATTTGGTGGTATCTACCATCATGATGTTTGCCGGAATCTACGGATTCTTAACTCGACGTAACACGCTGGCAATCCTGATCTCAATTGAGCTGATGCTGAATGCAACCGATGTGAACTTTGCAGTGTTCAACCGCTTCTTATTCCCACAAGGAATGGAAGGGCATTTCTTTGCACTGTTCTCTATCGCTATCTCAGCAGCAGAGACTGCCATAGCTATTGCGATTATGATCAACATTTACCGTAACATCCGTAGTATTCAGGTTCGCAACCTCGACGAATTGAAGTGGTAGACTGGCAACAGCCTGCTATCTCATCCGGATGGATATTGAAAAAAGAATAATAAACGAATAAAATATTTTGTATGGAACTAACAATTCTGATACTCATCCTTCCCTTTCTCTGCTTTCTGATCCTTGGAATCGGAGGAAAGTGGATGTCACACCGTTCGGCCGGACTCATCGGTACAACCGGTTTGGGATTGGTTACCTTGCTATCGTATCTGACAGCATGGAACTATTTCTCTGCTCCGCGTCTGGCAGACGGTACCTATGCCACTCTCATACCTTATAATTTTGAGTGGCTTCCTTTTACCGAAACATTGCATTTTGATCTAGGTATTCTTCTCGACCCGATATCAGTGATGATGCTGATCGTGATCTCTACCGTTTCATTAATGGTACATATCTATTCGCTCGGCTACATGAAAGGAGAACGCGGATTCCAACGCTACTATGCGTTCTTATCTCTCTTCTCCATGTCAATGCTGGGACTGGTAGTAGCTACTAACATCTTCCAGATGTATCTTTTCTGGGAACTTGTGGGAGTAAGCTCATACTTGCTCATCGGCTTCTACTACACCAAACCTTCTGCAATTGCTGCATCCAAGAAAGCCTTTATCGTCACCCGTTTCGCCGACTTAGGCTTCCTGATTGGAATCTTGATCTACGGTTATTACGGTGGTACCTTCGGCTTCACACCGGACTCTGTCGCTCTTATCAGTGGCGGATCGGCTATGCTACCTTTAGCATTAGGTTTGATGTTTATCGGTGGTGCCGGTAAGAGTGCCATGTTCCCTTTACATATCTGGTTACCCGATGCAATGGAAGGTCCGACTCCGGTCAGCGCACTGATCCATGCTGCTACCATGGTAGTAGCAGGTGTTTATCTGGTTGCCCGTATGTTCCCTCTTTTCACTGCTTATGCACCCGACACATTGCACATCATTGCTTATGTAGGTGCCTTCACAGCCTTCTATGCAGCAAGTGTAGCTTGTGTGCAGACCGATATCAAACGTGTATTAGCCTTTTCTACAATCTCACAAATCGGTTTCATGATTGTAGCATTAGGTGTTTGTACTTCTGCAGATCCTCATCACGGAGGATTAGGATACATGGCTTCCATGTTCCACTTGTTCACTCATGCGATGTTCAAAGCATTACTCTTCTTGGGTGCAGGTAGTGTTATCCACGCTGTACACAGCAATGAGATGTCGGATATGGGAGGCTTGCGTAAATACATGCCTATCACACGCTGGACTTTCTTGATAGCTTGTCTTGCGATTGCAGGCATTCCTCCTTTCTCAGGCTTCTTCTCGAAAGATGAGATCTTAGCAGCATGTTTCCACTTCAGTCCGGTTATGGGTTGGATCATGACAGTAATTGCTGCGATGACTGCCTTCTATATGTTCCGTCTTTATTACGGAATATTCTGGGGAAAAGAGAACAAAGAACTTCACAGTCACCACACGCCCCACGAGAGTCCGCTTACCATGTCATTCCCGTTGATGTTCTTGGCTGGCGTTACTTTTGTTGCCGGTTTCATTCCATTCGGACATTTCGTAAGTTCGAACGGTGAAGCATACGACATCCACTTGAACATTCAGGTTGCAGTTACAAGTATTGTGATTGCTCTGCTCTCTATTGGCTTGGCTAGATACATGTATAAAAACGAAAAACAGCCCGTTGCTGAAATGCTGGGCAAACGCTTTAAAGGGCTGCATACCGCAGCAAGCAATCGTTTCTATATCGATGAAGTGTACCAATACATCACCCACCGTATCATTTTCCGTTGTATCTCTAAACCTATTGCTTGGTTCGACCGTCACGTCATTGATGGCTTCTTCGATTTCTTGGCATGGGCAACCCATACAACCAGCGACGAGATACGCAGCTTGCAGAGTGGTCAGGTTCAACAATATGCATATGTATTCCTTTGCGGAGTACTAGGCCTAATCTTGCTGTTGATATTATAAATAGTAAATCATCAAAAATAATATAAGATGAACATTTTATCATTATTCGTACTCATCCCCCTGTTAATGCTCGGCGGACTTTGGGCAGCCAGGGGAATCAAAGCCATACGGAGCGTTATGGTTGCCGGATCTACGGCATTGCTTGCACTTTCCGTAGTGCTCACGTACCTCTATCTGAGTGAACGTGGCGCAGGAAACACAGCAGACATGTTATTCCGTGCCGACCTTGTCTGGTACGCTCCACTTCATATCGCTTACTCTGTAGGAGTAGACGGTATATCAGTTGCAATGTTACTCCTTTCAGCCATCATAGTGTTCACCGGAACCTTTGCCTCATGGCGTCTACAGCCGTTGACCAAAGAGTATTTCTTATGGTTCACTCTTCTTTCGATGGGTGTATTCGGTTTCTTTATCTCAATCGACATGTTCACGATGTTCATGTTCTACGAGATCGCTTTGATCCCGATGTACTTATTGATCGGTGTTTGGGGTTCAGGTCGCAAAGAGTATTCAGCGATGAAACTAACCCTGATGTTGATGGGTGGTTCAGCCTTCTTATTGATCGGTATTCTAGGTATCTACTTCGGTTCTGGTGCAACTACCATGAACATCTTAGAGATTGCCGGTTTGCACAACATTCCATTTGCACAACAATGCATCTGGTTCCCGCTTACCTTCTTAGGTTTTGGTGTCTTAGGTGCTCTCTTCCCGTTCCATACATGGAGCCCCGATGGTCACGCATCTGCGCCAACAGCGGTATCCATGCTTCATGCGGGAGTTTTGATGAAACTAGGAGGTTACGGTTGTTTCCGTATTGCAATCTTCTTGATGCCGGAAGCTGCTAACGAACTTTCATGGATCTTCTTGATCCTGACAGGTATCTCAGTCGTTTATGGAGCTTTCTCTGCTTGCGTACAAACTGACTTGAAATATATCAATGCATACTCTTCCGTTTCACACTGTGGTCTGGTATTGTTTGCCATTCTGATGTTGAATCAGACAGCAGCTACCGGAGCGGTTCTGCAAATGTTAAGTCACGGTTTGATGACTGCTCTCTTCTTTGCTTTGATCGGTATGATCTACGGACGTACTCACACCCGTGACGTACGCGAGTTGCAAGGACTGATGAAGATCATGCCTTTCTTAAGTGTATGTTACGTGATTGCCGGACTTGCCAACTTAGGTCTTCCAGGTTTAAGTGGCTTCGTTGCTGAAATGACCATCTTCGTTGGTTCATTCCAGAACTTCGATGTGTTCCACCGCACACTGACAATCATCGCTTGTACTTCAATCGTGATCACAGCGGTTTACATCTTGCGTCTAGTTGGTAAGATCCTTTATGGTACTTGCACCAACAAGCATCATCTAGAACTGACTGATGCAACTTGGGACGAACGCGTTGCAGTGATCGGTCTGATTGTTTGTGTAGCAGGACTCGGTATGGCACCGTTCTGGATCAGCAGCATGATCAGCGACAGTGTAGCACCAATCGTCACACATTTGATACCTTAAAAAAGTGAATTGTTAATAGTAAAAAATAAATAGAATGGATTATTCACAATTTCTACATATGCGGGAGGAGCTTTCACTCATAGCTGTTCTAGTCATTTTGTTTATTGCCGACCTCTTCGTGAGTCCGGATAATAGAAAAAACGGCAAGTCGCCTATCCTGAACACCATGCTCCCGGTTGTTCTGATGACCATCCATACGGTCGTTAACTTCTTTCCATCGGAAGCAGCCGATGTGTTTGGCGGTATGTATCACTACGTACCCATGCATACAGTTATCAAATCGGTTCTGAATATTGCCACACTGATCGTGTTCTTTATGGCACACGAGTGGATGAAACGCGAAGATACCGCTTTCAAACAAGGCGAGTTCTATGTACTCACCCTGTCGACTCTGTTCGGTATGTACCTCATGATCTCAGCAGGTCACTTCCTGATGTTCTTCATCGGTCTGGAAACAGCTTCTATCCCGATGGCAGCGTTGGTTGCATTCGATAAATACCGTCATAACTCATCTGAAGCAGGAGCAAAATACATCCTTACTGCTCTATTCTCAAGTGCCTTGTTACTGTTTGGCCTTTCCTTGATCTACGGAACCTGCGGAACCTTGTATTTCGATGATATGCCTCAACATATCAACGGAAGCACTCTTCAGATCATGGCATTCGTCTTCTTCTTTGCCGGCATGGGCTTCAAGTTATCGCTTGTTCCTTTCCATCTATGGACAGCCGACGTATACGAAGGCGCACCTAGTACCGTGACTGCATACTTGAGCGTTGTATCGAAAGGTTCAGCAGCTTTTGTTCTGCTCACTGTATTAATCAAAGTCTTTGCACCGATGGTACAAAACTGGCAAGAAGTGCTCTATTGGATCACCATTGCTTCTATCACCGTTGCCAACCTTTTTGCAGTGCGTCAACAAAACCTAAAACGTCTGATGGCTTTCTCCAGTATCTCACAAGCCGGATACATCATGTTAGGTGTAATCGGCGGTACTGCACAAGGAATGTCATCATTGGTATATTACGTATTAGTTTATGCAGCAGCCAACTTAGGAGTATTTGCGGTTATCACCATCATTGCTCTTCGCAGTGGTAAGACAACTCTGGAAGATTATGCAGGATTGTATAAGACCAATCCTAAACTGTCGTTCCTGATGACTTTGTCTCTATTCTCACTCGCCGGTATTCCTCCGTTTGCAGGATTCTTCTCTAAGTTCTTCATCTTTATGGCAGCGTTCCAATCAGGTTTCCACCTCTTGGTTTTCATTGCCTTGGTGAACACAGTGATCTCTTTGTACTACTATCTATTGATTGTAAAAGCAATGTATATCACTCCTTCAGAGAATCCGATCCCAACCTTCCGCAGCGACAACTATACTCGCATCGGTTTGGCGATCTGCACCATCGGAATCATTGGCTTAGGTATTGCCAGCATCGTTTATCAATCAATTGACAAACTTGCTTTCGGACTCTAAGTACGATATATCCTAAATTTGAAAGCCGTTAGTTACCCATTTACGAGTAACTAACGGCTTTTAAATTTAAAATATGATGATTTTTCCATTAGCAGATTTTTCTACAAAAGCAAAAAATCGTCATTCTCTTGAATAATTGGTAAAGAGTAGACAAATTTCTCAATGAATTCACTACAAAATAAAGATATAAAAAAGCCTTCTTAAGAGTCTCATCAAATTCTTCAAGAAATTACATAGGCATGTTCAATAGTTATTTATTTCTAAAATAGCATAATTATATATCAGTTAATTATAAATACTTGACAGGGGCTAAATATTAAATAAAGACTTGAGATAAGTAAGTATTTGCAATTATATGCAGCATATTTTATATACCCCATTACAATAAATCGTTATTATTCATCTATTCTCAAAAATTTACTCATCCTTTCAATGCACAATTTCTTTTGATTGAGATTAGGATGAACGTAGAGATTAAGGGTTGTAGCAATATTCGAATGACCCAATATAACACTTACTGTTTTGTAATCGCATTGACTTTCAATACATCTAGTAGCAAATGTATGACGCAACCCATGAAATACAACTTGGGGTATACCAAGACGTTTCAAAAGTCGTGCAAAATAATTACGGTAAGAACGAGGTTCTTTTGAATTTATTGAACTCCCTACTACAAAAGGCAGTAATGAGCTTTTTTTTACAACTTTCAAAGAGTGAAGAAGTTGCTTGGAAATTGGAATTTCGCGATATGAATTACTGGTCTTAGGAGATGAGTTTATTTTTTCCGTTGATTTCGATTCACAGTTGTATATTCTTCCCACAGTGTATTTGACTGTAATAATCTTTTGGTTAAAATCAACATCTTCCCATTTGAGGGCACAGACTTCCCCAATTCTCATTCCTGTACAAAGAGCCAAAAGTACGCCTATATTCTGTGAAGTTGGCTTTGCAATCAAATAACACATTAAAATCCGTTGATGATTCAGTGCCAATGTCGGCAAGCGGCGCCCATTGGCACTTGTCGGGTATTCTACTTCTAATTCCTCGAAAGGGAAAATTTTATGTTTACCTCCATATTTGACGATAGACTTTAGTACTGCAACTAAATCTCTGATGGTTTTTCGTGCAAGTCCAGCAGAAAATTTGTCTATGACAAACTGTTGTACATCGCTTTCTGTTATAACTGTCATTGCTCCAAAATATGGGAGTAAATGGGTCTGAAGAATAAGCTTATAGGCACACATGGTGGAATGCTTCACTATCGGATGTTTTGCATCACACCAAATTTTAGAAACTTCTTGAAATGTTTTTTGCATATATATATATTTTAAAAGAATTAATACTAGATAACTCTTTCAAAACAAACAATAACCATCGATTTTTCATAATTATTTATTGCCTTTTGAACGATTGTGGATTTTACAAAGCATCTCACAGTTTTCAATGGACGTAACACCACCTTTACTCCATGCCGCAACATGATCAGCATCCATCTCTGATATTTTATAGATACGTGTTTTATTAGAATTCTCTCCTAAAGCGCAAAGCGGACAGTTTGAAATACCTTTCATATTCGCTTCGTCTGTTTGTCGTTTATAAGCAACTTTTTTTGTAGACTCTTCGAATATGCGAATATCAAGTAATTTTTTGTCTATTTCACCACCCAATACATATTCGTATATATTTCGAAAACATTTAATACTTTCATCGGACTGTAAGGCACGCACACGTTCAGTGATAGAATCTACACTGTAGGGTGTGTTGTGATAAGTTTCATATAGTCTGCCCCATTCTAAACCGCACATATCGTTTTCCACCATTGTGAATGTAGTTGAAACCCAATCAATCACGGAACGGAAATATTTTTCCAGTTCGTTAACTGAATTATCACGGCGATGCAAACTCATATATGCGTCGATATTCATGTGCTTGCTATCACAAACCCACTTTAGAGCTTCTGCAAGGTAGTCTTGCCGTTTAACATCTCCTTTTATATAATGACTCCATTTCTGAATTTCAGCATTTTGCGAGTTGCTGAATATTCGTTTAGCTTCATTAACAAATTCACCAGAGTATATTGAATTAAGTAATTCTTGTTCTTTGAGTGGTATTCCTACAATATTTATAGTTTTAAACCATTCCTTTATCTCCTTTTCCTCCCCCTCGCACTCATAAACAAGCAACCGCGATTGTAATATCTGTTGCTGTAATTCTATTGGTAATCCTGAAAAATATTGCACATTATTATTTACATCCTTTATGGCAAATTTTCCTGTTACAAATCTACCAAATGATGTAATACGTTGCTGTCCGTCAAGAACTTCATATTGTCCGTCATTTGTTCGATTGAAATATATCAGACCTATGGGATAACCTTTCAATAAAGATTCAATTACAGCAACATCTCGCTTACCATCATTGTAGATATAATGACGTTGATATTCTGGCTGAATTGTAAGCCGTCCATCAAGACCAAACAGGCCTTTACCTTCCAATTCATTGTAAATAAACCCTTTACACACATCTGCAACGGTCAATTCTGTATTTAATATTGTCTTCATCTTTTATGTTTTATTTTTAAGTTGAAATCTTAGGGCAAACACAAGGTGATTCTGGCAAAGAGCTTGGATTGCGTCCGTATCCTCGTGAACTGAAAAAAATAAATCCCAGTCTAAGAGATGGACAGCTTTATTATTTGGAAAATGGAATACCTCAAAAGCCATATGCACGTGTTTTAATTAGAAAAATTTGCAAATTATGAAGTACTTTGAAATCTTAGGGATAACAGACAGACAAAACAGTTCTTATTTGCGAACGAAGAAATACACATCTTCTGACTCACTGAAATACAATGATTTAAATGCCAGAAGCGTTATTAAAGTTGATGGTAAATATATTCCTACGTATGCTCGTTTACTCATTAGAAAATCATAATTTGACATGTTTTATAAGAACTCTTGCATAAACTTGGGTATAGTATTTCCCATCAACAATATAATACGTTTCTTTCGGCGGTATCTCGAAATGAAACAATACAGCACCATCATTCAGTTTAGTCACTTTGGACTCTTTTCCATAACGGTCAATCTGTATTTGTTCAGGATACACTTTGGAGCTGCTTCCAAACCATGTTTTTGTTATCCCTAAGATTTCAAATTGCTCCGGACAATACTTATCCAAGAATGTAATAGGTACACCCATGACATCTTCATAATCAGAAGGTATTGCATCTGTAAAGGGTATTTCTATAGCATCATAATTATCATAATGGTCATAGTCGCTTTTTCCCTTTATCTCTTTGTGCTTAGAAAATCGAAGGTTATCTTCCATTGTCATTAACGCAAGTGGTTCATGACGACGACCATGATCTATATTGGTGAACCAGCGTACTCCTTTTACTCGGATATATTTTCGTCCATTCTCGTCAATTCGCCATCCTGCAGCAGTTAAAGGATATTCATTTGGCACCTCAAATTCTCGATCTCCACTGTGGATGGAATATCCCATCCACATTTTATTTTCTTTTATCAAAGGAAATGTTTCTTTATATGTTACTGCATTCATATTTCCTATGATAATGAATTTTTTATCAGCCTCCACAATCCATGCTAAGAATTCGCGGAACAGCGAAAAAGGAGGATTGGTGATTATTATATCTGCTTCATCTCGTAATTTTGTAACTTCTTTGCTACGAAAATCACCATCCCTATCAAGATAATTCCATTGTAAATCATCAATATTAATCCGACCATCTCTAGTATTATCTCGCTCTAAAATAAATATTTTACCTTTTGTCTGTGCCTTTTTCGGATCAAACTGTGGAGCCTCTGTTTCAAATAAAGATGGACTTTGTAACAGTATCATTTTTTTTGCATCAGGAGCATAACTTGTGGAAATTAGCTTTTTTAGTCCAAGTTCATCAAATTTAGCCGCAAAGAATCTTGTGAAATTACTCCACTCAGGGTCATCACATGGTAATAAAACAGTTTTACCTTTGAATACATCAGAATTATACTCAAGATATGCGTTTATCTCAATTTCAATATCATGGAACTGAGTATAAAACTCATCGTTTTTGCCAGCTTTAGCTTCTTTTAAGTTACCATTTGCCATATTATCTCATTCTTTTATTTTATTTGGTATAAGAAGCGTACAAAAAATTATTCAAAAGTTCTGCTATCCGATCTAGAATAGGGAGAAATGGCAGCACTCAATTTATCGCATACAGATTAACCATATTGCAACTTTTACCAATCATATTTGCCAATTTTGTTCGGAGAATGCCTTTTTACTCCTATTTTTTTTTAATCCTATTCATCAGATCTTCTTCTTATTCGCAACAAATATACACAATTTTATTGGTCAAAAGGCAATTCATGACGAAATGTATTATCTTTACAACAAATAAGAGCTATTTGAGAGTATAACATCTAAATCACTTAAATACATACATTTTCTAAATCCTTCCCACTACTATTCAAAAACTCTTCAAAGTATTTTCTCTATTGATTGAATCAAACCAATAATTATCCAAATAAAAAAATTACTCTTATCTCAATGCTTTCTCGATCCGATCGAGCTCCTCGGCAGTAAAGACTGTGTTCTCAAGTCCCTTTAGATTATCCTTCATTTGTTCCACCGAACTGGCACCAATAATCACCGACGATACCTGATCGTCCTTCAGCAACCAAGCAAGAGCCATCTCAGCGAGTGTTTGTCCACGGTCGGAAGCAATCGCATTAAGAGCAGTGATCCGGCGAAGCACCTCTTCCGTAAGTTGCTCCCGTTTCAAGAAACCTCCACGGGCAATACGTGAATCTTCGGGAATCCCTTTCAGATAACGGTTGGTAAGCAACCCTTGAGCCAAAGGAGAGAAAGCAATAAAGCCCGTACCATTCTCATACGCCTGATCGAGAATACCTTCTTGCTGAGGTTCACGGTTGAACAAATTGTATCTTCCTTGATAGAGCAGACAGTGCACATTTCTCTCTTCCAGATACTTGTAAGCAAACTCGGCAGCCTCCTTCGGATATTTAGAGATCCCCACATAAAGAGCTTTTCCTTGTCGGACAATATCGACTAAGGTTTGCAAGGTCTCCTCCAATGGTGTATGAGGGTCGAACCGGTGGGAATAGAAGATATCCACATAATCCAGTTGCATGCGCTTCAAACTTTGGTCGAGACTGCTCATCAGATGTTTGCGCGATCCCCACGTGCCGTAAGGTCCTTCCCACATATCGTGTCCCGCTTTCGTCGAGATAAACAATTCGTCGCGGTAAGGCCTCAACGATTTCTGCATGATCGTTCCAAACGTCTCTTCCGCCGAACCGAACGAAGGACCGTAATTATTGGCCAGATCGAAATGAGTGATACCATGATCAAAAGCAAAATGAACCATCCGCATACTATTGGCAAAGTCGTCGACATCCCCAAAGTTATGCCACATTCCCAAAGAAACTTCCGGAAGAAGAATGCCGCTCTTCCCGCAGCGCCGGTATTTCATCCCGCTCGCATAGCGCTCACTAGAAGGAGAATAAACACGATTTATCATATTCTATCATTTTAATGTACTTAGTATAACAAACAAATATAGAATATATTTCGAACAACGACAACAATTGATAAAATAACATTGCCCCCAATGCATCCCTGCATCGAAGGCAAATAACTTAAAGAAATCCAACGAATGATTATCTGCTAATAATCCATATTTTGAGGGTCAAAGTTCGTCCAGCTTGTCATCCAGTTATCATTAGACCCAAAAGCGCCAATAAAAGGAACTTGATCGAAGCCCGTACGAAGCATAGCATCTGTGAAAGATGCAGCAGTCAGCAACGGACTGTTAGAAGAAGGAAGATAAGAAGCCCCTTTGAAGATTCCAGCCACAAGAGCCATCTCATTGATAGAAGAGACCCGATTATTGTTTGCCGCTTTCTTAAAGAAAGCAGAAGAAAAAGACTCGTTGCCTTGTCCATCCAAAGCTACATCGGTCCAGGTTTTATTTCTGTCGCTTCCCAGAACATCCATTCCGGCAAACCATATATTCTGTAATTTCAACTCGCCTCTTGTTGCACTTCCCTGAGAGTCCCCTTTATCATTTTCGATGATCAGTCCGACAGGATAGCCAATCGCAATAGAGTTGAAGCAGCTCAAATTACTATATCGACGGATCTGCATAGCAGCTTGAAACTTACCCAAAGCCGATCCGTTGTTCGGATTGTATTGTCCGCCATTGATGTAACCTTCAGAATTACTAAAATCGGCAGCCATCGCTTTAGGTCCCACAAAAGTGATATTGGAGAAGACAGCACGAGTCATCAGATCAGTTCTTGTACCATCTTTCCAGTTATCCGACTCAAAGCCATTCGATAAAGAAGTGTCCGCAATTCTCGGATCACGCACCGATAAGCCGTATTGCACTTTTCCTGAATAACCGTTATCGGTATCAAAGTCGTCGTCCCATCCTTTATAAGCAATCAGATATTTACTGTTGACAGTACCGCCGAACCACTCGAACGAATCATCATTGCTGTACGACACTTGGATGTGATCGATGACCGTCTTCCGTCCGATCGATCCCAACGTCAAGCCGTTAATCTCCTGATTAGCAGCAAAAGGATAACCGGCAAACTCTATACGGACATAACTCAACACACCAGAGTTATCCTCATCATCGTTACCACCATGTTTAGAGCGAGGTCCCCCTTCAATCTGCATCTCTGTCTGATTATTCTTTGCCTTACCACAAAGGATCAATCCTCCCCAGTCACCCGGTCGGCGATTCCCTTTCGGTTGGGCAGAGGTAAACACGATCGGTTGACTCTCGGTACCTCTAGCAATCAGTTTGCCACCACGTTCTACAATAATAGAAGCTTTGGTGTTTTTATCCCCCTTAATGATCGTTCCCGGTTGGATCGTTAATTCAGAACCATCAGCAATGTAAACCCAACCTTTCAAAAGGTAAGTACCTTTAGGTAGAGTCTGTTTGCCTTTAAAGACGAATTCATCGTTACCATTACCAATTTCATTACCTTTGAATAGAAGGTTATTGCAAGCATCTAAGCCGCCATCCTTACTCCAGACATATTCATTTTCAGATCCTTTCTTTTCATCATCATCGTTATTGTCACTACAAGAAACAAAACTTCCGACGCAAAACATTGCAATTACTAAGTTGGAAAAAAAGCAAAACTTTTTCATTTTAAATCATTTTTTGTTTGACAATTAAAGCTTAAATAACAGCCTTATATATTAAAACTTATAACTTACACTCAAACTAAAGTTACGACCGGGGTTATAGGCTTTAGTGATCTCTTGGATCTCTTCCTGTGTTCCATCTTTATGAGTCACTTCGGTGAACTGTTTAAAATAGACTTTTTCAGCTAATAAATCTCTCACTGAAACCTTCAACAGCCAATGTTCTCCCCAACGTTTGGACACACTAAGATCGATCGAATTACGAGGCATCTCATACGAATCGGGAATCGTTACTGTATTCTCTGCACCGGCAGCACCAACTGTTCGTCCCACGCCCACAATACGTTTACCTATCCTATTGTATAGTAATCCGGCATTAAGTTGCCACTTATCGAATTGATAATAAAACCCCGTGTTGATCAAATAAGGTGACTGTCCTTGCATCGGACGATTCTTCTCTTTGGAGCCTTTTAAGAAGTTGACATGACTCTTAATCAGTGAACCATTGAACGACCAAGTCAGTCCGGGAAGCCCCATAAAAGCCAGATCTTTGCGTATATCCGCTTCCAATCCGAAGCTATATGCACTTTTCCCATTACTGAACGAGTAAACCAGATCCGTTCCTCCTGTCACGGTATAAGTCCATTCTATCGGATTATTAAAATGCTTGTAGAACAAAGCCACAGATACCAGCTCCCCTTGTGTAGGATAATATTCGTATCGAAAATCAACATTCTTCACATAACTAGGTTTCAATTCCGGGTTACCTTGGACCGAACTTCCCAAGTCGAAATCATAAAAGACAGAAGAAGAAACCTCTCTAAATTCCGGTCTGTTGACCGAATGTCCGTAAGAGAAGCGGAGCAATTGTTTTTCTGTTGTATTATAGCTTATATTGACAGAAGGGAATAGGTCGTTATAATTATAAAAAGTACTACTTGGACTTTTCTCACTATCGCGTGTGTTACTGATCAGTTCCATCTTGTTATGCTCGAACCGTACACCCGCATAGATGTTCCATGCACCCAAAGGGATATTGGCTCCTGCATAGCCGGCAAGCATTAAGTTGTTACCATTATAATTATTACGCCACTTCACCTGTTCGAGCAAGTATAGTTTATCAGCCCCATAGTTAGCATCAACCAGCAGTTCATTAGGAATATTAAGATAGCGAAACCCATCGGGCAATGTATTGTTCGAATAATTCCAGTAGTAGTTAAAATCACGAGTCGTATATTCACGAGTCCTGTATTCAGAGTATACACCTGTTTTAAGCGTAGGACGAAGAGATTCACTAATTACAAAATCGTGTTGATAGTTTAAGTTAGCAGAGAAAATATGTTCGTTCAATCGGGTAAATTCGCGACTGATATCATTTCCCTTGCTTAATCCCATTACTCCTTCTTGTAAAGCGTCATTAATTAGATATCGTCTTCGATCAGGCAAATTACGATTCGAGTAAGCATAACCTGTGCTCCAGTCCAACCGATCGTTCTCCCAAGTGTGTTTTCCGGTAAACTGTCCGTTATAAGTCATCCGACTACTATAAAAATATTCAGCACTTTCAAATTGATTGTTTTGAGAATCAAATCCTTTACGATCTGTATAGCGGCTTTTCCCAAGTTGGTTGAAGATATTCTTAAACTCATAACGGCTTATCTTTCCGGGAACATAAGTAAAGTTGAGCATTGCCCCTAGACGGACATCATTATTATATTGGTTATCGGTACTCTTGCGCAGGTAGTTACTTTGGTCGTTTACTTCGTCGTAAGCTCCGAAGATAGAATTCTCCATATTGGTATAACTCTTATACGAATTAGAATAATTCAAAGCGCCCAACATTGCAAAAACCTTTCCTTTATCCGATTCCCAATGACTGCTAAAGTCCATATTGAATCCCATATCGCCCAAAGGTTTCTTTTGTTTGATCGCCCAATCGTTATTAAAACCATTCCCCAACAGATCCACTCCATTCCCGGCAATCGGTTTCAAGATCGCTTCCATCCCACCCTTAAGCGAACGAAATCCGTTATCGAAGCCTAGAAAATCGGTCGAACTTCCCTTACTGTATAAAAATTCTCTTCCATGAGTCTGATCGTTTACACTTCCACTCAATCCCACAGAAAAAGAGTTCTTCGAAGGAATATCTTTTGTCTGCACCAGAATGAACCCACCGCTAAAGTCGGCAGGATATTCAGGCGAAGGACTTTTGATGACCACCATATTATCCAATTGTGAAGAAGGAATTAAATCGAAAGAAAAAGCCCGGGAATCGGCTTCAGAGCTGGGCACAGCACCGCCATTGATCCATACATTATTATAACGTTGCGACAATCCTCTCACCATCACAAACTTATTATCTATAATACTGATACCTGGCACGCGCTTAATCACCTCCGAAGCATCTTTATCCTGAGTCCGACTGATTTGTTGAGCCGACACTCCCGACTGTACCACCAGACTTTTACGTTGTTGCATCAAGACACTCAGATCAGTATTTCTCTTTGCCTGAGCAACCACAACCACGTCCGATAAAGTCTGTTCCTCCGTTTCAAGTTCTAAATCCAGATTGATATCACGATTCAAGCTACTTACTTTCACCTGTTTGAGTAGAAGAGATTTATAACCGATATATTTTACCTCAAGTGTATAAACCCCATCTTCTATTTTTAAAGAGAAGTTGCCATCTATATCGGCTACAGTTCCTAAATTGCTTTCCACAATACGTACCGTTGCACCTGTTAGCGGTTCCTTTGTTTGTTTATCAGTAATTGTCCCTTTTAAGATTGCAGCAATTGCATTAGTTGTTGCAAGAGCAACCAACAGCACCACTAAAAATAACTTTTTCATATCTATCATTTAATTTCTTTGAGTCGATGCAAAGATCAATAGATAAGATTACAAGGGTGAGACAACAAACAGACAAATATCTTTCATTGGAGTTACATTTCGATGTAGCAAACGTCGTGGAACGATGCAAA
>Ga0114938_1001267_pt1 | contig 17553 bp, 14 predicted proteins | sample AshMeaBigSpring_FD_88675 | JGI IMG/M metagenome (GOLD analysis project Ga0114938, IMG submission 88675) | Groundwater microbial communities from Big Spring, Nevada to study Microbial Dark Matter (Phase II) - Ash Meadows Big Spring | ecosystem: Environmental > Aquatic > Deep subsurface >...
GGTATAGTATCACCTTCAGCAGTTACGTAAGCATATACTCGAATGGTATCATTTACTCCAAATTTTTGATCTTGAGCAGATGCAGAATAGCAAATTCCTACTAAAAAAAGCAGCAGAGAAGAGGTGATATATTTGGGTGAAAAAGACATACTATAACTAAAAATAGACGATTTATTTGTTATAAATGCTGCTTCTGCGAAAAAAGTAACCTTTACGAAAAAATATTTAACAATTAATCGCCAAGTTTATTAAAACCTAAAAATTGAACTTATGAAATCTTAGGTTTTGAAAACAAATTTTTTATCGAAAAAAACGTTTTGATTATTACTGTTACAAATTATCTAGTAGCTTTATTGCATTTACATTATTCAACGACTCATTAATCCAATTGGTTCATGCAAGAATTGTATTACACATATTATGAAAGCCCAATTGGATTGTTAAAAATTGGTGGTACAGATCAATATATTGCAGAACTAAGTTTTGTAGACAACACACAGCAACTAGCCCATGGAGAGCCTGGCGTAAGCGATATTATTCATATTTGTACGGAACAATTAATTGAATTTTTTCAAGGTAGAAGACGCATTTTTGATATTCCGATTCACCAAGACGGAACCGATTTTCAACAACGTGTTTGGAACGAATTGTTAGATGTGCCATTTGGCAAAACCATGAGTTATTTAGATTTAGCAAAAAAACTGGGTGATCCAAAAGTGATACGTGCTGCTGCAAGTACAAACGGTAGAAACAAAATTGCCATCATTGTTCCATGCCATCGAGTAATTGGAACAGATAAAAGTTTAACTGGTTATTCAGGTGGTTTATGGCGAAAAAAATGGTTGCTACAGCATGAGTTTAGGCAAATGCATGGTATTCAAACACTTTTTTAAGTTGGTAAAAATTACTTAAAATTATAGACGGTAAAAAAAGTTCATATCATTTTCTTAACTTACAGTTTTTATCTCATTGTAGTTAAATGCTGTTACTTGAATAAATTTTTACTAATCGCCATTACATTTTTTGCGTACACGTTTTCATTTGCACAAACGAGTAGCTGTCCTGTAAACATTGGCTTCGAAAATGGAGATTTTACCAATTGGGAATGTTTTTCTGGAAAAATAAATTCAGCTGGTGAGATAAGTGTTACCAATACCCCTGCTATCGGTGGAATACATACTATTTTAAAAAATCAAAATCCACAACAACTAGATTTTTATGGAAAATTTCCAGTAAACTGTCCTAACGGTAGTGAATATTCTATTCAACTTGGAAACAGTGCTACACAAGCAGGTGCAGATAGAATTTCATATAGTATTAGTATACCAGCAAATAAAAATGAGTATAGTATTATTTATCATTATGCTGTCGTTTTTCAAAATCCAAATCATGTAGACTACCAACAACCAAAATTTACAGCTAAAATTTTTGATGAAACAGCTGGCAAATACATTGATTGCGGTTCATTTGAATATGTAGCTTCTAACGGCTTGCCAGGATTTTCGCTTTCACCAAATGGTACAAGTGTTTATTATAAACCATGGTCGCCTGTAACTATTAAATTGTTAGGTTATGCAGGTAAAAATATTCGTTTAGAATTTACAACCAACGATTGTACACTCGGTGGTCATTTTGGATATGCTTACATAGATGTAGATGAAAACTGCACCTCTCCTATAACAGGAAATGTTTATTGTCCAAATAACAAAGACATCACTTTAGTAGCACCATTTGGCTTTGCTCAGTATCGTTGGTTCGATGCAGGATTTTCAAATGTTCTTAGTACAACAAATACGCTAAAAATTTCGCCACCACCACCAAATAACACCGTATATGCCGTAGAAATTACACCGTTTCCAGGTTTGGGTTGTTTAGATACTTTATACACTACAGTTTCTGGTGTTTTAGACATATTAAATCTGCAAGTAAAAGATACCATTACCGCTTGTGATAATAAGGGAATTGACATGACAGCCTCTTTTATAACGAATGGAAGTACGCCTAATTTAAAGTTTAGTTATTTTACCGATCAAGAAGTAAGTATACCTGTACAAACGCCAAGGGACGTTCAAACGCCTGGTAAATACTACATCAAAGCGTTGAATCCTGCTGGTTGTTCAGATGTTAAACCTATATACTTATCGTTTATAAGTGCTCCAATATTAAAAATTAATGCCCCTCCTATTGTTTGTAAACCATTATTTGTAAATCTTATACAACCTAATATTACTGCTGGTAGCGATGCTGGGCTATCTTTTTCATATTGGCAAAACCAAGATGCATCTGTACCTATTGCAAAACCCGATAGCATTACACAAAGCAACACCTATTTTATTAAGGCTAGTAATAATACTGGCTGCTCTATTGTATCAAAAGTAAACATAACCGTTGAAGATTTGCCTAATATAACAATAAAAGATACTTCTGTTTGCAACGAAATTGACCTTACTAAACTGTCGTTATTTTCATCCAACAGTAATTCATTAAATTTTAATTATTTCAAAGATAGTGCAGCAGCAATATCCGTTTTAAATGCTAATCAAGTAAACGTTTCAGGTAGATATTTTGTAAAAGCTACATCAACAAATAATTGTTCTTCTATTAAAGGTTTTCAATTAAACGTATTACCGCTACCTACTTTTTCAATAAGAGATTCTCTCAAAACTGTTCTTCCAACAACACTAAATATTGCAGATGCTATTCGTGTTCCCAATGGACTGATATTTACCTATTGGAACGATTCTTCCACCTTAAATGAGATTGCAAAACCTACAAAAATTAGTGAAACAGGAAAATATTTTATCAAAGGAACAGATGTTAATAATTGTTCTACCATAAAACCTGTGTATCTATCGCTTATTCCACCACCACTTGTAGAAGCAACAGCACCAAATGTTTTTTCCCCTAACAATGATGGTATTAATGATGTATTTAGTATAAAAATTGTTGGATATTTAGGAGCATTACAGTGCAATATTTATAGCAGAACAGGAGAATTGGTATTTACAACTAACGATCCTTTGTTCAGGTGGAATGGTCGTTCTAGCAATGGAAAAGAGTTACCCGTTGCAACTTATTATTGGACAGCCCAGATGACCGATGCATTTAGAAATAGTAATAACATACAATCAGGCTCAATCACTATTATGAAATAGTGTAAAATAAATTAAATACTAAATGAGATTAAATTCAACGAATATTCTGAGGAAGTTAACTTTCGTTTCAGAATAAATAAGCCGTCTCAAAAAAATTGAAACGGCTTACTTATAATTAGAAATTTAATCAAAATTTACTTTTTATTATTTGGTCTTGGTCCACCGCCTCCACCACGTTGTTGCATATTTTCATAAAAGTCGGTTACACTTTTTATTTCTGCATCTGTTAAGCCAGCAGACTTCCATCTTGCTTTTCTAGCATCCATTAATTCTTTTATTTTAGTTTTTTTCTCATCATCAGATAAATTCTGATCCATTCTAATTTCACGTTGTTTTGGTTGAAATTCTCTAGAAATAGCAACAACAGAATCTGCTTTAGCATCTGTAAGTTTCAATTCTTCTTTCATTCGTTGCTTTAGCATTTCCATCATTTGGCTACCTCTTTGTCCACCACCACCTTGTGGAGGTTGTGCCATTGCAATTGTAAATAATGATGCTACCATCATGAGCGATAAAACGATTTTCTTTTTCATTGTATGTAGGTTAAGTGTATGTTTAATTGTTAGGCAATGTATTGTTTATTGTTCTAATTTTTTATTATCTACTTTACTTTTTTTCGATAATTCGGTTAGTTTGGCTTTTTGCTCGGTAGTTAAAACTTCATTCAACTCTTTTCGATGTTGTTTTTTCAGCATTTTTAGTTTTTCTCGTTTTTGTTCAGCTTGTATTGAGCTATCTTTTTCAATTAATTTTTCTTGTTTTCTAAAATTTGCATTCTGTTGTTTAACTTCCCTTTTTTGTTCGTCTGTAAGGTTTAATGCCGCTGCAATTTTAGGGTTATTAATTTTAGAAGTTCTAGTATTGGCAACTTTTTTCTGTGCATGTATGGTTATGCAAACCACAAGCATTGTTAATAATGTGGTAAATATTTTCTTTTTCATCATTTATCTTTTGTAGACTTAAAATAGACTTAATGCTACAGATTTGGTTTAATATACGTATGAAAGATTTGTAGACTAAAGTGTAATAAGCGTATTTGTTTACAATTGCTTTCCTTTAAATGTTTACAATTTACCTCATAACAGCATGATTGAATGGCTATATTTGCCCCATAAATAAAAGCATGTATGTTGAATGTTGGCATTTTCGGAGTAGGTCATTTAGGAAAATATCATTTAAATAATTGGAAAGAAATAGAGGGGGTAAAAATTGTAGGTTTTTTTGATCCAAATAATGATTTGGCGAAAGAAGTCGCATCTCAATACAATATAAAAAGGTTTACAGATGAAGATAAATTATTTGATGCTTGTGATATTATAGATGTTGTTGTGCCAACAGATCGTCATTACGAAGTGTGTATGAGGGCATTACGAAAAGGCAAGCATGTGTTTGTTGAAAAACCTTTGGCAAATACCATGGAAGAAGCTAAAGACTTGGTAAATATGGCTAGAGAAGCCAATGTAAAAATGCAAGTTGGTCATGTAGAAAGATTTAACCCTGCATTTTTAGCCATTAAAAATGTACCCATTAATCCGATGTTTATTGAAGTACATCGTTTGGCACAATTTAACCCTAGAGGAACAGAAGTAAGTGTGATTCTCGATTTAATGATTCATGACATAGACATTGTTTTAAGCATTGTAAAAAGTGGCGTAAAAAATATTCATGCAAGTGGAGTTGCCGTGATGACAGATACACCTGATATTGCAAACGTTAGAATTGAATTTAACAATGGTTGTGTAGCCAATCTTACAAGCAGTAGAATTAGCATGAAAAAAATGCGTAAGATGCGTTTGTTTCAGAAAGATGCATATATAGGAATTGATTTTTTAGATAAAAAAACAGAGATCATTAAGCTAAAACAAGCCAATGAAACCAATGTTTTTTCGTTTGATTTAGAAACGCCTACAGGTACAAAAACCATTTCTGTAGCCAATCCTGAGGTTTCACAGATTAATGCCATTAAACTAGAGCTAGAATCTTTTGTACAAAGCATTGTTAATAATACCACTACAGTTGTAAGTGAAATAGATGGATTATTGGCAATGGAAGTTGCTCACCAAATCATTGAAAAAATAAATAGTGCCAATCGACTGGTAAAATAGTTTTTATGCTTAAACGCCTATTCGATGTGCTAGCATCATGCATTCTTTTAGTGATGTTATCTCCGTTTTTATTAATAATTGCTTGTATAACCGCCATTTCTACAAAAGGCAGCGTGATATACACACAAGAAAGAATTGGCTTGAATAGAAAACCATTTATCATGTACAAATTTGTAAGCATGTATGCTGATGCCGAAAAAAATGGTCCGGCTTTATGGGTTTTACATGATGAAAGACAAACGAAATGGGGAGAATTGATGCGTAAACGTAGGATTGATGAATTGCCACAGTTGTGGAATATTTTAAAAGGCGATATGAGTTTTGTAGGTGCAACAAGACCAGAACGCTTATTTTACATACAACAAATTGTACAACAAAACGCCAATTATTGGAAGTTATTGCAACAAAAACCAGGACTAATTTCTTTAGGAATTATAGAATTTGGATATGCTTCTTCCGTAGAAGAAATGTTGCAAAGAATGCAATTTGATTTACAATACTTACAAAAAGTTTCTTGGAAATCTGATTTGGTAATTATTGCAAAGGCTGTATACAAAGTGTTATTTGGAAAAGTATAGTTTTGCTCTCATTCAATTTATCTCTTATCTTCAAAATAAGTTTTAAGCAGATTAGTATCTTTTCATTCATAAATCTAGTTTCAAGTGCGGTATTTTTTCTGTATTGTAATCGCTACTTTATTTTCTATTGATGATGCAAATGCCCAAAAAAAAAGTTATTGGCAACAGCTAGTAAATTGTACCATACAAGCTCAGTTAGATGATGTAACACACAGCATCGACGGATTTGAACAAATACAATATACCAATCGTTCACCCGATACACTTACTTTTATTTGGTTTCATCTTTGGCCAAATGCATATAAAAACGATAGAACAGCATTTAGCGAACAACTGCTAAAAAACGGAAGAACTGATTTTTATTTTTCTGCAGATAGCAGTAAAGGTTATATCAGTAATTTGAGTTTTACAGTTAACAATCATTTAGCTAAAACAGAACCACATCAACAGCATATTGATATTGTAAAATTATTACTTCCTAAACCTGTTTTGCCCAATGAAACAATCGTAATTACTACGCCTTTTCATGTACAATTGCCTCTAATTTTTTCTAGAAGTGGACATTTAGCACAAAGCTATCAAGTTGCACAATGGTTTCCCAAGCCTGCTGTTTACGACCAAAATGGTTGGCACGAAATGACATACTTAGACCAAGGAGAATTTTACAGCGAATTTGGAAATTATGATGTTACAATTACTGTTCCTGAAAATTATTGGGTAGCTGCTACAGGTGTTTTACAAACAAAAGAAGAATTGGTATTGTTACAACAAACTGCTTTACAACAGCCAATATTGCAAAAGAGCTATTTACAATATCAACAAGCACTCAAAATAAAACAATCGAAGCAAATTATACATCCTGAGTATTTAGTTCCTGCCTCTAGTCAACGCTTAAAAACATTGAGATTTACGCAAAATAATACCCATGATTTTGCTTGGTTTGCTAGCAAACAATTTATAGTGGCTACAGACAGTATTCGACTACAACAAAAGCAAGTAGATGTATTTGTGTTCTATTATCCTTGGCAAATAAAAGAATGGGAAAAAGCAACTCAATACACCAAATCAGCACTTGCTTTTTATGATGAAAAAGTGGGTAATTATCCTTATCAAACCGCTACTGTAGTTGCAGGTGCTTCTGTTATTGGTAGTAGTGGAATGGAGTATCCTTCAATTACATTAATTACAACACAAGAAGGAGGAAAAAACTTAGATCTTACCATTGCTCATGAAATTGGGCATAATTGGTTTTATGGTGCATTGGCAAGCAATGAAAGAGCTTTTGCTTGGATGGATGAAGGGATGAATTCTTTTTATGAAAAATGGTATGAAAGAGAAAAATATCCACCACTGTTTAGCAAAGCCAACAACTTTCATTTTTTGCAAAAAAAAATACCCAATGATATTGATTTGATTTTTGTAAAAACGATTGAAAAGTTGGGCAAAGCTCAGGCAATTCAAACGTCTAGTGAGGTTTTTTCGAATAATAATTATGGCTTATTTGCCTATACAAAAGCTGCTCGTTGGATGCAAGATTTACAATCGTTTATAGGTATCGACTCATTTAACTTATGCATAAAAAAATACTATCAGCAGTGGCAGTTTAAACATCCTAATCCAACTGATTTTAAAGAAATAGTGCAAATACACACTAGTAAAAATGTAGATAGCATATTTTCTTTATTGAACAACCCTTATTCTTCTATTAGAACGGTAAGCTCTAAAAAAGTAAAACCTGTTTTTTTATTCAATGTACAAAATACAGATTCGTTCAATTATGTTTCATTGGCTCCATTAGTTGGAATGAATAAATACGATGGATTGATGATTGGTGGAATGATACATAATTACCAATTACCACTCAATAAGTTTCAGTTTATTGTTGCTCCAATGTTTGCCACTAATAGCAAGCAATTCAATCTTTTTTCAAGAGCATCGTACAATGTTTATAAACCAAAATATTGGCTATCTATTAGCAATAGTTTTTCTTCCTTTACCATCAATCAGTTTACGCCAAACGAAGCAGCTACATTGTATTTAGGCGTAAGAAAAATGGTACCTTCTGTAAAGCTTACTTTTAATAACAAAGAACATGGAAGCAGCGAAAAGTTAAGTGTGCAGTTGAGAAGTTTTTTGTTAAAAGAAGAGCAACTGCAATTTTCTACCATTACAACACCAACAGATACTTTTGATGTTGTAGGAAAAAATGCAGTAAATACCGCAATTCATCAATTGAATATTCAATGGAGTAACGATCGGGTTTTGTATCCCTACCTTTTAAATGTAACCATTGATAAAGGTAAAAACTTTGTACGTGCAGCTTTAACAGGCAATTATTTTTTAAATTATTCATCAAGAAAGGGTGGGGTTGATGTTCGTTTTTTTGCGGGAAAGTTTTTTTATACAACAGCAAAAACGTTTGTAAGTGCCTATGAAACGTCTAGGTATCATATAAATATGACAGGTGCAAATGGCAATGAAGATTACACGTATAGCGATTATTTTTTTGCTAGAAATGCATTTGATGGTTTTGCTAGCCAACAAATTATGCAACGTGATGGTTTCTTCAAAGTAAGAACAGATTTATACAGCAGTAAAGTTGGAAAAACAGATAATTGGTTAATGGCATTAAACGTAAGTGGTGATATTCCTGATCAATACAATCCATTAAAAGTGCTTCCATTTAAAATTCCTTTAAAATACTTTTTTGATATTGGTACACATGCTGAATCTTGGCAAGAAAATGCTGCTAGCAGTAAATTTTTATACGATGCAGGTATTGAAGTTTCTTTATTGAAAGAAATGTTACACATTTATTTCCCTATTTTAAGCAGTAAGGTGTTTAGAGATTATAACAAATCTGTTTTGGGTGAAAATAGATTTTGGAAAACTGTATCATTTAGTGTAAACCTTCAACAACTTCGTTTAACAAAAATCAGTAGAGATATTCCACTATAAATGAAGCCATTAAGCACTATAGTTTTACCATCTGCACAAATAGATTTGCAAAAATGGGATGCATGTGTGGCATCATCATCGCACCAAAATGTGTTTATGTATAGCTTTAGTTTAAATGCTTTATGCGAAAATTGGAGTGGTATTATTTGGGGAGATTATGAAGCTGTTTTGCCTTTGCCTTGGCGTAAAAAATGGGGTTTGAAATATATGTATCAAGTGCCTTTTATGGCTTCGCTTTCAGTAATGCAGCAGCCGAATTTATCTATTGATATACCTGCATTACAACAGTTGCTACGTAAGCATTTTCGCTTTTTACATATTGATATTCAGCATATTTTTTTTGAAAATTGGACAGTTAGAAAAAGGGTAAACTTTTATTTACCGTTAAACAATTCTTACACAGAAATTTCAAGCAATTATACCAACGAGTGCACTAAAAATTTGCGTAAAGCAATCAATAGAGGATGTACACTCAAGCGTATTTATAGCACCGAAACAGTATTTACTTTATACCAAAATGCGTACGGAAGTTTACAACAGCAACACATAAATAACAATTACACTGCTGCAATTACTTTTGCAAAAGAAGCTATGCAACAGAATAAGGCATCTGTATGGCAGGTTACCCAAAACAACAATGATGAACCCATTTTTGCAGCTATTGTTTTACACGATAAAAATAGATACTACTATTGGTTAGGTGCACCAACAGAAAATGGTCGATATTGTAGAGCTACTTATTTTTTTATTGATGAAATGATAAAGATGCATTGCCAAACCGATACTATATTTGATTTTGAAGGTTCTGATATAGAAAATGTAGCACACTTTTACCAGCAGTTTTCACCAAAATCTGAATATTATTTTGAAGTTAAAAAGTTTCTTTTTTGAAGAATTTAACTATTAGATATTTCTCTTTCCTCTAAAATTTTCTCAGCAATCATTAAATCAATTGGTCTCGTTATTTTAATATTGTTGTAGCATCCTTCTACTAAATAAATAGATTTTCCTGCATGTTCTACCACACTTGCTTCGTCGGTAAATAATTCGTTATACGGTTGTTCAAAAGCAGGTAATAATAAGTTACTCACAAAGGTTTGTGGCGTTTGAATAATTCGAACCTTATTACGGTCGGCAATTTCAGACTGTTCATCGTCTTTCATCATTCTTATGCTATCAGTCGCTGTTACGGCAGGAATGGCAGAGCCTTTTAAAAAAGCTTGTTTATAGCAACGTTTTATAACATCTATACTTACCAAACATCGTACAGCATCGTGTACAAATACAATACTATCTTTTGCAACGAATTGTAAACCATTTTTTACCGATTCAAATCTTGTGGCTCCACCTTCTACCAATTGAATCGATTTATCAGGAAAAGATGCTTGTAATGCTTCACCTTCTTTCCAATGGGCTTTTGGTAGCACAATAATTAAATGAATATTGTCAAAGGCATTTAAGAACGCATAAATAGAATGCCATAAAATAGTTTTACCTTTTAATAGCAAAAATTGTTTTGGAATTTCTGTGCCCATTCTTACGCCTGAACCACCTGCTACAATTACACCAAATTTTTTCATACTTATTCTTCTATAAGGTTTTTTATTTCTGTTGAATTAATGATTCCATTACAAAATAAACAGCCGGACAGAAACTTGCATTTTTTAATGTAATGTTTGGTCGTTTTAAAAGAACATCTTCGTTTGTATACGGAAAACGGCTACAATCGCTTGGGCGTTGTTCATAAATACTACAAAAATTATCGCTACCTAAAAAGGGGCATGGTTGAGATTTTACTACATAATCTCCTTCGTTGTCTAAAAATAAATACGTGTCTATAAAAGCACTTTCTTTCATTTTTAAATGCTTGCTAATGCGTTTTATATCGGGTGTTTTAAAACGTGGAGAATAGTTTTTGCAGCAAGCTGCACATTGCAAACAATCTATTTTTTCAAAGGCTTTTTCGTGTAAATCTGGTAATTGTTTTAGTGCCTTTTTTATATCACTTTTTTGTAAAAAATATTTGTATTGCTTGCTATGTTCTTCACTTTTCTTTTCCCAATTATCTAATGTTGGTTCATTCATTTTTTTATATATAAACACAATAATACAATAAGTAGTTGCTATTTTTACGCAATATGGAAACAATAAAGGAACAGTGGCTTATTTTTGTTTCAACACCCATTTACCTCTGTTTTATAGGTATTGAAATTTTAATTTCACATTGGCGTAAGCAGCAAAAGTATGCTTTAAAAGATACTTTTATCAATGTGTATTTAATGGTTTTAAATTCTATTTTAGACCTTAGTTTTCGTTCATTGCATGTTGCCCTCTTTTTTTATTGCTATCAATTTGCAATTGTACAATGGAATAACAAACTATTTTATTGGGTTATATTATTTGTTGTAGAAGATTTTTTATACTATTGGTTGCATCGTTTCGATCATGAAATTCGTTTGTTTTGGGCTGTTCATGTAACACACCATAGTAGTAAATTTTTCAATTTTACAGTTGGTTTTCGATCTTCTGTTTTTCAGCCATTGTATCGGTTTATTTATTTTTTGCCAATGCCATTTTTAGGTTTTCAACCCTTTGATATTCTGTTTGCGTATGCAGCTACTCAAATTTGGGGAATTTTTGTGCATACAGAGTTGATTCAAAAAATGGGTTGGTTAGAATATGTTTTTGTTACACCTTCTCATCACAGGGTTCATCATGCAAGCAATGCAAAATATCTTGATAAAAACATGGGGATGTTTTTAATTATTTGGGATAAAATTTTTGGAACTTTTCAGGCAGAATTACCAAGTTCTACTTATCAAAACATACAATATGGACTTACAAATAATGTTACAAACCAGCATCCTTTACATATTGTTTTTCATGAGTGGAAACAAATATTAGCAGATATTCATCAACCCAATTTAACTTTTGCTCAAAAGTTTAAATACATATTTGGTAAACCAGGTTATAGTCATGATAACTCTCGAAAAACGAGTAAACAACTTCAAGAACTTGAAGTAGAAAATGAATTTTAAAATACATTTTCTAACCCTTATTTTCTATTCTAATACTTTTTGAAACAAGATTTTGGAGTTTTTTTTACCTATTTTAATAAATTTACATGATGTGGATAACTTTTTTCAAAAAGAAATTACTTCATAAAAATTGTATTTTTTGATTGTATAACTATAAAATACGTCGCTTTTAGTAAAATAATTTGATTTTTTATTCGCAATTGGATTACAAATCGGTCAAATTTTTCTAAAATAAAAATATTGCAATTTTATTCATATGCTTTTTAAATTATTTTTTTATCTAGTATGATGAAATTGTTAATTTTTTTAACAAAATTTGTGAGAACGAAAGGGGATTATTTTTATTGTTTTAACGAAAACGTTTTCATAAAATTAATTTTCTTCGAAAAACTCGGCCTCTAACATTGCTTTGCTTGCTTGATGAAAAATAAACGCTTACAAATAAAAATGTAAGCGTTTATTCTTTTTAGCACATGCTATCCCCATTCTCAACAAAGTATTCATTGTCATGTTATAGGATATTACATTTGCGACAATTTTATTTTAATTCAGTGGTACATTCATTAGGTATCATTCTATTTTATAAAATCAAAAGATAATTCCTTTTTTGGCATCTACTAAATATCACTTGCATGAACTTATTTCAAGAACAGAACACAGAGTTTCAAAGAAGACACAATGGCCCAAATGCTACAGAAACACAAGCTATGTTGGCTACAATTGGTTACGAAAGTGTAGAAGCACTAATAGATAAAACAGTTCCAGCATCTATTCGTTTACAAGAAAGTTTGAATCTTCCTGCCGCAATTAGTGAATTCGAATATTTACAAGAGTTAAAAACGATTGCTGCAAAAAATAAAGTTTTTAAAAATTACATAGGGCAAGGGTATTATGGTACCATTACACCCAATGTAATTCTTAGAAATATTTTTGAAAATCCAGGATGGTACACTCAATACACGCCTTATCAAGCTGAAATTAGTCAAGGTAGATTAGAAAGTTTACTGAACTATCAAACAATGGTGGCTGATTTAACAGGTTTGCCAATTTCAAATGCATCATTACTAGACGAAGCAACAGCAGCAGCTGAAGCAATGGCAATGCTATTTCATCATGTAAATAAAACTGATGTAATAGAAAAACCTAAGTTTTTTGTAGATGAAAATACATTTAACCAAACAAAAGACGTGTTGGTTACAAGAGCAAATCCAATTGGAATTGAGATTGTATTTGGTAATTATGCAGAAGTAGAATTAGACAACACCTATTTTGCTGCTTTCATTCAATATCCCAATAGTAAAGGTAGTATAGAAAACTATGAAACATTTATAGAACAAGTTCATTCCGTAAATGCTTATGTAATAATGGCAACAGATTTGTTGGCTTTAACGGTTTTAAAAAGTCCCGGTGAGTTGGGGGCAGATGTTGCAATTGGCTCAGCTCAAAGATTTGGTGTTCCTTTAGGTTATGGTGGACCACATGCTGCTTTCTTTGCTACAAAAGATGAGTTTAAAAGAGGAATGCCTGGTAGACTAATTGGTGTAAGCATAGATGCACAAGGAAATAGAGCTTTACGCATGGCTTTACAAACGAGGGAACAACATATTAAACGAGAAAAAGCCACTTCTAATATTTGTACAGCACAAGCATTATTAGCAAATATGGCGGTAATGTATGCAGTTTATCATGGGCCAAATGGACTTAAGCAAATTGCTTTACGTACGCATACTTTAGCACAAGCTTTGGTAGCCTCATTGCAAAATTTAGGCTTCACTGTATTGAACGACAACTATTTTGATACCATAACAGTAAATGTTAATTCAGCCGATTTACAACCAATTGCTTTAGCAAATGGAATCAATTTCAATTACATTAATAACAAGCAGGTAAGTATTTCTGTAGATGAAACTACATCTCAAAAAGATGTGTTAGATATTGTGTATGTATTTGCTCAATTGAATGGGTTGAATGAGGCTGAAATTGAGTTTGATAGTGAAACTGAAGTTTCAATTCCAAATTTTGCTGTAAGAGAAAGTAGTTATTTGTTGCACCCTGTTTTCAACACACATCATAGCGAAAGCCAAATGATGCGTTATATTAAGCAACTAGAGAACAAAGATTTATCATTGAACACAAGTATGATTTCTTTAGGAAGTTGCACCATGAAATTAAATGCTGCAACTGAAATGATACCAGTGAGTTGGCCAGAGTTTAGCAGTATTCATCCATTTGCTCCTAAAAGTCAAACATTAGGATATCAACAAATCATAGATGAATTAGCAGAATATTTATGTACTATTACAGGTTTTGATGCTTGCAGTTTACAACCAAATAGTGGTGCACAAGGTGAATATGCAGGTTTATTAACCATTATGGATTATCATAAAGCCAATGGAAATAGCCATAGAAATGTGGTATTAATTCCTATTTCTGCTCATGGAACAAATCCTGCAAGTGCAGTAATGGCAGGAATGAAAGTTGTAGTGGTAAAAGGAACACAAGAAGGACATATAGATGTAGAAGATTTAAAAGCAAAAGCTTTACAGTATAAAGATACTTTAGGTGGATTAATGGTTACTTATCCTTCTACACATGGCGTTTTTGAAGAAACCATTAAAGAAATCTGTGCTATTGTACATGAATTAGGTGGACAAGTTTATATGGATGGAGCCAATATGAATGCCCAAGTTGGGTTAACTTCTCCCGCTGAAATTGGTGCAGATGTTTGTCACTTAAATCTTCATAAAACATTTGCAATACCTCATGGAGGTGGTGGGCCAGGCATGGGACCAATTTGTGTGAAGCAACATTTAGCTAAACATTTGCCTTCTCATAAAGCATTACAAACAACTGAGGAAGAAACGTTTACACCTCATCATGCAGTAAGTGCTGCACCTTATGGCTCAGCTTCAATTTTGCTTATCAGTTATGCATACATTAAAATGCTTGGATACGATGGTGTAAAAATGGCAACGGAATTTGCTATTCTAAATGCCAATTATATGAAGGTAAGATTAGAAAAGTTTTATCCTATTTTATATACAGGAACTAATGGAACTGCTGCACATGAATTTATCATTGATTTAAGACCATTTAAAGCTACAGCAGCAATTGAAGCAGAAGATGTTGCAAAGCGTTTGATTGATTATGGATTTCATGCACCAACAATGAGTTTTCCTGTACCTGGAACAATAATGATAGAGCCAACTGAAAGTGAAGATAAAGCCGAGTTAGATCGTTTTTGTGATGCAATGATTGCTATTTATGAAGAAATAAAAGCCATTGAATCAGGTGAATTTAGTAAGACAGATAATCCATTAAAAAATGCTCCTCATACACAAGCTTTGGTTTGTGCTGATGAATGGAATAAGCCATACAGTAGACAGCAGGCTGCATTTCCTTTATATTACGTTACAAAGAATAAGTTTTGGCCAAGTGTGGGTAGAGTAAATAACACACATGGAGATAGAAATTTAGTTTGTACTTGTGAGCCTGTAGAAAGCTATATGACCGAGAGCAATTAAATTCTATTAGGAAATAATATAAAAAGGGCTGATTCTTTTTATGAATCGGCCCTTTTTCATTAATTTCTAAACTCTAAAATTTATTTAAATTTTTCTTGCCACTCAAGTACACCACCTACAACATTTACCGTATTGGTAAAGCCCATTTGCTCCAGCATTAAGCAAGCCATATGGCTTCTTTTTCCACTTCTGCAATGAATAATTACTTCTTCGTTTCTTAAATCTTCAATGTCTTCAATTGCCATGCTTTGTATTTTTCCTAACGGAAATAGAACAGCACCAATATTAAATTCAGCATATTCAGCTGGTTCTCTTACATCTAAAAGATGAATTTTTTCACCAGCATCCATTCTTGCTTTTAATGTTTCAACCGAAATTTCTGTCATGATTTTTAACTTTAAGGTTTTGTATTTGTACTGTCTTTTATAGGTGCTGTTGCACTGATGTATAAGTCAACTGTAACACCTGGACGAATTTTGTTCAATATTTTTTCTCCTTCAACAGCTTCTGTAAATATTTCCGGATTTTGTCTTACTACAAATGCATTTGAAGAATCAGAAATTGCACCCATCGGTACAATAGAACCAATCGACAAATTTAATGAGTTTAACATGCTTCTAGCTTGATCCAATGTTAGTCCAACCAAATCTGGTACGTTCATTTCATTACTACCAACTCCACTACCTAACACAAAACTAATAACGCTACCCAAGGGTATTTTTGTTCCTGGTTTTATCGGTTCGTTTCCTCGTAATTGTTCTAAAACAGCATTTTTTGCATAATCGGCTCTATAGGTTGTATCTCCAAGTTTTAAACCTAGTGTTTGTAAATATAGTTCTGCACTTTTAAATGAAAAACCAATTAAACTTGGCATTTCAATTAATGGAGGAACTGCTCTATTAATGGTAAGATAAATTGTTCTTCCTTGTTTAACTTCTGTATCACCTTCAGGAATTTGTTTGGTAATTACCAAACCTGGTAAAGATGTTGTAAAAACCGAATCGGTAACTTGAACCTTAAAACCTTTATCTTCTAAGCTTCTAATGGCTGCATACACATTTTGTCCAACTATCGAAGGTACTTTTTCGTACTTACCATGACCAGTTAGCCACCCTAATGATGCAAAAAAAGCAAGCACCAATACAACGGCTAGTAAAACTCCAATGATTATATTTATCCAAAGTGGTTTAGAAGTAATGGCTTTAAACACTGTCAATTCTTTTTTATTTGGTGAAAATAGGTGCTTTTGCAATTAATATGTAAAAGCTTCTTCAATAATAGAGGTGTAAAACTCTTTTAAACTTAAACCTTTTGCTTTAACCTGTTGAGGAATAACGCTTGCAGCACTTTGTCCAGGTACAGTATTTACCTCTAACATATATGGCAATTGATTTAGCTCATTTATTATGAAATCAATTCTTACAACGCCTCTACAATTTAGTAATTCATAGGCTTTTGTTGCAGCATCTTTTAAATTTGTTTCATCTTCTTCAGAAAGTAAAGCAGGTGTTATTTCTTCACTTAAACCTTGATACTTAGCTTCAAAATCAAAGAATTCTTTTTTAGAAATGATTTCAGTAATTGGTAAAACAGAGATATTGCCATTTAATTTATATACACCAACTGTAAACTCTCGTCCTTTAATAAATTCTTCTACTAAAATTTGATTATCCTCGTTAAATGCTTTTGTTAATGCGATTTCTAATTCAGATGCTTCATTCACTTTACTCATGCCAATACTGCTTCCACCATTATTTGGTTTTACAAATACGGGTAGTTGTAAATGGCTTAAAACAAAATCTGTACTAATGGGTGTATGTTTAAAAATGTGTAAACTTTTAGCAACATTAATTCCGCCAAAAGCAGCTACAGCAACGGTATATCGTTTATTAAAAGTTAAAGCAGAAGTAGCAGCATCGCAGCTTGTATACGGTAAGCCCAACATGTCAAAATATCCTTGTAGTTTTCCATCCTCACCAGGAGTTCCGTGTATACATAATAAAACAGCATCGAAAGAAATTCGTTCTCCCTTTAATTCAATTGAAAAATTTTCTTTATTTACTAATTGTTGGTTGCCACTTTCATCTTTATACCACCAACCTTTTTTTGTAATATCAATAATAAAAAAATCAAATTTTTCTGTATCTATATTATTAGCAACCGTAATGGCACTTTTATAACTAATTTCTGCTTCA
>Ga0114938_1001269_pt1 | contig 17535 bp, 13 predicted proteins | sample AshMeaBigSpring_FD_88675 | JGI IMG/M metagenome (GOLD analysis project Ga0114938, IMG submission 88675) | Groundwater microbial communities from Big Spring, Nevada to study Microbial Dark Matter (Phase II) - Ash Meadows Big Spring | ecosystem: Environmental > Aquatic > Deep subsurface >...
ACGAAATCGTGGAAGGTGCTGCGGGGCAGCGGCGGGGAGAAGAAACGGCTGATGGTTTCCCGGCGGACCGCGAATTCCGGGCAGTCAGTCGGCTCGTTTTTCGATGACGGCTTGCGCATGACCGGAAGGATCGGCCCGCGGGCCCCGCATGTCATCCCCGGAGATACTTAAGAAACCCGAAATAGTTGCCAAATCAGTTGCCAAAAATGCACCGTTTTTCCGGATTTAGGCGGGCCGGCCCGGATTTCCACGGAGAAGGAAATTTCCACCTGAAACGAAAAAAGCCCTAGAAACTAGGGCTTTTGAGCGATTTTTTAAGGGTTTGGAGGAAGTGGAGCATAGCGGATTCGAACCGCTGACCTTCTCATTGCGAACGAGACGCTCTACCAACTGAGCTAATGCCCCTTTTCAAGAGTTGCGCTGCGGATGAGTGCCATCTCGCGCGGGTCTGCGCAAGGATGAATTGGAGCGCGGCACGGCGAGTGGATGCGGGATCAGTTCTGCGTCCGGTTGAGCCGTTCCTGCACGGCCGGGGGCAGCGGATTGGTCCGCATCCAGGCGTTGGCGGAGGCGGGGTCGCGGTCGAGCCATGCTTCGAGGGCGCGGCCATACATGCGGTTGCGCTGGCCTTCATCGGCGATGCGGGCGATCTGACTGACGGCGACGGAGGGATCGTTGCCGAAGGAGTGCCAGACGAACTGCTGGACGGTGCGGTCGTTCACGTCGTTGGGGAAGCGGTCCATCATGGAGACCGCCGCGGAGGGGTCCTTGGTGGCGATGCTGGTGACGAGTCCGCGCAGGGCGTTGCTGCGGTTTTCGCCTGCGGGGAGGGCGGTGAGGGAGGAGAGGGCGGCTTGTTCGTCCTTTCGCGCCCAGGCGCTGTAAACGTCGTCCATGCGGCGTTGGGTGGCCTCGCCCGGGTTGGCGAGCAGCCATGCGGCGGTGCCGGCGGGATCGGAGGCGGCGAGTTTTTCGGCCGCGCGCATCATGGCACCGTTGCGGAGGGCGTCATCGGTGAGGCTCTCGATCCAGGCACGGGTGGCTTCGCCGCCTTGAACGAGCAGATGCGGAAGGAAGGCATCGAGGGCCTCGGCGCGCTCCTGGCTGCGGGGCATGCCGGTGAGGAGTTGGGTGGCGCGTGCGGGATCCGTCCCGGCGAGGCTGCGGATGATGCCGGCGAGGTGGGGGTTCGCTCCGTCTCCCTCGTGGTGGGTTTCCGCCCAGCGGATGGCGGCCTCGGGATCGGACGCGGCCCAGGTGGCGAGGATGGTGTGGGTGGCGAAGCGGCCGCGGGTGTTCGCGGAGGCGTAGTCGAGGGCGGCGAGGGGATCGGTCTTGGCCCATGCGGAAAGCAGCATGGCATATTCACCCAAGCGGCTCTCGGTGATGCCGAGGCTGCGGAAATGCTCCACCGCCGTGAGGAAATCACCGGGGCCGAGCGAGTCGATGAAGGCCAGCAGCGCGCGGTTGCGGTCGAGCGGATCCTCGCCGCGGACGATGGATTCCAGCCGGGTGAGGCGGTCTGCGGGATCACCGGCGCGCGAGGGTCCGCGGCTGCGGTCGGATTTTCCGGACGTTCCCTCCGCCCCGGCGGACGGGTTGGCGGAGCGTGTGGATTTGGTCACGGCCGGGCCTTCCGGTGCGTCGGCGGGTGGAGTCTGCGGAGATGAGATGCGGCCCGCCATGAAGCTTCCCGCTCCGATGAGGACGAGCGCGGCGGCGAGGGTGAGCGATTTCGGTTTCATGGGAGAGGTTCCGGCTGGAGGAAGCTGGCACGGAAAAGCGCCGCGGTCTTGTGATTTTGTGGGGAAATCCCCGCCCGGTCTTCAGCGGCCGGGTCACTCCGGTTCCAGCCGCGGAGTGCCTTGGCGGGTGGGTCCGGGAATCATGAGGGGAGGCGGATCACGGGCGCCGGACGGCGGCGCGATGGGCCGGAGGCTTGGCGGCCTCGCGGGCTTTCCGCGCGGCGGCGTCATCCCGATACAGGACGATGCCGTTGCGGCGGAGGTTGCTCATGAAGGCCTTGAAGTCGAGCGAGACTTCGTTGTCCGAGGCGAAGGCTCCGAGCATGCCCTCGCCGCGCCTCATGCGTTCCAGCGTGTCGGCGGCTTTTTCCGCGGTGGCGGAAATGTGGCTCACCGCTTCCGGCACGCCTTTGAGGGCGGGTTCGATGGCGGCGAGCGACTTGTCCGCGTTGGCGAGGGTGTGTTTCAGCCCACCGGCGGCGGACTTGATCTCGGCGACGGCCTGGCGCGCCTCGGCGATGGCGGGATCGAGATCGGCGCTGGTTTTCCTCCACTGACTGGAGACGTCGGCGAGGTTCGCCATGGTCTTGTCGAAGTGGGCGAGGTTGTCATCGGCGAGGACGGAGCGGTTGATCTTGCCGACGGCTTCGCCGAGTTGTTTGGAGGCTCCCTGGATTTCCACCACCGCGCCATCGACTTTCAGGAGGGTGGCCTCCGCCTGTTTGAGAATCCTCGAGACATCGCGGCTGACGGTTTCCGCCTGGTTCTGCAAGGCTTCCAGGCCTGAGGGGCCGGCTCCCGGGATGCGGCTGTCAGGCTGGATGAAATTGCCGTTCATCGTCTCCGGCGGCATCACGACGATGAGCTTGTCCCCGAGCAGGGTGGCGGAGTTGATCTGGAAGGCGGAGCCGTCCGGAATGCGGATCTTGTCGTCGATGGCGAGTTCCACCTCCACCTGGACCTTCTCGGTGAGCTCCGGCAGTTTGGCCACGCGGCCGATGCGTGCGCCGCCCATGCGGACCTCGGAGCCCTTGATCAGGCCGGACGCGTCATCGAACACGACGGTGATCCGGTATTGGTTTCCGAAAAACCTCTCGAAGCGGCCGAACTGAAGCACCAGCCCGCCCAGCAACAACAGGCCGATGAAGAGGAATAACCCCACAACCAGCTCATTGGGTTTCTCCGAAACGGGCACAACCTATCCATAACAGAAAAACCGCCGGATTCAAAACCGGAAAATCCCGCGGGCCGGGGTTTTCGATTCTTTGCGCCGTCTGGAAATCATGTCAGCGGGTTGATGACTCAGTCCCACGGCTCGCCGGAATCGCCATCGACGAAGGCGCGCAGGACGGGGTCCTTGGTGGTCCGGAGTTCCTCGGCGGTGCCGGTCCAGTGGACGCGGCCCTGATCCAGAAACGCGACGCGGTCCGCGATGCGAAACACGCTGCGCAGCTCGTGGGTGATGACGATGTTGGTGACGCCGTGGTCGCGCTGGAGGTCCCGGATCAGGTGGTCGATGGAGTCGGCGTTGATGGGATCGAGGCCGGTGTGCGGTTCGTCGAAGAGCACGCAGGCCGGCTTGTGGACGATGGCGCGGGCGAGGGCGACGCGCTTGCGCATGCCGCCGGAGAGATCGGGCGGGAGCTTGTCCTGCTCGCCGGACAGGTGGACGATTCCAAGAGCCTCGGAGACCCGGTTGGCGATCTGCGTTTCGTCCTTCATCCCGCTTTCGCGGAGCGGGAAGGCGACGTTTCCGGCGACGGTGAGGGAGTCGAACAACGCGCCGCCCTGGAAGAGGACACCCATCTGGCGGCGGATGGGGCCGAACTCCCGTTCGCGCAGGTTGGAGATTTCCACGCCATCCACGGTGATGCTGCCGCCGGTGGGGCGCAGCAGTCCGGGCAGGTGTTTCATCAGCACGGACTTGCCGCAACCGGAGCCGCCGAGGATGGCGAGCGTCTCGCCGCGGAGGATGTCGAGATCGATGCCGCGGAGCACGTGGTTCCCGCCGAAACTCTGCGTCAGGCCACGGATGCGGATGAAGGGTTCCATGGCATCGGGCATGGCATGAGGGAAATCAGGTTCCGGCCCGCGAGGCAAGAAGCGAGGCGTCAGAACAGGGCGGCGAGTTTTTCGACCTTCGTGTTTCCGATGAGGATGAAGACATTGGAGTCATCCACCCAGCGGGCGGCGGCCCAGTTGCCTTTTTGGGCGAGGGCGGGGCGGTCTCGCTCCGGGAGGTCGCCGCTGACATCCTCGCGGCGGAAAATGACCAGGTGGACGACGCCGGCATCGCGTTCGTCGAAGCAGATGAGCGATCCGCGTTTGCCGTCGATGACGAGTTCGCGGCAGCCGACGCCCTTGACCTTGGAGAGGCCGGGAGGCAGGCAGCCGGGGCAGGGAAGCTTGCGGGATTGCAGGGTCTTGATGAGGATCCGCTGGTCGTCGCGTTTTTCGTCGAGGCTGAAGAGCGGGGATTCGTAGGTGCGGATGAATCCCGCCTGGACCATGTCCACGGGCAGGGGCCCGGTGCTGGTGAGGGCGGGCGGATCGTCCTTCCGGGTGAGGAGGAAGGCGAGCGCGACACCCGCGGCAGCGGCGAGAGGCAGGGCCCGGCGTTTCCAGAACGGGGTGGTGACGCGCGCGGGCGAGGCGGTGCGGTCCATTGCGGCGAGGATTTCGGCGCGCAATGCGGGTGGCGGCTGGATGGAGGCGAGCGCGCCGATCAGCAGGGCATCTCCGGAGTCCTTGGCCTGCGGGAAATCCCCGCGTTCTCCGGCGAGGCAGCCGAGGATGTCCTCGCGCAAGGTTTCCGGCAGCGCCACCGAAGTGAGGGCGCTGGCGAAGGCGGAATCCAGGGCCCGCTCGCGTGCCAGCCATTCGCCCAGCTCGCGGTTCTCCATGGCCAGGGCGAGCGCCTCGGCGAAGTCCTGGTCATGGACGTCCGCGCCGTCCGGCCGGAAGCTCCGGAGAATGAATCGTGCCCGCTCCTTATCCATGGTGTTGTCGGAGTCCTCCCGGTTCGAGGTGAAGGATGTTCTTCGGCGCGCTGGAAGGCTCGGCGGTCATCCGTTTGCGGAGCATTTCCTTGCCCCGCGAGAGCCGCGACATGACGGTGCCGATGGGCACGTCGAGAATCTCGGCGATTTCCCGGTAGCTGTGCTGCTGCAGGTAAAACAGGGCGAGCGGCGCGCGGTAGGTTTCCTCAAGCGATCCCAGCAACTCCAGCGCGCGCTGGCCGTCCATCTGGCGTTCCGCGTCTTCCTGGGAGTCCGGCACGGCGGCGGCGGACTGCTCGTCGATCGGTTCGTCCGCGAATTTCGAGGCGCGCCTGCGCTGGTTGAGGAACTCGCGGTGCAGGGTGGTGAAGAGCCAGGTCTTGGCCTTGCTGCGGTCCTTGAGCTGGCCGCCCTTGGCCGCCCAGATGCAGAAGGTTTCCTGCACCAGGTCCGCGGCCTTGTCCGCATCCCGCGTGAGCGACATTCCGAAGCGGAACAGCGCCTGGTAGTGGGAATCAACGAGTTCTTCGAATTCGCTCATGGACGCGGGTGAGAGGGGTGGGGGCCGGATTTATTCCGGGCAAGTCACACCGCCGCCTGCCAGGCGACTTCCTTGGCGTCCTTCCAGAGTTCCTCGAGCCCGTAGTAGTCGCGCAACTCGGCATCCATCACGTGGACCATCACGTCGATGAAATCCAGCACCACCCAGCGGGTGTCCGCCTTGCCCTCGGAGTGCACCGGTTTCAAGCCGTGCTCCTCCTCCACCTTGCCGGCCACATCGCGCAGGATGGCGCGCAACTGCGGCATCGAGGTGCCGGTGCAGACCACCATGAAATCCGTGAGGTTCGAGAGTCCGCGCAAATCCCAGATGCGGATGTTTTCCGCCTTCACCTCATCGGCCGCCTTCGCGCAGGCCAGCGCCAGTTCTTGTCCTTTGATCGCCATAATATTCCGCTTGGGAGGCGACACCTTAGTTCAAGCTCCCCGCGGCACCAACCCAAAATGCGGCATGGCCGGGGGCAGGGATGAGGAGCTTCCCGGCGAGGGGCCGGCACCGCAAGAGCCGACCCTTTCCGGCATCAGCGGGCCGGGGGGCTGGAACAGGATTCGCGAAGCCAGGCTGCGAAGGCGGGGGGCTCGAGCTCGCCGGCGGCGAGGGCGAGGGTTTGAAGGACGGCCTGTTCCTCGGGGGGGTGGAAGATCCAACCATTCAATTCGAGAAACAAAGCGGCCGCCATCAGGCCGGAGCGCTTGTTGCCATCAAGGAAAGGGTGGTTTTTGACGATGCCGTGGGCGTAGCAGGCGGCGAGATCGAAGAGATCCGGGTTCTCATAGTGGAGGAGCTGCAGCGGACGCGCGAGGGCGGAATCGAGCAACCCCTCGTCGCGGATGCCGTCGAGTCCGCCGAAGCGGGCGAGCAGCGCGGAGTGGAAGCCAAGGCAGTCCTGTTTGCAGATCCAGACAGGCTCGTTCATTTGGCAAGTTCGCGGAAGGCGTTGCGATAGCGGCTCATGAGGCTCTCGGCGATGGTCATTTTCTCCTCGAATCCCGGTTGATCCACGGTGATGCGGAGCGAATGGTCTGGGGCCTCGGTGAGGAAAAGGCGGTCGCCCTCGCCGGCCTTGAGGGCGAGGAGCGCCTCCTTGGGAAGGACGACGCCGAGGGAATTGCCGATTTTGCGGATTTTGGTTTCGATGGGCATGGAAGAACTTTCGTTATTACACGGGAGGATGTCAAGGAGGGGATTGTAGATGGAAGATTGGAAAGCCCGACCCCCGACCCCCGACCCCCGACCCCCGATGCGCGCTTGCGGTGGTGGGCTGGGCTTTGATACTGCGGCGGGGTGCTGATTCGGAAACGTCTCGAGGAACTGCCCGCGCTGGGGGAGCGGCTGCATTTGGCGCTGGGGGTGTTTGACGGGGTGCACATCGGGCATCAGGCGGTGATCTCGCGGGCGGTGGAGGCGGCGGCACGGGAGGGCGGGCTGGCCGGGTTGGTGACCTTTGAGCCGCATCCGATCCGGGTGATCGCGCCGGAAAAGGCTCCGGCCTCGCTGTTGGCGATGGTGGAGCGGAAGATGGAGATCGTGGGCGCGCTGGGGATGGGCCTGTTCGTGCCGCTGCATTTTGACGCGGAGTTCGCGGCGATGGAGGCGGCGGAGTTTGTGAGGCGACTGCTGGAGGCTCCCGTGCGGACGATCGCGGTGGGCGAGGACTGGCGCTTCGGGCACGGGCGCGGCGGGGATGCGGCGCTGCTGCGGGCGGAGTCGGAGCGGCGGGGATTCCGGCTGGAATCGGTGCCGCCGGTGATGCTGGACGGCGACCGGATCAGCAGCACGCGGATCCGGCAGGCGATCCGGGACGGGAATCTGGAGGACGCGGCGCGGATGCTCGGCAGGCCGTATTCGGTGCGGGGCGAGGTGGTGGCGGGCGACCAACTCGGGCGCATGCTGGGGTTTCCCACCGCGAACGTGGCGACCGGCGAGATGCAACTCCCGCCCGACGGGGTGTGGGCGGTGCGGGTGCGCGATGAGGACGGCGAGGTCCGTGAAGGGTTGGCCAATCTCGGCCTGCGCCCGACGGTGGGAGGGACAGGCCGCACGCTGGAGGTGCACCTGCCGGGGTTTTCCGGGGATCTTTACGGGCGAACGCTGGATGTGAGCTTCGCGAAACACCTCCGGCCGGAGCGGAAATTCTCCAGCGTGGAGGAATTGAAGGCGCAGATCGCGCGGGATGTGGAGGATTGGAGATTGGAGACTGGAAAAATTTCAAATCTGCGCTCAGGCGGCTTGACAGGGGACACACGTTCATGAGAACAGTTTTTTTATGAACACCATCAAGACGGGCTGGGAATGGCTGCTGGAGAGGCTGGGAGGAAGGTTCGGGGCGCGCTTCGGACGGAGGGAGGTCATTCGCCGGAGGATGGAGATCCAACTGGAATTTCCGTGGCTTTCAAAAAGATGAATTTTCCTGATTTTGCGCTTACGCTCGCCGCGATGCCTCTCTATACACCGCCGCAAGCATCCGCATGGAGACGTTCAAACCCTTTTTCTGGATCGGCGGCCACGCCGCATGGCTCGCGGGCGCCTGGCTGGTGATGCCCCTCTGCGCCGGAGAACCGGCCGGTGGCATGGCTGCGGCCGACCGGGAATGGTCCCGCCGGAGCGCGTCCGTGGAGGAGGCGAAGATGCTTCTCACCAAGGGCGACGAGGCCTATCAGGCGGGCCGCTACGCGGAAGCGGTGGAGGCTTACTCGGGTGCCCGCGAGCTGCTGCCGGACGCGCCGGTGTCTGCGGAACTCCGGGCGGCGGCCACCGAGCGCTATGCCCAGGCCTCGGTGGAACAAGCGAGAATGCTTTCGCGGAAAGGCGATGTCGCCGCCGCACGGGAAACGGTGGACAAGGTGCTGCGCGAGGGAGTGGCTCCCAATGATCCGGGCGCCTTGGCCTTCCGCGCGCAACTGGACGATCCGATCCGCACGAATCCCGCACTGACCGCCGAGCATGCCAAGGACGTGGACGAGGTGCGCAAGACTCTCTACACGGCCGAAGGTGCCTACAATCTCGGGAAATTCGACCAAGCAAAGGCCGAGTATGAGAAGGTCCTGCGCATCGACCCGACGAACACCGCCGCGCGTCGGGGCATGGAGCGCGTGGCCGCGACCAAGAGCGGCTACCATCAGGCCGCCTACGACCACACGCGGGCGGAAATGCTCTCCCAAGTGGACGCCGCATGGGAAACCCAGATTTCCGCGCCGGAACTCGGTGCCGGTCCGGAGGACCCGGGCGGCCCGGCCGCCCCGCTCGGCGAAGTGACCGTCGCCACGCGCATCAAGCGGATCATCGTTCCCAAGATCGCACTCGATCAAGCGACGCTGGAGGAAGCCGTCGAGTTCCTGAGGCTCGCCAAGGACGTGGACGGCTCAGGCGTGAACATCGCGGTGAACCTCGGCCCGCCGGATTCGGAGACGGCGAAACGGATCCGCGGCCTGAAATTCGACCTCCAACTCTCGCAGGTGCCGCTCGCCAAGGTGCTCAACTACCTCTGCGACATCACGCGGACGAGTTTCACCACGGACGAATACTCGGTGATCATCACTCCCGTGGGATCGACCTCGGACGAGCTGATCCTCCGGAACTACCGCGTGCCGCCGGATTTCCTCACCAACCTGAGCGCCGGAGCGGGATCGGCCAAGGCCAACGAGGACCCCTTCGCCGAGGCCCCCGCATCGGGTGGCGGACTGCTCACCAAACGCTTAAGCGCCCAGGAGGCGCTCGCAGCGCAGGGGGTGGCTTTCCCCGAGGGTGCCACCGCGAGCTACAGCGCCGCGACCAGCATGCTGCGCGTCATCAACACCGCCGCCAACCAGGACGTCATCGCCCAGATCGTGGATACGATCAACCAGACCGAGCCGGTGACGGTCTCGGTGAAGGTCACCCTGATCAAAACCCAGCAGACCAATCTCAAGGAGCTCGGGTTTGACTGGCTGCTCACGCCGATGGCGGTGGGCGGCAGCGATGAATTGTTCGCCGCGGGCGGCACTACCGGCAGCACGCCGGGCCGCACGGCCGCGGACTTCGTGCAGCCCGTCCCGCTACCGGGCGACCCGACCGCGCTGGTGAATCCCGGCGTGGTCACCAACGGCCTGCGCTCCGGGCAGCAGGGAATCAACACCGCGACCAGCATCGACGGCCTGATCCGCGATCCGGACCGTTTGGGCAAGACGGCCTCCGTGGCGCCGGGCATCCTCGCGCTGACCGGGCTCTTCGACGAGGGGCAGGTCCAGATGATGATGCGCGGGCTGGACCAGAAGAAGGGCGTGGACATCATGGTGCGGCCCTCCATCCTGACGCGCAGCGGCCAATCCTCGAGCGTGGTGATTTCGCGCGAGTTCATCTATCCGACGGAATACGAACCCCCCGAGCTTCCCAACCGCACGAGCAGCGGCGGCACCGGCAGTTTTCCGGTCACTCCGGCCACGCCGACGGCCTTTGAAAAACGCGATGTGGGAGTGGTGCTGGAGGTGCTGCCGGTGGCGGACGCCAACCGGCGCTACGTGGACGTCACGCTGAACCCCTCGGTGACGGATTTCGACGGCTTCGTGAACTACGGCAGCCCGATCACCAGCGCGGTGCAGGGCTTGTTGGGACCCACGCAGGTTCCGATCACGGACAACCGCATCCTGATGCCGGTTTTCAGCACGCAGAAGGCCAACACACAGCTGACGGTGGTGGACGGGGCGACGATCGTGATGGGCGGCTTGATGGCCGAGAGCATCCAGACCGTGGACGACAAGGTCCCGGTGCTGGGCAGCATCCCGTGGGTCGGCCGCCTGTTCCAATCCACAAGCAAACAACCGGTCTCCACCGCGATCGTGTTCCTGGTCCACGTCGAATTGCTGGACCCCACCGGGCGGCCTTATCGGGACCGCTGAACGCCCACTCCATCCGCTCCCTTTCCGCCGCCCGAAATGTCCTCACCGTCCGAGCCGGAAAAGTATTCCATCGATGACATGATGGAGCGGCTGAAGAACCGCCCGGCGGAGGACCCCATCGAATACGGCCAACTGGTGACGCGGCCGGACGGCAGCCAGGCGGTGCGGGTGCGCAAGCGCAAGCGCCGGAGCCACCAACCGGTAAAGGAGGAACGTGCCCGGCAGCGCCGCGCCCGCATGTTCCAGATTTCCGGATTCCTCATCCTGCTGTTCGCGGGGCTGATCGCCGCCGGGGTGGCGCTCGCCTACGCCAACACACCGACGTTCCGCGAAGGGCTGGTCCGGAAAATATCCGCCAGCAGCGGCGCGCGGGTCGATCTACAGCGGTTCCGCGTGAATCCCACCTACGCGGTGGCCGATTGGCTGAGCCTCGATTGGCCGGGAGGCAACGCGCTCCAGAACCTCTCGCTGCGCGGTATCAAGGCGAATCTCCATCCCGTGAGCTTCCTCGGCAGGTCGGTCAGAGGCGAGGAGATGCTCGTCCAGGAGGCCACGCTCAACCTGCGCGAGCCCCAGGGCGGCGTCCCGCTGTGGGAAGGCCCCGCCGCCTCGGGGACGGACACGGCCGTCCGCTTCGATCAATACACGATCCCGAAGCTCAACGTCATCTTTGGAGACCGCGCCACCTCGCCGGTCCAGATCTGGGGTTCCGAAGCCACCTTTGTTTCCGCCAACCGCAACGGCCGGCCCGAGTTGCTGCTCAACAAGGGTGATCTCGCCGCCAGCGGATGGCCGAAACTCCGCATCCACCGCGCCTACATCGACTTCAGCGGAAAACAGGTCAACCTCGTCAGCCTGCGGCTCATGCACGAGACCGACAGCACCGGCATCTTCGAGCTCAGCGGCACCATCTTCCCATACCCGCCCGGGCGCGCCTCGGAACTTTCCGTGCTGCTCGATGACTATCCCGTCTCGGGGATCGCCGGCCCGGAGTTCGGCCTGCTCTTCGCCGGGAGGATCGATACCCAGCCCGCCACCGGGTCCAACCGGCTCACCTTCACTCCCGGTCACGACGCCGCCGCCTCGCTGTCCGTCACCTTCAGTTGCCCTGGAAAATCCTTGGAACTCAGCGGTTTTCCCATGCTCTCCGGCCTTTCCCAAGCCTTGGACGACGAATGGTTCCTGCGCCCGGACTTCGATACCGAGGCGGGCGGCCTGCTGCGCCGGGCGGACGGCAGCGTCGAAATCGAAAACCTCAAGCTGGAGAGCAAGGACCGCATGGCGCTGCGCGGCGGCGTCACCATGAACCCCGCGCGCCAATTGTCCGGCGACCTCGAAGTCGGCCTCGCCGAGGGCATGATCAAGGCCTCGGGCAGCCGCCGGCTCGACGCCATGTTCAGCCCACCCAGGGAGGGATACCGCTGGCTCACCGTGCGGATCGGTGGCTCGGCCGGATCCCCGGCGGACAACTTCAAGGAGCTCTACGAATCGTCCACCAGCGCGCCCCCCGCCACCCCGGAGCGGGGCGTCCCGAGCTTCGACGACCTCACCCGGCCGAAGTGAGATGCAGGGCCGCGGTTCCAACGGACTTTCGGCACGGAACCTGCGGGAGCTGGAGCGTGAAACCTCATCCGCACACCCCTCGCCAGCCGCGCAAATCGTGCGCATTCTTTTTAAAAGAAGAGCATGGCGTTCCCGCGGATTTTCGTTCAGAGTAAACAACGGATAAGGCACCTGAAAACGCCATCCATTCACCCAAACCAAACGACAAGACCATGCAAACCGCCAACGTCAACCTGCCGATCACCGTCACGGTGAGGCACGAACAAGTGACCGATGCCCTGCGCGACCACGCCATCCGGAAAATCGAGGGACTCCACCTCGACTACCCGCGCATCATCGAAGCCAAGGCCATTCTCGACGTTCAGAAAAACCGGCATGTCGCCGAAATCATCCTCTTCTGCGCCAACCACATCACCATCGAGGCCCACACCGAGGGCAAGGACATGTATGCCGCGCTCGACGAGACGATCGAAAAAATCGCCCGCCGCATGCGCAAGCACAAGACCCGCCTGCTCAAGAAGAACCGGCCGCACCGCAACGAGTCGATCCGGCATCTGGAGGAGCGCTACTTCACCGAGGAGGTCCTCGACCACCCGGAGGAATCCGAGCACGATCCCCTGCCCTACATCGTGCATCCGGAAAACTACGCCATCCGCACGATGTACAAGGAGGACGCCATCATGCAGCTCGAACTCTCGGATCGCCCCTTCGTGCTCTACAAGAGCGCCCGCCGCGGCTGCCTGACGATCGTTTACCGCCGCAAGGACGGCGACTACGCCGCCATGGACATCAAGGAAGCGGAGAAGTGAGCGGTTGACGCGTTCGCATTCACCAGGCCGGACGGGGAGCTGCCCCGCCCGGCCTTTTTCGTGCCCGGGGCGCCGGGAGATTGTTACAATAACGTCACCAAGCGCCACTTCTGGAGGAATGGCGGCCCCTCTACCTAGGCCGGGCTGCCGCACCGGAGACGAGCGGCCCCGCCCGCATGCCATGGTTCACCGCGCATCACGCCCCGAGTCCACCGCGATCCCCCCGCTACCCGAGTCCGTGTCCGTGCCGCCATGGCGGCGGGCCATGGCGATGCTGGTGAACCTGGCGCTCGCCATTCCGCCCGGAGCCGTTCACTCCGCCCCATCAGGGCAGGTGCCGCTGGACTTTTTCCTGCCGGCGCCCGCTGGCCAGCCATCCGGAGTTGAAGAGCCTTTCGCATGGTGGCCGCTGGAGGCTGGAGATTCCCGCTTCGGATCGATTCTGGCTCCCTACGCTCCCTCCTCAGGGCCTGAAAATCTGGTACAGGCCTGGCTGGAGGGCGGGCTCGAACCGCCACCCGCGCCGATTCCGCTCGCCGAAATCCAGCCCGAGACCTCTCCCTCGCCGGAAGCCGGTGCCACTCCCATGCCGCAGGCACCTGCCAGCGGTCCCGCATCGCCACCGGCACCTTTGGAGCCTGCGTGGAAGCCCGGCGATCCACCGCCAGCGGATCCGCCGCCGGACGGATTGGCTCCGCCCGATGGGGTTCCGGTGCAAGCGCCGTTTCCCTCGCCACAGACGCCCCAGGCGCAGCCGGGCATGCCTCTGGAACCAGGAAACTGCGTCATCACCGGCGAAGTCTCGGACGCCACCTCGCTCAACCCGGTGGCGGGCGCGATCATCGACGCCGTGGGCACCGGCCGCAGCGCCGAGTCCGATGCCGCCGGAAAATTCCGTATCGAGGGCCTGCCCGCCGGCACCTACACGCTCGAGGCCGCGAAACTCGGTTATTTCTCCGAGACCTCCGTTATCACCGCCATCGAAGCCCAACCCGCGGAGGCCCGCTTCGGCCTGCGGCTCAAACCCACCGACGGCACCGCCGAGGAAACCACCCTCGAGGAGGAAACCGTGGTCGGCGAATACACCGAGACCTCCCAGGGCGACTTCAACATCGATCTCACCACCGCGTCGGCCACTCTCACATCCGCGATTTCCAAGGACGATTTCACCAAGACCGGCGTGAGCGACGCCGCGGGCGCGATCGGGAAAGTGGCGGGAGCCAACATCGTCGGTGGCAAGTTCGCGGTGGTCCGTGGACTGGCGGACCGCTACGTGACCACTCTTTTCAACGGAGCGGCCATTTCCTCGGCGGACCCCTCGCGCAAGGCGGTGCAGCTCGACATTTTCCCGACCACCGCCATCCAGTCGATCGATGTCAACAAGACCTACTGGCCGAGCCTGCCGGGAGACTTCGGCGGTGGCACCATCCAGATCAATTCCCTCAACATCCCCCAGGAGAGGATCGCCGAGTTCAAATACAAATACGGGTGGAACTCGACGCACGACGGGAAAATGCTGGTGATCCCAAACCGCGATCTCGGCTTCTGGGCCGATGTGGACAAGCCGATACCCGACGATTTGCTATGGAACCTGGACGCGGAAGGCCAACCGGACACATTCGACGGGGGCGGCAACCGGGTGACCCCCGGCAACACAACCAACAACAACTTGCGGAGGAACCAGCTCGCGGAGGGAGCCAAACAGCAGGCACTCGCCGACGGACACGTCGGCAACATGCGGAGCCTCGACAGCAGCCAATCGTTCAAGCCCATCGAGGTGGAGCCGCGGCCGCCCGAGAGCTTCTCATTGGTCTATGGCGACCGGTTTCAGTATGACAACGGGAGCGAGTTCGGCTTCATCGGAGCTTTCCAGCGTGGCGAGAGCGACGAGGTGAATCCCTATGGCGAGGAGAACCGCCTCACCGAACCGGCCCGAAGCTGGACCGAGGAAAGCTACACCCGCGAGGTGGATTGGTCGGTCTATCTCGGCGCCGGTTACAAGGCGGGCGAAAACCACGAATTCGCCGCCAACTATTTCCGCAAGCGGATCGCCTCGGACAACATCACCCACGGCGTGGACTACGAGGTGCAGGGGGATCCGGTCTTCGGCACCCTGGCCAAGAACGAGGAAACCATCAAGCGCTACGGAGCATCCGCCGTCTATCGGAAGGAGTTCTGGACAATCGACCCGGTCATCCGGGACACCGAGTTGCTGCAGTTGCGCGGCAAGCACAAGAACGATTCCGGCACGGCGCTGTCCTGGGGCGTCACCGATTCGCTGGCCCGGGAATCAAGGCCCCACAGCAGCAACTTCCAGAATGGAATTCTTGATTTCACCGATCCGCTGGTGGCAGCCGAAGCCGCCAAAAACAGCGAAATCATCTTCAATCCAGCCCTTGGCAAACGCTCGGTGCTCCAGTACTCCACCTTTGGTGCCGACGGCAACGGTAGTCTGGATTCGTCCCGCGAGACACAGGCCATCGAGGAGAACGGCTTCGAAGTCTCGCTCGACCTCACCCAAAACTTCTATTTCACCGATGAGAAGGAGGAGGGCCGCCGTCTGGAACTCTCGCTCGGCGGATCCCACCTCCGCAAGGAGCGCGAACAGTCGGGGCGGATCTATCTGCTCCGGACCTCGAGCTGGGAACGCTGGGTTCAGCGCAATCCGCCTGCATGGTGGACCAACAGCGGAGCGGTCGCACCCTACTCGCCCGGATCGCCGCTGGATGGGAAGACGCTCGCCGACGGCAGCCCGCTCCCCGCGGGCTATCAGAACCTTGGCGAATATCTGGCGGCCAACCCCGACGCGCTGATCTCCTACTACAACGGCTACGCCAACGAACGCACGGGTACCGTGCCAGGCACGGGATCCGGGGCGGCCGCGGCGCGTTATGTGGCTCCTGACGCGCCCTTCTATCTGAACGGCTCCGGCCTTGAAGTCCGCAACATCGATTCCGACCTCACCCTGGTGGGGCTCTACACCGCGGGAACCTTTCATGCCGACCGCTGGCGCTTCGGGGGCGGAGGCCGCTGGGAGGAGGAAATCAAGACCTACGAGGTGGCCCCGGATCCACTCACGCGCCTGCTCGCCGACGATCCGTCCCGTTTCGGCGATCTCACGACAAGCGCCTTCATCCCCTCGCTCATCGCCGGCTTCGACGTGGTTCCGGAAAAGACCATCCTCAACCTGGCGTGGTCCCGCACGGTGGCGCGCCCGACGTTCCATGAATTCCTGCCCATCGAGTCCATCTCCCAGGACACAGGCATCGTGCGCCGCGGCAATCCGAACCTCACCGAGACCCAGATCAAGAACATGGACGCCTCCGTGGAGTTGAATCTCACCGAGGCGTTCTCGGGCCGGGTGTCCGGATTCTACAAGGAACTCGAAGACCCCATCGTCGTCGTGCAACGGGTGGACCAGGGAACCAACAGCAACACCTACGTCAATGGTGACAGCGGCATCATCAGCGGATTCGAGTTGGAGGGGCGATGGAAAGGAGAGAGTCCGTTCTCCATCACAGGCAACTATACCTTCATCAACTCGACACTCAATTACGACGTCAACCAGGGCCTGGTGATCACTCCGCTCGAAACACGGTTTCCGTTCCAACCCGGGCAGATCCTCAACCTCACCTTGGGATGGGAACCCGCGGACAGCCCGTGGAGCGCCTTCCTCACGACGAACTTCACCGACGAGTATCCGACCATACTGCGCAGCGAGCCCGACGACTATGACGTCTGGCTGCTGCCGCAGTTCACGCTGGATCTCACGCTCGCCCGCAAGTTCGAGATGGAATGGATGGACGCCACCCTCACCCTGGGAATCCGCAACATCACCGAGACGACCCGCGAATACGAATACCGCGGCGGACCCGCCGATGGAACGGCCGAATTCAACGGCCTCACCTACACCGAGGAAGCTCCCGGCAGGACGATCTATCTTGAGTTCAAGGGCGTGTTCTGAACCCGCCACGAAATGTGTCGGAATCGCCACAGGAATGCCTTTGAGGGGGCATCCCGCCACGGCAAACCTGCAGCCCGTTCGGTGGAGAATCCATGGAGCCGCTCCCTTGCTCGCTTTTCTCTCTCCGCCCGTTTCCAACTCCCAAACCAAATATGAAAAACAAACGAAACAGAGGTCTTGTAATGATCGCGATGGCCGCTTCGATCGCCCCCGCGCTGCACGCCGCCGAAATCGACGTGATCGCCACCCAGACGGTGAACACCACACCCTTCGGCGCGAACGTCGATGCGATCACCGCCAACACCACCTGGACCAAGGACAACGTTTACATCCTCAAGGACAAGGTGTTCGTGACCAATGGTGCCACCCTCACCATCGAGCCCGGCACCAGGATCTACTCGACGCTGGACGACAAAGGCACGCCCGCGCTCAACGACGACGAGTTCGGCTCGCTGGTCATCACCCGCGGCTCGAAGATCGATGCCCAAGGCACCGCCGACGAACCGATCCTCTTCACCACCACCGACGAACTCGAATACGAAACCCAGACCGACATCGACGGTGACACCAACATCGCGGACCTCCCGACGGCCTCGACCTACGCCCGTTGGGGCGGCGTGGTCGTCCTCGGCTCCGCCCCGCTCACCATCGGCGGCGTCTCCAACGGCACCCAGGAGGACCGCATCGAGGGCTTCCAGCCCGCCGCTTCTGCGGACCTCGATGTGGACGGCCGCGCCGACGTCATCGAATACGGCGGCAACAACGCCGCCGATGACAGCGGCACCATCAGTTACGTGGTCATCCGCCATGGCGGATACATCTACGCTACCGGAAGCGAAATCAACGGCCTGACCCTCGGCGGCGTCGGCAACGGCACCCAGATCGACCACGTCGAGGTTTTCGCCAACGCCGACGACGGCATCGAGTTCTTCGGCGGCACCGTCAACACCAGCCACATCGCCCTGGTCTTCAACCAGGACGACTCGTTCGACATCGACCAGGGCTACAACGGCACCAACCAG
>Ga0114938_1001270_pt1 | contig 17517 bp, 15 predicted proteins | sample AshMeaBigSpring_FD_88675 | JGI IMG/M metagenome (GOLD analysis project Ga0114938, IMG submission 88675) | Groundwater microbial communities from Big Spring, Nevada to study Microbial Dark Matter (Phase II) - Ash Meadows Big Spring | ecosystem: Environmental > Aquatic > Deep subsurface >...
ACATGCTGCAAAAGCTGCCTAGCTTCATTAGTAAGCTTGCATTCTCTCAAGCCCGCACAGCTATCGTGGTAGGTAATTTTTTTCGACAGTCGAGCTCCCAAGTCGGTAATACCTAACACTTGAACCAAAAATTCGCTCAATTCTTTTGTTCTATTTCCAAATTGAACAATTTCTTGTTGATTGGCGGCATTTTCAAAAATTTTGGGATAATAATTTCGCACAAAGCCTACACAACTTGCACTTGGCGCTACAATGTACTCGGCACCGGCAAAGTCTTTCATAAATTTACTGCATACTTCTTTACTCTCCCCCCAAAATCCGGCATTGTAGGCTGGTTGCCCACAGCAGGTTTGATTGGCATTGTACACTACCTCGCAGCCAACTTTCTCCAATATTTTTACCATATTAAAAGCCACCGAAGGGTACAGCTGATCAATAAAACATGGTACAAATAGTTGAACTTTCATGTAGAAAATACTTTGTTAGGTGAGGAGTAGTTATCAATTAAACGGGTACAATATTTGGGGCGTTCCCCTTCGGGTCGGGCTTTTCGCTGCTACTCCTCGCCGGCACCTTTCAGGATGCCGTCTGTGGGGTATCCGCTGCAATCCCTAACGCTTTAGACTAGCGTAACATGCGTAAAACTGTTTTTAAGAGCAATCATTTTTATGGCAGTTATCGCTGCTTCTTCGCCTTTGTGGCCATGTATTCCGCCAATGCGTTCTAGCGCTTGTGCTTGTGTATTCACAGTGAGTATGCCAAAAATTGTTGGGCTATTCAGTTGTACATTCAATTGGGTAATGCCTTGTGTTACAGATTGGCATACATACTCAAAATGGGGGGTATCGCCACGGACAACTGTGCCAAGTGCTATATAGGCATCCGCTTTAGGCATGGAACTATTCGCATGTGCCTGAATAGCAAACGGAATCTCAACTGCTCCGGGCACCAATAATGTTTGGTATCTAATACCGGCAGCATCAAAAATACGCTTACAGCCGTTTTCCAATTCGTTAACTACATCGGCATTCCATTCCGTTTTAACAATAATTACAAAGGCATCCTCAACAGTGGGGATGCCTTTGTTTAAAAATGAGGTGTTTGGTTGTGTTGCCATATGTTAATTTACACTCAATTCACTTTTTTCGTTACTCAACCGATAAATGTATTTATCAATTTGAGCACCTTTATCGGTTTTTGGATATTTGGCTTTTATTTCTTTATATATCTCCAATGCATCCTTAGGCTTGTTCAATGTTTCGTTTAGCAAGCCTGCTCTAAACAAGTACTCCGCTGAGTTTGCTTCGTCACTTTCAAAAGTGCTACCTGCTTTTTTATAATAGCCAACAGCTTCTTCTTTATTGCCTTGTTCTGCATAGGCATCAGCTAAGGCTCCGTAAGCAACCATTTGTACTTGTTTTGCATCGGTAGAAAAGTCTTTTAAATGTTCAACGGATTTCTTAAAATCGCCCAACTTTAAATAACTGATGCCGGCATAAAAATGAGCCAAATTAGCAGCTTTGGTACCCCCAAATTTGTTGATTACATATAAAACGCCTTTGCTGTTTGCATCGCCGTCCAATACTTTTCTAGATGAATCTTGAGCAAAGTATTGCTGTGCTTTAAAAATAGCATCGGCTGCTTTTTCTTCATTTGGTTTTTGAATCAATTCTGTATAGCCAATCCAACCAACAATAACAGCTACTATTGCTCCCGAACCAATCAATAAATTTTTGCTGTTGTTGTCCCAAAAGTTTTTCAATTGTTCTACAATGTCTTTGCTTTTGGTAGGGGTAGCGGCTACTACTTCTTCTTCCTGCACTTCTATAATATTGTCGCTCATGAGTTAAGGTTACTTGTGTGTAAGTGAATGGTAAACGGTAATTATGTTAATCAACAATGAATGGATAGTTTTGGTCAATATATACATCTTTCAAAACTTCATCATCGTTAGGCCAAGGGCTTTCTTCTGCAAATTTCACGCTGTCATCAACAAGTTTGTCAATTTTGGCATTGATTGCATCAATTTCTGCTTGCGTGGCGTAATTGTTGGTTAAAATAGTTTCTAATACTTTCGCAATTGGATCTTGGCTCTTGTATTCTTCAACTTCGTCTTTACTACGGTATTTTTGAGGGTCGCTGATAGAGTGACCTTTGTAGCGGTAGGTTTTCATTTCTAAAAGCGTAGGACCATCACCAATGCGGGCACGATTTACGGCTCTTGCTACTGCGTCGTGAACAGCCTCTGCAGTCATGCCATCTACTTTATCGGCAGGCATATCATATGCATCCGCTAATTTATAAATATCAATTACATTACTTGTTCTTTCGATAGAAGTACCCATTGCGTAGTTGTTGTTTTCGCAAATAAATACTACCGGCAATTTCCACAACATAGCAAGGTTGAAGGTTTCGTGCAACATACCCTGACGAGCGGCACCATCACCAAAATAACACAGTACCACATTGGTGCTACCACGATATTTTTCAGCAAATGCCAAACCGGCACCAGTACCAATTTGAGCACCTACAATACCGTGTCCGCCAAAAAAGAAATGTTCTTTGCTAAAAAAGTGCATGCTACCACCTTTTCCTTTAGCGCAACCTGTGGCTTTACCATACAATTCGGCCATACAAGCATCGGGCGAAACCCCTTTTGCCAAAGCCAAACCGTGATCTCTATAAGCAGTAATAAACGGATCTTCTTGTATAGTAGCAGTCATACAGCCGGCAGCAATTGCTTCCTGACCAATGTAAGCATGGAAAAAACCGCGAATTTTACCCGCCATTTTATACATTTCTTCTGCTTTTAACTCAAATTGACGAATTAATTGCATCAATTCATACCAATACAAATAAGTTTCTTTAGAAAAGTTGTTTGCCACGTGCTTAAAATTTTGAGGAGCAAATATAGGAGTTATAACGTTAAATAAAATTACCCTTGGGGATTTCTTTATCGGCTGTTTGGTTGTAATTTGTAAAAAAAGGGCAATAATGGGCATTTGCTGCCATACTACCCTAATAGAACGTTTGTTTAACCTGTTAGTAAGTAAAAAAACTTGCCCTCAGTACACCGAAATCTTGTTTATTTGCTTTGCGAGCAAGCTGCCTTATCTTTTTTATGACTTGTTAAGTAGGAAAATTGTATGAAAAAATATCCCCTTTTGTTAGTGTTATGCTTAAGTATATGGGTGAGCTTAATTAAGGCCCAGCCAACTTTTTTTATCTATTTGCAAACAGATAACAATGAACCTTTTTCTGTAACCCTAAATAACAATACTTATCATGCCGATAAAAATGGCTATCTCATTCTTAGTAAACTCAAGTTGGGCAAGGCGTTTTTGAAAGTGTTTTTTCCCATGAACAAATATCCAATCCATCAATTTGCTGTGGACGTACAAAATGATTTTGGCTTTTTGTTGAAACCTATTGACAACACAAATTGGCAATTGGAAAGTTTTCAAGGGTTGGGAACTATCCGTTCGGGACAATTATTAGAAGCCAATAAAACGCAGACAAGTTCCCAGCCTATTAGTCCTATTACGAACAAAAGCTCCACATCAGTAGATTCGGCTAACCATAAGGTAGCAAGCAACAACATCATAAAGGAAAAAGAATTTATGGCCAATGAGGGGCTTCTGCAACAATACATTGATGCATCCGGCACTACAAAAGATACCATTCAATTATTGATTTTGAACAATTCTAAACCCGATTCTGCAAAGCCAACGGTGAAAAAAGCGACATACGATAAGCCTTGTACCATTGCAAGCATGGACGAATTTTTAAAAATAAGGTTGCGTATGGCAGCAGCTACATCGGAAGAGGGGATGCTTGATGCAGCAAAAGAATGGTTTGTTTTGTACTGTTTTAGTACGGAACAAGTGAAAAATTTATCCGTCTTGTTTTTAACGCAAATCTATAAACTGCGTTTTTTCGGGCTTGCATTGCCACGTATTTATGATGCCAACAATGTTACGGGTTTGCAATCGCAATTAACGGATCCCGTATTCCTTCAGCAATTCAAATTACTTTTACAGTAATGCAACGTTATTTTATTGAAGTAGCCTACAATGGCACGCAATACAGTGGTTTTCAGGTACAAGAAAATGCCACTACCATTCAGGGCGCTATAGAGGGCGCATTGTCAATATTTTTTCGTACGCCCATACAGCTTACCGGGTCTTCGCGCACCGATGCGGGCGTTCATGCGTTACAAAATTATTTTCATACCGATACCAGTTTGGTACTACAGCAGCGCCATGTGTACCACCTGAATGCACTATTGCCTGCGGATATTGTGATCAAAACAATTGCTCCGGTTCCGGCCGACGCCCACTGCCGTTTTGATGCTATTTATCGGGCCTATAAATATTACATCATAACTTCTAAAAGCCCATTCCATAACCAAACTGCCTGGTTGTACCCTTATACCGTGAATATAGCAGCACTAAACGAAGCTGCACAAGTGCTAACTCAGTATACCGATTTTACCACATTTTCTAAAAAGCATACACAGGTAAATAACTTTCATTGCAACCTATTGCACAGTGAATGGACAATGGTAAACAATAGTTTGGTGTACAGTGTAAGCGGCAATCGTTTTTTGCGCGGTATGGTAAGGGGGCTTGTTGGTACCATGTTACAAGTAGGTAGGGGTAAAATATCGGTGCAACAATTTTGCAATATAATTGAGGCCAAGGATTGTCAAAAGGCCGATTTTTCTACACCTGCAAAAGGGTTGTTTTTGGAACAAGTGGTCTATCCGCAAGGATATTTTTTGCGGCACTAGCCGCAACCAAACAGCGTTTTGTATTGTTGCACGTTGGTTAAAGCAGTAGGTTTATGGGTAATTCACCTTTTAGGCAGTCCGTTGGATTTCAGGTAATTGATAAAGCACTTACTGAAAAAGGGTTTGCTCCATTCGACTTTCAAGTACAAACTTGGCAACAAATACATGAGGGCAAAAGCGGATTGGTGAATGCACCCACGGGCTGCGGTAAAACGTATGCTGTTTTTTTAGGCGCCCTTATACAATTCATCAATCGATACCCCAAGGGTTTTCGTGAGCAGCAACACAATGGCTTGCAATTACTTTGGATAACCCCTTTGCGTGCCTTGGCTAAGGATATTGGCCGGGCTATGGAAGAAATGTTGGCTTGTTTGGATATGCCTTGGCGGGTGGGCATTAGAAACGGAGATACTTCCGCTTCGGAGCGACTGCAACAAAAAAAGCATGTTCCCGAAATTTTGATTATTACGCCCGAAAGCCTGCATTTGTTGATTGCTCAAAAAGAACATGCTCGGCTTTTTGATGCATTGCAAGTAGTGGCGGTAGACGAATGGCACGAACTGCTTGGTAGCAAGCGAGGTATTCAAGTTGAGTTGGCCATTAGTCATTTAATAGCATTGGTGCACCAAAGGCACCGTGCGCCATTAATATGGGGCATATCGGCCACAATTGGCAATTTAGAGGAGGCCGCAAAGGTGCTGTTGTATGCAACACAACAGCCACCGAGCATTGTAAAAGCCCATACATCCAAGCAGATTGCTGTACACGCCATCATTCCCAACGAAATAGATACTTACCCTTGGGCGGGTCATCTAGGACTCAAAATGGCCGAGCAAGTACTGCCCATTATTGCACAAAGCAATACTACTTTGTTGTTTACCAATACGCGTGGCATGAGCGAAAGGTGGTACCAAACCCTGCTGCAAATTGCGCCCCACTTAGCCGGCACTATTGCGTTGCACCATGGCAGTATGGAGCCGAGTTTGCGCACTTGGGTAGAAGATGCCTTGCATACCAACTTACTTAAAGTAGTGGTATGTACGGCAAGTTTGGATTTAGGGGTCGATTTTAGACCCGTAGATACCGTTATACAAGTGGGTTCACCCAAAGGAATTGCTCGTTTTTTGCAACGTGCCGGGCGAAGTGGCCATGCTCCCGGCGAAACCAGCAATATTTATTTTTTACCTACGCATTCGCTGGAATTGATGGAAGTGGCGGCGTTAAAACAGGCCATTCAGCAATCTTTTATAGAAAGTAAAGAACCTTTGTTATTGTGCTTTGATGTTTTGATTCAGTACCTAAGTACACTTGCCGTGGGTGATGGATTTGAAGCGGCGGTTGCTTTTGCTGAAATTAAAAATACACACGCTTTTGCCGACATGAGCAATGCAGAATTTGAGGAGCTGCTTTTGCACCTTACAGAAGGTGGAAAGGTGTTACAAAGCTATGATGAGTTCAAAAAAGTAACCTTGGTAAATGGCAAATACCAAATTACCAACCGCCGTACTGCTATGCGGCATCGCATGCACATTGGTACCATTGTGAGCGATGCCATGATGAAGGTGAAAATGTTGGGTGGTGGTTTTATAGGCGTTATTGAAGAATGGTTTATCAGCAGGCTCGAAATTGGTGATGTATTTACCCTTGCCGGGCGAAATGTGGCATTGGTAATGATTAAAGACATGACTGTGATCGTGCGCAAATCTGCTTCCAAAAAGTCAATTGTACCTAGTTGGATGGGTGGGCGGATGAGCCTGACAGCCAATTTGGGGCAACTTTTGCGCCAAACATTTCAGCAGGCGGCACAATCCATCATGTATGCTCCACTTGCCAATATGCCTGAAGAATTGGTAGCCTTACAACCTTTGTTGCAATTGCAAGCCCAACTATCGCACATTCCGCAGCAGCATGAATTGTTGATAGAGCATTTGGAAGACAAAGATGGCTATCATTTATTGGTATATCCATTTGAAGGAAGGCAAGTACACGAGGCCATGAGCGCCTTATTGGCTCACCGAATTGCGGCCAATCACCGCATTAGTTTTTCGATATCGATGAATGATTACGGCTTTGAATTGCTTAGCGACCAACCAATTCCTGTTACCAATGAAAACGTAGCGGCATTGTTTAGCGACAAACAGTTGATGATGGATATACAGCAAAGCATCAATAGCGTGGAAATGGCTAGTAGGAAATTTAGGGATATTGCGGTAATAGGCGGACTCATTTTTCAGGGCATGCCCGGCGAACAGAAAAAAGCTCGCCATTTGCAATCGTCGGCAGGTTTGTTGTTTCGCGTATTTCACGAATACGACCCCAACCATGTTTTGGTAAGACAGGCCTATCAGGAAGTGATGAGTCAGCAAATGGAAGAAGTACGCTTGAGGCAGGGATTGCAGCGCATTGCCGAAAGCAACATCATAATAAAGTATCCTACGCGGCTTACCCCTCTGAGTTTCCCAATTATAGCCGATGGCCTCAATCGTAACAATGTATCGTCGGAGCAATTAGAAGATCGGGTGCGGAAAATGCAACAGCAATTGATGCGGTAATGATTTGTTGGCAACCAATCATAGCTTCTGAAAGTTTGCCGCCATTTTGCGGCAACCAATCATAGCTTCTGAAAGTTTGTCGCCATTTTGCGGCAACCGGTCATAACTTCTGAAAGCTTGCCGCCATTTTGCGGCAACCGGTCATAGCTTCTGAAAGTTTGTCGCCATTTTGCGGCAACCGATCATAACTTCTGAAAGTTTGTCGCCATTTTGCGGCTACCGGTCATAACTTCTGAAAGCTTGCCGCCATTTTGCGGCAACCAATCATAGCTTTTGAAAGCTTGCCGCCATTTTGCGGCAACTGATCATAACTTCTGAAAGTTTGTCGCCATTTTGCGGCTACCGGTCATAGCTTCTGAAAGGTTACTGCAAGTTGTCAACAATCCAATTATTCAAAATCAATTGTCCTATGCATTTCCTTATGCCGAATCATTCCAATGTAGTGGCGTATGTTGGGTAGTTGGGCTAGCGTTAGGGATTGACGCGGATACCCCACAGTGCAGCGAAGCGGAACGAGGAGTAGCAGCAAAAGCCCGACCCGAAGGGGAACGCCCTTCAAGAAAAAATGATTGATTGAAAAGGTATATTAGCCAATAGATTTGGCAATACCTACTTCCAAGCCGCGCAGTTCAGCAAGTCCGCGTAGGCGGCCAATAGCACTATAGCCTGGATAGGTGGTTTTGTGCAAATCGTCGAGCATTTGGTGACCATGATCGGGGCGCATAGGAATGGATTTGCGCAGTTTTTTTTGTAAGAGCACCACTTCTTTCACAATAGCATACATATCTGCATCGCCATCTAGGTGATCGGCTTCGTAAAAATTGCCGTTGGCATCGCGCTTGGTATTGCGCAAATGTAAAAAGTGGATGTGCTCGCCATAGCGTTGCACCATTCCTACAAGGTCGTTATCGGCACGTGCACCAAACGAACCCGTGCAAAAGCAAAGTCCATTAGCAGGTGAGGGAGCCGCGGCTAATAAAAATGCCACATGTGCTTCGGTGCTCATAATGCGGGGCAAACCAAGGATAGGAAAAGGAGGATCATCGGGGTGAATGGCCAACTGTATGCCCACTTCTTCGGCTACGGGTACCACGGCTTGTAAAAAATAGGCAAGGTGCTGTTGCAATAGTTCGGCGTTGATGTGTTTGTAGGTAGCCAACGCCTCCAAAATCTGCAGTTTGGTAAAGGGTTCGTTGCTGCCGGGCAGTCCCAACATGGTGTTTTGAAAAAGGGTATTTTTTTCAGAATCGGAAAGGGCATGGAAATAGCTAGTCGCTTCCCGAATTTCGGTAGCCGTATAGTCGGAAAAAGCATTGGGGCGTTGTAGCAAAAACACATCGAAGGCAATAAAAGCCAACCGTTCAAAGTAGAGGGCTTTGCTGCCGTCGGGCATGGTATAGCTAATGTTGGTACGCATCCAATCGAGCAAAGGCATAAAGTTGTAAGTCACCACTTTAAGACCACATGCTGCCACGTTGCGCAAGCTTTGTTGGTAATTATGGATGTATGCTTGATAGTTGCCCGAGTGCTTTTTAATGTCCTCATGCACGGGCAAACTTTCAATCACCGTCCAAGTAAGGCCTGCTTCGGCCACTTCGGCTTTGCGTTTTTCAATTTCGGCTACGGTCCATACATCGCCCACCGGAATGTGGTGCAATGCGGTTACCACACCGGTACAGCCTGCTTGGCGAATGTGCCAAAGGTTAACGGGATCGTTGGGGCCAAACCAACGCATGGTTTGTTCCATCATAAAAGGAGCAGATTGAGAAGCCATAAAATGAATAACAAAGTAAAAGTGATTAAAATCCGATAGCGTTACCACCATCTACGGGCAGTATCACACCGGTAATGTATTTGGCCGCATCGGAAGCCAAAAAAACAGCCGCCGCGCCTATGTCGGCAGTTTCACCCAAATAGCCCATAGGGGTACGCGATAAGGCTTTCGCTTTTCGTGCGGGATCGCTGTCGAGGGCTTTTTTGCTCATTTCAGTAGCTATAAATCCGGGGGCAATACTGTTTACCCGAATGCCTTTGGGCGAAAGTTCAACCGCCATTGCTTTAGTCATGCCATCAATAGCAGCTTTCGAAGCAGTATAAGCTATCACCCTCGGTATGCCATACTGTGCCGCCATAGAACTAATATTGATGATGTTGCCGCTGCCTTGTATTAGCATTTGCTTAACTACTTCCCTCGAAAGGGCAAATACAGCCGAAGTGTTGGTGCGCAAAATGTGGTCGAACTCGCTGTTGCTTACTTCTGTAAAATCCTTTTTCAAGTTAATGCCTGCATTGTTCACCAAAATATCAATACGTTGGTGCTGCGCTACAATTTGATCAATCAGCGCCGGTATTTGGTCTAGCTCGTTTAAATCGAAAACGATTGCCTGACCGTATGCGCCCAATGTAGCAACTGCTTCGTTGAGTTTATCGGCATTGCGACCAATAATGATGGTGAATATTTGTTGTTGGGCAAAAGCTTGGGCAATGGCTAAGCCAATACCTGAACCTCCACCGGTTACAATGGCTATTTTTTGTTGCATGATGTTTGTTTACAATGGCAATAATCTGTTTGCTACTTACTTAGTGGTGCAAAATTAATGCAGGGATGTACCGGCTGAAGGGTGCAAAATGTATCTATTTGGGGCGTTAAATGTTAGCAGCCGGTGCAGCTAGTGGGCAAATAGGCTTGTTTTTGTAGTAGCAGGTAGAAATAGAGCAACTATTTGCCACGTACATTTGTTACAACCCCTACACGAACTTTCTTGCAAATGGCAAAAGGCAATCCCAATAAAAGTTATTTACCCACCAAGCTATGTACTGTTTGCGGACGACCCTTTAGCTGGCGCAAAAAATGGGCACACAATTGGGAACAGGTAAAGTATTGCAGCAATCGGTGTAGGCAGCAACCCACGGGAACAAGCACTTCCACTTTACATCATCCATTATAGCAACACCAATATGCCTTTACCTCCGTTAATACAACGTACCCCCAAAGGATTGTACTGTGCCGCCGGCGATTTTTTTATTGATCCATGGGCGCCCGTCTACAAAGCCATTATTACCCATGCCCATAGCGATCATGCCCGTGCGGGTAGTCAACAATATTTGTGTCATCACCACAGCGTACCGCTATTGCAATTACGTTTGGGCAACCACGCCTATCAGGGTATAGCATGGAACCAACCCGTACACATCAATGGTGTAAGTGTATCCTTGCATCCCGCCGGACACATCATCGGTTCATCGCAGGTGCGCATTGCTTACAAAGGCGAAGTATGGGTGGTAAGTGGCGACTATAAACTGGAAAACGACGGACTCAGCGGCGCTTTTGAACCGGTTACCTGCCATACGTTTGTTACCGAATCTACCTTTGGATTGCCTATTTATACTTGGCAACCACAAGCAGCGGTGTATGCACAAATGCAACAATGGGTATTGAACAACCAAGCAAATGGTATTACAAGTGTGCTAATTGCCTATAGTCTTGGCAAAGCACAACGGGTAGTACAGGCTTTACACCCCGTAGCCAAACAAATTTTTGTACATGGAGCTATTGCCAACACACACGATGCATTGCTCCGAGCCGGATGCCAATTACCCCAAGTACACACCATCAGCGCACAAACGCCGGTGTCGGCACTGAAAGGAACCGTAGTAATAGCACCACCAAGTACTTTAGACACTGCTTGGATGCAGCGTTTTGCGCCCTATGCAACCGGTATTTGTAGTGGTTGGATGCAAGTGAGGGGGAATGTAAAGCGCAGCAATGCCGATGCCGCATTTGTACTGAGCGATCATGCCGATTGGCCGGGATTGTTGCAAGCCATCAAAGCCACACAAGCCCAAAAGGTATGGGTAACGCATGGTTTTCAATCGGTATTAAGCAGGTATTTGAATGAGCAAGGAATAGAAGCAGATGAAATAACGACCCAATTTGGAGCGGAGGAAGTATAAATAGGGTTTGTGGGTGGGAATTTTCTAGGTGATGGGTTGTTTTGGTTGGAACACCGAATTTTGGAGAAGTATTAGGGCGTTCCCCTTCGGGGCGGGCTTTTCGCTCATACTCCTCGCCGCCACCTTTCAGGATGTCGGCTGTGGGGTAACCGCTTCAATCCCTAACGCTAAAAACACCCGAAAGGTAAGTGGATCGAATAGTTCACTTTAGGCGTTTTTCTAAAGTTGCAGGTGGTCACCTATTTCGTTTAAATAGCCCTATTCTGTAAGCTCAATTGTAATAAACTACCACATAGTAATTGATATTAAAAACACGCTATGCAAGCATTCGCCCGGCTTTTGTACCAATTGGGTACGAGTAACAAAACCTCTCAAAAATTGCTGGCCTTACAGGATTATCTGTCTGTAGCCAACGATGCCGACAAAGTTTGGTTGATAGCCCTGTTTACCGGAAAGCAGCCCAAAAGGGCGTTCAGCAGCAAACAACTGCAACAATGGTGCGCAAATTGGTTGCAATTGCCCCCATGGCTGTTTGAAGAATGTTACCATACCGTAGGCGATTTGGCCGAAACCATTGCCTTGTTGGTAGAAAGCAATCAAGCGGAGCGACAGCCTGCGGCAACATTGCCTTCTTTGCACGAATACATGCAGCAATTACAGCAGATAGCCCAACAATCCGATACCGAAAAAGAAGCATTGGTAGTAGCCTGCTGGCAACAAATGGCGCGACACGAAGTATTTGTTTTCAATAAATTGGTTACCGGAGGTTTTCGGGTGGGCGTATCTCAACAATTGGTGGTACAGGCACTTGCACAGCATACACAGTTACCGCCCACAGCGGTAGCACATTTAATAGCCGGCAAATGGGATCCCTTCACTACCCAATTTCAGCAGTTGTTGTTGCAGCAAGACCAAGCTATTGCGTATTCCAAACCCTATCCCTTTTGCTTGGCACATCCACTTGCTGGAGTGGCTATTCATTCGGAACCATGTCATGATTGGCAGGCTGAGTGGAAATGGGATGGTATCAGGGCGCAGCTAATTGTTCGTAACAATGAGTTGTTTATATGGAGCAGGGGCGAAGAACTTTTAACCAATAAATTTCCGGAATTGCATTCTGTTGTGCATACGGTGCCGAATGGTACGGTACTTGATGGCGAAATCCTCGCCATGCAAACGATGAACAACCATCAATATGGCTGGCAACCACTCCCGTTTGCCTTGTTGCAAACTAGAATCAATCGAAAAAATGTCACCAAAAAACAATTACAGGAAGTGCCGATTGGTTTTGTGGCTTACGATATTGTTGAACATGAAGGAAAAGATGTTCGTTCGTTTCCTTTACAGCAGCGACGTATTTGGTTGCAACAAATCATAGAACAAGTGCCTGTGCAGCAACCTCAATTACCCGTTTTTCTTTCGCCAAAAGTAGGTTTTGATACGTGGGAACAATTGGCGGCATTACGCAACGAAGCTAGACATTATGGTAGCGAAGGCCTCATGCTAAAGCAGGTACACTCGGAATACCAAGTAGGCAGAAAAACAGGTGCTTGGTGGAAGTGGAAATTGGAACCTTATACCATTGATGCCGTATTGATTTACGCCCAAAAAGGGCATGGCCGACGCAGCAATTGGTATACCGACTATACGTTTGCAGTTAAAGATGGCGATAAACTAGTCAGTTTTGCCAAAGCCTACAGCGGCCTAACCGATAAAGAACTATCCGAAATAGATGCTTTTGTAAAAAAACATGCCATAGAAAAATTTGGTCCGGTGCGTACAGTGCCCCCACAGTTAGTATTTGAAATTGCTTTTGAAGGCATTGCAGCTAGCAACCGACACAAAAGTGGTATTGCCTTGCGTTTTCCAAGAATCAGCCGTTGGCGAAAAGATAAAACCTTAGCCGATATCAATACCTTGGCCGATTTACAGTTGCTTTTACAACTTACCTAAAACTGGGAGGCTGAATCGGCTGCATGTTTTGCTAAAAATGTCCCTAGTTCCTTGCAACATTTTACACAAACCGTTTTTTTCTTTTTATGTTTGTAAGCTATGGCTGCCATGCATTTATCTATCGCTATTTTAGACCTGTATAACGGTATTCCCAACGAAGGAATGCGTTGCATACAACAAATACTGTTGCAATGGCAAAGTACTTCGGGTATAACGGTAAAGTACACTATATACGATGTACGTACAGCAATGAAGGTGCCCGATTTGCAGTACGATGCCTACATTAGTACGGGTGGCCCCGGTTCGCCTTTAGCAAGTGAAGGCAGTCCATGGGAAATTCGGTATTTTGATTGGGTAAATAAGCTGCATCAATACAATTTACAGGCCGCGCCTGCTGCTCAAAAGCAAGCATTTTTTATATGTCATAGTTTTCAGTTGTTGTGCCGCTTTTTGCAGGTGGGGCAGGTGTGCAAGCGAAAAAGCACTGCTTTTGGTGTTTTTCCTGTTCATGCGTTGCAGGCAGCCTATTTGCAGGAAGAGCCATTATTGGCAGGATTGGGCAATCCTTTTTACGTAGTAGATAGTCGCGATTATCAAGTTATAGGTATCGATGCATTGCATTTGGAATCGATGGGTGGAAAAGTGTTGTGTATAGAAAAAGAACGCCCCCACATACAATTGGAAAGAGCGGCTATGTGCATTCGCTTTAACGCTTGGTTTTTTGGTACGCAATTTCATCCGGAAGCCGATGCCGAAGGAATGCGCAAGTATTTGCTACGCGATGATAAAAAAGCCGGTATCATAGCACAACATGGCGTGGATAAATGGCAAACTATGCTCGACTATTTACAAGATGTCGATAAAATTATGTGTACCTATCAGCAGCTGCTTCCTAATTTTTTGACTTCTGTTGTGGAAGCAAAAAGACAATTGGTATAAATAGAATAGTTACTATTTGTTGGCTACAACAACATTTATTTTTTACCGAAATGTTCAAATTCGACTAGCAAAGATCGTCTTGTTTTGTTTAAAATGGCTTACGCTCGTTTTGAGAAAGATAAGTGTGGCGAGTCTATCTTTTGAGTAAGTTATTATTTTTTCGCATGACTATCAATCTGTATTGTTTTCAAGTGTTGCCTGTAAGTAGTTACATTTGAAAAATAATACTACACGGTAATTGATTATTTAGGTAGTTAATTTATTGTATTACTATTCATTAATTTAAAAATATATGCACCTTTTCCTTTTGTCAAAAAAAATGATTGCAAAATCAATTACGTATGTTATAGTCTTGGTCGGTTTGTTTGGCTGTAGTAAGTCGGCTTTTGTAGAAAATAGCGACATTATTATCAATCCCTTTTACCAATTAAAGGAAATAAATACAGTCGATTCAGGAATCGCAAGCGCATGGTACATCATTACAAAAAAACAATTTGAATACAATACCCGTCGTCAACTTACTTCATACAAAGTACTGATAACTTACAAAACATCCAATGAATCCGCAATACTTAGTAACGATACCTTAACCATGCAATTTCAATATACCGATAGCCTTAGCAAAAGCCCTTACTTTTATACTTTTCGGTACAACAACAAAGGCATGCCCAAGCCCGATATTTCCCAACATTATTTACAATACCGCAATGGTCAATTAATAGCAGACTCATCGGTAGCAGAACCTTCTAACTTAACGGCAGGGGTTGTAAAATACAGTTATGGGTCAAATTATATCACCAAAATGGGTAGTGTGGGTAGTAAAGAAGGGGATAGTTTGTATTACAAAGATGGCTTGTTGGTACAACAAAAAATGCTCAATGGCGCTTTGGTAGTTCAGGAGTTAGCATATTTTTACGATGTATTATCGCCCCAAAATCCGTTTGCATTGATACTACCTGCTTGCACTTATTTGTTTACGGAGTTCCCTTATTCGGCCAAGTTGCCTTCGGGTTTTCAGGAAAAATATGCAGTAGGTACGGCTGCTGTGCCCAATACAGGAATGTATGTTTATACTGTAGATACTTATGGTAGGGTAAAGGCGTCGATTTGTACTAGCAACCGGCAGCAAATCATGACCCAATTAGCCTACTGTCAATAAGTATTTGGTTAAGTGCACCACATTGTTAATACTGTTGAACGGTGCCAACGCCAATGCTGCCAAATAGGTAGTACTAGCCCTTGGCTCACACAAAATTGATTGCTACACTACGTAGCAATCATACATTTAAGTAGCAATAAAAGCCCGTTTTGGTGCATAAAATGCAGTTTTTTAGGCTGGCAACAAAAGATTCTTTACTTTTCATGTTAATTACAGTTTGCACTTAGTACAAATTGTTTTGCATTATGCTTATGTATAAGTTTTTATTAACGATTGTTTTGGTGGCTTTTTGTGGTGGCGTTTTGGCTCAACACAAAAAGAAACGGAGTGCCAAAAAGCACCCAACAGAAAAGCACACACCCATAGAAAACGGTATTGGCATTGCTAGTTATTATAGCGATAAGTTGCAGGGTTCTAAAACGGCTACCGGCGAGCGCTTTGACAATGAATTACTTACGGCAGCGAGTAATTCGTTCAAATTGCAAACATGGGTACGTGTTACTAATTTGAGCAATAACAAACAAGTAGTGGTAAGAATCAATGATCGAATGCATCGAAAAATGGTAAAGCGAGGAAGGATTATTGATGTAAGCAAATCGGCCGCGGTGGCATTGGACTTTATTAAAAATGGGTTGGTAAAAGTAAAAGTGGAAATTACCGAAGCACCCACCGATGCCAATAAACCCTAAAGGAGGGTACGCCAAGCAAGTGTGTGCTAACAGCGGGGCAGTAGCTGATTGGTATAGTCAGTAAATTTAAATTGAAAGTTGTATATTTAAACAGTTAACAAAACAAAGCTTATGAAGAGAGTGTTCTTGGGCATGTTGTCCCTATTGTTGTGTTGTGAAATAATGGCACAAACCAATGTTTTGAAAAAGAAGCCTTCTTTCTCACTCAATTTTGCATTGAAAGATTTTGTAACCCCTGCCCGCATTAAATCTACCTCTTTCAGTCAGGTATTGGTAGATAAAAGCATAGCCAAAACAAGCGACATGTCTGCCGCTTTAGGCGTTCAATACTTAGAAGGATTGACCGATCATATTGACTTTGTAGCGGGATTGGATGTGGCCTTTTTGAATTATCCTTTTCGGAATACTTCCAAAATATTGAATACCAATAAATTTTTAGTGTCGGTAGATGCCGGTGTTAATGTGAAATTGTTGCCCGATAACTATTTCTTTACACCCTATCTTTCCGGCGGTTTAGGTGGATCTATGTACAATGCCACTTATTTTTCGGCTTTTAATTATTTGGGTGGCGGTTTGCAGTTTAGACTTAGTGAAGATGTATTTATCAATACGCAATGCAGTTATCGCTTCAAAGTAACCGATTTGGCAAGTGATCATTTCCAATTTTCTTTAGGCGTAGTAGCGCCAATAACTGATAAAAAACCGGTAGTAAAAGCCCTTCCTCCGCCAGCTCCTATGGTGGTAGAAAAAGATAGCGATGCCGACGGGATTATGGACAGTAAAGACAAATGTCCTACTGTTGCTGGATTAGCCAAATACAATGGCTGTCCTATTCCTGATACCGATGGAGATGGTATTAATGATGAAAATGATAAATGCATCAAGCAAAAAGGTATTGCCAAATACAGCGGTTGTCCTATACCTGATACCGATAAAGATGGCATCAACGACGAAGAAGACAAATGTATAACAGTGGCAGGATTGGCGCGCTATGGCGGTTGTCCTATACCGGATACCGATAACGATGGTGTAAATGATGAAGATGACAAATGCCCTAACGAAGTAGGTACCAAAGCCAATAATGGCTGTCCTGAAATACAAGCCAAAATAGCCGAATTGGCCAAGCAAGTGTATTTTGCCAATAACGGCACCTCTATTGGTAAAAAAGCTTTGCCAAGTTTAGATTCGGTAGCGGCTATCCTAATCAAATACACAAGTGCACAACTTTTAATTGAAGGCCATACCGATAATGTGGGTAGTGCGGCCGGTAATAAAATGTTATCGCAAAAACGTGCCAATGCCATCAAAGCGTACTTTGTGCAAAAAGGGATAGCAGAAAGCAGGCTTCGCGCAGTAGGTTTGGGCTTAGAAAAACCGCTGGGCAACAATGCAACAGCATCAGGTAGAGCCCTCAACAGAAGAGTGGAAATGAAAACTACCTACGAGTATAAATAATCGGTATAACTTCTTATACCATTG
>Ga0114938_1001271_pt1 | contig 17514 bp, 16 predicted proteins | sample AshMeaBigSpring_FD_88675 | JGI IMG/M metagenome (GOLD analysis project Ga0114938, IMG submission 88675) | Groundwater microbial communities from Big Spring, Nevada to study Microbial Dark Matter (Phase II) - Ash Meadows Big Spring | ecosystem: Environmental > Aquatic > Deep subsurface >...
ATAGTATCCTTAATAATTGATTTCGCAATTTTATCTGCTTCTACTTGATTGGATTCTTCTGCCAAGCCTAAAGCCATGCTGATAATATCTTCTTTATCTTTATTATTACTAGCACTTGGTAAAATGTCATCGTCTTCTGTAACCGTTTTTTTAGTAGGAGTGGAGCTTTTTTGAACAGTAATTGTTTTGGTTGAAAATTGATTGATTTGCTTTGGAGTGTCAATAACAGTAGTAGAATTGATTTTTGGTGTTGTTGGAATTGTTGATGTAACAGCATTTGCAGATTCAATTTTACTGATTCGTTCTTGTTTGTTGTTGCTGTTAACTACCAAATAAGTAACCAAACTAGCTAAAACTATTACTACAGACAAAGCAGCTACATTGAACCATTTTTTTGAACCTATAAAAAATAATGTAGTTTTTGGTACTTGAGTTGTTGAAACTGAACGAGCAATAAAAGAAAGATTAGATGCAGTTTCGGCTGACTGTTTTTGTAATTGATACCCTTCAACGGCATCTGCTAAAAAATCGTCTTCTAACAATGCTTTTTCGAATGCATGCATATCCGTTTTACTCAACTTACCATCTATGTATAGTTGAATATAATCTGCTGTAAAAAATATATTTGATTGATTATGCTGCATTTTTATCCATACAAATTTTTAAATTCCGTTTTCCATTTTGTAAAAGACTTCTCACTTTGCTCCATTCAAAACCAGTAATATGTGCAATTTCTTGGTAGCATTTTTCTTCTAAAAAAAACAATCTTACCGCTTGTTGTTGTTCGCTTTGCAATTGTTGCAAGCAGTTTTCCATTAGCTGTAATTGTGTTTCTTTAATCATTAAATCATCTGTATGCATGTTAGGATGCATATTTTCGGCTAATTGCACAAAATTTTCTTCATTTGAAGATACAAGTTTTACCTGCTTTTTTCTGAGTTGCATTAAGCAATAGTTTTTAGAAAGCACATATAACCAACTTTTAAAGTTTACAACTTCATGCTTAGCTACCTTTTTTTGTAATTCTTCATAAATAGCCATAACGGCATCTTTTGCAGATTCACTTTCTTGTAGATATTTTAAACAAACGCCATACACCATTTCATGATACCTTAAAAAAAGTGAAGCAAGCAATTGTTGTTGCTGGCTTAGTTGGTATTGTTGTAGTAGTTGCTCATCAGTAAAATGGGCGTATTGCTTATTCGTAATCATGCTTGAGATAAGCTATGAAAGTAGGATTTTTTGAGAGAAAATGTTTGATAGAATTTTTTGCTAGATAAATAGGATATTATCAGTTTCAGAATAAAAAGTCACCTAAATACTTTACTTAATCGACAAGCTGATTGTAATAAGTAATAGGAAATAGGTTTTGCTAGCCTAAGATCTATGGTTTCAACTTGACTATTTTATTATTCTTAAAAACAACTATTTCACTATTTTTTTGCTTCTTAAACAAAAGCATTTTTTCATAGCTCTTTACTAATCCAAGTAGTATTTTGTTTTTAAGATCTTTTTTAGATTCGATTGTCATAAAATGCTTTTAGTTGTGGAAACCGTTCATTGTCAATGATTTCTAACTTTTCAGATGTTAATTTTTCAGCAATTAAAATATGATGCCCCTCTGAATTATCAAATATTAAAGCTTGATCAACAATATTTAAATAAATGTCAAATAAATTCTTGATACCCCCATAAAATCGTCTTTCAATTACATCAGCATTAATATTGTGACCTCCCTCTAAAACCCTAGTCTTTACACGTTCAATTGCCAAGGCAGTATTATTTAGCCAAAAAAATAAAAGTGTTATATCATAACCGTTGTTACGAGCCTCATGAATTTTGTTTTTATAGCTTTTAGTTGCCAAAGTTGTTTCAAAAGCAAAACTTTGTTTAGACAACAATAACTCATCAATACGTTTTAACATAATTCGACCAGCTTCAAATGCTACTTTTTCTGGCTGAAAAGGTGATAGTCCTCTTGCAATTTCATCTGCATTTACAAATTCCCTGCAATCAAGAATTTCAGGTAGAATCGTAAATGAAGCTGTTGTTTTTCCGGCTCCGTTACAGCCGGCAATTATATAAAGCCTTTCATAATCCATTGTAACAAAATTAATAGAATTAAAACCGTTTTAAACCAAAAACTGCTTTTTGTTTCTTCCGATTCTAAAAAGTGGGGTAGCTTTTATCTTCAATCGATTTTGAATTTATTGTTCAAAAGATTATCTAGTTTAATCTAACCTACTTTTTTGTATATCATCTATCTTTTTAAATAAATGGTAGGGTTTAAATGTTCGCCAATTTTCCAGTTCCATTAATTCGATGAAATAATTAATTTTCCTTTTTTTAAAATCTTGTTGCGATTGTGGAGGCATGTTTAAACATACAATCCAACCATTTTCATCTGTTACATTTTCAAACCATTCTTCGTAGTAATCTTTATCGCCACTATGAAAGTTTAATACATTTTCTGCAATTAGTATAAATTTTGAAATGCCTTGTTCTATCAATTTATCAATTACGTCTCTCTTCAGAAGCATAATATCGTTTTCAATCGCATCGTTCCATTCTCCAATTAATTCAATTACTGAAAAATGCAGTTCGTAATCTACATAAATCACCTTTAAATACAATGTTTTACTACCAAAATCATCCCATTGTGGATGGATATAATAATTGTAAACAGTTGTAGAAAATTCAAATTCACTGTGTACGGTACCATAAAAAGGCGATCGAACATCTTCTTCAGCAATATAAATATGTCTCCAATTAAAAAATGGTTCTATTAAATGCATGTGTTAAAGCAATATTATTTCGAAAATAAATTGTAAAATAAATTGAATTAAAAGCCTCTTTAAAATTTATTTTTTAATCCTCATTGTATAAAAAGTTCGAAAAACTTCGTGGCTAAATGTACTTTTACCACAGATAAAAAGAGTTTTTTACAATTTTAAATAGACTCTACGCATTCCATTCTACTGAATTAATAAATAAAAAAGCATGGCAATTTGTTTACCATGCTTTGAAATATTTTGAAGCAAAATCAATTATTTTACCATTTCGTAGCTAACTACTGCTTTTTTTACGCTACCATGTTTTAGTAATAAATCTTTTGCTAATTCGTATTCGTTTAATTTTAATTGATCCATTACCATTTTTACACCTCTGTCTACCAGTTTTACATTGCTTAGTTGCATATTTACCATTTTATTGTCTTCTACACGACCCAATTGTATCATTACAGCTGTTGAAATCATGTTTAATACCAATTTTTGTGCTGTTCCACTTTTCATTCTTGTGCTGCCGGTTACAAATTCAGGCCCAACAACTACTTCAACCGGAAAATCTGCTGCTTCACTAACGGGTGAATTTGGATTACAACAAATGCTACCTGTAACAATTCCTCTTTTTCTACATTCGTTTAAAGCACCTATTACATAAGGCGTAGTTCCACTTGCAGCCAAGCCTATTACTACATCTTTATCGTTTACATAATGTTTTTGTAAATCGTCCCAACCTTGTTCCATACTATCTTCTGCAAATTCAACAGCTTGTGTAATGGCTTTATCACCACCTGCAATAATACCAATTACCAAACCATAAGGCACACCATAAGTAGGAGGGCACTCACTTGCGTCTACAATTCCCAATCTTCCACTTGTACCTGCACCAATATAAAACAATCTACCACCTGCCAACATTTTATCGCTGATAGCAGATGCTAACTTTTCAATTTGTGGAATTGCTTTTTCAACAGCAGCCGGAACAATTTGATCTTCTTTATTAATATTTACTAAAATTTCTTCTATCGTCATTTGTTCAAGATGATGATAGTTAGAAGATTGCTCGGTTACTTTTACAAAATTGTTCATATTGCTTGTTTATATATGATAATGTATTAACCCATCCATTGGCTTTTTAAGCACTTTTCCCAATTCTAATTCGTAGGTGTCACATAAATTTTTCAATACATCTTTAAAACCAAAGGCTATACTGCCTACAAAACCAATTGGCATTGTCCAACTTTCACGAAACTTATATAAATGATTGAAAAAGAAATCGTTGATGCCATCTTCAATCATATTTTCAATCATGTAGTGACCTCTATTTTCAGCTAAAAAAATGGCGTAACTAGCTAAATATCTGTTGGCAAGTGGTTGCTTGTATACACTATTCAATATCTGATCTTTTGTTACAGCAAACCTTTTTTCAAATTGTATGCTTAATTCTTCATCAAATGTTTTGTACAAATAATGTTGAATTACTTTTTTTCCTAAGTAAGCACCACTTCCTTCATCGCCTAAAACATAGCCTAAACCAGGACTATTTTTCATTAGTTTTTTACCATTAAAATAGCCAGCATTTGAGCCTGTTCCTAATATACAAGCAACGCCTTTTTCCTTACCACACAAAGCTCTTGCAGCTGCTAACAAATCTGTTTCAATCGAAATTTTAGCAACCGAAAACAACTGTTTTAAGGCAGACTGAATGGTTTTTACATTTTCAGCATTGGTTAATCCTGTACCATAAAAATGAACAGCATTTACTTGCACCTTTTTCAACTTAGGCATTAGTTCTTTTTGCAACAGCAAAACAATTTGTTCTGTTGTTAGAAAGTATGGACTAATTCCTTGTGTGTAAATGGTTTTCTTTTTGCCTTCGCTTAAAAGACACCATTCACATTTTGTGGCTCCGCTATCTGCTATTAGTTGTATTAACATGTTGTTATAATTTGGTAAAATTAATTATTGATTGGATAGAAAGTATCATTTTTCTAAAATAATACCGCAAATTCCTGCAATTAATACATTTAATCTTGCATTTAAAGGCATTATTAGATAATTATGTACTGTTTTTTACGCATAAAATTTCATTTTTTGTAGAATGAAGACTATTTTAAAGCATAAAAAAACAAATATGATATTATAAATGTAATTGAAGAATTTATAATAATGCTGTATTCTACTTGAAAAAAATATGATTTAACTTAAAAGTGTTTAGTTAGCCAAAAGCTAGTTATTTAAACACATGCTTACAACTACTTGATTTACCGATATATTTGCTACTTTGCTAAGCATTTGTGTACATAGCTTTTAAATTATATGGGCAGTAAAAAATTACAAGTTTGGTTACCTCTTCTGTTTTCGATAGTAATGGTTGTAGGAATGATTATTGGTTACCAACTCAGAGATAAAGCAGGAGGCAACAATTTTTTAAGTAGTTCAAAAAAATCGTCGGTACAAGAAGTGATTGAACTGATTAAAAACAAGTATGTAGACCCTGTGAAAGTTGATAGTATTAATCAATCTGTAGTAGATAATTTATTAGAAAAGCTAGATCCGCATTCTGTATTTATTCCATCTAAATATTTAAAAGAAGTAAATGAAGATTTAATGGGCAATTTTCAAGGAATTGGCATTGAATTTCAATTTTTTAACGATACACTCAATGTTGTAAATATTGTAAAAGATGGCCCAAGCGATAAAGCAGGTATTGAAATTGGCGATCAAATAATTAAAGCAAACGATACTGTTTCTTTAACTGGAAAAAGCATTTCTACCGAAGAAATTAGAAAGCATTTAAGAGGTATTTCTGGAACAACTGTAAAACTCAGCCTTTTACGTAATGGAAAAGCAAAACAAATTGTTGTAACAAGGGGTAATATTCCTGTACCTACAATTGATGCTGCCTACATGCTGTCGAATGATATTGGCTACATTAAAATCAACAAATTTGGTGATAGAACTTACGAAGAATTTATGCAGAGCTTAGAAAAAAACTTGCAAGCAGGTATGAAATCTTTGGTATTGGATTTAAGGGGAAATGGTGGTGGATTAATGAGTGAAGCAACTGCAATTGCCGATGAATTTTTAGATAACGATAAACTAATTGTGTATACAGAAGGCAACAAATCGCCTCGATACGACTATAAATGCAGAAAAGAAGGATTATTTGAAAAAGGTAAAATTGCTGTTTTGGTAGATGAAACATCTGCTAGTGCAAGTGAGGTTTTAAGCGGTGCTTTACAAGATTGGGATAGAGCAACCATTATTGGAAGAAGAACTTTTGGTAAAGGATTGGTGCAACAACAATATCCGTTAAGCGACGGAAGTGCACTAAGACTAACCGTAGCTAGATATTTTACCCCATTGGGAAGAAATATTCAAAAGCCCTATACCAACAAATCGAAAAAAGATTACGAAAACGAATTGTTAGATCGTTTTCATCACAATGAATTGGCTGTTGCAGATTCTGTTGCTCATGATACAAAAAGTAAAACCTATACGACACCTTCTGGTAGAAAAGTTTTTGGTGGTGGTGGAATAACGCCAGATATTTTTGTAGGCATTGATACAGTTAAAAAAACAGTTGCTTTTTTACAGTTATTAAATACCAACCTCTTAAACAACTTTATCTACAAATATTACGTATCTAATAGAAACCAATTAGATAAAGTGAAAAATACCGACGAGCTAAACTTACTTTTTTCAAATGAGGCTAACCAATGGAGTACATTTTTGTCGTTTGCCAAACAGCAAAAAAGCGACTTGAACAGCATAACTCTAAACGAGAAAAACTACATTTTACAACAAATGAAAGCCCTATTGGCAAGGCAAATTTGGAGAAATGAGGGTTACTTTAAAATGTACAACCTACAGGATAGCACTGTAAAAAAAGCCATAACGGTTTTAAAATAAATATTACATTTAACTACTAGAATTTTCTTTTTCCCCCTAGACTTACTGCTTGCTATGGATAAAATTTATGTACTAAAAAAAGATAAAATTATAAAAGGCCCCTATACAATCAAGGAGTTGAAGGCTAAAGGTGTTAGAGAAAATGATAGTATTTGGTATGAAGGTTTAAAAGATTGGACTTCTATAAAAGATTTACCACATTTACATGAAGCTTTATTAATTGAAGAAGACACAACGAAGGCTAAGAAAAATTTTTTAGCAAAACTATTTCCATTCTTCAAACGCAAATCATAAGCATTTTTACATTTCTATTCCAATTTGCCGCATTAATATGGTAGCGTTTAAGCTAGTACAAACCCCATTTTTTAGTTTGTAATCAAAGAATAATTCTTCGTTTTTCACTTGCACATCAAAGTGATAGTTGGCAATGTTTTGAGGATAGTTTTCTACCAATTTCGATAATTCAACATCATGTGTAGCTACAATAGCTTGTGTTTTTTGCTGAATAAATTGTTGAATTAAAGCCTTAGAGCCTGTGTGCCGATCTAGCGAATTTGTTCCCCTTAAAATTTCATCCAATAAAATAAAAACAGGTTGCTGTTGTTGCACCGCTTCAATAATGGCTTTTAGCTTTTTAAGTTCAGCATAAAAAGTAGAAGTATTCTCAGCCAAATTATCTGCAATACGCATACTCGTCATTAGCCGAATGGGTGAAATTGAAAACGAAGCAGCACACACTTTACCACCTGCTAAAGCCAATACAATATTGCAACCAATACTTCTTAAAAAAGTACTTTTTCCAGCCATATTAGAACCTGTAATTAAGGTAATTTGCCCTGTACCTGTTGTAGAAAAGTCATTTGTAACGGCTTTAGAATAAGGAATTAACGGATGCCCCATTTGTTGGCTTTGTAACGAAAAAAACGAAGTTTCAATTGTAGGAAAATGCCAAGAAGGATGATTAAAGCCTGCAATTGCAAAAGATTGAACCACTTCGAATTGTGCAATTACAGCAAACCAATTTTGAACCTGAGTGGCATTTTTTATTCTCCATTTGTTCAACGCTCTAATTTGCCAAACATCCCACAACAAAATGGTGTTTAAGATAATAAATACATACACATTTAAACGTACATCGAACCGCTGTAAAATGCTTTTTAAATATTGTATTTCTGTGGAAGCACTCGTGTTTTGCTGCTTTAACTGTTGTTGCAATTGTTGCAAAAAAATGGCTGAAAACGATTTTTTTTCTACATGCAAGAGTAGTTTTTCTAGTACACTTATTTCTGATACAATTTTATTTAATAATTGATGATGTTGCAACACTTGTTTACTCAATGTTGTTGCTATTATAAAAGAAAGGGTGTACCAAATAGTAACTATAACAGTAGGAAGAAAATCGAATACATAAGCAAACAGTGCTAACAATTGTATACCCACATAAAAGGGTAGTAGCCATTGCCAATACTGTTGTTGAAAAGGTTGGTTAGATGTAAATAACCAAGAATGAATTTTTTCTTGTGTGTGGGTAGAAATTTTATTTTTTCTTGCCAAAGCTCTACCTTCTTGCATCCAATGTATTTCACTTTCTAAGGCAGCAACTGCTTTTTGTTTATTAACAATATCTACATGATTGGGGGCATGTAAAAGTTGGTTAGCCAACAACGCTGCACCTTGTTCGGTTTCGCAGCGATTGATATATTGAAACAAAGAGCCTTTACCCAATATATCTATATCATCGGCATAAGGGTGTGGTTCTTTTGGTTGATAAGTACTGCCATCGTTTAAATGATTTGGAATTTCATGTTGCAAAAAAGCAAGTTCTTCCTTATTTAAGTTGATTAATATTTCGGTGTGTTGTAATAACTGTTGATTGGCAACATCGGTTTTTACAATCCATAAAAATAAAATGATGCCTGCTATAATTACCAGCAAAAAGCCTAATAAATGAATGGATAAAATTGAATAAGCTAAAAAAGCAGTAGATACCACTACCAATAAACGCAGCCAAGCAATGGTATTTTTCTTCTGCAATAATCGTTGTTGAGTTGTAGTATATTGCAATAAATTGGTTTGATACGTTTGGGCTACCTGTTCTAAGTTCATGGGTGTGAAAATAATACATCTGAACAAACTACATTTATCTAGCTTATTAAATAGTTGTTTTAAGTATAAGTAGTTCTTTAAAAAAATTATAGTATTGAAAACAAGAAAATTTATGCATTATAAACAAGTTGTTTATGCATTATAATCAAACTGTTTATGCGTTATAATCAAGTTGTTTATAATGCATAAATTTCTCGAAGAAGGTATTATAAACAAACTTGAAGAAGTACTTATAAAAATGTTTAAGAAGGTATTAGGAATAAAAGAAAAGAAGGTATTATAAAAATTTTAAAAAAGGTATTAGCAACCCATGCAAACAGTAAATCAGCTTGTACAGCTATATCAGTTATTGCCACATCCTGAAGGAGGATATTATAAAGAAACGTATAGAAGTGGTGTTATGGTGAATAAAAACGCTTTACCAGATAGCTTTACAAACGATAAAAGTATTTCAACTGCAATTTATTTTTTACTAGAAAAAGGAAATTTCTCCGCCTTTCACAGAATTAAAAGCGATGAATGTTGGCATTTTTATGCTGGAGAAACCTTGCATATTTATGTAATTAGTCCAGAAGGAATATTCAGCACCATTAAACTAGGAAGGAATTTTGAAGCAGGAGAGGTGTTCCAAGCAGTTGTGCCAGCAAATTGTTGGTTTGCTAGCGAACCTGCCCCAAATAGTAATTTTAGTTTTGTTGGCTGCACCGTTGCTCCAGGTTTTGATTTCGAAGATTTTGAAATGGCAAAAGCTGCAACGTTATCTACTATTTTTCCTGCACATGCAGCAATGATAAATAGGCTTTGTAGGTAAATATATTTTATATAAGTACAATATTTGAAGCATTAGTAATTACATTACACTTATTTAATGCTTTATTATAATTGTACAAAACATCAGGTTTTATCACTTTATCATTAAAAAAAACGCCTTATAATTTATAAGGCGTTTTTATTGTGACTAGAACTATTTTAAGCTTTACGCTTAATAGTACACCCAATGCTTTTACTTTCTTTTACAGTAATTGGTTTTCCTGCAACAACTTCGTTGATAGCTTCTTTTAAAAAAATGGTTTTTACTTGAGTTGCATCAGCAGGGCTATCATCAATTGCACCCTTATAAACAATAGTGCCTTCTTTGTTTATTAAGAAAATTTCAGGTGTACGAGTAGCTCCAAAAGCATCAGCAACACTAGCATTTGCATCAACAACGTAATGATAGTTATAGTCTTGCGATTTTGCATATTTTTTCATGGCATCAAATGAATCGTCTGCATTTCTTTGAGCTTCATTTGAGTTTAAAATAATGACGCCTAACTTATTTTGAACTGCATAATTAGCAATTTGCTTGGTTCTATCTTGGTTTTTGATTACGTAAGGGCAAGTATTACAACTAAACATTACTAAAACACCATTATCCAACATTGCGTCTTTAATTGACACCATTTTATCACTTACATCTTTCATTTTTACATCTACCATCGGAGCTTTTGTACCCACAGGTAAAGATTGGATGTTTTTTTGAGCAATTATTTTGCCTGTTAATAATCCTAAAAAAGAAAATATCAAAATACGTTTCATAAATAAAAATTATGGTTAAAAATAGTTGTTATAGTAGACAAAAAAAGTTAAAAAAAGTTGTTCGATGATTTACTATTTCATTGATTAGAAATTATTTCTCATATATAAATAACCATCTAATCATTTTACCTGATCAACGATGCTAAATTAGATATTCATTTACCAACAATTAATAATTTAAATACAACCATTTAGTAGTGTTTATTATGCTTATAAAACTCTTAGTTGTATTTGTAATTTTTATTGTTAAACTATTTAAACATTAGAGAAGTAGGCATATTTTTTGGTAAATGCTTGGCAAATTAAAATTTATAATTTGTACATGTACCTATTTAAAAAGTTTAAGTCATATTTTTTAGGTATATTCTTATTATTTGCTGCGTGTTTTACAATATTAAATATACAAACAGCCGAAGCATATTCGCCAAGCATAAATATTATAGAACATGAAAATATTTCAATAGAAATCGATCAGCAAAATGCACCATCGATTCCTTTAAATCATCCAAAAGTTAAATTTAAGAAAGTACTTCCTACAAAAAGATGGTGTTCTTCCTCAGTTACTTTTAATCGTCAAAATGTTCAATCATTTGTTTACACACCATTATTAGTAGGCATTTCAAGTGTTGTTTTTATACCAATTGCCAGTAATTTTTCTAAAAGCTTGCTTGCTTTTTTATCGTTGCATATCCTTATGTAATCGCATTACTTTTTACTCACTTTTTATTTTATCAATTAAATTATACGTAATAATGAAACAATTTTCATTTGGTTTTTGCATTGCATTATTGTTGATTGTTGGTTGTAAATCAAGTAATGAAGAAGTAGTTAACATTAATAAAAAATTTCCTGTAGTACAATTACAAGCAATTGATACAGTATTGCATAAAGATTATGTAGCAACCATTCAGGCTATTCAGAACATTGAAATTAGGGCTAGAATTAATGGTTATTTAGATGAAATTTTTGTTGATGAAGGTAAACCTGTAAAAAAAGGACAAATACTTTTTCAACTAAATGCAGCCGAATTTAAAGCAGAAGTTGCAAAGGCTGAAGCCAATGTATTAATTACTAAAGCCGAAGCTAAAAAAGAAGAATTAGAATTAAGCCGAGTACAATTATTGGTAGATAAGAAAGTGGTGAGCAACTCAGAATTAGAATTGGCAAAAGCAAGGTTAAAAGCCGCAGAAGCCAAAATAAAAGAGGCTGTATCTATGTTGAACAATGCACAAATTAAATTATCGTACACAACTATAAAATCGCCTTACGATGGTGTAATTGACAGATTACCTATGAAAAAAGGGTCATTAATTTCTGAAGGAACATTGCTTACAACTTTAAGTGATGCTCAAAAAGTGTACGCCTACTTCAATGTAAGTGAAGCAGAATATTTAGATTATAAAAAACGATTAGATGCTAAAAGAGTGGTGCATGACAACGAAGTAGATTTACTATTAGCTGATGGCACAACGTATAATCAAAAAGGATTGATTCAAACTATTGATGCGGAAGTAAATCCTCAAACTGGTTCTCTAGCGTTTAGAGCCGTATTTAACAATAGTAACCTCATGCTAAAACATGGTAGTTCTGGTACAGTTCGTTTGTACAGAGATGTATCTAACGCTTTATTAATTCCGCAAAAATCTGTTTTAGAAATTCAAGATAAAAACTATGTTTTTGTAGTAGATGCAAACAATAAAGTAAGTATGAGAAATTTTATACCCAATACTAGAGTTAGTAATTATTACACTGTAAAATCTGGCTTAAAAAGTGGCGATATTATTCTTTTTGAAGGTTTGCAAAGCATAAAAGATGGCGATATAATAGAACCATACAAACAAAAAATGTAAACAAATTATCTGCTATCAATCTTAATTATTAAACTATTATCATGGTTGAAACTTTTATTCGAAGACCCATTTTATCATTAGTTATTTCTATACTTTTAACACTTTTAGGTGTATTGGCAATGTTTCAATTGCCTGTTACACAGTTTCCTGATATTGTTCCTCCAAGTGTTATTGTTACAGCAAAATATACCGGTGCAAACGCAGAAGTAAGTACAAAAGCGGTAACTACGCCTTTAGAACGAGCCATTAATGGTGTGCCAGGAATGACATATATGAGTTCAGTAAGTAGCAATAACGGTACTACATTAATTCAAGTTTTTTTTAAAGTTGGTACCGACCCTGATATTGCTGCTGTAAACGTACAAAACCGAGTTACAACCGTTTTAGACGAATTGCCAGAAGAGGTAATTAAAGCAGGTGTAACCACTGAAAAAGAAGTAAACAGCATGTTGCTGTACTTGAATGTAATTAGCAACGATGCTGCTGCTGATGAAGAGTTTATTTACAATTTTGCCGACATTAATGTATTGCAAGAGCTAAAAAGAATTGAAGGAGTTGGTTTTGCTGAAATTATGGGGCAACGTGAATATAGTATGAGGGTTTGGTTGCAACCAGATAGAATGCTTGCCTATAAAATTGGTACAGATGAAATTATAAAAGCATTGCGTAGCCAAAACGTAGAAGCTGCACCGGGTAAAACGGGTGAAAGTAGTGGTGGAAATGTGCAACAAACCAATCAATATGTATTAAAGTATACGGGTAAATATTATGAACCCAAACAGTATGAAGATGTTGTTATTCGGGCAAATAATGATGGAAGTATTTTGAAATTGAAAGATGTAGCAAAAGTTGAATTCGGAACTATGAGCTATGGAATGATTAGCAAAACCGATGGAAAACCAAGTGCTAGTATCATGATTAAGCAACGACCAGGTAGTAATGCCAAAGAAGTAATTGCCAATATTAAAGCTAGAATGGTAGAGCTAAAAGAAACACAGTTTCCGCCTAAAATGGATTACAACTTTGCTTATGATGTAAGTAGATTTTTAGATGCTTCTATGAAAGAGGTTATTAAAACACTCATCGAAGCATTTATATTGGTATTTATTGTAGTGTTTATTTTCTTACAAGATTTTAGATCTACGCTTATTCCTGCATTAGCGGTTCCTGTAGCATTAGTTGGTACTTTATCATTCATGCTTATGCTAGGGTTTTCAATTAATCTATTAACATTGTTTGCATTGGTTTTGGCTATTGGTATTGTGGTAGATAATGCAATAGTTGTTGTAGAAGCAGTGCATGTAAAAATGCAGCAAGAACATTTGCCAGCATTAGAAGCAACCATTGCAGCCATGAAAGAAATTACAGCAGCCATATTTTCAATCACTTTGGTAATGAGTGCTGTATTTATTCCAGTTGCATTTTTAAGCGGACCAGTTGGTGTGTTTTACAGACAGTTTTCACTCACATTGGCAATTTCAATTGTAATATCAGGGATAAATGCCTTAACGCTTACACCAGCTTTGTGTGCATTATTATTAAAACATCAACACAATACTAAAACCAATTGGCTCACAAAGTTTTATAGTAAGTTTAATAATGGCTATAACAATACCGAAAACAAATACAAGCAAATTTTAGTAAAATGGGTTCCTAGAAGGTTGGCAACAATGGCTGTAATGGTCATTACGTTTGTTGCTATTGTTGGTGTAAATAAAATTTTACCAAGTGGATTTATGCCAACAGAAGACAAGGAATGATTTATGTAAACGTTGTTACCCCAGCAGGTAGCACCGTTGAAAGAACACAGGCTGTAATGGGTGCTATTCAAAAAATTGCACAACAATACAAAGAGGTAGAAAACGTAAGTACCTTAAGTGGATATAGTTTGGTAAATGAGGTAGCAGGTGCTAGCTATGGAATGGGTATGATTAGTTTAAAATCATGGAAAGAAAGAGATCGAAATGTTGCTGATATTATTGCTGCATTGCAAAAAGATACCAAACACATTGTAGATGCTCAAATCGAATGTTTCCCTCCACCAACTGTTCCAGGTTTTGGAAATGCCGGTGGTTTTGAATTGAGATTATTAGATAAAAATAGAAGCACAGATTTAGACAAAACTGCTGAAGCCACCAACAACTTTATTGCTGGTTTAAAAAGCAGTAAAGTAATTGGTAGTGCTTTTACCAGTTTCGATCCTACATTTCCACAGTATTTAATTCATGTAAATGCAGATGCAGCTGCGGCAAAAGGGGTTACAGTAGATGTTGCTATGGAAACTTTACAAACTCTATTGGGTAGCTATTATGCCACCAATTTTATCCGTTTTGGGCAGATGTATAAAGTAATGGTACAAACATCACCAGAATTCAGAAAATCACCCGATGATATTCTAAAACTATACGTAAAAAGCGACCAAGGAGAAATGGTTCCTTACAGTGCATTTATTCGTTTAGAAAGAGTATTTGGTCCAGAGCAACTTACTCGATACAATATGTACACTTCTGCTACCATTAATGGTGATGCTGCAAAAGGATTTAGTAGTGGTGAGGCGATTGCAGAAATTGAAAAAATTGCCAAAGAAAAACTACCCAAAGGCTTTGATTATGAATGGAGTGGAATGACTAGAGAACAAATATTATCAGGCAATCAAGCCATGTATATATTTATCATTTGTATTTTGTTTGTGTACTTGGTTTTGGCAGCACAATACGAAAGTTTTCTACTACCACTACCTGTTTTACTGTCGTTACCAGTTGGTATTTTAGGAAGTTTTATTTCTTTAAAATTGGCAGGGTTAGAAAACAATATTTATGCACAAGTAGCATTGGTAATGCTGATAGGATTACTCGGTAAAAATGCCATTTTAATTATTGAGTTTGCCGAACAACAACGAAGACAAGGAATTGATACTTTACAAGCAACCATTAACGGTGCAGTAGCTCGTTTACGTCCGATTTTAATGACCAGTTTTGCGTTTATTGCTGGCTTAATTCCATTGGTTATTGCAAAAGGTGCTGGTGCAATGGGTAATAGAAGCATTGGCACAGCAGCAGCAGGAGGGATGTTGTTAGGTACCGTTTTAGGTGTATTGATTATCCCGTGTTTATATTATCTATTTGCTAAGAAAAAAAATAATCTATCTAATTAAAACTAGTATTAAAGTCCCATTTTTAATTCAATTTTCAAATAATTATAATAATGAATAGATATATAACCATATTTAGTGTTTGTGTATTTTTTATTGCATGTAAAGCTCCAAAATACACAGCATTAGAAATACCAATATTAAAAGAAACATATTTTGATTCTGCAGGAAAAAAAATCACCGATTCTATAAGTATTGCTGCAACAGAATGGAAAAATTTATTTAAAGATGAACATTTAAAAAAACTAATTGACACAGCATTACAAAGCAATAATGGCTTGTTGGCTTTTCAAGAAAAAATAAACATGAGTAATGCCCATTTGTTAGTGGCAAAAAATTTAAGGAAACCATCTCTTCAAGCAAATATTCAAACCAATGCTGAACGATATGGAAATTTTACCATGAATGGAGTTGGTAACTACGATTTAAATAAAAGCAACAACATTAGTGCATCTCAAAGAGTACCTACGGCAATAACGCCTGATTTATTTACAGGATTTAGAAGTAATTGGGAAATTGATGTTTGGGGACAACTAAAAACCAGAGCCAATGTAGCAGCTTTGGATGTAAACATATTACAAGCAGAAAGGCATTTGTTAACCACCGAAATTGTAGCAACCTTAGCAAGTTTATATTATGAATTGCTTGCTTTAGACGAAGAATTATTGATTTTAAACAACAACAGTACACTTCAAAAAGATGCACTTGAAATTGTAAAAATTCAAAAAGAAGCAGGAAGAGCCAATGAATTGGCTGTTCAACAATTTGAAGCACAATATTTAAAAACAATGGCATTGATGTTTGATGTAAAACAACAAATTGTTGCCGTTGAAAATCAAATCAACTATTTATGTGGTAAACAACAGCAAACAATTGTTCGCTCAAAATCGTTTTTGAAAAAAGAGTTGCCTATCAACTTGATGGCAGGTAATATTTCGATGTTATTAAATAATAGACCAGATATTCAAATGGCAACCTTAGAACTTGAAAAAAGTAAGGGTAATATCAACATAGCTCGTTTGGCTTATTTTCCTTCTTTTTCAATTAATCCATACATTGGTTTATCTTCTTTTAGTGTTACAAAATTGATTTCACCAGAAAGTATTGCATTTGGATTGATAGGAGGTATGCACTTTCCTATTTTCACCAAAAAACAAAACGAGGCAAATTGGTTAATTGCCCAAGCGACTAATAAAGAAGCCTATTTTAAGTATAAAGATGTTGTACAAAAAAGTGTTGCCGAAGTGCAAACGCAACTGCAAGCAGTAGAAAATACTAGAGCTCAGTTAAGTTTAAAAGAACAAGAAACCAATACATTAATTTCTGCGATTACAACGGCCGATAATTTATACAAAGCCGGACAAGCAACTTACCTAGAAGTTTTAACCACAAGAAGAAATGCTTTAGATGCAAATATTGAAGCCATAAACACAAAACGAAATTTGTTTATTTCTGCCATTCAATTGTATAAAGCTTTAGGAGGAGGTTGGCGTTAACAATATGCTTACAAAAACAAATGCTGTAATTTATGTTACAGCATTTGTTTTTATTTTATGTAAAAACGTATTGTTGGCATTTTGCTTAAAGTGGCCATACAAATTGCAATACTGCAAGTACTTAATGGAGATTTTGAGATGGTTACTTTATAATATTTGGTAGTAGGATTGGTATCGTTGTAAGCAATTGGAGTTAAATTAGCACAAGTGGTACTTGTACTAAAAACACCATTGTAAATAACACCTTTGTACTCAAAATTTTGTTCACCCAACGATTTATAGTTGGTATCCATAATTTCAAAAATGGCATCTCCACAAATACCATCTACTTGTTTTACAATTACATCTTTTACTTGTCCTAAATCGGTTTCATCTGGTACTTTATCGCAACCAATATGTAGTATACAAACAACTACGGCAAAAAGAAATATTTTTTTCATACACATTGTTTATAAAGCTTGACTCATTAAACTGCTATTTCATTGCAAATTTCAACAAATTATTTTAGCAATGTAACCCCACCCTTAAAAATAGGCAAGCTAAACCCATTTCCTTTAACGGTTAAAACATAGTAGTAAGTAGCTATTGGTAAAGGTTTACCATTAAAAGTTCCATTAAAGTTGTTTTGATAATTA
>Ga0114938_1001272_pt1 | contig 17499 bp, 11 predicted proteins | sample AshMeaBigSpring_FD_88675 | JGI IMG/M metagenome (GOLD analysis project Ga0114938, IMG submission 88675) | Groundwater microbial communities from Big Spring, Nevada to study Microbial Dark Matter (Phase II) - Ash Meadows Big Spring | ecosystem: Environmental > Aquatic > Deep subsurface >...
AGCCAGCGTTTTGGGAGGGCGAGGCTCCTGCCGAGCCAGCGTTTCGGGAGGGCGAGGCTCCTGCCGAGCCAGCGTTTTGGGAGGGCGAGGCTCCTGCCGAGCCAGCGTTTTGGGAGGGCGAGGCTCCTGCCGAGCCAGCGTTTTGGGAGGGCGAGGCTCCTGCCGAGCCGCGGGAGGGCGCAGCGCCCGCCGTACCGTTGCCTCGCGCGGATGGTCGGCTCGGCTGGAGCCTCGCCCTCCCCGGGTTCTTGCAACATTGGTTGGCGCGTGCCGGCTGGTCTTCTGCCCCCGGATCACGCAAGGGTCTGCGGACATGGGCTTGCTGGATCAATGCGAGGTCTTCTACGGCCAGACCGACGCGATCGGCAGCCGCCTGTACGTCCGCGTGCGCGACGTCGATCCTTCCCGCGGCCTGGAATTGGCGGGCACGGTGCGGGGGCCGTTTTGCGCCCGCGCCACCACGCTGCCGAGCAGCGTGCCCCTGACCGCCTGCCCGCCCGGCCCCTCGTTGTTGGCCACCGCCTGGGTGCCCGACCCCTGCTTCTGGTCGCCCGCCCTGCCAGCCTGGTACGACGTGCAGCTGCAGCTGCGAAGCGGCGGCCAACTCGTCCAGCAGGCCAGCTGGCAACTGGGAATCCGCCAGCTGGGCGTCCGCGGCCGCGATCTGTTCCTGGAGGGCCGCCGCTGGGTGCTCCGCGGCGTCGACCGCCGGCGTGCGATCGGCGGGATGCTGGATGAGTGGCGCGAACTGTCGGCCGCGATGCTGCTCGTGCAGTTCGACGAGCAACTGGCGCGGGATGCGTCGCAGTCGGGCGTGATGCTGCTGGTGACCGTCGACGCACCGTCCGAGTTGCTCGAGTCGCGGCTGCGCCAGATCAGCCGCCATGCCGCCGCGGCGATCGTCTTGCTGGAAAACGATCCGCCGACGCCCCAGAGCCTCCGCCAGGCGGCGCCGAACCTGCTGCTGGCGGCAAGGATCGAGACCCAGTCGGCACCGGTACCCGCCTGGGCCGACCTGGCGATCGTCGCGTGCGGTCCCGCGACGGACCTGGCCGAGGCGCTCCGCGGTCGTGACCTGCCGCTCCTGGCCCAGCGGCCGCTGCCGCAAGCACTGCCGCTGGTCGCGGCCCGGGCGGCCTGCGATCGCCTGCAACGCGACCTGGCGGACGCAGGGGATCTGGCCGGGTACATTGTGTAAGGCTGGGCGTCTAATCCGTATGATTCGTAACAGCCGACAAGTCGCGGCCCAGAGCAGGTGCCACCTTCGGGGTCTGGTCCCTTTTTCGGCCAGGACGCCCGACCGTGCCCCGCTGCGTTGGCCGAAAAGATCGACCTGACCCCTCGCAACCCTACGATTGCATGCCCATGTCCCCCCCTTCCCCTGCCAAGTTGGCGCGCTACGAACGCCAGATGCGCTACGAGCCCCTGGGCGAAGAGGGCCAGCGGCGCCTGGCCTCCGGCTGCGCGCTGATCTGCGGCTGCGGGGCCCTCGGGTCGGTGCTGGCCAATACGCTGGCCCGCGCCGGCGTCGGAAAGCTGCGGATCGTGGACCGCGACGTGCTGGAGCTGAATAACCTGCAGCGGCAGGTGTTGTACGACGAGCGCGACGTCGCGCAGGGGCTGCCCAAGGCGATCGCCGCGCGACACCGGCTGCTGGAGGTCAACTCCGAGATCTGCGTCGAGGCCGTCGTGGCGGATGTCAACGCGGCCAACGTCGCCGACCTGCTGGATGGCGTCGACCTGGTGCTGGACGGCACCGACAATTTCGAGACGCGGTTCCTGCTCAACGACGCCTGCGTTCAACAACAGCTGCCCTGGGTCTACGGTGGCTGCCTGGGCGCGGAGGGCCAAACGATGACGATCGTGCCCGGCCGCACCCCCTGCCTGCGATGCGTGGTCCGGGAATCCCCGCCGCCCGGGACGACGCCCACCTGCGACACCGCGGGCATCCTGGCCCCGATCGTGAACGTCGTCGCCTCGATCCAGGCCTGCGAGGCCCTCAAGATTCTGTCCGGGCGGATCGAGGCGATTCAGCCGGCATTGCTGGTGATCGATCTCTGGGAGAACCGTCTGCGGCAGGTCAACCTGGACGGCCTGCGCGAAGCGGGGGACTGCCCCTGCTGTGCCCGCCGCGAGTTCCCCTGGCTGGAAGGCGGACGGGGCGCCCAGACCGCCATCCTGTGTGGGCGCAACGCCGTGCAGCTCAGCTTTCCCGGCCACGCCGGTCTGTCGCTGGCCGCCCTCGAACAGCAGCTGCGCGGCGTGGGGCGGCTCGCGCGGAATCCCTTCCTGCTGCGTTTGGCCGTGGGCAAGTACGAGCTGACGGTCTTCCCCGACGGCCGCACCATCGTGGCCGGTACGGCCGACGTGGCGGAGGCCCGCAGTCTGCACGCCCGCTATGTGGGCAGCTGACCCATTTCGGGGGAACAGATCCGCCGAACGATCACCTGACCGGCGGCAGCCTCATCGCTGGGGCCGTCCTGAGTTGCGTGCCGAAGGGCGAGATGCAGCGCACGGCAACCGCTCACGGCCCGGGGCAGGATGCGAAGGGGTCAGGTACATGTTTTCGGCCCGCGCGTCTTCGCTGGGTCGGCCGGATGGGCCGAAAAATGTACCAGACCCCGGCCCGGGAACGGTTCCGCTCCTTCCGTCAATCGCTTAACACGCGGAGTTGGACCTCCTGGAACGCGATGCGCAGCCGATCACGTTTATGGAGCTGCAGCGCGATATGCCCTTGCAACCCGACGCCGCGCTCTCTGTGCAACTCGTCGTCCAGCACGCCCGCCCCATCGTAGTCGGCGATCACCAGGCCGTTGATCCTGGTCAGAATCCTGGTGCCCTGGCAGCGGATGTAGATGTCGTTCCAACCGTCGTGCATCCATTTCCACTGAGCAGGTCCCTGCGCGGGCTCAATGCCCCAATTCTCGCGCGACGGAAATATCCAACGCTGGTGCCCGCGCGTCTCGTCGTAGATCAACCCGCAGCGCCAGCCGGCCGGCGGATGAATGTCGATCTGGGGGCCATCCAGCCACCGCGCCTGGTCGTCGTATCGGGAGCGGACCTGGATACCGGAGTTGCCGGGCGAGCTGGCAGAGGATCGCACCCTCATGCGCAATTCGAAATCGTCGTACTCCCGGTCGGTCAGCAGCCAGACGTAATCGTGGTCGCTGCTGTCCAGGGAGTCGCAGACGATGGCACCGTCCTCGACGGTCCAGAAGGTCTTGCCCCGGTCGGCCTCGATGCACTTGATATGCCATCCGTGCAGCGTCTGGGCGTCAGACAGGGAGATCCAGTTCCCGGTGATTTCGGCCAGCAGCGAAAAGAAGGCTCGTTTGCGCGCGGAGCTGATCTGCCAGTTTACCGGGACACTCTGGAATCCTTCCTGCCACCCTTCGCCCGCCTGGCGGAAGTCGAAATAGCCCCACGAGGCGTAGTTTGCCACGCAGGCGACCAGATTGTTCGCCTCGTGTCCCCAACCCTGGTCGGCGTCGCGCCATGGGCGGTCGTCCTCGTTGTTGACGATCGGCTTGGGAGTGTACTGGTCCATTTGCCGGATGCTACGAATCATCGCTTCCATGCGCCGCGGATCCCGGACTCCGTTGCCGTGCAGCAGGAGATAGTCGGCGGTGCGGACGACCTCCGGCCGCGGGAGCGACCCTCCGTTGCAACTGACGCTGACGGGCAAGGGGTGGCCGCGCTGGGCGGCTCGTTGCTGGGCGAGCTGGATCAACTCGTGGACCCGCGGAGCCTGGATGATCGCGTGGTCATAGGCCCGGTTGTCGCACTCGTTGGCGATCTCGACCAGCACATTCGTATAGCCGCGCTCCACAATCCAGTCGACCGTGTTGACGACCGCGCGCTGGACAGCCTGCTCGTCTGCCAGACGCTGGTCCTGGCCGAAGTAGAAGATGCCCACCATGATGACCATGCCGAGTTCGTCGGCGCGGTCGATGATCGATTCGAGGCGGGTCATGAACTCCGGTCGGAGCGACCCGTCGGCCCGGATGGCCGAGTTGTGCCAGGGCTGCGCGCGGGAGTATCCCTCGGGGCTGCCTCCCTGGAGATTCACCACCGCGCAGAGCAATCCGTGCTGATGCCACTGGGGCATGGCCTGGATGAATTCCCGCGTGTTCCGCGCGGGGTCCCACTGGCCCGTGTCCGGGTAGGCCCAGCGCCCGGCGGTGTCCGGGTTCAGGTCATCGAAGATGCCTTGTACCAGCCGGGCGTTCATCAGCAGTCCGGCGATCTTGTGGCCCCGCCACGTGCGCCCCTCGTACGTAGGGCGACCGTTGATGTGAAACGCCTCGCCGACGATCGAGACGCGCGTGTGACGCGGCGGCGGGGCAGACCGCGCGGCCGCCGGGACCAGGCCCAGCAGGCCCAGGCAGCATGCCGCAAGTCGCGTGATCCTGAAGTTGCCCATGTTGGTCCCTGCCTTGTGTCGTGAGTGCATGGCGATTATTCTACCTGCTTTCTGCAAGCCACTGGATGTGTGGCCTGGCCTGGCGGCAGACCGCCCTCACGCCAATGCCTTCACGCCTTGAGGGAAGTCCGGCGATGGCCGCGGGCGGACAGGTCGTGTTGGCGGCCAGCGGCTCGGGGTGCGGCAAGTGCTGCTGCCGCCGGTCAACTTTGTCACATCATCGTCGTCCTTTGCTCCGCGAAAGAGCGTGCGTTCATCATCGTCGTCTTTCGCTCCGCGAAAGAGCGTGCGTTCATCATCGTCGTCTTTCGCTCCGCGAAAGAGCGTTCACTCGCGGAGCGAAAGGCGACAATCCCAGGCGGGTGCGGTATCTCTCGGCTGAACCACGGACCAGCCCCCGGCCGGTGTGCACTCCACGGCACCCCCCCTTACGCGAGGTCGTCCGATGCCCAGCTTTGCCGCGCGTCCGTTAAACCGGTTTTTTCCGGTCATCACCGGGGGCCTGGTTGCCGGGCTGTACACGGTCATGGGTGCCGCGGCGAATCCGCCGGGCCAACCCAACATCGTGATCATTCTCGCCGATGACATGGGCTTTTCGGACATCGGCTGCTACGGCAGCGAGATCAGCACGCCGAACCTGGACCGCCTGGCCGCCCACGGGCTGCGCTTCACGCAGTTCTACAACACCGGCCGGTGCTGCCCGACGCGTGCGTCGCTGCTGACGGGCCTGTACCCGCACCAGGCCGGCGTCGGGCACATGGTCAATGACCAGCGGCTGCCGGGCTACCTGGGCCGGCTGAACGACCGCTGTGTGACCATCGCCGAGGCCCTGCAGCCTGCCGGCTACTTCTCCGGCGTTGCCGGCAAGTGGCACGTCACGCCCTTCGTCTATGTGGAGAACCGGGGGCCGCACCGCGGCACCTGGCCGCTGCAGCGCGGGTTCGACGCGTTCCACGGCACGCTCGCCGGCGGGGGTGACTACTTCGACCCGATCGGCTATGTCGTCGACAACGAGTACCAGCGGCCTGCAGACGACATCTACTACACCGACCTGATTTCCGACGCGGCGGTGGAGTTTGTGGACCGTGCCGCCCAGTTGAACAGGCGGCTGTTTCTCTACGTCGCCTACACCGCGCCCCACTGGCCCCTGCACGCTTTGGAATCGGATATTCAGAAGTACCAGGGCGTCTACGATCTGGGCTGGGATGAGCTGCGCCGCCGGCGGCTGGAACGCATGCAGCAGCTGAGCCTGATCGATGACGAGTTGCGGCTGACCCCGCGCGACCCCCAGGTGCCCGCCTGGGAGCAGGCCGAGCACAAGGCCTGGGAGGCGCGGCGGATGGCCGTGTACGCGGCCCAGATCGACCGCCTGGACCAGGGCGTCGGGCGGATCGTCGGGGCCCTTCAGCGGCGCGGGATGCTCGACAACACGCTGATCCTGTTTCTGGCGGATAACGGTGCGTGTGCTGAGATCATCGGCCGCGCCGATCGCTTCGCCCGTCCCGGCACCGACACCTCGCGCTGGGGCACGCGGCCCGACGTCATGCCCGGGCCCCGCGACACGTTCCAGAGCTACGGCAGCGGCTGGGCCAACGCATCCAACACGCCGCTGCGGCTCTACAAGCACTACGTGCATGAGGGGGGGATTGCCACGCCGCTCATCGCCCACTGGCCGGCCCGCATCACCGCCCGCGGCGAACTGCGCCATCAGCCCGGGCACGTGGTGGACGTCCTGGCCACCTGCCTGCAGATCACCGGGGTGAGCTATCCCGATCAGATGCGCGGGCAGGCGACCGTCCCGCCGGAGGGCCGCTCGCTGCTTCCGGTGTTCGACAATCAGCCGATCGAGCGCGAGGCGCTGTACTGGGAGCACGAGGGCAACCGTGCCGTGCGCATGGGCGACTGGAAGCTGGTGGCCAACGGCCGGCGCGGTCCCTGGGAACTGTACGATCTGGCGACCGATCGCACGGAGATGCGCAACCTGGCGGCGGAGCATCCGGATCGCGTCCAGCGCCTGGCGGCGATGTGGGAGGCCTGGGCCGGGCGGGCGCAGGTTAAGCCCTGGCCCGGAAATTGATCCCGGAACGCACATCCTGAGGTGTGTGAGGTCGTGGCTCGGGAAACGGCTCCCGCCGCTTTTTTCCCCGTTTCACGCCTCTGCGCGGGAGGCAGGAGCGGTGGTGCCGCGGGTGGCCGCCTCCATGATCTTCTGTTCGGTCGCTTCGCCCCGGGGAAAGGCGGCGGTCAACCGTCCTTCCGCGAGCACCAGGATGCGGTCGCACACGGTCAGCAGCTCCGGCAACTCGCTGGAGGTCAGCACGATGGCGATCCCCTCGCGGCATAACCGATCCATCAGGCGATAGAGTTCCGCCTTGGCGCCCACGTCCACGCCCCGGGTGGGATCATCCAGCAGCAGGACCTTGGGCCGCGTGAGCAGCCAGCGGCCGATGATCGCCTTCTGCTGGTTGCCGCCGCTGAGCGTGGTGATGGGGGCGGCGATCCCGGGCGTCTTGACCGCCAGTCGCGCGACGACCTGTTCCGCCAGGGCCCGTTCCAGCGGGCGCCGGATCAGGCCGCCGCGGACGCATTGCCGGAGCGTACAGAGGGTCACGTTCTCGCCGACGGTCAGCTGGGCGAAGAGGCTGAGCCGCTTGCGGTCCTCCGTCACCATTGCCAGGCCGGCCTGCCGCGCCTGCCCTGGATGCCGGAAGCGGACCTCGCGCCCTTCCAGCACAATGCGGCCCAGGGGCGGCCGGCCGCCGGCGCCGAACAGACACTCCAGCAGCTCCGTGCGCCCCGCCCCCATCAGGCCCGCGATGCCGAGAATCTCGCCGCGCCGCAGCTGAAACGAGATGTCGTGCAGCCGCCACGTGCGCGCGTGGCCGGGCCAGGGCAGCGAGAGTCCCTGCACCTCCAAAACCACCTCGGCCGCCTGCCGCGGCTGGCCGAAATCGACCGCCTCGATCTCCCGCCCCACCATCAGGTGTGTCACCTCGCGGGGACTCGTCTCGGCTCGGTTGCGGGTGGCGATCAACCGGCCGTCGCGGAGGACCGTGATGCGATCCGCGAGGCGAAAGACCTCGTCCATCTTGTGCGAGATGTAGAGGATCGTGACGCCGCGGGTGCGGAGCCGCCCGATCACGCGATCCAGCCGCTCGACCTCCGCCTCGGTCAGCGCGCTGGTCGGCTCGTCCATGATCAGGATTTCCGTGGCCAGCGAGACCGCCTTGGCGATCTCGATCAACTGCTGGTCGCCCACCCGCAGCGTTCCTGCCAGTTGCCCAGGGGGAACATAACAGTCCAGCTCCGCCAGCAGCGCGGCAGCGGCCCGCTCCATCGAGCGGTCATCCAGCAGGCCCCAGCGGCTGCGGTGCTCACGGCCCAGAAAGATGTTGGCCGCGGCCGACAACGGGTCCACCAGGTTCAACTCCTGGTGGATGATGCTGATCCCCGCTTGCTCCGCGGCCCGCGTGCCCAGAAAGCGGGCGGTGGCGCCGCGGATGCGGACCTCGCCCTCGTACCGCGTGATCACCCCGGAGAGGATTTTCACCAGGGTGCTCTTGCCCGCCCCGTTCTCGCCACAGATCGCGTGCAGCTCCCCGGGCTGGATGTCGAGCGTGACGTCGTGCAGGGCCACCACCCCCGGAAACCGCTTGGTAATGTGCTGGATCGAAATCAGCGGTTCGCCGGACGGCATTTCCAACATCCTCACGCGGTACCCCGCACCCAGTTGGCAGTTGGCAGCAGGCAGGTTGCGTGTTTCCGGGAGGGCGAGGCTCCCGCCGAGCCGGCGGGTTGAATGAGTTGTCGGCGCGGCGGAAGCCTCACGCTCCCAAGATCGTGCGGCTCTGGTCAGCGCCTGGTCGCTCGTACCTTTTTACCAGGATCACCCAAGACTCGTGAGGGTCCGCGGGTGCGGCCGGGTGCGCAGACCGACCGCGGCATCATCCGGGCCGCCGGGCGGCTTCCCAGAACTTCCACGCTACCAGCAGCACCAGGGCGGTCGTGCCGGCCGCCGCGCCCACGCCGCGGCCGGCCAGCAGGGTCGCCAGCACGCCCGCCAGCAGTGCCAGCGTCACCAGGGCGACGACACCGAGGGCCCCGGGAAACGCCTCCCTGCCGCCGCCCACTGCCTGGCGGAACTGGCTGAAGGCCACGGCGATCACGACCACGATGCCGACGATCAGCCCCTCGTACACGTCGGCCCCGGTCTTGATGATCTTGGCGACGCCGTCAATCACGGTGCGCAAAAACAGTGCGCCCAGGAGCGTCCCCGGCACGGTGCCCACGCCGCCCTGCAGACTGCAACCGCCCACGACCGCGGCGGCGATCGCGTTCAGCTCGTAGCCGCGACCCAGGGTCTGGGGATCGGCCACGCTCTGGTCGCCGATATACAGCACGCCGGCCACGGTCGCCGTCAACGAGCCGATGCAGTAGGCCAGCCACTTGACGCGCTCCGTGCGAATGCCGCTCAGCCGCGCCGCCTGTTCGTTGCCGCCCTGGGCATAGATATGCCGCCCGGTCACGGTGCGGCCCAGCAGCAGCCAGATGGCGGCGGCCAGCACCACGAAGATGACCACCGGAATCCAGACCTCGGTGGCCAGCGTGCGGAACTGGCGGTCGTAAATCTGGATCTGCGTACTCTTGCCGCCGAACACCTGCTGGGTGACGTTCTCGCAGATCGCCCGGCCCAGGCTCCGCAAACCGACCAGCGTGGCCAGCGTGGCCACGAACGGCGGCAAGCCGACCACCGTGATCAGCCAGGCGTGCAGGCTGCCGACGAGGAATCCGACGACCAGCGTCGCCAGGATGGCCAGCGTGATGACGGTCAACCCCAACGGCTCCGCGTTCTTCATCTCCTCGGGGGCCAGCAGCACCATCATCGTGGCGCAGACCGTGCCGCTGAAGGCGATCATCGAGCCGCTGGACAGATCGATGCCGCCCGAAATGATGACGACCGCCGCGCCCAGGGAAAAAATGCCGAGAAAGGCCGTTTGCCGGGCGATATCCTTGCCGCTGGTCCAGGGATCGTTCCAGTAGTTGTGGTTCGCGTCCAATAGCCCGGTGAGGACGACCACCAGGACGATCGCCAGCAGCAGGCCCACCTCGTTGGCCTTCAGCGGCCCCGCGAATCCCCAGCTCCCGCGCGCTCGGCTCATGATCCCTTCAGGGAGTATTCGTCCAGCCAGGCCTGAAACTCGTCCAGCGTCAGGAATTGGACGCGATCGCCGTAGGCGGCGAAATGGTCGCGCTTCAGCGGAGCGTCGGAGCCCGCGACGACCACCTTCAACCCGGTATCGTAGAGGTCGCCGTCCGCCTGATCCGCCCGGGGAAACATCTCCCGCTCAACCGCCTCATCCTGCTGGATCAGGGCCTTCATCAGCCGCACCGCCTGGTAACCCATCTCGTACGGGTTCTGTACGACCATCGCGTCGATGCTGCCCTGCGCCATCTGCTTGATGGCGATCGGCTCGGCATCGAACGTCACGATGGTGAACTGATCGCGCTTCTGCTCCTGCGTCACGACATCGACAATGGCCGGCGCGTTATACGACCAGATGCCGACCAGGGCCACCAGGTCCGGATGGTTGCGCAGCGCGTTCCGCACGTTGTCGCGAGCTCGTGTGCGGTCGAGGTCGTCGCCCATGCGGTCAGCCTCCTGGAACCGCTCGCCCACCGCTTCCTTGAATCCGTCCATGCGTTCGCGGGCGTTGTGCGAACCGGTGCGCCCCACGAACTGCACGTAGCCTCCCTGGTCGATCCCGCGCTCCGCCAGCAACCCCCGCGCAGCCGTTCCCAGGACCCGCCCGCCCGTCAGATTGTCGGTGCCTATGTAGTACGACCGGGCGTCGCGCAAGGATTGGCGGTTCACATCCGCATCGACACAGATGACGTGGACACCCCTGGCACGCAGCTTGCGCATCTCGTCGGCGACCGCCACGTTGTCGGCATCCAGGGCCGACACGGCGACCGCCACGATATCCGTCTGGCTGGCAAACTGGCGGAGCTTGTCGATCTGCCCTTGCGGCGATCCGTCGTTCACCTCCATCAACGCGGCGAGGCCGTCGTCGGCCAGTTGAAAATCCTTGGCCCCCTGCTGCAAACCGAAGCGGCACGCGTCCCAGAACGGCGAGTTGCCGTTGGTCAACAGGACCATCCGGCCGCCCTGCGCGGCCGCCGTGCCGCTGGGGGTGGGCGCGGTCCGATTGCCGGATGGCGGTGGCGGCGTCGAGGCGGGCGTACAGCCAGCCAGCAGGACCATGCCCGCTAGCAACAACCTCCGGCGGCCCGTGGCGTGACCCGTGCCCGACATGAGTTCGCTCCTCCTATCTGGCGCCGGCCGGCCGCGGGAGGCGCGGGCGGGCAGCAGGCACCCTGCGGACATTCGCGCGTGATCCCGCGACGGCCCGCACGTACCGGATGGGCACGGGCCGGACCGCAAGGATTTTCGCCGCCCGGCAACCACGGCCGGTAACCCCGTGTTCGCTTCGGCACGCCGGCGATCGCCGGCGACACAGCGTGGTGATTCTAGTTGTGGGGAACACCGCCCACAAGTCCCGCGGCCGTCTCCCCCCGGGATGGACGGTGGCCCCGCGGCACGGGCGGCGGGATGCGGCCCTTTTTCCCCGAAGTCGTTCAGTTCGGCTTCCGCGGCGGCCGATCCAGTTTCCAGGGGGACGTTCACGATCTTGGGAGCGGCAAGGCTCCTGCTGAGCCATGAACATGGCGGCTCAACCGGACCTTCGCCCTTCCAGAATCACGCCACCCGATCGAGCACATCCTTTCTCGTCACCGCGCAGGCCGCCATCCGCGCAGGTGACGATGCCCGCCTGACTGCCATTCTGCTGCACTTCCTCCAGCGCTAGCATCCACGTCGATCCGCCAGGTCGTCCTCTTCCCATGTCGAAGAGCGGCCGGCGGCGAGGGCGGAGCGACGCTGCGCAGGCGAGACAAACATGCGACCGCAGAACCCGCTCACCCCAATCGGCCCCTGGAGGGAGAGGGAACTGCCGACACAGGCCTTCCGGGTTGCCTCTCCTTCCACGTCAGGCCCTGTGCTGGGGGGCTGGCAGCTGACGGCACTCCTGCACGACGGCCGTACGGCGCAGGTATACCGGGCTCGCCCCGCGACTTCGCCCAGGGACGGGCCGGCCGACTACGTCGTGAAGGTGCTCAAGTCGCCCCACGACCAGCCTGGACTGGTTCACGAGATGTTCTGCCGCGAGGCCCAGCTGGGGCGCGTGATCACGCATCCGCACCTGGTGCCCGTGCTGCATGTTCAGCTCCGGCGGCCGCCTCTCTACTTCGTGATGCCGTACCTGTCCGGCGTGACGCTCGACCAGGCCTTGGCCGCGGAGGGCAGCCTGCCCGTGGGGTACGCCCTGTGGGTGACACGGCAGATCGCCGAAGGGCTGCAACCGCTGCACGAGCGGGGTTGGTTGCACGCGGATGTGAAGCCGGCCAACATGCTGGTCTCGGCCGAGGGTCACGCCACGCTGATCGACCTGGGGTTTGCCCGGCCGCAGGCGCGGTGTCCGCGCGGCGGCCAGCGGCCCCTGGCGGGCACACTGCATTACCTGGCCCCCGAGTTGATCGCGGGCGGGGGGCAGGAGGCCGGTCCGTGCAGCGACATCTACAGCCTGGGTGTGTCCCTCTACGAGATGCTGACCGGCCAGCTGCCGTTTCCCGGCGACGATCCCGCGCGGCTCGCCCAGGCACACCGTGAACGTCCGGCGCCGAACCCGCGGCGCTGGGCGGCGCACGTGCCCTCGGAGGTGACGAAACTGATCCGGCAGATGCTGTCCAAGCAGCCGCTCCGGCGCCCGGCCTCGGCCGCCGAGCTGGTCCACCGGCTGGTCGACCTGGAGATCGAAACCCTCGACACCCCCGGCGCGGACGGCGTGCCGGCCGGCGGCCCGGCGCCCCCTGCGGCCTATCTCTTTCACCGTACCTCGTGAGCCGCAAGCCGCTCGCCGCGGGTCTTTCCGGGAAACCACCCCTTGCCTCACCGGCGGCTCAATGGCCGTGCGTGATCCTGGCCGGTGCGGGACGAGTTCGCGAGGGAACGCGCAGACCAGAGTCGCACGAGTTGGGGAGGGCGAGGCTCCTGCCGAGCCGGCGTGTGGAGCGGGTTCCCGGCTCGGCGGGAGCCTCGCCCTCCCGGAAACATGAAACCCATTCTTGTAACCGTTCACAGTCCGGGGTCTGGCTCATTTTTCGGCGGGGTGCAGGTCGGGGTCCGGCTCATTTTTCGGCGGCAATACGGTTCGGCGTCGTGGGGGCGCTGCTGCCGAAAAATGTGCCTGACCCCCTTGGGGTGCAGCAAGTCAAGCGCGCACCCCGTGAACGGTTAGGCGCTGCACGACAATTACCTACCGGTTTTGTGAATCAGCCGCGGGGCGCCAGCCCGCGGTCTTTCGCGGATGAACCGCGGGCTAGCGCCCGGCGGCTGATGAGTGATTTCGGTAACTTATTGTTGAACAGCGCCTTGCCCCTATTTTCTGCCGTTCCGCTCCAAGTAACAGGCCTGGGCCCTACGCCCGCGGCAGCGGCTGGCCGCGGTAGCTGAGGTCGAGCAGGTCCAGCGGATGGACCACCGTCAGCCGCTGTCCTCGGGCTCGGGCCTCGCGTGCGATCTGCAGCAGGCAGCCCGCGTTGGACGTCACCACGATGCTCGCCCCCGTGCTGAGGATGTTTTGCAGCTTGCGGCGGCTGAGCCGCGCGGCCATCTCCGGCTGGGTCAGGTTGTAGGTGCCAGCCGCTCCGCAGCAGAGTTCGGTTTCCGGCAGCTCGACCAGCTTCAACCCGGGGATCCGGGACAGAAGATTCCGCGGTGCCTCGCGCACGCGCTGGGCGTGCAGCAGGTGGCAGGCGTCGTGGTAGGTGGCCGTCACCCGCAGCTCGCCCGGGGGCGGCACGAGCCCCAGCTGATCGAGAAACTCGTTCACGTCCCGCACCTTGGCCGCAAACCGCGCCCGCTGTTCCTGTTGTTCGTCGTGCCAGTGGTGGGCCGCGTCCTTCAACATCGCCCCGCAGCCGGCCACGTTTACGACAATCGCGTCCACGCCGTCGGGATCAAACGCCCGCACGTTGGCATCGACCAGCTGGCGCGCGACGTCGCCGCTGGCGGCGTGCAGGTGGATCGCCCCACAGCAGCCCTGGCCCTCGGGGACCACCACGTCGCAGCCGTTCTCCTGCAGCACCCGGGCCGTCGCCCAGTGCGTTTCGCGGAACAACACGTCGCCCACGCAGCCGGTGAAGAGGGCCACGCGGGCCCGCCGCCGGCCCTTGGCGGGCAACACACCCGGCAGCGGCGGGGACGAGCCCAGCCGCGGGGGCAGCATCGCCGCCAGCTGCCGCAGCCGCGGCGGCAACACCCGCAGCAGACCCAGCCGCTCGGCCAGCCGGTCCAGCCGCAGGCGCTGCGCGACCCGCGCCGGCCAGAGTGCCTTGCGCAAGCGGTCCGGGTAGGGGAACAGGCCGAACAGGATCCAGCGGTGAAACCAGTCGGCCGACTTCGGCTGCTCCGTCGCCTGCTGCTCCATCGCCACGCGGAACGGCTCAATCAACTTGCCGTACTGCACGCCCGAGGGACAGGCCGTCTCACAGGCCCGGCAGTCCAGGCACAATTCCAGGTGGTGCCGCACCCGCGGCGTCAGCTCCAACCGGCCATCGGTCACACCCCGCATCAGGTAGATGCGGCCGCGCGGCCCGTCGTTCTCGTCCCCCAACTCGGCATAGGTCGGGCAGGCTGCCGTGCAGAGGCCGCAGTGGACACAGTCCAGAAACAGTTCATAGTCGATCCCGGCCCCGGGATTGGCCCGCCCCGCGGTGTCGTGCTGCGCCATCGTCTTGCTCATCAGTAGACAAACCGCCCGGGGTTGAGGATGCCGCGCGGATCAAAGTTCTTCTTGACCTCGGCCATCAGCCCGTAGGGTACATCGAACCCGCCCCAGACGCATTGGCGCGTCATCTCGGCGCCCGACGGATTGCGGAGCACGCTGGCGTTGCCGTGCGCGGCGGCGGCCGCCGCCGCCAGTCCGCCGGTTACCGCCCGCGACAAACCCTGCGCGGGAAACTGCGAAAAGGCGACCACCACGACGCCACTGCCGGCATGCGCTTGCACGCTGCAGTCCGCGTCCAGCGCCAGCGCCGCCTGGATCAAACGCGTCGTGGCGCTGGGAACCACGGTGATCTTCAGCATCAGCGGCCAGTCGCCCGCGGCCGGGAACTCGGTCAGCCGGTGCCAGAGGGCCTCGGCCGGGCCGCCTTCCAGCTTCCGGCAGCGTGCGACGCCAAGTTGGCGCCACTCCGCTGCCAGCTGCTCCCCCATCCACGCAACCTCCGGCTCCGTCCCCTCCAGGCCCACCACGAGCAGCGGAGAGCCGGCGGACGCTGACCACCCATCCAGCTCCGCCAGTCCACTCCAGGCGGGCCCCAGCAGCAGCTCGACCGCCACCGGCGCGGTACGCGAGTGGACCAGCGCCGCCAGGAGCCGCTCCGCCTCGTCCCAGTCCCTCGGCGCACAGGCCACCAGGGCCTGTTGCTCGGGCCGCGGCCGCAACCGGAAGGTCAACTCCGTGATCACGCCCAGCGTGCCGAGCGAACCGGTCAGCAGCTTGCAGAAATCGTAGCCCGCCACGTTCTTCACCACCCGGCCGCCTCCGCGAAAACAACGTCCCACTCCGTCGACCGCGGCGATCCCGATCACGTAGTCGCGAATCGTCCCCCAGCCGTGGCGCCGCGGACCGCTGAAGTTCGTCGCCACCACGCCGCCCACCGTGGCCCGGTCGGCCTGCGCCACGTCGATCGGCAGCCGCTGGTTCTCGGCGGCCAGCAGGCGCTGCAGCTCCGCCACCACCAGGCCCGCCTGCACGGTGACCGTCATGTCGCGGGCCGGATAATCGCGCACCGCGTCGAGCCCGCCCAGCGACAGCCCGATCCCCGTCTGCCGCGCCGGCAAGCCGAAATCGAGGCTCGTGCCGCCGCCCAGCGGATACACCGGCGTCCGCGCGGCGCAGGCCTGCCGCACCCGCTCGGCCAGTTCCTCGACGCTGGCCGGGGCCACGGTTTCGCTCAGCGGCAACACGTCGGTGGTTGTGCTCAAGGTCAGTGTTCTCGAAATCGTTCACCGGCCGGGGTCTGGCTCATTTTTCGGCGGGGCGGAGGCCGGGGTCTGGCTCATTTTTCGGCGGGAATACGGTTCGGTGTCGTGGGGGCGCTGCCGCCGAAAAATGTGCCTGACCCCCTTGGGGTGCAGCAGGTCTGGCGACATCCCCGTGAACGGTTACGTCTCCTCTTACCCCGCGGCCGTCGTGGCCGGGCCTCCCGCCATTGCCAGGCGTTACAGGGCCGCCCGCCGCCCCGGATGAATCTGTTCCACGCCGCAGCCGCCCGCCGTGGGCAACATCTTGTCGGGACTCAACAGGTTCCGCGGATTCAGCGCGGTTCGCAAGTGCTCCATCGCAATCAGGTCGTCCGGGCTGAACATCTTCTGCATGAAGCTGATCTTCTCCACGCCGATGCCGTGCTCGCCGGTGACGCTGCCCCCGCAATCGAGGCACTCCTGCAGGATTTCATCACTGGCCCGCAGGACGCGCTCGATCTGCTCCGGGTCCCGCTCGTCAAACAGCAGGATCGGATGGATGTTGCCGTCCCCGGCATGGATCACGTTCACGATCCGGATGCCGTGCTTCTCGCCGATCTGGATGATCCGGCGGAAGATGTGCGGCAGGCGGGTCCGCGGCACGACCCCGTCCTGCGTGCAGTAGCTGGGACTCAGCCGTCCGATCGCCCCAAACGCCTGCTTGCGGCACTTCCAGAGCTTCAGCCGCTCCTGCGCGTCGGCCGCCAGGCGCACCTCGCGCGCCCGCTGCTGGCGGCAGATGGCCACGATCCGGTCCCGCTGCGCGTCCAGCCCCGCCTCGAGTCCGTCGGCCTCGATCAGCAACACCGCCTCGGCGTCCAGGGGAAAGCCGAATTGAAACGCCGCCTCCACCGCGGCAATGATCCCCCGGTCCATCATCTCCAGCGCCGCGGGCAGAATCCCCGCGCCGATGATTTCACTGATCGCGGTCGTCGCGTCGTCCACCGAATCGAAGATGGCCAGCAGCGTGCGGCAGCCCTGCGGGTCGGGTGTCAAACGCACCCAGACCCGCGTGACGATCGCCAGCGTGCCCTCGCTGCCGACCAGGGCCCCCACCAGGTCCAGACCGGGGCCGTCCTCGGCCGGGCCGCCCAGCTGGACCACCCGGCCGTCCGCCAGGACCGCCTCGACGCCCAGCACGTGATTGACCGTCACCCCATACTTCAGCGTGTGCGGCCCCCCGGCATTCGTCGCCACGTTGCCGCCGATCGTGCAGGCCCCCTGGCTGGAGGGATCCGGGGCGTAATGATAACCGGTCCCCTTCAAGGCCTGCGTCAGCCGCACGTTGACCACGCCCGGCTCCACGACCGCGTACCGATCCCGCAAATTGATCTCCAGGATGTTCCGCATCCGCGTGAGCACGACCATCACGCCGCCGCCCACCGGAAGACAGCCGCCGCTCAGACTGGTGCCGGCACCGCGCGGTACGACCGGCACGCCCGCCCGGTGGCAGATCCGCATCACCTCGGCGACCTGGGCCGTGTTTTCAGGGAAGACGACCAGATCCGGTCGGTTCTTCTCGATCACGAACCCGTCGCACTCGTAGACCGCCAGTTCGGAACGGTCGGCACGGACGTGGCGCGAGCCGACGACCGAGCGGATTTCGGCGACGAGATCAGGCGTGACGACGGTGGCCATCCATCAGGTCCTTGGCAGGAGTGTCTCCCGGGCCATTGTCGCCCGCGGACGCCAACAAGAACAGGGTCGGCAACCAACCTCCCGTGATTCCGGGAGGGCGAGGCTCCCGCCGACACCGGGAGGGCGAGGCTCCCGCCGACACCGGGAGGGCGAGGCTCCCGCCGAGCCGCCGACCCGAGCGCCGCGAGGGCGAGGCTCCCGCCGACACCGGGAGGGCGAGGCTCCCGCCGACACCGGGAGGGCGAGGCTCCCGCCGAGCCGCCGACCCGAGCGCCGCGAGGGCGAGGCTCCC
>Ga0114938_1001273_pt1 | contig 17496 bp, 15 predicted proteins | sample AshMeaBigSpring_FD_88675 | JGI IMG/M metagenome (GOLD analysis project Ga0114938, IMG submission 88675) | Groundwater microbial communities from Big Spring, Nevada to study Microbial Dark Matter (Phase II) - Ash Meadows Big Spring | ecosystem: Environmental > Aquatic > Deep subsurface >...
CGCACCGAGACCACACCCTCCGGGCGGTGGCTGTGGCCGATCCGATCGACCAGCTGGCGCACCGCCTCGCTATGAGTGCGGTCGGTGACCAGCACCGCATCCGGCGTGGCCACAACGACCAGGTCGCTCACCCCGGCGACCGCGATCAGCGGGCCGTCTGTGCGGATGTAGCTGCGCTCGGAGTCCTGGACGATCACGTTGCCGATGAGCACGTTGCCCGTGTCGTCGCCCTGGCTCGCCTCGAGGATCGAGTTCCACGAACCGATGTCGCTCCAGCCGGCGTCGAGCGCCACCACAACGGCTGACTCGGTGTGCTCCATCACCGCATAGTCGATGGAGATGGCCGGGCTGCGTGCAAACGTCTCCTCATCGAGGTGGATCGCACCGGTCTCGTCGACGACGGCGGCGGAGAGGGCGGCGGTGGCGGCGGTGGCCACATCCGGGGCGTAGCGGGCCAGCTCGTCGAGGTAGCGGCCGGCGCGGAACAGGAACATGCCGCTGTTCCACAGGTGGTCGCCACCCGCAAGGAAGCGCTCTGCGGTGGCGGTGTCCGGCTTCTCGACAAAGGCGGCCACCGCTCTGACCCGCCCGGCGCCTGGGGCGCGGATGTACCCGTACCCGGTTGCCGGGTGGGTGGCCTCGATCCCGAAGGTGACAAGGGCGCCGCCGAGCGCAGGCCCCACCCCGGCCGCAACGGCGGCGACAAAGGCGGCGACGTCTGCGATGAGATGGTCGGCGGGCATGACGAGCAGCAGCGGGTCATCGCCCGCCCGGCCGGCGACACGGGCCGCAACGGCCACCGCGGGCGCCGTGTTGCGGCCGGCGGGTTCGACGATCAGCGTGCCCTGGGCGTCGCCGGCGTTGGTCATCTCGCCGCGCACCGCCTCGGAATATGCGGCGTTGCACACGACGATCGGCGGTCTACGACCTGGCAGGTCACGCACCCGCTCGATCGTGGTCCGCAACATCGTGTGGTCCCCGAACAGCGGCAGGAGCTGCTTGGGGGCATCGAGCCGAGACAGCGGCCACAGCCGGGTCCCTGAGCCTCCCGACAGGACAACGGGTACGATGGCGTGGTCCATAGGCGGCGCAATGTACAGGTGGCGCCGCTTCCCGGCCAGAGCCGCCCCCCGGCGCAACTTCTCCGGCACCGGCGGGCTCCACCTCAAGGAGTCACACGATGCAGTCGATCGTCGAGGTCTATCGCACCCGCACCCCGGGATCGGCCGCAATGCACAGGCGAGCCTCCGCCGTCATGCCGGGAGGCGACACCCGCGCCGCCGTCGCCCACCAGCCGTACCCGCTCACCGTTGTGAGGGCCGAGGGGCCCTATCTGTGGGATGTCGATGGCAACCAGTACCTCGACCTGCTCGGCAACTACACCTCCCTGGTGCACGGCAACGCCTACCCGCCGATCGTGGCCGCCGCCGAGGAGGCGCTGCGGCGTGGGACGCAGTGGGCCGCCCGCAACGAGACCGCTCTCGCCCTCGCCGAGGCGATCACCCGCCGGGTGGCGTCGGTCGACCAGGTGCGGTTCACCAACTCGGGGAGCGAGGCCACCCTGCTGGCGGTGGAGATCGCCAGGGCCGCCACCGGGAGGCGCAAGGTGCTGATGGCCCGTCATGGCTATCACGGCAGCGGCGCCATCTTCGAGACGGGCACCCATGGCAGGGAAGGCCCGGACACCCTGCTCGCCGAGTACGGCGATGCGGCCGGCTTTGCGGCAGTCCTCGAAGAGCATGGGGCCGACATCGCCTGCGTCATCGTCGAGCCCGTGCTCGGCGCCGGTGGCGTCGTCGCACCACCCGCAGGGTTCCACGGGTCGGTGGCGGCGGCAGCGCATGCGGCAGGGGCGCTCTTCATCCTCGACGAGGTGATCACCCTGCGGCTCGGTGTCGGTGGCGCCCAGGCGGCGGAGGGGGTGACACCCGACCTGACAACCATGGCCAAGATCATCGGCGGCGGGTTCCCGGTGGGGGCGGTCGGGGGGAGGTCCGAGCTGATGGCGCTGACCCGGCCCGAGGGCGGTGCGGTGCCGAGCTCCGGGACCTTCAACGGCAACCCGGTGACGGCTGCGGCCGGTGTTGTCTCGCTCGCCCACCTCACCGAGGCCCGGATCGCCACCATGGCGGCACAGGCGGAGCGGCTTGCCGAGGCGATCGGTGTGGCGGCCAGGGGCGAAGGGCTGGCGTGCAAGGTCACCCGCACCGGGTCTCTGCTCAACCTGTACCTGGCCGACGAGGTCGGCTTCGGGCCGGGTCGCCTCGACGCCGCGGAGATCGCCCTGCTGCATCTGGCGTGTCTCAACCACGGGGTGTTCCTCGCCCCCCGTGGCATGATGGCGCTCTCGACCGTGCTCCAGGAACGGCACATCGACGAGGCGGCAGTCTGCATCGCCGCCGCCATCGCCGACGTCGCCGCCAGCCTCGGCGCCGCCCGGCCGGTTCCGGTGCCGGTCGGGTGAGCCGCTGACGGCACCGCTACCCTCTCGGGCGATGGCCGATCTCTCCGTCGTTCGTAGCCGCTTCCCCGCGCTCGCCCGCACCCAGGGTGGCGTGCCCGTTGTGTACGCCGACGGGCCGGGCGGTACCCAGGTGCCGCAGGAGGTCATCGACGCCATGGGCGGATTCCTCGCCAGGGGCGGCTCCAACCTCGGCGGCCCCTTTGTCACAAGCGAGGAGACGGCGCAGGTGGTGGAGCTGGCCCGCACCGCCATGGCCGACCTGTTCAACGCCACCCAGCCCGAGGAGGTCTCCTTCGGGCAGAACATGACATCGCTGACGCTCTCGCTTGGTCGGGCGCTGGCGAAGACGTGGCGCCCCGGCGACCAGATAGTGTGCACGCGGCTCGACCACGACGCCAACGTCTCGTCGTGGATGGTCGCCGCCACCGAGGCCGGAGCCGAGGTGAGGCTTGTCGACTTCGACACGTCAGACGGCAGGCTCGATCCAGGCGCCGTTGCCGCCGCCATCACCGACCGCACCAGGCTGGTTGCCGTCACCCACGCCTCCAACGCACTTGGCACGGTGGTGGACGTCGCGGCGGTGGCATCTGCCGCCCACGAGGCCGGCGCCCTGGTGTTCGTCGATGCGGTGCACTTCACCCCGCACGGGAGCATCGACGTCCGTTCCCTGGGGTGCGACTTCCTGGCCGCCTCCGCCTACAAGTTCTTCGGCCCGCACACCGGCATCCTCTACGGCAGGCTCGAGCTGATGGCAGGGCTCGATGCCGTGAAGATCCGTCCGGCGCCTGGGGACCCGCCGGGGAAGTGGGAGACGGGCACCCAGAGCTTCGAGAGCCTCGCCGGGGTCGCCGCCGCCGTCGACTACCTGGCGTCGCTTGGCGCAGGGGAGCGGCGCCGGGAGCGTCTGGTGGCGGCCATGGCGGCGATCGGGGTCCACGAGACCGGGCTCATCGCCCATTTCCTCGATGGCATCGCCCGTCTGCCAAACGTGACGCTGTACGGGGTGCCGACCGTGGCCGGCCGCACCCCGACCTTCGCCGTCGCCGTTGCCGGCTCCACCGCCGCGCAGGTGGCGGCCCACCTCGGGCGGCGTGGCATCTTCGTGTGGGATGGGCACTACTACGCCCTCGAGGTGATGCGCAGCCTGGGGGTGCTCGAGAGCGGTGGTCTCGTGAGGATCGGGTTTGTTCACTACAACACCGACGACGAGGTCGAGCGCACGCTCGAAGCCCTGGCCGAGCTTGGCTGATGTGGCTGGCCAGGGGACATATGCAGGAACGCTGGGTCACCGCGTTGCGCCAGGCTCCGTTGCGGCCGCCCCTTCGCCACCTGCCGCCGGCTCGACGAGGTAGGCCAGCTCGACCCTGGCCTCGCTTGTCCCAAACGCGGTGATGGTGTCGCCGGCGGCGAGCAGCGTGTCGCCGTGCGGGATGAGCACCGAGCCGCCCCGCCGCACCGAGACGAGTGTCGCCTCCTCCGGCCAGGGCAGCTCCCGCACCCGGCGACCCTGGGCGGCGGATCGGGCGTGGACCGGGAGCTCGAAGAAGGCTGCTCCCTCGGCGGTGCGCTGCTTGAGCCGCTCCCGGTAGAGCCGGCGATCGGTGGTGGCGCCGAGGGCGTGGTGGTAGGCGCGCACCACGCTCTCCCGCCGGAACATGCCGACGATCGTGCCCGGGAGCTCGTCGGAAACCACAGGGAGCCGGCCGACCCCCAGCGCCGCCATCCTGGCGAGCGCCGTCGACACCGGCAGCGCAGGCGAGACCGTGATCGGCTTCGCCGTCATCGCCTCGCCGAGCGGCATCTGCGGGTTGGCGAGCAGCGGCTCTGCCAGATCGGACACGGTGACGATGCCGCACAGCTTGCCTGCGGCCACGACAGGAAGACCGTGGTGGTGGAGCCGGTCGAGCTCGGCGGCGGCCTCGGCGACCGACATGGTCGGGCGCAGCTCGGTGTCGACCGGTGACATCACCTCGCCGACGGTGACGGTGTCGAGCAGATCGATGTCCTCCATCGTGGTCAGGTGGATGCCCCGCCGCCGCAGCGGCAACGTGTAGATCGAGTCGGGGTGGTAGCGGTCGGCGAGGAACGTGGCGAGAGCGGCCGCCAACATCAGGGGGAGCACCAGGTTGTAGTCGCCAGTGACTTCGAACACGAGCAGCACCGCGGTTAGCGGGGCGCGGGCGGTGGCGGCAAAGGTCGCCGCCATACCGACAACGGCGAAGGCGCCCGGGTCGAGGGATGAGATCGACCACACCGGCTCGAGCAGGATCGCCAGCGCCGCCCCGAGGCTGCCGCCGATGACCAGGCTCGGCATCATCGTACCCCCGGCACCGCCGCCGGCCCTGGTGAGCAGCGAGCTGAGGATCTTGAGTGCGGCGATGATGGCGAGGCTGAGCGCCACTGCGCCAGAGTCGGGACCGAGCCGAAGCACCTGGTTGAGGTAGCTCTGTCCCGTGCCGTACAGCTCGGGCACAAGGACGATGAGCGCCGCAACGGCAGTCCCCACGGCGATCGGGCGCACCCATCCGGGCCAGCGTTCCTCGATGACAGCGAGATTGTCTGCGGTACGCAGGAAGAGCAGACCGGCGCCAAACGCCACCAGACCGAGGACAGCGTACAGGGCCAGCTCGGTGGGATGTCCCAGCTGGTGCGACGGGGAGGAGAGCAGGCGCTCCACCCCCACCAGCTGCTGGGCCGTCACCGCCGCCGCCACAGACGCCACCACGACGGCGTTGAGGTGGCGGATGGCAAAGCCACCGATGATGACCTCCACGGCGAACAGCATCCCTGCGATTGGGGCGTTGAACGAGGCGGCGATCCCGGCGGCGGCGCCGGCGGCGACCAGACCGCGGATCTGGTCCTCGCCAAACCGGGTGTAGCGGGCGAACGACGAGCCGATGGTTGCCCCGATCTGGACGACAGGGCCTTCCCGCCCCGCCGAGCCTCCTGCGCCGAGTGTCGCCGCCGTCGCTGCGATCTTGGCGCCGATGGTGCGGGTGGGGAGATACCCGGCCCGCAGCGCAACGCCGACCATGGTGGCGTCGACACCGGCCCCCTCGATCCCTGGCCCAAAGCGCCGGTTGAGCGCCCACGACACGAACAGCCCGAGCGGGACGGTCACCAGGACCGCCCAGGCGCCAAGCCCGACGTCGTTCCTCAGCTGTGCGGCGAGCCGGCTGACGCCTGCGATCCCCCACACGAGGAGCGAGGTGCCGGCGCCGACGAGGGTCCCGACGGCGAGCGAGGCGACGACAAAGGCTGTTGCTCCCCGCGACTCGACAGCGCGGGTCAGGAGTCGGCGCAGGCTCGACCACATGGTGGGGAAGTTAGCGCCCCACCCGGCTGCGGCCATGAGCCGCCACCCGGGTCACGACCGAGGGAGAGAGACCCGGCAACCTCCAGCCCAGATCTCCCTCCCTACGGTCATCCAAGGGCCGCCCGCCGGGGGGACGGCGCGCCAGCCCCGAAACTCGAGATGCCGGGAAAGACGCGCAGAGCGGGGGCGGGTTGTCGACGTCCTGGCCGAGCCGCACCACGTGCATCGTCACGTCCTTCCACAACGGTGCTGCGGCGAGCGCCGGTCGCACCACTCGGACGGCACATCGCCCACGATACCCGACACCACACGGGTGCGGTGGGGTTTTTCTGCGAGCCGGGGCCGGCGGCGGTGCCGGGACGGTAGCGTCACGTCCGTGGAGGCCACCTACACCGTCACCGAGCTCAGCAGGGCGATCGGACGCACCCTGGCGAGGGCGTTCCCGGACGAACTGTGGGTGGAAGGCGAGATCAAGGACCTGTCGCGCTCCCGCAACGGCCACGTGTACTTCACGCTCGTCGATCCCGATAGCGGAGACGACCAGGGACAACCGGCTGCGGTGCTGCCGGTGACCCTCTTCGCCACCGATCGAGGTGCCGTCAACCGGGTGCTGATGCGCACCGGGGCGGTGCGCATGACCAACGGCGTGCATGTCCGCATCAGGGGGCGGGTCACCCACTACCCGGGGCGGGGCACGGTCCAGCTACGCATGTCGTGGATCGACACCGAGTACACCATCGGCAGGCTGGCGGCCGAGCGCATCGCCGTGCTGAGGAGGCTCGATGCCGCCGGGTTGCTCGAAGCCAATGCCCGTCTCCCGCTACCTGGCGTACCGCTCGAGGTTGGCGTCGTCACCAGCATCGGCAGCGCCGCCCACGCCGACTTCCTCGCCGAGCTTGCCGGTTCCGGGTATGCCTTCACTGTCACGGTCGTCGACGCCCGCACCCAGGGACCAGAGGCGGTGACGTCGCTGGTGCGGGCGCTCGACGTTCTGGCCATGCGGGGATGCGCCGTGGCCGCCCTTGTCAGGGGCGGCGGGGCGCAGACCGACCTCGCCGCCTTCGACGACGAGACGCTCGCCCGCACCATCGCCCTCGCTCCCTTCCCCGTTCTCACCGGTATCGGCCACGAGGTCGACACGACCGTGGCCGACCGGGTGGCCAACCGCTCGCTCAAGACCCCAACCGCCTGTGCCCAGGCGCTGGTGGCGATGGTGCGTGCCTTCGAGCAGCGTCTCGATGGGCTGGCGGCGGCGACGGTCACCGCCGCTGTCGGCGGCGCACAGCAGGCGGCGACAGGGCTGGGGAGGCGCAGCGGGCGGCTCGCCACCGCCACCCGGCTCCACCTGACCCGCCACGGCCGCAGCATCGATGCGGCGACGGCGGCGATCGGGAGGAGGGCGCCGCTGGCCACGGCCAGGGCATCGGGGGCAACCCTGCGTCTCGCTTCCCGCACCGCAACCGCCACCCGCCACGCCTTGACGGCCGAGGAGCGGCGGCTCGACGGTCTTGCCGCCATCCAGCGCACCCACGACCCTGGGCGCATGCTGGCCAGGGGGTGGACCCTGACCTACCGGGGCGACCGGCTGGTACGCCGCCCCGGGGACGTTGCGCCAGGCGACCACATCCGCACCGAGACTGCGGGCGGCGGCGTGCGGTCGGTGGTCGAAGAAGGAGACGGGGAGCCCCATGGCTGACGACATCGGCTACACCGCTGCGATGCGGGAGCTCGAGGAGATCCTCGCCCAGATCGAGGCGGACGACGTTGACGTCGACTTGCTCTCGGCCAGGGTGACCCGCGCCGCCGAGCTGATCAGGTTGTGCCGGGAGCGCATCCACGCCACCCGCATCGAGGTCGAGGAGATCGTGGCCGGTCTCGAAGACGCAGACGAGCAAGCCGAGCGTCGCCAGTGATCCCACCAGAGCGCGGCGTCTTCGTGAACCGCACCCTCAACCTGCGGTCGATCCGCGCCATCGGCTACGACATGGACTACACGCTGGTTCACTACCGGGTGGAGGAGTGGGAGCATCTCGCCTACGAGCACGCCAGACGCATCCTCGGGCTGCGGGGATGGCCGGTGGCCGACCTCGTGTTCGACCCGTCGCAGGTGATCAGGGGGCTGGCCCTCGACCTCCAGGAGGGCAACCTGCTCAAGGCCACCCGGTTTGGCTACGTGATCCGCGGCGCCCACGGCACCCGCATGCTCGACTACGACGAGCTGCGCCGCAGCTACTCGGACACCTTTGTCGACCTCGGCGAGGCACGGTTCGTGTTCGTCAACACGCTGTTCTCGCTGTCCGAGGCGGCGCTGTTCAGCCAGCTCGTCGATCTGATGGACGCTGGCGAGATGCCGGGGGCGATGGGGTACGCCGCGTTGTACCGCACGGTGCGCCGCGCCCTCGACGAGGCCCACTCCGCCGGGGCGCTCAAGGCGGAGATCCTCGGCGACCCGGACCGCTACGTCGAGCGCGACCCCGAGCTGGCGCCCACCCTGCTCGACCAGCTCCACGCCGGCAGGCGGCTGATGCTGATCACCAACTCGGAGTGGGACTACACCCAACAGATGATGGCCTACGCCCTCGACCCGTTTCTCCCCGCAGGGATGACGTGGCGTGACGTGTTCTCAACCGTCATCGTGTCTGCGGTCAAACCCGACTTCTTCACCTCGCACCGGCCGCTCTACAAGGTGGAGGACGAAACCGCCGGTCTGCTTCGCCCCCACGCCGGCGCCCTTGTCGCAGGCGGCGTCTTCTTCGGGGGATGCGCCCGACAGGTCGAGGACAGCCTGACGCTCTCGGGAGACGAGATCTTGTACGTCGGCGACCACCTGTTCGGCGACGTCCACGTCTCCAAGTCGCAACTGCGGTGGCGCACCGCCCTCATCCTGCGTGAGATGGAGGGCGAGGTGCGCACCCAGCGCGAGTTCGCCGCAGACGAGCGGACGCTGCGCGAGCTGATGGACCGCAAGACAGGGCTCGAGGCCAAGCTGGCCTCCATCCGGCTCGACGACCAGAGGGCCAGGCTCGGGTATGCGCCTCCGTCCGGCGAGGGTGACGGTCACACCGTCGACGACCTGAGGGGCGCCATCGGCGACATCGACGAGCTGATCACCCCGCTTGCGGTGCGGGCCGGAAGCCTGCGCAACGAGCGGTGGGGGCCCCTGATGCGAGCCGGGATCGACAAGAGCCTGTTCGCCCGCCAGGTGGAGCGCTACGCCGACGTGTACACGTCGCGGGTGTCGAACCTGCTCACCGTTGGCCCTTTCGCCATCCTGCGCGCCGCCCGGCTCTCGCTTCCCCACGACGAGGAGAGCACGGGAGTCGGTCACGGCGATCACGAGCCGGCGTGACCATCCGACCCCGGGTACCCTCTGCGCCGTGATCCCCGACACCCTCGAGGCGGTTGAGGCGGCGCTCGCCGCCAAGCGCTACGTCGCAGACCGCTCGCTTGTCGTGGCCATCCATCTCGCCCTCCAGCTCGGCCGCCCGCTGTTCCTCGAGGGCGAGGCGGGGGTGGGCAAGACCGAGGTCGCCAAGACGCTCGCCGCCATCCTCGGCGAGGACCTCATCCGGTTGCAGTGCTACGAGGGCCTCGATGTTGCCCAGGCGCTCTACGAGTGGGACTACGCCAGGCAGATGCTCGCCATCCGTCTCATCGAGGCCCGCCACGACGGCGGCCACGCCGACGTCCACGACATCATGTCGCGACAGTACCTGGTGGCCCGCCCGTTGCTACAGGCGATCGAGCGTGGCGCCGCCGGCCAGCACACGGTGCTGCTCATCGACGAGCTCGACCGTGCAGACGAGGAGTTCGAGGCGTACCTGCTGGAGCTGCTCTCCGACTTCCAGGTCACCATCCCCGAGGTGGAGACGGTGCGGGCCACCGTGCCCCCGGTGGTGGTCATCACCTCCAACCGCACCCGCGAGATCCACGATGCGCTCAAGCGGCGCTGCATCTACCACTGGATCGACTACCCGGACTACGCCCGCGAGATCGCCATCCTGCGGGAGAAGGCGCCCCATGTGCCGGCGAGGCTTGCCGCCCAGCTGGCTGCGGCGATGGGGAAGCTGCGTGACCTCGACCTGTTCAAGCCGCCAGGGGTGGCGGAGACGCTCGACTGGGCCGCCGCCCTCACCGTGCTCGGCCGCAGCGATCTGACGGCCGCTGACGCCGAAGACACCCTGGGGGTGGTCCTCAAGTACCAGGAGGACATCGCCAGGGTGCGCGAACTCGGTTTCGACCGCATCCTCGACGTCTCCGCCCATTGACCGTGGGCGACGCCCTCGCCGCCCACCTTGTGCGCTTTGTCCGTCACCTGCGGGGGCGGGGGCTCCCGCTCGGTCCCGGCACCGCTGCCGAGCTCGCCGCCGCCATCGACGCCGTTGGGCTCGCCGACCGCACCGACCTGTACTACGCACTGCGGGCCGTTGTGATGACCCGACCGAGCCAGCGGCCGGTCTTCGACGAGGCGTTCGACGCCTACTTCGGCTCCGGCAGGGGGCGCGGGCCCGATCTCACCATTGCCACCGCGCCACCGCCGCAGCAGGGCACGGGGCGGGCGCAGGCGCCGGTGCTGGCGCCCCCTCGCTCCACCGCCGGGACGAGCGACGTCGAGCAGGTGGTCGACATCGCCGGCGGCTCCCACCAGGAGCGGCTGGCCCGGCGCGACTTCGCCGACCTCACGACAGAGGAGCAGGAGCAGGTGCGACGGCTCATCGAGCGCATGGCGTGGCGACCGGCGTCGGCGCCGTCACGGCGCTGGGCGGCGAGCCGGGCCGGGAGCCGCCCCGATCTGCGCCGCACCCTGCGCAGCGTGAGCGGCCCGCACGGCGACCTGGTGCCGCTCGCCTGGTCCGATCTCCGGATGCGGCGCCGCCCGTTGGTGGTGATCGCAGACGTGAGCGGCTCGATGGAGCGCTACACCGAGCTGTTCCTCTACTTCATCCACGCCGCCCAGGGCCGGCTGGGTCGGGTCGAGTCCTTCGTGTTCGCCACCCGGCTGAGCCGCATCACGAGGCAGATGCGGCTACGCCAGCCCCACCTGGCGTTGCGCCAGGTGGCGGCTGCCGTGAGCGACTGGTCGGGTGGCACCAGGATCGGGGAGGCGCTCGCCAGCTTCAACCGCGACTGGAGCCGGCGGGTGACCAGGGGCGGCGCCATCGGGCTCGTCATCTCAGACGGATGGGACACCGGGGACCCCGAACTGCTCGACAGCGAGATGGGACGGTTTGGGCGATCGGTGCACAGGGTCATCTGGCTCAACCCATTGGCGGGTCGCACCGGGTTCGCCCCAGACACCCGTGGCATGCGAACCGTGCTCCCATACGTCGACGACTTCCTCCCCGCCGCCAACCTCGTCGACCTGCGAGGGGTGGTGCGGCTCCTAGAGTCTCTGCCGAAGCGACGAGGTGCGAGGGATTGATGAGCGAGCTCGACGTCTACGAACGGTGGACCGCAGAGGGCAAGGGGGTGGCGGTGGCCACCGTGGTGCGGGTGCTGGGGTCTGCGCCGCGTCCCGAGGGGGCCAAGTTCCTGGTGTCGTCTGCGGGGGACATGGAGGGGAGCGTAAGCGGGGGTTGTGTCGAGAACGACGTTGCCCTCCACGCCAAGCGGGTCCTCGAGACCGGCGAGCCGGCCCTCGTCACCTACGGGATCGCCGACGACGAGGCATTCGAGGTGGGGTTGACCTGCGGCGGCACTATCCAGGTCTTCATCGAAAAGTGGTGAACGAGGCGGTCGCCGCCGTCAAGCGTCTCGCCGCCGCCGAGCGGCTGGGGGCCGTCGCCACCGTGGTGGCCGGCCCTGACGTTGGCGCCAAAGCCGTCATCGACGCCGGCACCGGGTACGTTGCCGGTGCGCTCCCCGACGACATCTCGGGCGACGTCCTTGCCGATGCCGGGGAGCTGATGGGCCGGGAGCAGAACAGGACCCTCCAGTACGGCGCCCGCGAGGTGTTCATCGAGACCGTCGCCCCTCAGCCCCGGCTGCTCATGTTCGGGGCGGGCCACATCGCCCAGTGTCTGGCCAGGATCGCCCCAGAGCTGGGGTTCAGGGTGATCGTTGCAGACGCCCGCAAGACGTGGGCGACCGAGGAACGCTTTCCGGGTGTCGATGATCTCGTCGTTGGCTGGCCGGACGCCGTCCTCGACCGGTTCGAGCTCGACCGGCGCACCTACGTCGTGCTGCTTAGCCACGACGCCCGCTTCGAGGACCCTGTGCTACCGGCGGTGCGCAGCGCTCCGGTGCGCTACATCGGCGCCCTGGGGAGCCGGCGCACCGCGGCGAACCGGGCACAGCGGCTGCGCACCGCAGGGTGGACCGAGGACGAGATCGCCCGTATCCACGCCCCCATCGGCATCGACATCGGTGCCGAGCAGCCGAGCGAGGTTGCCGTGTCGATCCTCGCCGAGATCGTGAGGGTGCGCTACGGGGCGGGAACGGGGTTGTCGCTACGCGGTGCCGAGGGTCGCATCCATCGCCGGCGTGGCGAGGAGGACGGCGGGGCGTAGCGCCCAGCCGACCAGCCGTTAGCGCCGGATGCCAGGCGGCCCACTACAGAGCCGCCTGCAGCAGCCAGAGGGCCCCCATGCCGGCAACGAATGTCCACGCCACGGACTTGGTGCGCACCGCCACCAGCGCCGCCACCGCACCGGCGAAGAAGCGGGGGTTGGCGCTGGTGACATCGAGCGCTCCCTCAGGGGCGATCACCTCAGGTGCGACAAGCGCCGCCAGCACGGCAGGGGCGATGTAGCGGATCGGCGCCGCCAGCCACCCTGGCACCCCCGAGCGGCCGAAGAGCGCCACGAAGGACAGCCGGGTGATGTAGGTGCCGACCCCGATCGCTGCCACCACCAGCCAGTCGCTCATCGCCGTGTCTTCTCGGCGATGACGCCGGCGGCCACCCCAAGGGCGGTGGCGATCATCAACCCGAGCTTGTACGGGATGGTGCGCCCGGCAACGGCGGCCACACCGCCGACAACGGCGGCGATCACCCCCGGCCGGTCACGGATGGCCAGGATCATCAGCACCAGGAACACGAGGGGAATGGTGAAGTCGAGTGACCACGAGGTGGGGATCTGTGCCCCGAGCACCGCTCCGATGGCGGTTGTGACCTGCCACGGCAGCCACAACGCCAGCCCTGCCCCGAGGAAGAACCACCGCTTGTAGCCGGCGTCGTCGACATCGGCGTAGCGGGTGATCGACACTGCGAAGGCCTGGTCGGTCATCAGGTACGGCAAGGTGTACCGCCACACCGGCGAGAAGTCCCGGAAGTCGTCGGCAAGCGCCGCCGAGTACATGAGGTGACGGGCGTTGACCACGAGGGCGGTGGCGACGACGACCGCCGCCGCCGCCCCGGCGTCGCTCAGCTCGATGGTCACCAGCTGGGCCGACCCGCCGAAGATGATCGGCGACGTCGCCCAGCCCAGCCCTGCACCGATGCGCGAAGCGGCGGCGGCCACCCCGAGGATGAGACCGAAGGGGGCGACACCGACGAGAAGGGGGGCGATGGCGCGCACCCCGTCGGCGAACCCTCGTGTCGAGCGAGGCGGAGAAGTGGCTGAGTTCGTCATGGTGGGCTGATGGCCGGCGGGCAAGCGTAACCGGGGGCGCTCGGGGGTCGGCACCACCGCCGGCTCCCCCTGCGCCGTGGCCGACGGTACGGAGCTACCGGGACACCGCCACAGGTTCCCACCCGTTTCCTCGACATCGCACAGGTCGGGTTTGCTACCTTCGGGGCAAGGCCGCCGAGCGAAAGGGGCGAGATGGAGATCTCCATGACCGTCAACGGGAAGGCGGTCAAGGGCAGCGTCGAGCCTCGCACGCTGCTCGTCCACTTCCTCAGGGACGACCTGCTCCTCACCGGCACCCACGTCGGCTGCGAGTCCGGCTACTGCGGCGCCTGCACGATCCACCTCGACGGGGTTCCGACGAAGTCGTGCATGGTGCTTGCCGTGCAGGCGGACGGCGCATCGATCACCACCATCGAGGGGCTTGCTCGAGATGGGGAGCTGCACCCCGTGCAGGAAGGCTTCTGGGAGCGCCACGGTCTCCAGTGCGGTTTCTGCACCCCCGGCATGATCATGACCGCCGCCGGGATGCTCGCCGAGAACGACAACCCGACCGAGGCGGAGATCCGCCACGGGCTCGAGGGCAACCTGTGTCGGTGTACCGGCTACCACAACATCGTGCGCGCCGTCGAGTACGCCGCCGCCAAGATGCGTGGGGACACACCCGCCGCACCGGAGTGGGAGACCGATCTCGTATGACAACGACAACGAGTGCGCTCGGCGGGGTCATCAGACGCAAGGAGGACCCGGCCCTGATCAGGGGCAGGGGCCGTTACGTCGACGACATCAAGCAGAGCGGCGAGCTGGCCGCCGCCTTTGTCCGCAGCCCGTTCGCCAAGGCCCGCATCGCCTCGATCGACACATCGGCGGCACGAGCCATGCCGGGCGTCCGCGCCGTGTACACCATCGACGATGTCCGCCATCTCGGGTCGCTGATCGCCCAGGTTCCCGTGGGCAAGCTGCGCCCGCTGCTGGCGGACGGCGTCGTGAAGCACGTCGGTGAGGCGGTGGCGATGGTGGTGGCCGACAACCGCTATCTGGCTCAGGACGCCGTCGAGGCGATCGTGGTCGACTACGAACCGCTCGAAGCGGTTGTCGACCTGAAGGACGCCGCAAGCGATCGGGCCAAGGTCCACGACGATCTCGACTCGAACGTGCTGCTCACCTGGACCGGTCACGAGTGGTGGGCAGACGTCATCGCCGTCGAGGACCCCCGCCCCAAGATCGAGGAGGCGAAGCAGCGCAGCGACACCGTGACCGTCGAGCTGGAGATGGTCAACCAGCGGCTCATCCCTGTGGCCATCGAGCCCCGCTCGGTCGTGGCGTCGTGGAACGAGGGTTACGAGCGGCTGGAGGTCTACTCCTCCAGCCAGATCCCGCACGCCCTGGCCGGGGCGATCGCCAAGACCTTCGGGCTGGCGTCGACTGCGGTGCATGTCAGGGCTCCCGAGGTGGGCGGCGGCTTCGGGTGCAAGCTCAACGTGTACCCGGACGAGGTGCTGGTGTGCTTCGCCTCGATGCAACTGCACGCCCCTGTGCGGTTCACCGAGACCCGGCGCGAGTCTGCGGTCTCGACGATCCAGGGTCGCGGATGGGTGGGGACGGCGACGATCACCGGTACCCGTGACGGCAAGATCCTCGGCTACGAGCTGAGAGTGCTCGCCGACATGGGGGCATACAGCCAGAACTTCACGGTGGCGATCCCGCTCCTCGGGCTGTGGGTGTCGGCCGGCCAGTACGACATCCCGGCGTACTTCGAGGCCAAGTGCGTCGTCACCAACACCCAGACGACAGATGCCTACCGGGGCGCCGGCCGGCCAGAGGCGCTCTACTACATCGAGCGCCTCGTCGACGCATTCGCCCGCGAGATCGGGATGGACCCGGCAGACGTGCGCCGCATGAACTACTGGAAGAAGGACCAGTTCCCAGCGGTCAACAACACCGGGCTGGCGATCGACTCCGGCGACTACGAGACCAACCTCGACAAGCTGCTGGCGATGGCCGACTACGCCGGGCTGCGCCGGATGCAGGCCGAGGCCCGGGCCGAGGGTCGGTACATCGGCATCGGGTTGTCGTCGTACCTCGAGATCTGCGGCTTTGGCCCATCTGTGCTCTCCGAGATCGGGTTCGGGTGGAACAACTACGGGTTGCCGTCGTCGTTCAGCGGCTCGGGTCTGGTCAGGGTCAACCCTGACGGGTCGGCCACCGTGATCATCGGCACCGGTCCGAGCGGGCAGGGCCACGAGACCACCTGGTCGCAGATCGTGTCGAGCGTGCTCGGCATCGGGACCGACCGCATCAGAGTGAGCCACGGCGACACCGCCGAGTCCCCCATGGGGGTTGGCACCTTTGGCAGCCGCTCGGCGGCGGTCGACGGTACCGCCACATACGAGGCGGCGTTGAAGGTCCGTGACAAAGCCGCCGAGATCGCCGCCCACCTGATGGAGGCGGCGCCTGAGGACATCAGGTTCGCCGACGGTGGCGCCCACGTGGTCGGCACCCCCGGCAGGGTGGTCGCATGGGAGGAGATCGCAGACGTGGCCTACCGGCCGCACCGTGGCCCCGATGGGCTCGATGCGGGTCTCGAGGCGCACGCCATCTTCAGCCCCGGCAACGCCACGTGGCCGTTCGGCTCGCACATCGCCGTCGTCGAGGTCGACCCGGCGACGGGCAATGTCGACTTCCTCCGCTACATCGGCATTGACGATTGCGGCAACGTGATCAGCCCGATGATCGTCGACGGTCAGGTGCACGGCGGGATCGCCCAGGGTGTCGGGCAGGCGCTCTTCGAGGAAGCGATATACGACGATGCGGGCAACCTGCTCACGGCGTCGCTGATCGACTACCCGATCCCAACAGCCAGCGATCTGCCGTCGTTCGAGCTCGGCCGCACCGTCACCCCGACAGACGTCAACCCGATGGGGGTGAAGGGCATCGGCGAGGCGGGGACGATCGGGTCCGCCCAGACCATCGTCAACGCCGTGGTTGATGCGCTCGCCCCGCTAGGGGTCACGCATGTCGACATGCCGCTGCGGCCACGCCGGGTGTGGCAGGCCATCCAGGACGCAAGGGGTTAGCGATGTATCCACGCGAGTTCGAATACGTGGCGGCGGCGTCGCTTGGCGATGCGCTCGATGCGCTCGCCGGCATCCCCGGCGCCAAGGTGATGTCTGGTGGCATGAGCCTGCTGCCGCTGATGAAGATGCGGCTGTTCTCCCCTGCGGTGGTCGTCGACATCGGCAAGGTCCCGGGGCTCGACGCGATCACCGACAAGGGCGACCACATCGCCATCGGCGCCCTCGTCCGTCACCACCAGACGGCGACGAGCCCGCTCGTCACCGAGCACGGGGCGGCGTTGGCGGAGGCGGCCTCGTACACAGGCGACTCGCAGGTGCGCCACCGCGGCACCACATGCGGCTCGCTGGCCCACGCCGACATCGCCGCCGACCAGCCGGCCGGGGCGCTGGCTGTCGGGGCGACGATGGTGGCGGCGTCGAAGAACGGGATGCGAGAGATGGCCGCCGCCGACTTCTTCGTCGACACGCTCACCTCGGCGCTCGACCCAGGCGAGATCCTTGTCGAGGTGCGCATCCCCAAGGCCGGTGGCGGCTCGGCGTACGACAAGCTGGGTCGCCGTGGCGGCCACTCCGACTACGCCGTCGCCGGGGCGGCGGCGTGGGTGACGAGGAGCAACGGCACCATCGCCGACGCTCGCATCGCCATCACCGGGGTTGGCACGAAGCCTGCGCTGGCCCTGGGCTCGATGGAGGCCTTCATCGGGTCGGACGGATCGGCCGAGGCGATCGCCGTCGCAGCACAGCGTGCGACCGAGGGCGTCACCGTCCTCGAGGACCTCTACGGCTCCGAGGAGTACAAGACGCACCTCGCCAAGGTGTTTGTGGCTCGGGCGCTCGAGCGGGCGCTCACCCGAGCCTGACCGCGGGAGGGAGAGCAACGGGGCGTCGCCGGCCAGCGACGCCCCGTTTGCGCACCGAGCCTTATCCGGCTCTACGCGATGAATCGGACTCTACGCGATGAATCGTGGTTGGCGGCCTCGTATTCGTGCGGTGGGTTGAGTATGCCATTTGATGCCGTAGCGGCCGAGGAGGCGGCGTCGGTAGTTGGTTGGGTTGGTGAATCCGTGGGCG
>Ga0114938_1001274_pt1 | contig 17496 bp, 14 predicted proteins | sample AshMeaBigSpring_FD_88675 | JGI IMG/M metagenome (GOLD analysis project Ga0114938, IMG submission 88675) | Groundwater microbial communities from Big Spring, Nevada to study Microbial Dark Matter (Phase II) - Ash Meadows Big Spring | ecosystem: Environmental > Aquatic > Deep subsurface >...
GCATGGCGGGATACTGGGACGCTCCGGCGGATCAGGACTGGGGATTGGACTGGCATTGCAACGAGGGCATCGAGATCGCCTATCTGGCTGCGGGCAGACTGCCCTTCGCCGTCGGTGGGAAATCCGTTCTGATGAAGGCGGCCGACCTCACCATCACCCGCCCTTGGCAACGCCACCGGGTGGGGAATCCCCATGTCACGGCCAGCCATTATTCCTGGTTGATTCTTGATGTGGGCGTGCGCCGCCCGAACCAGCCGTGGCAATGGCCGAAGTGGCTGCTTTCCTCGAAGGCCGATCTCAAGCGCCTCACCGACATGCTTCGCCAGAACGAGCAGCCTGTTTGGCGGGCGGACCCGAAGATCGCCCGTTGCTTCGAGCGCTTCGACGAGGCCGTGGCGGGTGGAGCGGAATCCTCCGGCCCTGCCAGGCTCAAAATCGTCATCAACGAGCTCATCATCCTGCTGGCGGAAATGCTGGAGTCGCGGGATCCGCAGCTCGACGTGTCGTTGTCCAGCAGCGAGCGCACCGTGCTTCTGTTTCTCGAGAACCTGAAGTACCGCATCGATGAGCCATGGACGCTGGATTCCATGGCGGCGGCGTGCGGGCTGGGTCGGACGCATTTCGCGTCCTATTGCAAGAAGCTCGCCAACATTCCGCCGGTGGAGTTTCTCACGCGATGCAGGCTGGACGCGGCCACGCGCCTGCTGGAGGACGAACCTGCGATGAGCGTGACGGAAATCGCGTTCCGCAGCGGGTTCCAGTCCAGCCAGTATTTCTCGAAGGTGTTCCGCGGGTGCCACGGCCGCACGCCGAGCGACCACCGGAGGCGCGCGCTCCGGTCCGCCGCTTCCGGCAGGGCTTCGGGCGGCTGAAGACCGCCGGCGGGTTCCGTGGTATCAGGATTCGCGGACCGTCTCGATCATGGCGAGGATGTTCTCCACCGGGGTGCCGGCCTGGACGTTGTGGCAGGAGCAGCAGATGAAGCCGCCGTCGCGGCCGAGGGTTTCGAGGCACGCGCGGGTTTCATTTCTGACTTCCCCGGGGCTGCCGAAGGGCAGGATATTCTGGTTGTCCACACCACCGTGGAAGACGACCTGGCCGCCGAATTCGCGCTGGAGGGCGTCACGGTCCATTCCGGGGCAGACGTGTTGGATGGGATTGAGGATGTCGATGCCGCAGCCGATGATGCCGGGCAGCAGGGGTCTGACGGCGCCATCGGTGTGGTAGAGGACCTTCTTGCCGTGGCGATGGATCAGGTCGCACCAGTTCTTCAGCCGGTCGCGGAAATGGCGTTCCCAAGCCGCGGGGGAGATGAGCAAGCTTTCCTGCGTGCCCATATCGTCGCTGATAAAGACGATGTCGATCAGCCCGCCCATTCCGGTGAGGAAGCGCTCGAGCATTGCGGTCTGGATCGCGTCGATGCGGTCGAGCGTGGCGTCGAGGAAATCCGGGTCCGCGGCGATGTCGATGAGCGCGTTTTCAAGGCCTCGCATCTGGCAGTAGATCTCGAAGTGGGAGATCCAGGGGCCGATGGTGGCGAAGTCGAACGAGCGGGCCTGTTCCGCGCGGGCGATCGCGCCGGCATAGTCGAACTTCTCAGGATCCGGCCAAAGCGGATAGTCGGCGAGCTGCGCGGCGTCTTCGAAATCCCCGAGCGGCGGCGTGCCGAATTCCTGATAGGTGGCGGCACCCGCGGTCACCATGCGGGTGGGCACGCCCCACATGGTCAGGCCGTTGCCCTCGTTGGGATCGAAGCGGCCGCTGCCGTAGCCGGGAAACACCCAGGTGATCTTGTCGAGGCCGAGCTTGTGGAAGACGGAGAGTTCGTCGCTTTCCCCGGTGTGTTCGCGGAGGGATTGAAGGACTTCCGGGGTGACCCAGAGATCAACCGGGGCGCGGTCGGTGGGCTTGCGGTGGATGGTGTCGAGGATGCGCTGCCGGGGTGTCATGGTTTGCCGGTGGTTTTTGTCGGGCCGGGTGCCGGATCGCGGTCCGGGGTTGGCGTTTGTTACGGGTTGTCCCGGCGGGCGTGTATCATTGCTCCGGCTCCGCCAACCAATCGCCGCCCGCGACGCGCCGGGATTCATCCACCGGGCCCCGCCATTCCCAGACCCATGCTGCGAGGGTTTCACCGGTCCGCGCGGTGACCTTGGCGCGAACCCTGCGGTATTCGCTACCCTCGACCTCCTCGGCGGAGACTCCTTCGAAGCGGTCCAGCTCGGCGAGGTGTTCCGGCCCGACGGAGAATACCTCGCCGGCGACCTCGCCCGCCGCATCGTCCAGCACCAGGCCGGGATACCAGTCGATCCGATAGATCCTGCCGCGCACGCTGCCTGCGGCGATGAAGTCCGCGCCGTCCATGCGGAAATGGTTCGAGGCTCCGCGGCGGAGCGTGCCATAGACAAACACCGGTTCGCGCTGGGAGTCCATGTTGCTCAGTGTTCGAATTTGTGGCCGACCTCGTTGTCGAGCATCTGGCGGAGGTCGTCGAGGCCCTGTCCGCTGTCCGCGGAAATCGGGATGATTTCCACTTTGGGGAAGCGTTGGCGGAAGATTTTGAGGTTTTCCGCGGCACCTTCGAGGTCCATTTTGTTGGCGACGATCTTCCAAGGGAAACGGGCGAGTTCGTCGTCGTATTCCTTGACCTCGCGGCGCAGGATTTCAAGGTCGGAGACCGGATCGCGGCCCTCGCTGCCGGCCATGTCGAGCACGAAGAGAAGCACGCGGCAGCGCGTGATGTGGCGGAGGAACTCATGCCCGAGGCCGCGATTTTCGTGGGCACCCTCGATGAGGCCGGGTATGTCCGCGACCGTGCAGCGACGGAAGCCGGGGAACTCGACCACGCCGACGACCGGCTGGAGCGTGGTGAAAGGATACGAGGCGACCTTCGGCTTGGCGGCGGAGAGTTTCCCGAGCAGCGTGGATTTCCCGGCGTTCGGGAAACCGACGAGGCCCGCGTCCGCGATCCGGCGCAGTTCCAGGTAAAACACGCCGAGTTCGCCGGGGGTGCCGAGGGTGTGCTCGACGGGTGTGCGGTTGGTGGCGGTGCGGAAATTCCAGTTTCCCTGGCCGGGCTCGCCGCCCTTGCAGAGCACGAATTCCTGGCCGGTCTCGGTGAGGTCGGCGATGGGTTCCATGTCGATGCCCTCCTCGCTGCGCTCCATTTCCACCGCTTCCTGCACGGTCGCGGCGCTGGCCCGGTACACCACGGTGCCGGGAGGCACGCGGCCGATGACGCGCTTGCCGCTCTTGCCCGTTTTGCGGCCGCCCGCGCCGTTCTTGCCGTTTTCCGCGACGAGTTTGGGATCGAAATGGTATTGCCGCAGATTGTCCGTCGAGGGATCCACCACGAGCACGACATCGCCGCCCGCGCCGCCGTCTCCGCCGTCCGGACCGCCGCGCGGCACGTATTTCTCCCGGCGCCAGGAAACGACGCCGTCCCCGCCGTCGCCCGCCTTGGCGAAGATCCGGATGTGATCGATGAACATGTGCGGAGCCTTGCCGGAGCCACCCCGGCGGTCAACGGCAATGATTTCCCGCCAATGCCTGTGAGTGCGTTGGCATGGCGTGATTCACACGATGCGGAATGGGATTCATTGGGGAAATTTGGTTTATGAAGTTGACGGCTTCGTGAAGGAGTGGCAAGGTGCGGGCATGGCTGAGGCGGTTTATGGCACAGGGGAAGGCTGGGTTTCCAAGGTTTCGGACTTGGAGGTTCCCTACCGCGTGGCGGCGGTGGATTTCCAGCCGGCGATGGAGGATGCGATCCGGCAGTTCGGGCCGCTGGAGGCGGTACGGATTGTGACGGCGACGATGCAGGAGCAACTGGCGGTCCAGGCGAAACCGAAGGCGAAACTGGCGATGGCAGTGATGCGCGGCTTGCTCGCGAGGGAGGAAATGAAACAGCAGGAGGGCGGTAGCTATTCCGCGGAGGAAACCCGGATGTTGCTGGGAATTTCCAAAGCCGCGGTGCTCAAGCGTTATCAAAAAGGGCAACTGCTCGGCTGGAGGGAGGCCGGGCAAGGTGCCGTGCGTTTTCCGGCGTGGCAATTCAGCGGCGGCAACGTGCTGCCCGGCCTGCCCGCCGTGCTCGCGGAACTCGCGACCGCGCCATGGGCGGATGATTGGTCGAAAATCGTGTTTTTCCTGAGCGGCCGGGCGAGCCTCGGCGGCAGGCGGCCGCTGGATTTGCTGCGGGATGGGGAAACCGGACGCGTGGTCCAAGCCGCGCGCGCCTCGATCGAGTAAGCGCCGCTCCGTCATGTCCGGCTCCCGCCCCATCCGTCTGCCGGCCCGGGATTTTTCCGGGCGCGCGCTGCCCGTCGCGACACTCCGGCGACTGGAATCGTTGCGGGTCCACAGCACGGCGTTCCCGGCGGTGGCGTTCCGGAAGATCGAGGCCCACCGGTTTTCCCATCCGGACGCGCCGGGCGGACTGCTCTATCTGGCATGCGATCTGGAAACCTGCCTGTGGGAGTGTTTCGGCGATTCCATCCTCGATCCTGGTGCAATCATCGCGCGTGCCGCCTGGGAGAACCGGCGTCTGAGCCGTGTGCGCTCCGGCACGAGCCTGCGGCTTTGCGATCTGACGGAACTGGCCACGCGCCGGGCTCTCGGAGTGGACCAGAGTGCCTTGAAGCACACCGATCTCGCAGTGCCGCAGGCATGGGGCCTCGCGATTCAAACCCACCCGGATCAGGTGGACGGCATCCGCTACTTGAGCCGTTTCACTTCGAGGCCCTGCCTGGCCATTTTCGAGAGGCCAGGCCGGGTTTCTGATCTGGCGGAATCCGCACTGGGCCTGCTGCCCGATCTGGACGAGGCGGAGGAGTTCCTCGCGGAGAACTTCATCGCGCTGGCATGAGGCGGAACCGTGCCCGCGGGTGCGCGGCCCTGGCAGCCCGCCTGTTTTTCCTTTTGGAATCCGGATCTTCTGTTTCACTCCGGCCATGCGATTGCGCCTTGTGATGCTCCTGACGATGCTGGCCCTGATGGCGGTCCCGTCCGTTTTCGCCGGAGGAAAACGGGATGGGAAGGCGGCGGTCACCTTCCACATGCAGACCGAGGCCACGGACAATCCGAAGATGATTTTCCCGCAGGAGGTCAGCGGCAGGACCCGCTATTTCCTGCGGATGCCGGAGGTCGCCACCAAGGACGTGGTGTCCTTCAATCCCTTTCCCTCGGATCTCGGCGGTGGGGATTACGGCATGCTCATCAGGCTGAAGTCCAATGCCGCGCGGCGCCTCTCGGCGATCACCGCCGCCAACCAGGGCCGCTGGATGGTTGCACAGGTCAACGGCCGCGTGGTGGACGGCGTGCTCATCGACAAGCAGATCGATGATGGCGTCCTGGTGATCTGGAAGGGCCTGACCATGGCGGATGTGGAGACTTTCGACAAAGCCTTCCCGCGCGTCGGGCAGGAGGGAAAAAAGAACTGAAGCCCCTCGCGCCGTGATGTTCCGGAAACTTCTTCTCACACTGGCCTTGGCCGGCTCCCTCCGGGCGGGCATCGACCTCCGCCTGCCCACCGAGAACCAGCACCTCTTCACCGGCGAGCCGGAGCGTTTCTACATGTATGTGGACCGGACCTTCGAGGGCGAGAAGACCACGCCCTGGGAAGGCGGGTCCTTCGGTTACGTCCGCAATGCCATGCGCATCAACGACAAGGTGATCCTCACCAAGTTCCACGAGGGCATCGACATTTCCCCCGTCAACCGCGACCGCGCCGGCAACCCGCTCGACCTGGTATCGAGCATCGCCGACGGCACGGTGGTGCACGTCAGCCTGCTGGCCGGGCGCAGCAATTACGGCAAATACGTCGTCGTGGAGCATCTCTGGGAAAACTCGGCGATCTACTCGCTCTACGCCCACCTCGCCGAGATCACCTGCAAGCCCGGAGATCCGGTGAAGGCCGGATCGGTGCTCGGCCGCATGGGTTACACCGGCGCGGGCATCGACCGCACGCGCGCCCACGTGCACCTCGAACTGGCCATGATGGTGAGCCGCCGTTTCGATGATTGGATGAAGGGCTCGCTCAACCTCCACGGGAATTTCAACGGGATGAATCTCGCCGGTTCGGACGTGGCGCGGTTTTTCCTGGAGCACCGGAAGAATCCGGAGTTGCGCTTCAGCGAGTTCATCGCCTCCACGCCGGTGTATTTCAAGGTCACCGTGCCGTCCAAGGGCACGCCGGATTTCGTCACCCGCCATCCTTGGATGCTGCGCGGAACGCCCGGGAACGCTGCCTCGTGGGAAATCAGCTTCAGCGCCACAGGCATGCCCGTCGCCTTCACGCCCGGCGAGCGCCGCGTGGACGGCCCCGTCATCACCGCCATCCGCCCCTCCGCCATTCCCCACCGCTACCTCACCCGCAACCTTGTTTCCGGTCAGGAAAACCGCGCCACCCTCACCCAGGGCGGGAAACAACTCGTCACTCTGCTCATGGACGATTTCCCGGTCCCCGAGGTTAAATCCGAGCCCCTCAAGAACTAAGCCCCATGTCCGATAGCATCCTCGACAAACTCGCCTCCCTCGGCCTGGCCCTTCCGGCCGTGCCCGCCCCCGTCGCCGCTTACGTGAACTGCGTGCGCAGCGGAAACCTGCTCTTCCTCTCCGGTGGACTGCCCATCGACGGCGAGAAGAAAGTCATCGGCAAAGTTCCCTCGGAAGTGTCCATCGAAGAGGCACGGGAAGGCGCGCGCATGATCATCCTCAACCGCCTCGCCGTGATCCGGGATGCCATCGGCTCGCTCGACAAGGTGAAGCAGATCGTCGCCCTCAACGGCTTTGTAAACTCCGCGCCTGATTTCTTCGGCCACCCGCAGGTCATCAACGGCGCCTCCGAATTGCTCGTCGAACTCTTCGGCGACAAGGGGAAACACTCCCGCACCGCCCTCGGTGCCGCCGCGCTCCCGCTCAACGTGGCCGTCGAGATCAACCTCATCGTCGAGGTGGAGGACTGACGAGTGCGTGTTGCGCGGATCGCGTGAAAGCTTGCGGACGGGACGAATTCACCTAGTTTCCGGATCGAATGCGCCTTCACCCACACGCATCCGCGGTTCTTCTGGCTCTGTTTTTCTCCGGCCCTTCCCGGGCGCAGGAAAATTTGGCCGATCTCTTGGCGGACCCCGCCACGAACTTGTCCCGCCCCGCCGACCGCGACCGGGTGGTGGCCCGCATGGCCGGCATTGAAAACGCCCGCCGCCAGAATGCCCGCGCCCGCGCCGCCGCCCGTGGACTGCCGCTCCGAATCATCCAGCCGAACGGCCGCATTCAGGAAATCACCGATTTCTCGGGTGATGAACCGGTCTATTTCACCACCGAAAACGCGAACGCCGCCATTTCCACCGGCGCAAACCTGCTGCGCACCTCGCCCTACTCGCTCTCCGGAGCCGGCTTGACCATCGGCATCTGGGACGGTGGTTCCGCCCGCACCACACACCAGGAGTTCGGCGGTCGTGTCACGGTGAAGGACGGTGCCGCCTCCATTGATCATGCTACCCATGTCGGCGGCACGCTGATCGCATCCGGCGTCGATCCCGCCGCCCGCGGCATGGCGGGCAGCGCGCTGCTGGACAGCTACGAATGGACCAATGACACCTCGGAAATGACCGCGCGAGGCGCGACGGCACCCGGTCAGGCCGGTGCCATCCTTCTCTCCAACCACAGCTATGGCTACGTGAGCGGATGGAACCAGATCATCAGCACCACCCGGACCTGGGAATGGTATGGTTCCGGCACCTCCGCTTCCTCGATCGAGGATGACTTCGGCCGATACAACACCTACGCCAGGGATCACGATTCCCTGGCCTACAACGCCCCCTACTACCTGATTTTCCGCAGCGCGGGAAATGATCGCACGGACAATCCCGTGAACGGCCAGAACATCGCCCTCTCGCCGGGCGGCACGGCCGTCGTTTACAACTCCGCCACCCACCCCGGTGGGGATGGCAACTACCGCGGCGGCTTCGAGACCATCGGCTTCAACGCGCTGGGAAAAAACGTCATCACCGTGGGCTCCGTCCTCGATGCCGTCACCGGCGGCGCGCGGGATCCCGCCATGGCGTCGATCAATTCGTTCAGCTCCTGGGGCCCCACCGACGACGGCCGCATCAAGCCCGATGTCGTCGCGAACGGGGATCGGCTCAAATCCTCGTTGAACGGTGCCAACAACGCATACGGCGAATACAGCGGCACCAGCATGGCCACGCCGAATGCCTGCGGCTCCGCGGCCCTGCTCATCCAGCAATACGCCGGCCTTTTCCCAGGCCAGGCGATGCGCTCCAGCACGCTCAAGGGCTTGCTCATCCATACCGCGGATGATCGTGGAAATCCCGGCCCGGACTACAAGTTCGGCTGGGGGCTCGTCAACGTGAAGGCCGCCGCCGACCTGCTCATCGATCACCAGGCCTCCCCGGCGAAACAACGGGTCGGCGAAAACCAGCTCACCACCTCCACCACGAACCGCGCGGTCTCTTTCGTTTGGGACGGGGTTTCCCCCATCACAGCCACCCTCTGCTGGACCGATCCGGCGGGCGCCGCCACCTCCACGTCCGACCTCCGTACGCCCCGACTCGTCAACAACCTCAACCTCAAGCTCATCGCTCCGAACGGCTCCGAGTTCCTTCCCTACGTGATGCCCTTCGTCGGAAACTGGAGCCAGGCATCCATGGATTCGCCCGCCGTCACCGGCGTCAACAACACCGACAACGTCGAGCAAGTCCGCGTGGCGGCCCCGGCGCTCGCAGGTGCCTGGCAGGCTGTTGTTTCCTTTTCCGGCACGCTCACGAATGGAGCCCAGAACTACTCCCTGCTGATTTCCGGTTCCTCTGCCGAGGCACCGCCACCGCCGCCTCTCGCGCTCTCGTCGGTCTCGCCGGATTCCGGTTTTTCCGGAGAAACCGTCACCCTCGACCTCACCGGCACCGGCCTGCGCGCGGACACTACCGTGAAACTCTCCCGCCCGGGCAGCGCGGACATCACCGCGACCTCGGTGCAGCTCATCGGGCAGTCAATCCGCTGCCAGGTGGATCTCACCGGAGCCGCCGCGGGGGATTGGAATGTCGTCGCCACCAATCCGGACCAACAGAGTTCCACACTTGCCGCCGCTTTCTCCGTCATCGGTGCGCTCTGGTATGAAAACTTCGACGGCACCGTCACTGGCTGGACTTCGCAAGCCACCACCGGCTCCAACGCCTGGACCCTCACCACCGCGCAGAGCCAAACGCCCGTCAAATCGTATTTCGCCCCGGCCCCTTCCTCGAAGACCACCACCAACCTGACCTCGCCGTCCATCACCATTCCCGCCGGAGCCTCGAATCTCCAGCTGGTGTTCTGGCACTCCTACAACCTCCAGTCCCGCCAGGACGGCGGCCGTCTGGAGCTCTCCATCGACGGCGGCGCATGGTTCGACGCGCTGGCCTCCGGCTCCGGCGCATCGTTCGGAGCGAACGGCTACAACAACACCATCCGCACCTCCAGCTCCAGCGAGTTCGCCGGCCTCTCCGCCTGGACGGGCAATTCCAACGGATTCATCGAGACCGTCCTCAACCTCCCCGATTCCACCAAATACGCCGGCCACAGCCTCCGCCTGCGCTGGCGGCTCGCCACCAACAGCGGCACCGCGAGCACCGGGTGGTATGTGGACAGCATCCTCCTCGTCGGTGCCGGCGGCGTTCCCAACCTGCCGCCCGCCATCACCAACGCCGCCACCATGCCGCCCGGCGAAACCCAGACCGATCCCGACGACACCATCTATCAGGTTCTCCGCGGCACTTCGGTCGCCCTCACGGCATCCGCCTCCGACGATGGAGGGGAACCCGCGCTCACCTACACCTGGTCCCTTGCCGGCGGCCCCGGAGCTCCCGTGCTTTTCTCCGCGAACGGCACCAGCGCCGCGAAGAACACCACCGCCAGCTTCGATGCCACTGGCGACTACCGGATCTCCCTCACCGTGACCGATGCACAGGGCCTCACGGCTTCCAGCCCGGTGAACGTCCGCGTGCTCCAGAGCGCCTCCGGCCTCGTCATCACCCCGGCCCTCGTCTCGCTTCCCTTCGGCGCGAGCCGGAATTTCGGAGCCAGCCTGCTCGACCAGTTCGGACTACCCATGAGCAGCCAGCCGCCGTCCTTCACTTGGTTTGCCAGCGGCGGCGGCACCATCAGTCCGGAGGGGATCTACACCGCCACCAACGCCGGCGGCCCCTATTCCGTCACTGTCTCCAGCGGCGCGTTTTCCGACACCGCCACGATCACCGTCACCCGCGCGCCCGCCACCATCACGCTCGGCGGCCTGAACCAAACCCGCGACGGAAATCCCAAGCCCGTAACCGTCTCCACCGATCCGCCGGGACTCGCCGTGGCCGTCACCTACGACAGCCAAAGCTCCCCGCCCGTGGAGCCCGGCTCCTACGCCGTGCTGGCCACCATCACCGATCCCAACCATGAGGGTGCCGCCGCCGCCAACCTGGTCATCGCGCCCGGTAACGACTGGGCCTCCTGGACCGGCGAACATTTCACCGCGGCCGAGAAATCCGCCGGCCTCGCCGCGGACAACGCCGATCCCGATGCCGACGGCCTGCCAAACCTCGCCGAATTCGCGCTCGGCACCGCCCCCCGCGATTTCACGCCGCCCCTCGCCGCCACCCTCGATGCCGCCGGCCTCTCGCTCACCTTCACCCGCCCCGCCGGGCTGCCCGGCGTGAGCTACTCCGCGCAATCATCCGATGGCCTCGGAAACTGGTCGCCCGTCCCGCTGCAAGTCATCACCCCCGGCGATCCTGAAACTGTCCGCGCCCGGGATTCCCTCGCCACCGGCGATCCATCGCGCCGTTTCCTGCGGCTGCGCTTCGTGCGCGAGTGAGGGGGGCTTCGCCCGCCGCCCGTCACCGGCTCAGGTCGTCCTGGTACATCAGGCGGAAGCCGCTCTGGTGGAGGATGGCGACGGCGAACTCGTAGTCCTCGACGTGCATGGCGAGGAGCGATTGTCCGTCGGGGCTGGGGAGCAGGGCGTAGGCGAAGTCGATGTTGGTCTCGGCGATCATGAGGGTGTCGAGGCACTGGAGGAGGCCGGGGCCGGATTCGCGTAGCGAGACGACGACGAGTTCGCAGGTGGCGTGCGGGATGCCCTTTTCCATGAAGATCTGCTCGGTGGTCTCGGGATCAGAGACGACGAGGCGGGCGACGGTGGCGTCCCGGGAATCCTGCACGCTCAGGCCGATGACCTCGATGGCTGAGGCGCGCAGCAGTTTGACGAGCGCGGCGAGCGCGCCGACGCGGTTGGGCAGCATGACGGAGAACTGGCGCACGGGTGATCCGTGATCGATGAGGGTGCCGGTTTCGATTTCGGTTTCGGGGTCCATGGTGGGAATGGGATGAGGGTCAGCCGCGGGGGCCGCGCAGGGGCAGGGTTCGCACGGCCCCGGAGGCCGCGTCTTCGATGACGAGTTGGTTGGGGCGGACGTCGGAGACGATGAACTCCGCGCCATCGGCGCTCTTGAAGCGTTGACCGGGAGTGGCGGTGTAGCGCTTGCCGGTGGCGGCGTCCTCGATGAGGGCGACGGGATCGTGGGCGCTGGATGGCACGCCGGAGATCCACTCGCGGGTGGAGCCGTTGGCGGAGTCCCGCACCTCGACGACGGAAACCTCCGAGGGGCGGCCGAGGTCGAGCTTGCTGTCCCGCATGCGCCGTTGGACGCGCAGCACGACGAGCCGCGTTGCCGGGATGGGTTCGCCGGGGCGGACCTGGAGTTCGCGCGGGGACGCGCCGCGGATTTCCAGGGTGGCGAGCTCTCCCTGCACGCCGCGCACGGCAAGGGGCAGTTCGCGTTCCCGGTAATGGCGCATGACGAGCGGCGGCAGCGGGAAATTCCCCACTGCGGCGGGAGCGGCGGGTTGTCCGGAAGCGGGGGTTTTCACGGGCGTTTCCGGATCGGCCACGGCGGCGCTGAGCACCGCGCCTTGGATGGGCCGCGAGGGAGCCCCGGCATCCGTTGCGGCCGCGGCCTGGACCGCTGGATCTTCCGCGGCCTTGGCATCCACGAACGCGTCCATCGTCCTGGCGACATCCGCGGGGGATTCGAGGGCGAGATCGGCGGGCAGAGGTTCGCGGGTGATGAGGGCGGCGATTTCCGCATGGCCTGCGGCGGCGGCGAGATCCGCGGCATTGCGGCCGTCGCGGTCGGTGGAGAAACGGCTGGCTCCGATGTCGAGCAGCAGTTTCACGGCATCGGCATGGCCGTTTTGCGCGGCGACCATGAGCGGCGTGCGGCCATCCTCCATCCGGGCGTAAACTGAGGCACCGTAATTCGTGAGCGTATCGATGACCTCCGTGCGGCCGAGGAGGGCGGCGAGCAGGAGCGCGGGGTCCAGGACATCGCGATGATAGGGTGCGATCTCCGCGGCGGCTCCGGCCTTGCCCTCGCGCGCGGCGAGCATGAGCGGTGAGAAGCCTTCCTTGTCCTTGGCGCGCGGGTCCGCTCCTTGGCGGAGCAGCCAGCGCACCATCGCGGTTTGGCCGCCGAGCACCGCGGTCATGAGCGGCGTGCGTTCCGCCGCGCCGCGCAAGTCCACCGCCAGCCCGTGGTCGAGCAGGAAGTCCGCGGAGTCCATCGCCCCCGCGGCTGCGGCGGCATGCAGCGCGGAATCGCCCGCCTCATCGAGGGTCCCTACGGAAAATCCCGAGGCGACGAATTTCTTCAAGGCCGGGGCGTCATTGGCGCGGCTCGCCCGCAGCCAATCCGCGGCGATGAGTTGATAGCCCGCCGCGCCGAGGTCGGATTTCACCGCCTCCGAGGGTTTCCGGCAGGAGACCAGCAAGGCCAACGCGACGGCCGACGCCATGCCTCCGGCCATGAACCTTCCCAATCCCGACATGGGCGGACGCTAAGCACGTCTCCACCCGGATTCAATCCCGAATCAGGACGCGGCGGGCGCTCGCCGGGCATCTTTCGTTTGCGATCGGCGCGCGCGGCTGTTTCTTGTCACAGACCCCAAAGGCTTTCTCGTCCGGACCTCCGGAACTCCACCCGCATGGACTCCCCGCCATGCCATCCCCCGACCTGAAACCATGAACGCCTCCCCCATCCAAGGATTGAAAAACCGCGAGGATGCTGGCCGCCGCTTGGCGGCGCTGCTGCTGGACTTCGCTGACCGGAAAGACACTTTCATCCTCGCCCTGCCGCGAGGCGGAGTCCCGGTGGCGGAGGAGGTGGCCAAGGCCCTGAGCCTGCCATTCGACGTGCTCGTCGTGAGGAAGATCGGCGTGCCGGATCACGAGGAGCTGGCGATGGGTGCCATCGCTTCCGGCGGCGTCCGCATCATGAACGAGGCGATGGTTTCCAACCTCGGCCTCAGCGAGGCGGAGGTGGATGCCGTGGTGCGCCGCGAGACCGCCGAACTCGCGCGCCGGGAAACGCTTTACCGCGAGGGGCGTCGGCCACCCGCGGTGGAGGGAAAGACGGTGATCGTGGTGGACGACGGCATCGCCACCGGTTCCACGATGTCCGCCGCCATCGCACTGTTGCGCAAGCAGGGGGCGGCGCGGATTGTCGTCGCGGTGCCCGTCGCCCCGCGCGAGACGGTCCGCCGCCTGCGCGCCGAGGCGGACGAGGTGGTGACGGTTCTCGAGCCCGAGCCCTTCATCGCGGTGAGTCGCTGGTACGAGGATTTCTCCCAGACCAGTGATGAGGAGGTCCATGCGCTGCTGGCGGGTGATTGCCCCGCGGCCGCCACCGGAGGGGAGCGCCTGCCGGCATTCCTTTCGGGCAAGAGCGCGCTGGAAACCATCCGCCGCCATGCCCGTCCCGTGACGGACGATCCCGCGGATCTGGACGGACTGCTCGAATGCATCGGCGATGCGGGCGTCGTGCTGCTGGGCGAGGCGTCCCACGGCACCCATGAATTCTATCGACTGCGGGGCGAGATCACCAAGCGGCTGATCCTCGAAAAAGGCTTCGCCGCCGTGGCCGCCGAGGCGGATTGGCCGGACGCCTACCGCGTTAACCGCTTCGTGCGCGGCGAGTCCGGGGACATCGATGCCGTGGACGCGCTCATCGGCTTCGAGCGCTTTCCTAGCTGGATGTGGCGCAATGCCGATGTGCTGGATTTCATCGGCTGGCTCAGGGACCACAACGAGCACGTCTATTCGCCGGATGCGCAGGTCGGGTTCTACGGCCTGGATCTTTACAGCCTCCATCGGTCGATGAACGAGGTGATCTCCTATCTAGAACACCGCGACCCCGAGGAGGCGGCGAAGGCGAAGATCCTCTACGGCTGCATCGACCGCTACGGACGCGATCCGCAGAACTACGGACTGCTCGCCGGCTCCGGCGTGGGTGACACCTGCCGCGCCGAGGTCGTTCAACTGCTCTGCGACCTCCGCGCGAAGGAGGTCGAGTATCTGTCAAACAACGGCCGCGCCGTGGCGGACGAGTTCTTTTTCGCCGAGCAGAACGCCCTGCTCGTGAAGAACGCGGAGCAATACTACCGGATGATGTTCCGCTCCCATGTCTCGTCGTGGAACCTGCGCGACGAGCACATGATGGAAATGCTGGTGAAACTCATCGCCCACCTCCAATCGCGGAACGGCTGCGGAAAAGTGGTGGTGTGGGCGCACAACTCCCACATCGGCGACGCCCGCGCGACCGAGATGTCGTGGCGTGGCGAGCTCAACATCGGCCAGCTCGCCCGCGAGGCCTTCCGCGACCAGTGCCGGCTCATCGGCTTCACCACCTACACCGGCACGGTCACGGCCGCCTCCGGTTGGCATGCGGCGGCGGAACGCAAACCGGTCCAGCCCGGGATGGAGGGGAGCTACGAGAAACTCTTCCACCAGGCGGGCATTCCGAATTTCTGGCTCGATCTCGCCGCCGGTTCGCCCGCCGCGGATGTCCTCACCAGGCCGCGCTTGGAGCGGGCCATCGGCGTGGTCTATCAGCCGGAGACCGAGCGCCAGAGCCATTACTTCGAGTCCTGCCTTCCGCGCCAGTTCGACGCGGTGATCCACTGCGATCTCACCCGCGCGGTGGAGCCGCTGGAGCGCGGTCCGCAATGGTCGCTCGACGAGGCTCCGGAAACCTACCCCGCCGGCTTGTGAGCGCGTTCACTTCGGCAGCAGCGCGGCCAGTTCGGTGTGCGGACGCGCGATGACGTGCGCGGCGATGACCTTGCCGAGCGAGCCGACGGCCTGCTGCCCGGCCTGGATGGCGGCGGTGACGGCGGCCACGTCGCCGGTGACGATCACGGTCACGTAGGCCGCGCCGATCTTCTCCTTGCCGACGAGTTTCACGTCCGCCGCCTTGAGCATGGCGTCGGTGGCTTCGAGGATGGCGGTGAGGCCCTGGGTTTCAAGAATGCCGATGGCTTGTGGTTTCATGGTGGCGGGATCGTTCGGGTTGGCGGGATAGTCGGTGGGCAGGAGCTGGTCGCGCCCGCCATAGAGCGGGTTGGTGGCGTTGGGGAAATGGATCATCGGATCGAATCCCGCCGCGGGGCGGGGGATGGTGCCGGTGATGATGGAGGCGGCACCGAGCTTCGGCGCGAGGGCTTCCGCGGCCTCGAGCGCGGCGCGGACCTGCGAGACATCGCCCGCGAGCCGGACGAGGACGTTCTCGTTTCCCGTTGCCTCGAAGCCGAGGATGTGGACGTCCGCCGCGTTGACCGCCTCCTGCGCGAGCATGGCGGAGATGCTGAGGAAAGGCGCTTCGATGAAGCCGAGCGAGGTCATGGCGGATCAGCGGGTTTGAGCGGCTCCGATGTTGCGGAGAACCGCCTGCACGATGGCATCGACATTCATCGGTGAAGCGTTGGCCGCCCCCACGCGGCATTCCCCGGCGGCCTCTTCGAAACCGCAGCCGGCGAGCACGCAGGCGAGCTTGCTCCGCATGGCGGCGATGAGGTCGTGCTCCGCGGGCGAGAGCGGGAAGCGCGCGCTGCCCGCCTTGAATCCGCGGAGTTCGTATCCGGTGCGGAAGCCTTCGGGGAAATTCGGCGCGCCGACCATGAGCGAGAAGAGATCCAGCAATTCGAACTGGATGCGCCGCGCCTCGTCCCAGTTTCCTGCACGGGCGGCGTGATAGAGGCGCATCACCACCTCCGGCACGACGCCGGCGCTGGAGAGTGTGCCGCCGTCGGCACCCATGAAGAGGCCGGTGCAGAGCAGCTCCTCCCAGCCGATGAGCACGGAGAAATCCGGTCGCTGGCGTTTGATGGTGTGCAGCGTCTGCTGGAAGCGACCCATGTCCTTGGAGGTGTCCTTGGTGCCGACGATGCGCGGGCAGTCGAGCGCCAGGCGTTCCAGCACGGGCAGCGAGATCTCGTTGGCGAATACCGGGATGTTGTAAACGACGATGTCGATCGGCGATTTGGCCGCGAGTTCGCGGAAGTAGGCCTCGATGCTCTCCTGGGTGAGCTTGTAATAATACGGCCCGGTGATGGAGACCGCGCGGCAGCCGAGATCGGCGCAGTATTTGCACATTTCGAGCACCACTTCGATGTTCGGCTCCGCGGCCCCGGCGAGGATGGGTCGGCCGCCGGCTTCCTCGCTGACGATGCGCACGACGGTCCGGCGCTCCTCGTAGCTCAGGCGGATGAACTCGCCCATGCTGCCATTCGGGTAAAAGCCGGTCACGCCCTTGCCGCCGAGCCAGCGGATGATGCGGCGGAGCTCGTCCTCATCGATGCGGCCTTTGGGATCGTAGGGGACGATGTTTGGAACGTAGATTCCGGAAATGGGGGCCATGGCGTGGGTCATCGGCGGGCAGGTTCAGGGAGGAGGCGGCAGGATTCAAGAAATACCATGGCGAAAAAAGTCCTTGCCAACCCCGGCTCATTGGAGTTCTTTTCCGCCCGCGCCGCGACCAACGACCCGTTCGTCTATCGGTTAGGACTCCAGATTTTCATTCTGGCAAGAAGGGTTCGACTCCCTTACGGGTCGCCATTTTCCTCCAAGCCTCCGCCCCAAAGCGGGGGCTTTTTCATTTCCCGCCATCCGCCCGTGACCGCCCACCACAAAGCAGACTCCCTCAAGGCCCGCAAAGGCGGCCGCCCGATCGCCGCGCTGACCGCCTACGACTACCCGACCGCCCGCCTGCTCGACGATTGCGGCGTGGACATCCTGCTCGTGGGGGACTCGCTGGGCATGGTGGTGCTGGGTTTTCCGGACACCACCCACGTCACGCTCGGGCAAATGCTCCATCACGTGGCGGCCGTCGCCCGCGCGAAGCCCCGGGCGCTCGTCGTCGGCGATCTGCCGATCCACAGCTATGAAACCCCTGCGCAGGCGCTGGAATCCGCGCGGCAGCTCGTGGCCGCCGGAGCGGAGGCCGTGAAACTCGAAGGCGGCATCCGCCAGGCGGAAAAGGTCCGCGCCATCACCGGAGCGGGCATCCCGGTCATCGGCCACCTCGGCATGCTGCCTCAGCGGGTTCTTGAAGAAGGCGGCTACCGCAAGAAGGGCAGGACCCCGGAGCAGGCCGAGGCCATCCGCGAGGGAGCCGA
>Ga0114938_1001275_pt1 | contig 17489 bp, 17 predicted proteins | sample AshMeaBigSpring_FD_88675 | JGI IMG/M metagenome (GOLD analysis project Ga0114938, IMG submission 88675) | Groundwater microbial communities from Big Spring, Nevada to study Microbial Dark Matter (Phase II) - Ash Meadows Big Spring | ecosystem: Environmental > Aquatic > Deep subsurface >...
ACACGGAGTGGCTCATCGGACGCCACGGGCACATGACCCCACGAGAGGCATTCGCCTCCGCCACCAGCGAGGTGGCAGCATGAAACAGACACGACCGCTGTCCAACGAACCGGGTGCTGTTCACGGGTGCTGAAACGCCGGTGGCGGTGTGTCGAGGCGAGACGATCCTTGGGGCCAGTGGGATCAAGGTCCTCTTTGTAGAGGTAGCGGGAACGGAAGAGGCCGCTGGAGTGTGGGCTCTCCTGTGGCCGCATGTTCGAAATCGGTGTCCGTCTGCCCACACCATCTTCTGGACGCCGAGCTTGCCAGATTGGGGCGGGACCTCGGCAGGCCTGGATCGCCCCGGTTCGCCGATTCCGCGCCAACTCGCGCTTGGCTATAGGTTCTCAGTAATCAGCCACGCTGGTGTGTCGGCGCATTCCTCGGGAATGGCAGAGGTGACGAGGGTATCTAGAAAGCCGAGATCATTCACCTCACCACCCCCCACGTGTATCGCATCCCCTGCAGTATGGATATCCCCTGCCGGTGTCACGATTGTGATTGAACTAGACACGTCATCCACCTCGGAACCTCCCGGCCAAAGCGCAAGGTACCGCACTTCCCCGGTTTCGATCCACAGGCATTGGTCCCTAAAAGTAAGTTCGCCTTCGATTTCCGCTGCGGGCACCGCATCTCCACCAAGGTCGTAAGTGAGCAAGTACACATCTGACTCGGTCGAGGCCTTGGAAGAACAGCTCAAAGCTACGACGGCCAGCACTAGTAAGAGGAGCACTCCGGCCGAACGGCTCGATCGGCGCACTCGGCACGCCCCCTTTCTCAAGACGTGAGAACGCTTAAGCCAAGACCACCTGTGACATAGTTGATCGCGATGTAAAGCATGTTGTCGATTCCACTCCCCGCACAGCCCGAAGTAATCCCAAGGGCGCTTCCACTGGAGTAGATGGGTCCCCCACTATCACCTCCGGGACACAAGTCCACTCCGTCTCTGTGAAGCTCCATGAAGGTCGCGTTGACGTCAGGAACGTATCCAGGCGCCCTTGTCTTGGAGATCGAGTAGCCACAGTTGTACAAAGTAGTCGCCCCGTATTTGCAGTAGTAGGAGTTGAGTGCCTGGTTCGAACGTGAGGTAGTGCTAGTGATCACCCGCTAGTACGGCGTTGAGTCGTTCACGCCATCAGTCGCCCAGTTCTTGACAGTGAATCCAGGTGTAGTGTGCCATTGTTCGTCGTTAGAACCGGAGAACGTTTCGGGGGCCTGAAACGGAAGAGACGTCCCAGAGTAAGACTGACTGTCGGCGCAGTGTGCCGCAGTCACGATGCCTTGGGTTCCGGTGGAATTCTTCTCGATCGAAAATCCGGAGGTACAGCTTGACAGACCCATGCCGCCAAATATGTTGGCGCTTGGCTCAGCTAGCTTCCCAACAACCTCGATTCTAGCGGTCTCCGGGAGCTCGACGTCTCTGTCGTCGAGGAATGCGTCAAAAGCGGACTGGGAGGTTGTCTCGATTATGATCTCATTACCGAAAACGTCGATGTTCAGATCGAATGGACGAGTTCCCGGGCCGGCACTTTGAAGGATCGCGGCAGCATCGGCCTCCAGGTCCTTGAGCGAGTACGCCGCACCGCGAACCTCAACAAGCCCCGTGAGTCCCGTTGAGCCCACGTACGCGGAGATATCTCTGGATGGGTCTGTTAACAGCACGATCACGTGGAAGTGCGGCTCATGCTCGATCCAGAGGCCGGCAAACACATCACCAGCCTTGGATGTAAGATTGGCATCCAAATCCCCCGCTGCAGCCTGGAGACCGAGCCGCCCCTCGGCTTGCGCCGGGTTTTTACCCAGTTCTTGCGCGTAGGAGTCGACATCACCCAGCGAATCGGTCTCGGTCGGCTCAGGGAGCTGCTCACCGGCGGTCGTGACACCGGGAGCTGAGACGGCCATCACCATCGCGATCATCCCTGCCACGAGCATGCTGCTGGCGAATCTTGGCCTCACTATTCTCTCCCGCCATGAGCGCGGTATAGTCTCTTAGCGGATCATATGCGGCGTACTGCCCCGGGTCAAGGTACCCGGGACGGATCCCTGGTCGGGAGGGTTCGGTGCTCGATTGTGCTACACAGCGCTCGCCGTGATCGCCATCGAGTCAAGAAGTTGGCGTTGCGGGGCGCCCGCTCGTCGCAGATGGCGACAGCGGTGGTGGCGTCTCCTGATCGATCGCAGTCGTAGCAGTTCATGGTTGCTCCAGGGCGTGGGAGGGGTAGAAGCGTTTGCGGGCCCAGAGGGCTACATAGACGAGGCCGACGAGGACGGGGACTTCGATGAGGGGTCCGACGACGCCGGCGAGGGCTTCGCCGGAGGTGACACCGAAGACACCGATGGCGACGGCGATGGCGAGTTCGAAGTTGTTGCTCGCTGCGGTGAACGCCACGGTGGTGTTCTTCTCGTAGGTGAGTCGGAGCCAGAGGCCGACGGCGAACGACACGGCCCACATGAGGGCGAAGTAGATGAGGAGGGGCAACGCAATGCGGGCGACGTCGAGGGGTCGGCCGGTGATCGTCTCTCCTTGGAGTGCGAAGAGGATGACGATGGTGAACAGCAGCCCGTACAGCGCCCATGGGGCGATGCGGGGGATGAACGTCCGTTCGTACCACACGACGCCGCGGGCTCGTTCCCCCCAGGTGCGGGTGAGGTAGCCGGCGGCGAGTGGGATGCCCAGGAAGACGAGGACGATCTTGGCGATGTCCCACAGGGTGACGTCGAGGGTGGCGGTGTCGAGCCCGAGCCAGTCCGGGAGGAGTTGGAGGTAGAAGTAGCCGAGGATCGAGTAGGCGACGATCTGGAAGACCGAGTTGATGGCAACGAGGACGGCGGCGGCTTCCCGGTCGCCGCAGGCAAGATCGTTCCAGATCAACACCATCGCAATGCAGCGGGCCAGCCCGATGATGATCAGCCCGGTGCGGTATGCGGGCAAGTCGGGCAACAGCAACCAGGCAAGAGCGAACATCAACGCGGGGCCGATGATCCAGTTGAGGACCAGTGAGGTGGCCATGAGTTTGCGGTCGGTGGCGATCTCACCGATCTGGGAGTAACGGACTTTTGCGAGGACGGGGTACATCATCGCCAGGAGCCCGACGGCGATAGGCAGCGAGACCGTGCCGATCTTGACGGTGTCGAGCCAGTCGTTGAGGTCGGGGATGAGCCGACCCAGGAGGAGCCCTGCGGCCATGGCGAGACCGATCCACGCCGGCAGGAACCGGTCGAGCAGGGAGAGACGCTCGAGTACCGGCGCTTCGGCGGTGGCGATACCATCGGCGTGGCTCATCGGGCAGCCTTCCCGATCAGGTCGACGAGCTCGGAGACGGTCGGGACTCGCCCGGCAAGCACGACCTGATCGTCGATAGCGAGCGCCGGAGTCGACATGACACCGTACGAGGCGATCTCGCCGTACTCGGTGACCTTCTCAACCAGGGCTTCGACTCCGAGGGTGTTGAGCGCGTCGACGGTGCGCACTTCGAGAGCGCGGCAGTTGGCGCACCCCGATCCGAGCGCTTTGCGTTGCATGGCTGTCTCCTTGTGGGTCATGCGCATGTACGACACGATCGCTTCCAATGGGAACAAGGCTTACCGTGACGACCCCAGCGAGCCGAGGTCAGCGCCGCACGCGATACGCCACGTGCACGGCGCCGTTGCCGAAGCGGCGCTCGTCGATGAGCTCGAGGTCCAGGCGCAGATCGGTCGGGAACGCGGGCTTGCCGGCACCGACCGCCACCGGTGAGAGCACCAATCGGACCTCGTCCACGACACCGGCGCGCAGGGCGTGGGCGGCGAGCCCGGGTCCGCCGATCAGCAGTTCGGCCGACGACGCTTCCTTCAAGGCCCGCACCTCGTCGGCCTCGAACGCCGGCACGATGCGCGTCCGCTTCGTGACCGGGTCGGTGAGGGTGGTGGAGTAGACGAGCTTGTCCGAGTCCTGCCATGCGGCGGCGAAGTCAGCCTGCACCGCCGACTCCTCGGCGAACGACGGCTCCGTCTCCCACACGGCCATCGTCTCGTACATGCGGCGGCCGAGCAGCTGGGTGCCGACGCCGCGCATCATGTCGTTGTAGAACTCGTGCACTTCCTTGTCAGGCACCGACCAGTCGAAGGAGCCGGTGGCGTCCTCTGTGAAACCATCCAGCGAGATGTTGGTTGCGTAGATGAGCTTTCCCATGCCTTCCTCCGAGCGGGTTGGCGTTGACATCTCGAACGTTCAACGAACTAACCTAGGGCATGCTCATCGTGACCGAGAGCGGCCCTGGTCCTCGACGCCCAGCAGCGCGAGTGCGTTCTGGACGCCCTGCTTGAGGACGTCGTCGGAGAGCCGCCGGTCGGCCAGTGCGCGGGAGACCTGGAGCGTCCCGACCAACAGGGCGAAGACGCCAAGCGTCCTCAGGCGCGCCGCCTCCGGATCGTCCGGCGCCAATCGGGCGGCAACGTGATCGATGATTGCCATCTGGCCATCGGTGTAAGCGCGCTTCACGGCGTCCGCTGAGCGCGCGATCTCGTCGAGGAGCGCCGCCGACGGACAGCCGCCTTCCGTGTCGTCGCGGTGCCGAGTCGACAGATACCCATGAACGATCTCCTCGAGCGACTGCGCGCTGTACTTCTCGCGCTGTTCGCGGAGCTGGTCCACGATCGTGGTCGAGACGAGATCCTCCTTGGAGTCGAAGTGGGCGTAGAAGGCGCCGTTCGTCAGCCCGGCGTCCGCCATCAGTCTGGCGATCCCCGAGCCGTCGATCCCGTCGCGCTTGAGCCGACGACCGGCCGTCTCGATGATCCGCCGCCTCGTCGCCTGCTTGTGCTCTTTTCCGTACCGTGCCACGCCCGCCCTCCGAAGCTGGAAGAACTCCCTGCCTTCTTCTTGACATTATTATAGTATAGCCGTAATATTATGATCGTCAGGCAATCATCCCAGGAGTCCGAAGGTGACAACCGAGCCGACGACGCTCGTGACGGGCACCTCAGACACAAGAGGAGAACCCCTCATGAGCACCATCGAAAACAACCCCGTTGTCACCTCCTACGCCGAGGCACCGGCCCGCACCGTCACTGGTGGCGGCGTGACCTACGCCTACCGCGAGCTCGGACCGAAGGGCGGGGTCCCCGTGATCTTCCTGGTCCACCTTGCTGCGACCCTCGACAACTGGGACCCGCGCATCATCGACCCGATCGCGAAGGACCACCACGTCATCGCCTTCGACAATCAGGGCGTCGGGGCATCAACAGGTGTGGTGCCTGACAGCGTCGAGGCCATGGCGGATGACGCCTACACCTTCATCAAGGCCCTCGGGTTCGATCGGGTCGACATCTTCTCGTTCTCGCTCGGCGGCATGGTCGCTCAGGCCTTGGTCGTGAAACACCCCGAGCTCGTCCGCAAGCTCATCCTGACCGGCACCGGACCCAAGGGTGGCAAGGACATGGACAAGGTCGCCGGAACCACCTACTACGACATCGTCCGAGCGAGCCTGACCCGGTCCGATCCCAAGGAGTTCCTCTTCTTCAATCGGAACGACACCGGCAAGGCCGCCGGAGAGGCGTTCGTCAAACGCCTCGAGGAGCGTAAGGAGGACCGTGACGCACCGATGAAGATCAAGGGGTTCCGGACGCAGCTGAAGGCCATCAAGAAGTGGGGCCGCGGGGAACCCGACGACCTTTCGAAGATCACCCAGCCCACTCTCATCGCCAACGGCGACCACGACCGCATGGTCCCCACGGTCCTCTCGGAGGACTTGCACCGTCGCATCGCCGGCTCTCAGCTGATCATCTACCCCGACTCCGGCCACGGCGGCATCTTCCAGTACCACGACCAGTTCGCCCCCCTCGCCGTCAAGTTCCTCGACGGCTGACCGCCTGCAAACGACCCTGTCGAAGGAACCCATGCCGTCGCACCACCCCCTCAGCGCCCGAAAACACTTCTCGTCATCGATCCTGCTGTGGATGCGTTCGGACCAACCACGCGAGGCGGGGATGGACTACTGGAGGGGACCCCATTCCAGGATCATCTCGTCGACGCCACGACTCGAGGAGTACCGGCAGATCCATCTGACCGACCTCAACCCAGGACTCTGGCCGTCCGTCGGCGGCGTCGAGACCGAGATCCCCCTCGAACGCAAGATCGACGGAGTCGCAGAAGTCACCTTCCAATCCGCCTTCTCTCCAGCGTTCGGTCTCAAACAAACGAGGCTGGCCTTCCAGGACGAGGTCAACGTGTTCCGGCGCACCCTGCTCTACGCCGGACCGCCGAACTCCTCGCGCTGGTACGACATCGGCAGCGACGCCCAGATCGGCGCCCGAGCCCTGATCTACCTCCGAAGGCGCCGCGGGGTCCGAGCCCACCAGTTCCGAAAGCTCGTGCCCCACGAACTCGTGCCCGCGCTCGCGGCTTCGGGTGTTCTCACCGAGCTGCGCACCCAGACCTTCTTGCCCTGGGCGGAGAAGACCTGGGACACCCCCAACGTCGCCCACGACAACCCAACCGACCAGCGCTTCCACGCGTCGCTCATCCTCGGTTTCGAGACCGACGCGACCCGCGCTGCGTTCTTCGGCGGCGCTGAGACCGAGCGGCTGTCCGGCTTGCTTGCCCCCTCCGTATCAGCCATCCACGCCTACGACGTGTCCACCATCCTCACCTTCGTGAAGGACGGCGAAGTCCTCGCGTGACCTCGAGCCTGATCGGCCAACCCCAAGAGCCTGCCCACCAATCAACAATCGGCCTCTGGAGCTAGCGGCAGTTTCGCAGGAGGGCGGTGTCGCCCCAGACCGCGGACACGTCCCAGCCGCAGCGGCGTTCCCGTCCCGGTTCGAAGTCGAGGACCGCGTTTCGGTTGCGCCGCCTACACCCAACCCTCGAGGGGCCGGCGCGAACGCATCGCCTCGGTCGCCTCATCCACGTCGAAGACGGCAGGGTCGAAGTTGAGCGGCGCCCACTTGCGCAGCTCCTCGTGCTCGGCATGGTTGGGGTCGGCCAGCGCCTCCAGCAGATCTCCATATCCCCACGGACCACCACAGTCCTCGGGTGGGCAGGCTCGCCGACCGGCCAGGCACACGGGGTATTCGACTCCGCGCTCGGGCATGCTGATCGCTTCGACCAGCACGTCGTGCTCCCAATTATCCCCGAAGTCGTATTCCCAGCGCATCTTCACCCCCACCTTCGGGAGTACGTCGCCGAGCCGGAACCGGTTCTCGTCGAGATCGTCCATCCCCCAATCGGGGTCCAGCATCCCGTACCGGGTGCTGCCAACCTCGAACACGTGAAGGTGGCCGCCCCGCCACCCCATCGCCGCCTCGAGAACCGGAGCCAATTCCCCCAGAGTGAGGTAGGACTCCACGACGATCCGCCGCCACACCGGCGGCTTGGCCTGACGGAGCGTCACCTTCAACTGATGGACGGTCCTCGTCACGACGCCTCCTCGGTGATGCGATCGGCAAGGTCGAACTCGCCGGTCACGACGGCTGTGATCAGCGCCTGTCGGCGCTCGGTCAAGAGGTCATTCTGACGCGAGAGCTTGTCCACAAGGTGATCCACGTGCTGTCTCCCCCGGTCGAAGGCTGCAGAGAGCTCCCGGTGCTCGGTTGGCTACATGGCGGTGGACCCCGAGTACCGACGCACAGGGTTGGGGGTGGAACTCAAGCAGCGCCAGCGGCAGTGGTGCTTGGCCCACGGGCGCACGGCCATGCGCTGGACGTTCGACCCGTTGCAGCCCGGCAACGCCCATCTCAACCTGCGCTCGCTGGGTGCCGTGGGGGTGGCCTACCACGTGAACCTGTACGGCTCGATGGGTGGCATCAACGGCGGGCTGCCCAGCGACCGGCTGGTGGTGCACTGGGACCTGGCCGCGCCGCGGTTCAGCGGTCAGCATCACCAGGTGGTCGACGCGCCGGCGGTCACCGCCGACGAGATCGCCGGCGCCCTCCCGGTGGCTGTGGCCGCCCGTCACGGCCCTGCGCAACGCGCTGCAACCACTGGTGCAGGCCGGCTGACTGGTGGTGGACGTCGACCGGGTGGCTCGCATCTACACGCGGGCGCGGTGATCGTCGGACGCGTCGCCGGCGGGCGCGTCGGCGGTGCGCTCGTCGCGGCCGGCCGGGCCGCTGCGCAGCAGGATCAGGGCAGCGACGCCCGCGAGCACCGAGGCCAGCAGCACCGCGGTCTTGGCGGTGCTCTGTTGAGCAGGGTCGTCGAAGGCCAGTTCGGCGATGAACAGCGACACGGTGAAGCCGATGCCTGCGGCCTGGCCAATGCCGATCTCGCGGCGCAGGTCGGTCCCGGGGATGCCGTCGGCAACGCCGGTTCGCTTGGCCAGGTGCATGGCCAGCAGCACTCCGATCGGCTTGCCCAGCAGCAGGCCGGCGGCGATGCCCCAGGCGACGGGTGACGACAGCGTGTCCGACAGCGTGTCGATCGACAACGGCAATCCGGCGTTGGCCAGGGCGAACAGCGGCACGATGACGAACGAGGTCCACGGGTGCAGCACGTGCTGCAGCCACTCCACCTGAGACACCGACGAACGGGCCAGGTCGGTGGTGGTGCGTACGGCCTCGATGGTGGAGATGTCCTGCAGCTCTTCGATGTCCACCAGTTCGGCCGGCAGGTGCGGTTTCACCGGGGTGAGCAGGCCCAGGATCACCCCGGCCAGGGTGGCATGCACCCCTGCTTCGTGCAGGCCCAGCCACAGCACCGCGCCCACTGCAATGAAGACCGGTACCGAACGCGCGCCGGCGCGCCGCAGGCCGATGACGGCCAGCACTGCGGCCGCGGCGGTGGCCATCCACCCCCACGACAGTCCGGAGCTGAACACCAGGGCGATGATCAGGATCGCACCGATGTCGTCGACGATTGCCAGGCCGAGCAGGAAGGCGCGCATCGGTGGAGTCACGGCCGCGCCGGCAAGGGCCAGCACGCCGACTGCGAGGGCGATGTCGGTTGCGACCGGTACTGCCCAGCCGTCAGCAGCGGTGGTGCCGGCGATCGCCAGGTACACCAGCGCAGGTACCACCATCCCGCCGGCTGCCGCCAGCGCCGGTAGCGTCGCCTGCCGGCGGCCGGCCAGGTGCCCGGTGGTGAGTTCGCGTTTGATCTCCAGTCCGACGACCAGGAAGAAGATGGCCATCAGCCCGTCGTTGACCACGTACTTGAGGCTCAGTTCGAGGGCGTGCTCACCCACGCCGACGACGGCCCTGGTGTCCCAGAAGCGGTCGTAATTGTCGAACAGGTTGGCCCACAGCAGTGCCACGGCGGTGGCTGCCACCAGCAGGGTGCCGCCGGCCGATTCGGTGTGCAAGAAGTCGCGCAGCGGCGACAGGGGGCGAAGCAGAGGCGAGCGTGTGGACGCTTGGCTGGCCATGCCGGAACCTTTCGCCGACCAGTCTTCCCGGCACTTCAGAGATGTCGTAACGCTAGTGCATGAGTGCGCTTCAGCCGCCATCCAGATGCCAGGCGAGGTCGGGGACACCTTCGACACCTTGGCAGTGAGCCACTGGCTGTACTTGCCGCTGATGTCCGCGGGATCGGCGCGGTGCCATCGCTCGGGGGGTGTCGGCGGAGCCATCCAGCCGTCGTCGATGACGATCGGGTCGATCGTCGCGTCCCATCCCGGGGTCGAGGAAGAACGGCAGGGAGTAGCGGTTGTGGCCGCCGTGGTTACGCACCCGGTGGGAAGTGCTGCGGTAGCGCCCACCCACCGCTCCGGCGATGCTGCTGTGGGTCGGGCGCCAGATCGGTGACCGCGTAGTAGCGATTGCCCTTCTTCGTTACGTAACCGCGCATCGGCTGTCCCTTCGGTTCACCAGGAAGGGATGCCAGGCAGTCGGTGGAGGCCGACCCCGAGGCGTCACGCGGGTGCTCGGCACTGCTGAGATCACCCTGCGCCTCCGAGAACCCGAAGGTCACGGGTCGGGGCGCCGACCACGGCGACGAACGCCGCCGACGAGGTCCAACTCGGCTTCGAGGCGAGCAGCGCAATCGGCCGATCCGTACCCGCCGTCAGACGATCCGTTAGAGGTCGGGTCCCCGGAGTCTCGAACCGGAACTCCCAGACAAGCGAAAAGCCCCTGTTGACCAGGGGTTTTTCGGTGGTAGCGGGGGCCCGAACCGCGCCTCGACTGCAACGATCGTCCTGGGTCGTTGAGCCGACGGCTCCAGGTCACGCGTCGATGAAGCCGCGCATGGCGAGGTCGATGAACTCGGCGCTCGTGAGGATCCTTGTCCTGCCGAGCGACTCGAGTGCTTCACGTCGGCCGTGTTTGATGAACGCCCGCCTGTCGTCGGAGACAAAGAGGTGCCGACGCTGTCGGTAGTGCGCTTCGAAGGTCATCGCGTCTCGAAGCTGGCGACGCTGTGGGGCGGTGAGCCGGTCCCTGGAACCCTGGCGCGGAAACGAACCGTTCGAGACGATCCCTAGTACCCGCTCGAACACGTCTGCATCTTCATCACCAGCGATGACGCCGCTCCCGAGCGGAGTTTCGTCGAGAATCAGCAACTCCGGAATCGGTCCACCCCACACAGCCTCGCCCCGGCGAGACTCGCCCCAGATGGCCGTCTCCGGTACGACGTCGACCACGACGGAGAAACCACCGCGTTCTCGCTGATCGACGCTCACCGTGGCGAGACTGACCGCCCGATCCCCGATCGCGGCTCGAACCTCACTGATCCTGTTGACATCCAACACGTTGGTGTCCAGCGTGACAAGAAGCGGCGAAGGTAGGGCGCTCTGTCGGTCGGGAGTAGGCGGTGCGTGCATCGGGCGGCTTGTCAGGCGACCTGCACGGCGTCCTTGAGCTTGGCGGGGACCTTCTCCGGAAACGACACGATCAGGTGCCTGCCGAGCGCCTCGGCGACACGGGCAAGGGTGTCGATCCGGTTCTTCGCACCGCCGCCTTCCTCGAGACGCGAGATCACCGACTGAGTTGTCCCCATCCGCTCGGCCAGCTCGCGCTGGCTGAGGCCCACACCGGTGCGCAGGTCGTAGATCAACTGGCCGAGCGCGAGGTCGTGCTCGACCTCGGCGCGCACCTCGGTGCTCGGTGCCCGGCGCTTGTTCTTCGTGTCGTCCCAACGGGAGTAGTTGGCCATCGTGGTCTCCTTCACGGGTTGGTCCGGGCGCAGTCCTCAGCGGCTCTGCGAGCCCGGGCGATCTCGGCTCGTTCGTTGTTGCGTTGCTTGCGGAACGTGGTCAGCAGCACGATCCGTCCGTCCTTGGTGAACCGGTACGTGATCCGGCGAGCGGTCGGGCCGAGCGTGAACCGCAACTCGAACAGACCATCGCCAAGGCTCCTCGACAACGGCATCCGGGCCGTCGATCCGAGCGCGACCAACCGGTCGATCACCACGACCGTCCGGTCCCACTCGTCATCGTCGAGCGAGTCCATCCACTCAACGATCTCGTCATGCAGCTCGACGTCAGCCACAGGAGGCAGTATCGCACCAATGCGATGATCGCACAACAGCGATGATCGCAGAGCTCGACTGCGGGTCACCTGCTCCCGATCAGAATGCCTCGGTCAAGGCCAGCAATACGGCGATCGCCGTGCTGCGGCTCAGGAGCTGCCATCGTCCGAGATCAACGCTGTTGATCACGAACCGTTCGTGGGGGCGACCCCGCTGCGGCTCCGCCCAGCACTCAAGCCCGCCGAAGTCGAGGAGGTAGCACCAGCGCCCGTGGGCCACCGCGTTCCGCAACATCCTGCGATCGCCGGAACGAAGGAATTCCTCGACCGCTCCCAACACGGTTCCGTCCCCGACGGCCGCCCGGGCGGGTGCGAGCACCGAGTCACGGAGCCAGACGAAGGCAACGTACATCTCAGTCATCACCTGGGCCCGGACGATGATTGGGTTGCCCGAGTTGGCGTGCGCGATGTCCATCCATGCCTGGAACGCCGAGAGCTCCTCGACGTATCGCTCCGGCGGCACGAGGAGCGCCTGACGGAGCTGGTTCGCCGTGACGTCGTCGAGGCTGGAGATCTCGCGGTGAATCGACGAGGCGAGCGAACCGCGGAGTGCAGCCGGTACCGATGGCGAGTCGGCGCCCACCAGTGCGCCTGCAAGCTGCTTGTCGAGGTAAGAGAGCTCCATTCCCCCCGCTCACCGCCTACAAGTCGGGCTCGATGTCATCGCCACCAGGGTACGCCTGCAGGCGGAGGCTCTCGGCGACGAACTTCCCCTGCCGCTCCGACTCGCGCTGGTAGTAGTCGAGTCCGTACTTGCGACCGGTGAAAAGCTCACGGACCGTCCGGGCCGTCCCGTCGATCAGCTTTACGTCGACCAGATCAGCCATCGGTCATCCCTTCTCTTGTACGAGCGAGCTTGCCAAGAACGTCACGCCGCCACCTCGTAGATGCTCTTTCCGGGGCCCTGGTAGGCGGAGAACACGTGCTCGAAGACGGCGGCCGTCTTACGCGCAAAGAGGCTTCGGTCGTAGACGTCGGGCAGGCCCTGGTCGAGCGTGTCCTCGATGGCGACCTGGACGGCTGCTCGGGTCGCTTGCCGCTGCTTCCAGTCGATCACCAGCAGCTCCCGCTTCAGCTTGGCCAGAAGCTCTCGGACGATCCCCTTCACCTGAGCCTCTTGCGGCTTGGTGAGGGTGGGATCGGGTTTCGTCAGCAGGTCGAATACCGCGAGCTCCTCCTCACTGAGCTCCTCCCTAACCGCTCGCTGCTCCTCTTCATTCAGTGAGGCGGCCAACTCCTTGAGCTCCTCGAAGAACTCCGCGATGTTCTTAGAACCCTGGTTATACCGATCGATCATCTCCTGGAGCTTCTCCGCGTAGTGGACCCGACTCGGGTTCCCCCGGACCATCCTGGCGAGCCGCTGCTCCAGCGACGCCCGCAGCCGCGACGCAGCAGTGGCCCTCTTGCCAGAGGCGAATAAAGCGCCGAGAGCGCCGAAGTCGATCTCGGTCAGATCCACCCGGGTCACTACCGACGGGTCGATCACGAACGGCATCGCATCGACCGACTCCTGCAGGAGCTGCTCCACCGACGACATCACCCCGGAGATGTCGGGGCTGCCAGTCTCCATCCGCACCCGCTGGGCGAGACGGACGATCACCGACATCAGCGGCTGGGCGTCGGTGGCCGCAGGGTGAGGTTTGACCGCCTTCCACTGGCCGGCGCACATGTCGGCCCGGGTGAGGAAACCCCGCCGCACGTCGTCGGAGACCAGGATCGCGTCGGCCGCTTCCGCCAGCCAGGCGACCCAGTCGAAGCCGGCCACACCGATCCCTTTTCGCAGGTCCACCCCGTGGTTGGTGGCGTAGCGGTCCATCTCCGACAGCATCTCCGCCAGGTGCTCCGCCTGGGCCTCCTTGGCCTCGACCGGCAGATCGCCGGGTTCCACTCCCCCACCGGAGCCCGACCCATACAAGGCAAGCGCCTCCTGCAGGTTCCGGAACACCCCGACGTAGTCGATGATCTCCCCGGCCTTCTTGCCCTGGAACACCCGGTTCGCCCGGGCGATGGTCTGCATCAGGGTGTGGTTGCGCATCGGCTTGTCGAGGTAGATGGTCGACGTGGCCGGGGCGTCGAACCCGGTCAGCCACATAGCGCACAGGAACACGATCCGTAACTGATCCAACGGGTCCTTGAAGCGGACTTCGAGGTCCTCCACCACCATCCGCTTGCGATGCTGCCCGATGTCGACGCCCTTGGCCGCCATTTCAGGGATCTCGTTCTGTGAGGCCGACACCACAACCGCCATGTCGGTCGAGATCAGTTCGGCCAGCTTGTCCTCCAGCGCCTCCCGGTGCTCCCCCTCCGCCCCAGCCACTTCGTCGGTCAACCGGCCAATCTGGCGCCGCCACTCGGCCCGGACCTTGTCGTACATCTTGATCGCGGTGGCCTTGTCGATCGAGATGACCATCGCCTTGCCCTGATGTCCCCGCGACACGAAATGGTCGACCAGGTCGGCGGCGATGGTGTCGAGGCGGTCGTCGTCGGTGATCAGGTGGTACTCCCGGGCGAATTCCCGCGCCAGCCGCTTCTCCTGGTCCTCGTCAAGTTCGGCCGCTTCCAGGATCGCCTCCATGTCCCGGTCGAAGTCGGCGTTGACCAGCTGCACCTCGGGCGACCGGTTCTCGTAGTAGAGCGGCACGGTCGCCTTGTCTTCGATCGACTGGCGGAAGTTGTACACCGACACGTAGTCGCCGAACACCTCCCGGGTCCGCTCCTCCCCGGCGATCAGCGGCGTCCCGGTGAACGCCAGGAACGCCGCATTGGGCAGGGCGTTACGCAAGTTCAACGCCAGCGTGTCGTACTGGGTGCGGTGGGCCTCGTCGGCGATCACGATGATGTCGTCCCGCTCCGACAACACCGGATAGGTCTCCCCAGTCTCGGTGCGGAACTTGTGGATCAGCGTGAACACGTAGCGGTGGTCGCTGCGCAGCAGAGACTTGAGGTGCTCGCCCGACGTCGCCTGCGGACCCTCCACGCGACCCTTGGGTTCGGTCACCGCCCCGGTCGACACGAAGTTCTTGTAGATCTGATCGTCGAGGTCCTGGCGGTCGGTGACCACCACAAACGAGTACCTGCCCGACACCTTCCTCAGGGCCTTCTGGGCGAAGAAGATCATCGAGAAGCTCTTCCCCGAACCCTGGGTATGCCAGAACACCCCGAGCCGACCCTGGTTCCCCTCGATGTCCCGCAGCGACGCGAGGGCGTTGTTCACCCCCAACACCTGATGGTTCTTGGCCAGGATCTTGATCAACCCGCCCGGCACCTCCTGGAACAGGGTGAAGTTCTCCACCAGATCCAACAGCCGCCCCGGGTCGCACACCCCGCGGATTGCGGTCTCGATCGACGTCGACGGCGGCTCCTCCTCCGAGGTGATCCGCTTCCACTCCCCGAAGTGATCCCACAGCGACGAAAACGACCCCACCTTCGATTCCGACCCATTCGAGAGGATGGTGACCCCGTTGAACCAGAACAGCTGTGGGATGGCATCCCGGTAGTGGGTCAGGTTGTCGTCGAAGGCGTGCTTGTGGTCAACCTGCGGTGCCTTCAACTCCACGAACACCAGCGGAATCCCGTTCACGAACCCGACGATGTCCGCCCGGGTCTTGTACAGGTCGCCTGTCACCGTGAACTGGCGGACCGCCAGCCAATCGTTTACCGACGGGTCGTCCCAGTCGACGAACCGGACCGTCACCATCTGCTTGTGACCCTCCGAGGAGCGGACCTCGACCTTGGCCCCGTCTCGAAGCAGGTTCCACACCTCGCGGTTGTTGCGGACCTCGGCGCCACGAGGACGGAGGCGAATCAGTTGCTCGACCGCATCCGCCAGCGCCTCCCCGGGCAGATCCGGGTTCAGACGCGCCACCGCCAAATCGAGACGATCCCGGAGCACCACCTCACCCGGATGCTCCCGGCCGAACATCCCACCCGGGAACGTCTCCCCGGTGGCGTCAGCGATTGACCAGCCCAGCTCCCCGAACAGGGCGAGGGTCGCCAGCTCCAGCTCGGCCTCATCGTGCTCGTAACTCACGTCGCCAACCACTCTGTGTCGATGTCCAGATCCGACACGTCGATCTCGCCCGACACCAGCTTCGGCAAGAGGAGGTCACGCGTAGCGCGGAGATTGGCAAGCTGCTGGGCCAGATTCTCAGCAAGCTCATCCATCGGCCTCACGTGTCCTGCATATGTCTGACCCAGCTCGGTGTTCGGCACGACAATTGTCACGGCCCCGATTGCAGTGCGCGAAAGTTCCGTCTGCCCAGTTGCCCCTGCCCCGAGTCGTTCGAATGTGGACTCCTCGGCGACAAGCACTCGACCCCAGTACTCAGAGGGGATCCACTCCGGCGGCCGAAGGATCGTCACGTGCGAATCAACCGTCATGTCCTCGACATGGCGCCTCAGCTGGGCTACCCGGCCCAGAGTGCCGACGCCGGTCGAGTTCACGAGTACGTCGCCGCGCATCACGTACTTCTCGGGCTTGACTTTGCTCCTGTGGGTCCGTGACGGCTCGAAGCTCACCCGATGATCACGAATGCACCTCTGGTTGATGACGACGCTGCTGGACTGATCGTCATACTTGGGCGAGACGCCTCGGCCAATGTAGTCCGCAACCTCGCCGAGCGGCGCGGCCTCCCATCCCTCGGCGATCGGGCCGAGAGGGGAGTCGACCATGGCGACGTCCTCGTGGCCGGGGAACCGGAAGTTGACGAACCACTCCCGGTACACCGCCTGCGCCATCTCCTCCAGAATCTCGATCCGCCGCAGGTTGTTCTCGATCAACTCGTCATACGCCGCCAACACCGCCGCGATCTTCCGTTGCGTCCGCATGTCCGGGAGCTCAATGGGCACCCCGTTCAGTGTCCCTTGAGTGAGATAGGGCATTGCCGTGCCGGTGGCCCATCGGTCGAGTCCTATGGTGCCGAGAGCAAACATCAAGTAGTGCGGTTGCACCAGATTCAGGTTCGGCATAGCGCCCAACATGTTGTTGTCGATCAGCGTCGGGATAGTCAGGAGTCGAACACGGTTTTGCTTGATAGCCTCACCGATTTTGGCGAAGACCACCGTCCCCGCCGGGAAGGGTTTGGCCCCAATCTCGATGGCTGTCTCTTGGCTTACCCAGTTGTTTGCCTTCTGGATCCGGAACTGGTTCGAAGGCAGGTTCATGTCGCTGACCTTGATGAAGGGCAGATCCCCGTCCCCTAGGCCCTGGTACTTCTTCTTGAACGCGCTCCCGGCCCGAAGCGTGCAAACGTCACCAAGCCGATATTGTCGCGTTTCCATCACTCCCCACTGAGCAAGAGTGCTGCGTTGGTGGCGATCTGAGAGGCGAGCTCACTGGCCTCAATCGTCAAGGCCTGAAACTCTTCACTCAGCGCTCCAAACCGCTCGGCAAAGTCGAAGTCGTTATCCGCGCCGTCGGCGACGCCGACGTACCTGCCCGGGTTGAGGCTCCAGCCATGGCTCTCGATCACATCGATGCTGGCCACCTTGCACAGACCGGGCACGTCGACGTAGCTGAGGTCGGGGAACCGCTCCTTCAGCATCGCCTCGGAGCCGTTGAGGAACTCGGGCTCCTCGCCTCGATAGAGCCTGACGATGTTGGCGAGGAACTCGTGCTGCTCGGGTGTGAAGTCACGGTGGGCCCGGTCGATCTGGCGGTAGATGTGGCGGGCGTCCATAAACAGCACCTGGTCGGCCCGGATAGTGCGCTTCTTGCCCTTGTCTAGGAACCACAGGGTCACCGGCAATGTGACCGTGTAGAAGAAGTTCGAGCCGACGGCCACCATCACGTCGACCTGGCGGTCTTCGATCATCTTGCGGCGAATCGACAACTCAGAATGGCGGGCATCAGAAGCCGAATTGGCCATGACGAAGCCGGCCCGTCCCGTCTCGTTGAGTGCCGACGAGAAGATCTGGATCCACAGGTAGTTGCCGTTGTCGACGGAAGGGATCCCGAATGGGTACCGCTTGTCGTCTTTGATCCGCTCCTTGTCGATGGCGTTGAC
>Ga0114938_1001276_pt1 | contig 17483 bp, 3 predicted proteins | sample AshMeaBigSpring_FD_88675 | JGI IMG/M metagenome (GOLD analysis project Ga0114938, IMG submission 88675) | Groundwater microbial communities from Big Spring, Nevada to study Microbial Dark Matter (Phase II) - Ash Meadows Big Spring | ecosystem: Environmental > Aquatic > Deep subsurface >...
ATTCCGCGATTTCGTCCACTTACGGGACCAGCGGAAACACCGGAATCACCTACTCGTCGCTGACACGTACCGCCGGTGCCACTGGAAACTTCGCCACCGCCAATAGCACGACCAGCGTCACCGCCAACCCGGCCACGGATATCATCACCGCCGGAGCCACAGCCGTGATGGCTGACGGTCTCAAAGTGACATTCGGCGGAACGACGGCTCCCGCCGGCCTGACTGCAGGCACCCAGTATTTCGTCGTGAACGCCTCGGGCAATACCTATCAGGTATCCACCACCTCGGGCGGAGCTCCGATCGATTTCACCTCGGCCGGAACCAGCGTCACTCAAACCGTGATCGGCACCAACGGCACCCTCAACAAAATCTCCGTCACCGGACTTGCCACCGGCTTTGTCGACCAAGGCACGTTCTTCGGCGGCGCGAGCTACGCGTTCAACGACGTGACCGGATTCCTCCGCGCGCCGGTTTACGCCGTGGATGCCGGTTTCGTCACCAGCGGAGCGACCACCTCCGTCCCGTCCGCCACCCACCAGCAGGTCACCGGGGCCATCTCCGCGCAGGACACGGCGACCTTCACCACTCTGAACATCCGCAACACGGCGAACGCCGCCCAGGCGTTCACTCTCAACACGGGAGCGACCGTCACTTCGAACGGCATTCTTCTTTCAGGCGGCAGTGGCGGCAATTCCGCCGTCACCATCAGCGGCGGCACGGCATTACAAGCCGCATCCAATGCCGAGTTGGTGATTCGTTCCGATGGCGGCAATGATCGCCTCACCATCAACACCCCCGTTCTGGCAAACGGCACCAGTTCCCTCACCAAGACCGGAACCGGAACGCTGACGCTGGGCGGTGCCAACACTTACACCGGCACCACGACGGTTGTCGCGGGAACCCTCACCGTGGGCAGCACAGGCAGTCTTGAAGACACGGCACCCGTTACGGTCAATGGCGGCACCTACTCCACCAACTCCAGCACCGACACCGTCGGCACCGTCACCCTGAAAAACGGCGTGATCGGCGGCATCGGCATCCATCAGGCCGCCTCCTACGCGGTCGAGAACGGCATGGCCACCGCACGCCTCGGTGGCTCCGGTACCCTGACCAAAACCACCGCAGGGCAGGTCATCCTCGCGGCTGCGAACAGCTACTCCGGCGGCACCACGGTTTCCGGCGGCACGCTCACGGTTTCCCGCGCTGGCAGCCTCGACGACGCCTCCCCGGTCACCATCGAAAACGGAGCTTCTTACGAACTCGGCGGTGCCGACACCGTGGGCGACGTGACGCTGAACAACGGCATCATCCGCGGACCCGGAGCCCTGAACGCCTCTTCATACGACGTCCGCAGCGGCACCATCACAGCGCCTCTCGCAGGCACCGGCACCCTCACCAAGACCACCGCCGGCACCGTCACCCTCGCCGGAGTGAACACGCTGGTGGCCGACATCGTGGTGGACGCCGGCACCTTGGCACTCGCCGACAACGCGCGCTTGAAATTCGTCGTCAGCGACGTTTCCACCACCAACAGCGTGAGCAGCACCGGAACCGTCACCTTCGACGGTGATTTCGAGATCGATCTGAGCTCCGGTTCGCCCGACCTCACCGACGGTAATGAATGGCTGCTGGTCAATCCCACGCTCACCGAATCCTACGGCACCACCTTCAGCGTGGTCGGCTTCACGGCCAAGCCCGACGGAGTCACCTGGACCAAGACGGTCGGAGCGAAACAGTGGACCTTCAGCGAGACCACCGGCAAGCTCAGCATCGGGCCTGCGGGTTACACCGCTTGGGCGGACACCAACAACGTGCTCGAAGGAGAGAACGGTGATGACGACAAGGACGGCGTCATCAACCTCGTCGAATACGCCCTCGGCCTCGATCCTCAGGCCAGCAGCGTTCCCGCCGGCACCTTCAGCGGAAACACCCTCACCTTCACCAAGGGCACGGAGGCCAAGACCGCGGGTGACGTGACCTACGCCATCGAAACCTCCACCACCCTCGAGGCCGGCTCATGGACTACCGCAGCCGCCACCGAGGATGCCAACTCCATCAGCTTCACGCTGTCCGGCCCGGCCAAGCTCTTCGCCCGGCTCAAGGTGACGAAGTGAGGGATTTGTTGGGATCGCGTTTCCCTGATCCAAGCGACACCCGGCCCGGCGCGCTCCGCCGGACCGGGTGTTTTGTTTCACCCCCATTCGGGGGGATAAAAATACCCCCACCGACATTGTCGACAGAGGGCTCCGCCCTGCTACTTTCCCCCAAATCGATGAAACCCTCGGAACGCGTTTCGCTTTCCCCCATCGAACCTCAAAAACCAAAAACCATGAAATCCAAATCCAATCGTTTCCTCGCCATCCTCTCCCTCCTTGCGACCGCCCCGGTCGCCCCCGCCGCGGACTACTTCTACGATGCCAACGGCGACTCCGCTGGAGTCGGTGGTACTGGCAACTGGAGTGGCTCCGTCTGGCGCACGCCGACCACCACCGACGACGAGGTCGCTTGGGCCGATGCCAACACGGCCCGCTTCTCGTCGACCAGCACCGTCACCCTCGACCAGAACGCCGCCCCGTCGGGCATCAACTTCGGCAACATCAACTGCGATATCCGCGGTTCCGGCAGCAACACGCTGACCTTCAGCGGCGGCATCATCACCAACTCCGCGCCCACCTCTGGATTCCAAGGCCATGACATCACCGCCCGTCTCGGCGGCTCCGTGATCCTTAATCCCACCAGCGGAACCCTCGCAAGCGCGGCGACATTCATCCTCAAGGCCAACAACACGGGCCTCACATCGGTGGAACTCAAGGCGGAGACCACCACGGCTCCCATCACCCCCTTGCCGAACGCGAACGTGATCATCGACGACGTGGGAGCCTTCGGACCCGCCTCTACGCCTGTCAAGTTGACCTCGGGTGTCGTCAACATCGGCGCCCTCACCACCCAACTCATCGGATCCGCGACCGCCAACGGCTCCGGCGGCAGTCTCAGCCTGAACGCCTGGAACACCGAACTCGCAGGCGGCACCATCCGCTCCCGCGTCGGGGAGAACACCTGGAACGGGCCCGTCACTCTCACCGCCAACAGCGGACTCTTGAATCGTCCCGCCGCCGGCGTGAAGCTCACCATGACCGGTAACATCAATCTCAACGCCAACACCCTCACCCTCTCGCCCACCAGCCCCTCCAGCGGGATCGTTCTATCCGGCAATATCAGCGGTGTCGGCGGAGGCATCACCCAGGCGAACTCGGCCCTCACTTCCGCCGGCACCGCCGATGCCACCTCCACGTCCACCCTCTCCGGCACCAACACGTACACCGGTCCCACCCAGATCAATGCCGGCCGTTTGAACCTCACCGGCTCATTGACCTCTGACGTAACCATGGCCACCGGAACCATCCTGCTCGGCGAAGGCTCCACCACCGGCGCGCTGAACTTCGGCACCACCAACGACTTCTTACTCGATCCCAACACCCCGGCCACCAACTTCAAGGCGGGCGCGATCAACGCCTCGACCAGCACCGTCGCCATCAAACTCACCGGCCCCTCGCCGGTCGTCACCAACATGGTCGTCATGGAATCGACAGGCGGCCCGATCAACGGGCTGATCTCCAATTTCACCTTCACCGGCCGTGGCTCGCTCGCTTTCAATCCGGGCGGCACCCAGTTGCTCTTCACCTACACCCCCGCCACCTTGATCTGGAAGGGAGACCAGGCGAACCCGACTTTCTGGGACGGCACCACCACCAACTGGCTCAACGGCGGCTCGCCCGATGCCTTCCAGACCAACGACTTGGTGGTCTTCAATGACTCCGCCGCCTCCTTCACGGTCGCCGTGCAGGGCACCTCGGTGGAACCCGGCTCGATCACCTTCGCCAACTCCTCCAGCAACTACACCCTCGGCGGCAGCCCGATCATCGGCACCGGCACCTTCACCAAGACGGGCAGTGGCAAGGTGACCATCACCAATGAAAACACCTTCACCGGCCTCGCCACCCTCAGCGGCGGCACCGTCGCCCTCGGTGACGGCAGCGGTGTCACCGGCAGCCTCGGCAGCAACCCCTCGGTGACCAACAACGCCGCCTTGGAAACCAACTTCAACGCCGCCAAGGTCATCAACCAGATCATCGGCGGCACCGGCAGCTTCACCCAGAAAGGCGTCGGCGCGGTCACTCTCGCCCTTGATAACACCTACTCCGGCGGCACCACCATCGACGCGGGGGCCACCCTCCAGATCGGCAATGGCAGCCTCTTTGGCTCGGTCGTCGGCAACATCGTCAACAACGGCACCCTGACCTTCAACCGCGGCGATGGCGGCACTTTCGCCAACAACATCAGTGGCGACGGCGGCATTTTCAAAGCGACCAACACCGGTGCCACCGCCACCCTGACCGGCAACAACACCTTCGACGGCCCGGTGGAAATCACCAACGGTTCGCTCGCCGCCGGCTCCGCCACCGCCCTCGGCTCGACCGTTGGCGACACCACGATCAGCGCCTCGGGCGGCCGCCTCGAACTGGTCGACGGCGTCACCATCACCGGCGAAACCATCAACATCCTCGGCAGCGGCGCCGTCTTCAACGGTTCGCTGATGGCCCAGCCCGGAGCCACCGCCACCTGGGCTGGCCCTGTCGTCCTGAACAGCACCGACGCCCGCCTCGGTGCCGGCGTCGGCGGCACTCTGATCGTCAGCGGCGACATCTCCGACAACGTCGGCACCAACCTCAACATCGGCCCCGGCACTGGCGGCACCGCCACCGTGCGCATCTCCGGCAGCACCAAATCCTACACGGGGGCCACCAACATCATCCGCGGCGTGCTCCAACTCGGCGCCTCCAACGTCCTCCCCTCGGGAACGATCCTGGATGTCGACAATGTCAATGCCGTTGAAAACGCGACCTTCGACCTCAACGGTTTCAACCAGACGGTCGCCGGCCTCCAGCGCACCAATACCGGCGGCGGCACCGGCACCGCCTTCGTCACCAACACCTCGGGCACGCTCTCGACCCTCACGGTGAACCAAACGTCGGACACCACCTACGGCGGTCGCACCACCGGCAACCTTGCCCTCGTGCAGTCCGGCACCGGCACCCTGACCCTGACCGGTTCCCAGGTCGACCACCTCGGCAACACCACCGTCAACGGCGGTCTCACCATCGCCGCCGCCAGCCAGATCACCCTCACACCGACCACCAACGGTGTGACCAACTCGATCGGCGGCACCGGTACCCTGACCCTCGACGGCAAGCTGACCCTCAACCTCGCCAGCACCAACGCCACCCATGGCAACTCCTGGAACCTGATCAACACCGGAACCCTGAGCGAGACTTACAACGCCACCACTTTCTCGGTGAACAGCTCGCTCGGCGCCTTCACCGAGTCCGTCGCCACCCCCGGCACCTGGAAGCTCGTCAACGGCCCCAACGAATGGACCTTCGTCGAGTCCTCCGGCGTCCTCTCGGTCGGCCCCTCAGACCCCTTCAACCCATGGATCGCCAGCTTCTTCCCGGGTGAAACCAATCCGGCCATCATCGGCAAGACCGCCGACCCGGACAACGACGGCGTCGACAACCTGACCGAGTTCGCCCTCAACGGCAATCCGAACGACGGTTCGAACAACGGCCTCGCCGCCGTCGTGCTGCAAGACACCACCACCACCCCGGTCGGCAAAGAGCTTACCCTCGTCGCCGCCGTCCGTGATGGTGCCTTGTTCTCCCTCGCCGGTACCACCCAAACCGCCACAATCGACGGCGTCGTCTACACCATCGAAGGCTCGCTCGACCTCGTGTTCCCGGCCTCGGCGGTGTCCACCGTCACCGGGGCGTCCGAGGCCGCCCCCGCTGGCACCACCTTGCCCGCGATCACTGGCAGCGGCTGGGAATACCGCACCTTCCGCCTCGATGCCTCCGAAGGACTCCCCGGCAAGGGCTTCCTCCGCGCCAAGATCGAGGCAGCTCCCTGAGCCGATCCCGTCCACTGGCGACACCCCCAAGCCCCGCCCGGCACCTCCGGGCGGGGCTCATTTTGCTCATCCCTTATTCGGGGGATGAAAAAACCCCCCATCCCCAAACTGGACAGAGCCACGCCAACTGACAGTCTCAAACCAATATTTTTCATCGGAATGCAATGCATCCGGTCCGGATGTGAGTCCACGCACCGCGGAAAATCGTTTCATCAAAACCTGAAAAGTCCCCAACCACCATGAAACCCACATATCGCAATCCCCTGCTCCGCAACTTCGTCCTCGCCGCCACTATCTCCCTCTTCCTCGGCCAGGCTGCCAATGCCGCACCCCGCACTTGGACGGGCGGTTCCGGCATCTGGGAAACCGGACAACAAGGTGGCTGGGATGACGTTTGGGCTGACGCGGACACCGCCACCTTCAACGGCACCGACGGCACCGTCACTTTGCAAAGCGCCATCGCCGCAGGTGTCCCGCTCAATTTCACCGCAGGCAATTACACCCTCGAATCGAATGATTCCACGGAGCGCATCATCACTCTTGGAGCCCTTGGAGGGATCAACCAAGGCACCAATGTCACCACCACCATCGGATCCAAGGCCACCATTACCGGCGCAAATCAGTGGGCGGTCGATGGCGTCAACAAGGCCGGCAACACCTTCAACATCGAGAACGGCGGCAAATTGAGCAACACCGCCGGCATCCTGACCATCCGGGAAACGACTTTTAACATCAAGACCGGGGGCGTTCTCGATAACAACAACAGCGTCGTCATCGGCGACACTGCGGACGGCGCCACATTGAACGTCCAGGGAGGCACTCTCACGATTCCAGCCACCGGCGGAACCAACTTGATCCTCGGCAACGGAGCCGTGACATCGACGGTCAATGCCGGAATCACCACGGGCGGAGCCATCACCTTCAGCAATACCGGCAACACCGGAGGCATCCGCTTCGGCCCGGCGGCCCAAGCTGTCGGCACCGCCCTGACAGCGACCTTCGACCTCGATGGCGGCACCGTGACCACCAACAAGGTTTACGAAGGAACCGCAGGGGTCGGCACAGTGAACTCCACCTTCAACTTCAACGGCGGCACGCTCAAGGCGCTGAAAACCAACACCACGGATTTCATGGCCGGTCTTGACGCCGCCAACGTGAAATCCCTCGGCGCGAAGATCGACTCCGCCGCATTCGACATCCTCATCGCCCAAAACCTGCTCGACGGCGGCGGTTCCGGCGGCCTCACCAAAACCGGCACCGGCGCACTCACCTTGTCCGGAACCAATGCCTACACCGGCACCACTGCGATCAATGAGGGCTCCCTCACCATCACCTCCACCGCCGCCCTTCCCGGCTGGGATACCAACGGCCGCTATTCCGTGGCCAACGGCGCGACGCTTGCCGTCTATAACGCGATCACTGATGGCAATATCGCCACCCTGCTCGGCACTACCAACTTCGCCGCCGGAGCATCCATCGGCTTCGACACCACGACTGCGAACCGCGCCTACTCGGTCGCAATCGCCGATACGGCTCAAGGCGCTCTCGGTCTCACCAAGCTCGGAGCCAACACCCTGACCCTGAATCAGGCGAACAGCTACAGCGGCCCTACCACCGTGGCCAATGGCGTCCTGAACATCCAGAATGCCAGCGCCCTCGGCACCACCACAGGCGCGACCACAGTCGCCACCAATGCACGCCTTGAACTCGAAGGTGGGATCACCGTCTCCGGCGAGGCCATCACCATTTCCGGCGGGGGTGGCTCCGGATTCTTCAACGGCGCGCTCAACTCGAAGTCCGGTGTCAACAAATGGACGGGCAATATCACGATTGCCGGCAATGACACCCGGATCGGAGCCCAAGCCGGGGCCAGTATCGAAGTCTCCGGCATCATCGACAGCGGCGTCAACAACCATCTCGTCACCTTCCGCCCGGCCGACACCACCGCGACGGTCATCGTCTCCGGAAACAACACCTACGTCGGGCCTACCACGCTGGTCGGCGGATTGGTCACAGCCAGCTCGCTCAACAGTGTCAACGGCGGCACTCCCCTCCTACCCTCCAGCAGTTTCGGTGCCCCGACCACCCCCACAACCGGCATCATCAACTTTGGTGCGGCCAATGGCAGTGGACTGAGATACGTCGGAGGCAATGAAACCACCGACCGGGTCATCAATCTAGCCGGTGGCGCGGGCTTGGGCGGCGTCCTTGACCAATCCGGCAACGGTGAGCTCAAATTCACTAGTGCATTCACCGCGGCGGCAGGCAACAAAACGCTGACCCTTCAAGGTTCGACCAATGGAACGGGTGAAATTGCAGGAGCCATCCCCAATGGTGCGTCCAGCGCGGTGATTTCCCTCGTCAAATCCGGCACCGGCACCTGGACGCTCTCCGGCACCAACTCTTTCACCGGCACCACCGCCGTCAACGTCGGCACTCTCAAACTCAACTACGGAGCCGGCGGCACGGACACCAGCAAACTCTCCGACACCGCAGTCCTGACCCTCGCCGGCGGCACGCTCGAACTCGTTGGCGGCGCAAATGTGACCCCGGAAGCCGTGCAATCCACCAGCCTGACCGCCAACACAGTGTCAATCGTCAAGGGGACACCGGGCGGCACCGTGCTGCAAATGAACGCCATCACCCGCAATACCGGAGCCAGCATCGATTTCGGAGCCTCCGGAATCGCCACCACCGACACCCTCAATAATGCCAATGGCATTCTGGGAACATGGGCTACGATCAATGGCACCGATTGGGCGGTGAATTCCACCAACGCCGCAGACGGCCTGATCACCACCCCCACTTACGTTAACGTTGACGCACAACCGGGTGGCAGTGGCAGCACGGTAATCAGCAACGGCAGCAGCAACCACGTGCGCATCTCAGGCAATGGCACCATCCCTGGCAACATCACGCTCGGGACAGCTCCCGTCATCATCAACACACTCATTCAAGGCAACACCACCCAGGCTGCCGTGATCGATCCGGACTCGTCAACCAGCGACACCCTGCAGGTCGGAGCTATCATGGTTGGCACGAACTCGAAGGGACTCACCATCGGAACAAGCCCCAATGACGGTTTCCTCACCGCGGCCACCGCAGGCGGCGACCTGCTGCTGCGCAACAACTCGCTCACCGAACTGTTCACCGTCAATTCGGTCATCGCCAACAACACCTCGGCGTCTTCCGTCAGCAAGGATGGACTGGGCACGGTGGTCCTGGCTGGCACCAATACCTACACCGGAGCCACCAACGTGATCAAAGGCACGCTGAAGGCAGGCAGTTCCACAGCATTCAACAACACGGCAACGCTCGCCGTCCTTCCCGGGGCCACCTTCGATCTGAACGGCTTCGACGCCAAATTCGTCAGCATGACCAGCAATACCGGCACTATCACCACCACCGGTGCGGGCAGCGGCACGGACACGCTCACCATCTCCGCCTCCAACGTGGACGGAGTCGGCAATCTCGTCACCGACAACGGCACCCGCAAGATCAAACTCAGCTTCACCAGCAACGGCGCGGGTGCCTATCAAGCCACCACCAACGTCAACAACACCTACTCCGGCGGTCTGATCCTTGGGAATGCCATGCGTGCTGTCGTCCTGACCGGCACGGTCGGCACACCGGGTGCCATCACCAACGGCCCGTTCGGCCGCGGGACCATCACCATCAACGGCGGAACCTCGGTCAGCAACGGTGCCCAGATTTGGTTCAACACTGCAAACCGCACCCTCGTCAACGACGTGGTCGTCAACGGCAACGCCGGCAACGGCAACCGTGGCGGATCATTCCGAGTCACCTACCCCGGAAGCGCGATTTCCGGGAACATCGACGCCAATGCGGTCGATGCCCATTTTGGCGCGGATGGAGCCGTCGGCACGAGCCTCGCGCTCACAGGGAAACTGACGGGGCTCAAGGGCTTCCGTTTCTTCAATTCCTCCGGTAGCAATGCATGGACCGCGACATTGAACAACTCCACCGGTAATCCGAACGACTACGCGGGAAACACCACCGTGGACAGCTCTGGTGTGACGCTCCTACTCGGAGCCGCCGACCAGATCCCCAATGGCGTGGGCAAGGGCAATCTGGCCGTCAACAACGGCACGCTCGACCTCGCTGGCTACAATGAAACCGTCAACGGCTTGTCGGGCAGCACAGCCACCGGCGTGATCGACAACCTCACCGCCGCCAATGCCACGAACACCCTCACCATCGGCGATGCGATTGCCACTGGCACGACCTACTCCGGCACGATCAAAAACACCGCCGGCAGCCTGTCCCTCGTCAAGATCGGCACCGCCATCCAGACGCTCGCCGGTGCCAATACCTACACCGGCACCACCACCGTCAACGGCGGCACTCTGAACCTCACCGGCTCCCTCGCCGCAGGCAGCGCCGTCACTGTCGGCGGAGCCACGGCCACCGGCACACCCTCCATCACCGGCGCGGGCGGCACCGTGAACGGCACGCTCGCCATCGCCGCCGCCGGGGGTGGTGCCGCCGGCACCGTCAGCCCCGGCACCGTGGGCACCACCGGCACCCTTAATGCCGGTGCCACGACCATCGCCGGCACCTACGCCTGTGACGTCACCGCCTCCGCCTGCGACCTGCTCGCGGTCAACGGTGCCCTGACTCTCACGGGAGCCACACTTGCCATCACCGCGGTCTCCCCGGCGGCCACCAGCTACACCATCGCCACCTACACCGGAGCGACCCCGAGCTTCACCACCGTCACCGGCATGCCCTCGGGTTACTCGCTCGATTACACCACCAACGGTGTCATCAAGCTGTCCAAGAGCGGATATTCCAGCTGGGCCACCACCAACAACGTCCTCCTCGGCGAAACCGGAGATGACGACAAGGACGGCATCATCAACCTCGTGGAATACGCCCTCGGCCTCAATCCGCAGGCCAGCAACCCGTCCCCCGGCACACTCACCGGCAATCTCCTGTCCTTCAACAAGGGTGCGGAAGCCGTCACCGCGGGAGATGTAACCTACGCCATCGAAACCTCCACCACCCTGGCGGCCGGTTCGTGGACCACCGTCACTCCGGACGTGAATGACAGCTCGGTCATCAGCTACACCCTGCCCACCGGCGTCGGCGGCAAGATCTTCGGCCGACTCAAGATCGTGAAGCCCTGATCACGTAGGGCACCCCCGGCCCCTTCGGAGAAATCAAACGCAGCGGCCACCCGCTCACCCGGGTGGCCGTTTTTCCGTCTCTTACAGCCGCAACGCGGAACATTCCCAAGGATTCCCCGGCCCTGCGGAACCTTGGATTTCCCGTGTGATCGCCTCTGGACAACTCCGCATGAGTTTGCAAGATTCCAACAGTTTCCGCTTGCGGTTCCTCATACCACCGAGGAACCGGGCAAATCACCATCGCCTCCCCGGCAACATCCCTGAAAATCCATGAAATCCACATTCAATCCATTCCTCCGCCGCCTCGCGCTCGCAGCGTCCTTCACGTTCGTCACCGCGGCTCCGGAGATCTCCGCCTTGACCATTGATTGGTCCGCCACCGCAGCCGATACAGTCTGGGCAACCGGTGCCAACTGGGACGGCGGCACGGCACCCGCGGCGGCCGACACCGCGCGCTTCAACAAGACGAGCTACACCAGTCAACCGGACTATGGCACTGTCACCATTGCCGGCCTGACCTTTGGTGACGGCACCACCGCGACCGCAGCCTCCGTCCTGTCGGGCACCACTCTCACGCTCAATGGCGACATCGTCGCCAACGCCAACGCGGCAGCCGCGACGATCAACGGTGCCAACCGGATCCGATGGGCCAGCAAGAACGCCACCAACAATTCCGCGAACGAACTCACCATCGGAGCCGGTCTCACCAGCCAAGGCACCGGCGGTGTCACCACCTTCACCTTCAACGGCAGCGGAAAAGTCCTCGTTTCCGGCCCGATCGGCAACGGCGGCGGCACCAACGATGTGGCCCTGACGAAATCCGCCGCCGGCACCCTCACACTCGCCGGCAACAATACCTTCACCGGCGGTGTGACACTCAGCGGCGCAAGCACCAACTCTCAGCTCAATCTCAACAGTGCCACCGCCCTCGGAGCCGCCACCAGCCGCCTCACCATCCAGGGAGGCGACAACGCCAAAATCGACAACACCAGCGGCGCGGCCGTCACCATCGCTAACAACAACCCGCAGACCTGGAACAGCAACTTCTCGTTCGTCGGTTCCAATGACCTGAACATGGGCACCGGAGCCATCACCCTCGGCGGCAGCAGGGCGGTGCTGTCCTCGGCGAAAACCCTCACGCTCGGCGGCGTGGTCAGCGGGGCGGGATACAGCTTCACCAAGCAAGGGGCCGGAGCCATCACCCTGACGGGCCGGAACACCTACAGCGGCGGCACGATCATCACCAACGGCACCCTCAACCTCAATCACACGGCCACCGCCAATCCCGCGGTGCTCGGAAACGTTTCCTTGACCACTTCCTCCAGCGCGCGCCCGGTCCTCAGTTTTCTCGCCAACAACCAGTTGGAATCCACCGCAACGATTTCGACGACTTTGGGCGGCTCCAACTCGATCTTCGCCGACGTCGTCCTCGGCGGCACCAGTCAGACCATCGCCAACTTTGCACCCTCTGGAGCGCCGGGTTCCACTGGACGAACCATCCTCGGCAACCGCGCAACGGGTGATCTTGGCGGCGGAAACGGCGTCCTGACCATCAACAACGCCAGCACCGTCAATCTCGGCAGCAGCACCGCACGGCTGGAGATTCGCGACGGCGGCTCCGGCACCCTCAAGATCGTGAAGGAAGGCGCGGGCACGCTCGTCTTCAACCTGACCGGTCCCACAGTAGCCGCCAACGCCTACACCGGCGGTTTCCAAATGAAAGCCGGCCTCACCCAGGTCGCCGGTCCGGCCTTCGGCCCCAGCACGCCGCTCTTCCTCGATGGCGGAGCCCTCTCCTCATCCAGCGGCACCGCGCGGACCTTCGCGGCCGGCAACACGGTGAGTCTCGGCGGTGACGTGACCCTCGGAGACGCCGTCAACAGCGGCAAACTCACCTTCCCAGGCGCGGCGACACTCACGGCAAACCGCATCCTCACCATCAACAGCGATGTGGAATTCAGCGGCGGAACCGGCGACGGCGGCGGTGCCAGGAGCCTCACCAAGACCGGCACAGGCCGGCTGATTCTCGGCGGCACCAACACCTACACCGGAGCCACCGACGTCACCGCAGGACGACTCGACGTCGCGGGCACCCTCACCTCCAACGTGACAGTCGCCACCGGTGCCGCCGTCGGCGGAGAGGGATCGATTTCCACCGGATCATCGCTCTCCTTCGCCACCGGCCTCAGTGCGCTCGGCTTTGATCCTTCGACCCCTTCCGTCGGACTCACCGTGCCTACGGTCAACACCGCCGTCGGCACCACGGTTCTCGTCTCGCCGGATGGACCGGTCATCGCGAGCACCGACTACCTCGTCCTCACCAACAGCGCGGGATTCAGCGGCAGCCCGTCCGCGATCTTCAAGTCCGCGGTGCGCGGAACCTTGGCCTACACCAACCTCAACACCGAACTTCATTTCACCGCGGGAACTCTGGATTCGCTGGAGTGGAGGGGCAATGACGGCACCAGCCCGACGCTCTGGAACATCGACACCACCTCCAACTGGGACAATGACGGCTCACCGGACCGCTTTTTCAATCAGGATTCCGTCACCTTCAACGACAGCGCGGTGGGAACGACCATCGAAATTTCCGGCACGGATGTCGCCCCTCAGGCGGTCACATTCAGCCACTCGACCAAGAACTTCACCCTGTCCAGCGCGGGAGGCTTCGGCATCTCCGCCGGAGGTCTGACGAAAACCGGCACCGGCTCGCTCACGATCAACAACAACAACTCCTACCCGGATGGCACCCTGTTGGCCAACGGCACCATCACCATCAGCAGCGCGACCTCGCTCGGATCCTCCGCGGGTACGCTGACCATCGATTCCACGGGCGAGTCCGGCACACCCGTTCCCACCTTGCGCCTGGGAGCCACCATCGCCTCCACCAGCCGCAACATCGTGCTCACCACCGACGGCACCTTCGATACCAACGCCTTCGACCTCACCCAAGGCGGGGTCGTCAGTGGAGACGGGGCGTTCGTCAAGACCGGAGCGGGCACTCTCAGCCTCACCAACACGAACACCTTCACCGGTGGAGTCGTGGTCAAGGGAGGCACCCTCTCGGTCAACGCCGACAACCGACTCGGAGCTGACCCCGGCAGCCCGACACCCGGCAACATCACACTGGACGGTGGCACCCTGAGCCTCAATTTCGGCAACGGCTCCACCATCGCCAACCGCGGCGTGACGCTCGGCTCCGGCGGTGGCACGCTCACCGCCGCCGCCGGAAACTACGCGCTTGCCGGCATCATCGACGGCCCCGGCTCGCTCACCATCGCCAACACCACCGCCGGGGCACTTTACCTGGCCGGAGCCCAGCACACCTACCAGGGCGGAGCCATCCTCAATCCCGGCAGCACCAGCGTCGCACAGGTGAGCTCGGTCGGCACCCCGCCATCCCTCGACAGCGGCCCTTTCGGCAAGGGAACCCTCACCCTCGCAGGCGGCGCGATCCGCGGAACCACCGGCGGCCTGGTCACCATCGGCAACGCCATCTCGTTCGCCGCGGACACCACCATTCCTGACTCGGGGGGCTTGGCAATGGATTTCTCCGGAGCCGTCACTCTCACCGGAAGCCGCACGCTCACCCAAAGCGAGGTCGGGTCGACCATCACCATCTCCGGGGCCATCGGCGACGGAGGCGGCGGATACGGACTCACCAAGTCAGGCAACGGCGTCCTCGCGCTCACCAACACCAGCACCTACTCCGGGGCCACCACCGTCAATGCCGGCACGCTGGCTCTGGGCAGTTCCGGCTCCATCGCCAGCACAACACTCACCGTGGCGGCCGGCGCGAAACTCGACACGACGGCCAAGACCACCTTCGCCCTGCCCGCCACCGTATCGATCGGTCTCAACGGTACGGCGGGAACCAGCGGTCTGATCGACGCCACCGGCCAAGTCCTCGACATTGATGGAGCCGCCGTCACCTTCAACGTGACCGGCACACTCAGCGCTCCATCCTATCTCATTGCCAAATACAGCAGCATCAGCGGTGCCGCGGCATTCGCCTCGGTCACGCCTCCGGCCGGCTACGCCGTGGACTACACCACCACCCCGGGCCAGATCAAGCTCGTCAAGAGTGGCTTCTCCTCGTGGATCGGCGGTTTCGGCCTCGCCGTGGCGGATCAGGACCCCGGAGACGATCCGGACAGCGACGGTTTGGAGAACGTTCTGGAATACGTGCTCAACGGCAATCCCGCCGTCTCCGGCCCCGCATCCATCCTGCCGCTCCTCGACGCCTCCGGCTCCAACTTCGTGTTCACCTTCACCCGCCGCGAGGAGTCGAAAGATGACACCACCCAGATCTTCGAATACGGAGCCAACCTGAGTTCATGGACGCCTGTGAACATCACCGCTCCCACCGGCACCGAAGTCTCCCTCGGCACCCCGTCCGCAGGACTCCAAACGGTGCAGATCATCATTCCGAAGTCACCCGCCTCGGTGGACGGCAAACTCTTCGGCCGCCTCAAGGTGGTGAAGTAGGACCGCCCCCTTCACCGCCTCTCCGGCATCGCGCCGTCCCGCGATGCCGGATTCCGGTTTCCTGAAACCAATGCCGCCATCCCTGCCAGCGGGTCTTTCACAAGGCACGGCCCGCCGCTCGAAACCGCATTCATGAAACCCGTTCTCCTCCAGTCCGTGATTCTCGCACTGGGCCTTCTACCGTGGAACGAATCGGCGGCGGCCCAACTCATCCTCAACCCGGATTTCGAGACTCCGCCGTTCCCCACCTCGTGGACCAACAGCGGCTCCGTCACATACGCCGGCCTCAACGGTTCGGCCACCGCCGCCCGCCTGCGCTACAACTCCAACGATACCCTTTCCCAAACGCTCACCGCCAGCGCCGCGAACTTCACGGCTGATCTCTCGTTTCAGATCCCCGGCAACAATGAGGCGCAGGCCTTCCGCTGCCAGCTCGATGCCGGGGGCTCCACCGCCGTGGACCTCCGCAGCACCACCGGCGGCGTGCTGCAGGCGAATGTGGCCGGCGTTTGGACCTCCCTGGTCCGACTCAGTGACAGCTCGACCTTCGCCGTTCCGATCAACTCGACGGTGAAACTCCGCGTGATCGGCCGGAATTTCGGCACGCCCTCCGCCAGCTACGACATCGCCTGGTCCGATCCCAACTCCATCGCCCTCTCCCACGCCGCCACCAACCTCACCGCCTTCGCCTCCGCAGCCGCTCCCGCCGCGCCGCTCGGACTGATCCGTTTCAGCCACGATGTCCTGTCGGGAAACTCGTTCACCGTCGATGATGTCACTGTCCTGGATAGCGCCGGCACCCCGCCCGCCGCAGACTATTCGCTCATTCCGCCGCCTCCGCCCCAGCCTGACAGGATCGTCAACATCTCCGGCATCTATCCGCACCTCGCCATGACCAACAGCCACGACGAGTGCGGCGTCGGAGCCGTCGTCCCGTGGGCGGAAAAACTCTGGGTCATCACCTACGGCCCGCACCTGCCCAACGGATCGACCGACAAGCTCTACGAAATCGCCCCCGATCTTTCGCGCGTCATCCGCGGCGAATCGGTCGGCGGCACACCCGCGAACCGCTTCATCCACCGCGCCAGCAACCAGCTCAACATCGGCCCGTATTTCATCGACGCCGCGCGCAACGTCCGCGTCATCCCGCCCTCCGCCGCGCCCGGCCGCCACACCGCCTCCGCCGCCCACTTGACCGACCCGGACCGCCTCTACCTTTTCACCATGGAGGACGGCGTGTACGACATCAACGCCACCGACCTGACGTTCATCACCCGCTACCCGGACGTGCAGGGCAAGGGCGACCGCTTCCTCTTCGGCTACCATGGCAAGGGAGCCTACACCGGCCAAGGCCGCCTCGTCGTCGCCAACAACGGCCGTCCTAACAGCCAGGACACTCCAACCGGTCCCGCCGGCGTGCTCGCCACCTGGGACGGCACCACCGTCCAACAGAACGGCGGAACCTATCTGGCCACCAACGATCCGAACAACAGCACCGAGGAAAACACCGTCAACCCCGTGGCCGCGCAGCCGAATTACATCGCCGGCTGGACCCAGGTTTCCAAAACGCAGACCTGCGAGGTCACCGGCCCGGGCGGCATTTACGGCAATGCCAACCCCGCCACCGATCCCGTCTGGGCCACCGGCTTCGACGCGAAATCCGTGCTGCTCCGCGTCATGGAAAACCAGCAGTGGAACCTGTGGCGGCTGCCGAAAGGCTCCTACTCGCACGACGGGTCCCACGGCTGGCACACCGAGTGGCCGCGCATCCGCCAGCTCGATCCCGCCGATCCCGGCAGCATCTATCTGATGCACATGCACGGCCTGTTCTACAACTTCCCGAAAACCTTCTCCGCCGCCAACTTCGCCGGGCTCGCGCC